>Ga0164315_10000337_pt1 | contig 31495 bp, 21 predicted proteins | sample GuaBasSedimGuay6_FD_113737 | JGI IMG/M metagenome (GOLD analysis project Ga0164315, IMG submission 113737) | Subseafloor sediment microbial communities from Guaymas Basin, Gulf of California, Mexico - Guay6, Core 4569-2, 0-3 cm | ecosystem: Environmental > Aquatic > Marine > Hydrothermal vents... | reverse complement strand
TTTAGCAGTGCATTTCCATCCATTTCAATTCCCATTACCGAACCAACCAATTTTGCATATAAATCAGGATTTAAAGCAAAAGATGTAAATAAACAAGCCACCATAGAATCGATTGTAGTTGTTAAATCCTGGTATAATTTGGCTAATCCCGCTTTTCCTTTGCTCTCAAAACGGTTTATGGCAAACGGTGTGGAAATAGCTTCAGTGCTGACCAGATATGAACGCAAATGACATCCACCCCTGTTATTGGTCGAAAGGGTTAAACTCATTCCATGAAATCCCCTGGGGTCATAAGCTGGTAATTCCAGGCCTTTTACATGCATTGCCAATTCAGGGTGTCCATATTTTTCAGCTAAACGCGCACTTCCCAGGCCAAGTTCTTTACCAAACCCTTTATTTTTTCCAATCAATTCACTGAGAATGACAATGGCATCAGCATCTCCAAATTTCAGATCTCTGCCAATATCCTCTCTGATCTGCTGCATAACAGGTTCCGGGAAATAATCTTTTTCTGACATCTCCATGGCACATGCCACTGTATTACCTGCTGAAATGGTATCAATACCATATTCATTACAATTGTAATTGGCATGAATTATTTTCTCCAGATCGTTGACACCACAAGATGCTCCAAATGACCAAATGGTTTCAAATTCAGGTCCTTTTCCTTCGCGTTCAGGAGTTGCAGTAACCCGGGCACAGGCAATGGGACAATGGGCACAAGGTTGCCGTTTCACAAAATAAAGCTCCTTGAATGTCTCACCAGAAATGGATTCAGCATCATTAAAAACACCTTCCTGAAAATTATAAGATGGAAATGAACCATCATGATTGATTGTTTTTACAAGAGCCGGGGTTCCGTATTCTTTCAACACATCTTTTGTTAAAGGAGCTTCTCCTACAAAAGTCCGCCATTGTTTAATAGCACGATCAACAACATCTTTATCACTAATCGGTGTTTTATTATTACCACTAACCACAACTGCCTTTAAATTTTTAGAACCCATCACTGCACCTAATCCTCCTCGTCCTGCTGCATGGTTCTTTTCATTCATAATGGCAGCAATCAATTGCCGACTTTCTCCTGATGGACCAATACAGGCAATACCAGCCTTAGGATCCGTTTCTTCCATCAGGATATCAGTTGTAACATGTGTATCTTTTCCCCATAATTTGGAAGCATCCCTGATTTCTGCATTATTGTTTTCAATTGAAATATAACAGGGTTTATTCGAAACACCTTCAATTATCAGCACATCATATCCCGTGGATTTCAAATCTATCCCAAAGTGGCCACCTGATGAACAGCCACCAACTGTTCCTGTAAGTGGAGATTTAGAAACAATGGCATATCTACTGGTTGTAGGCGCATTAATTCCAGTAAGGGGTCCTGTAGCGAAAATCAGTTTATTTTCAGGACCTAAAGCATCAGCTTTTCCAGGAACTTCATCAAACAGGATTTTAGAACCCAAACCTCTTCCACCTATGTAATCCAATAATATTTTTTCAGGTATATCTTCAGCTTTACATGTATTATTATCAAGGTTTACCCTGAGCAATTTTCCAAAATATCCACCTTTTATTGTTTCCATAATAATTGTTTCTAAAATTCTTTACTATCAGATCAATTAAGTTTTAAACGCTAATTTCTACCCGTTTTTTCACGCAAATTAAAAATATGCCAAGATCGCTAAGTGAAGAAATGCCAATCCTTTGCGATTTTTGCAATTTCTTTAGCGAGCTCTGCGTGGAATATTCAGATTTATATGATGAACTGTTTAATATCATAAATAATACTAAGCAGTTTTAAAACTCCTTATGTTTGCGATATTCTTTAAATTTACACGCCTGGCAACGACGGTTACTGGCTTCACGGATTTCAACCCTTAATTTACCAGTGTAGTTAAATGGGCAAATGGTACACGGAATCACCCCTGCATCAATCCAATTATCTGTATTGTATAACAACCATCCCATGGAAGTAATAATTTGTAATGGTTTACTTGTGCCCAATCGGAACAGTTCGGGCGTTTGCAATGATTCATCCAGTGCTCCGGCATACATCAACCGCAGCGAAGTCATGGCATCCGATATCCCTCCAGCTGCTTTTACACCCTTTGTATTTCCAACTACTTCACGCATTATCCGGATGTGTTCAGGCATGGCTCCATAAGCATCCATTCCCGTGGAATTTTTTATAAAATGTGCTTTGGATTCTGCAACAACTTCTGAAACTTTATACAATTCGTCTTCTGTTAATTCTGCTGATCTTACAATAACTTTAACATGTTCACCATCGGCAGCTTCACACATTGAATTGATTTCTTCAAGGGTATATTTTGGATCTTTTTTAAACCTACCCACATTGATAACCATATCCAGGTCAATTTTGCCTTTTCCTTCTCCTCTATTTTTGCGACTATTTTTGACCGTATGAGCTGTAAGTGCAGCCTTCATTTCAATGTCCATTTTCCCTAACGGAAAATCCAGCACATAACATTCTTTTACATTACTTCCTTGCAGTAATCCTGGCAGAATATCTACTTCAACAGGATTTACGCAAATGGATGCACAACCAAAATTTTTTGCCCAATCAACCATTTTATTTATCTTGGGTGATTGTGTATCGGCATTTAAATCTGTTACATCTAAAAATGAAGCAAGTTTGTCAGGGGTAAAACTTTTTACCAACTTTTTCATTTTCTCCTTTGAAAATTCAACCAATGGTGTCTCAGCCGGAATTACTTTTTCGTGTTTCATAAAAGCACACTATGTTTTTCTATTCTAAATAATTCTAATTTGAAAAGATAAAGATAAAATTATTATTCATAATAAATATTGCTCAATCTAAAATCAATTCTAAATAGCTGTAGATTCAAAACATTTTTACCAATTATTTGTTTTTCTTTGTAAGGAATGGAAATTTTACGCATCTAATCTGAATAACAATAAATCAGATATAAATTTTATCTATATGAAAAAATTACTTTTTTTGGTATTGGGTTCATTCTTTGCTTTGTCCATCAATGCCCAAACTATGTTAGATACAGCACTTAACTTTTCGGTAAAAGATACACATGGCGATATTTATGAACTCTATAACATTTTAGATGAGGGGAAAATGGTCGTAATAGACTTTTTTTCTACCACTTGAGCAACTTGCCAGACGTATGCGTCAGATTTGCAGGCGGCATACGAACAGTTTGGATGTAACGATGGAAATGTTTTTTTCATGAGTATCGATAAAGGAAATACCAACGAAGATGTTATCTATTATGACTCTATTCATGGTGTTGTATATCCAAGTTTTAGTGGTCAGGATGGGCAGGGAAATGAAGTCCATATCTTGTACGAGGTTATATCCACACCAACAGTCATCGTGATTCAACCCAACCGGCTAATTGATGTAAAGCAGATTTGGTTGCCAACGCTCACAAATATTATAGATAGTGTTACAAACGTAGGTGGAATTATACAGCCATGTTTGACAAATATACAACTTAGCCCCGAAGAAGAAATATTGACAATTGGCCCCAATCCCGTAAAGGATTACGCCTATCTAAACCTTAACCTGAAAGAAGAAAAGGAATTAGTAATTAACATTTATAATTTGACAGGCCAAAAAATAATGGAATTTAGTCCTGCTTATAACAATTCAGGAAATTATTCTTTGAAAGCTGATTTTACAAATGAGCCAGGAGGTTTTTATTTTGTACAGGTGATTGAAAAAGGTCAAGTTATTACAACGAAAAAATTAGTCCTGCTGAAATAAAATTACAAAGAACTAATTTATTGGAGATTACCAAACTCAAAAATGAGAATTCAGTATAGTAGTCTTAGAAGCTGTCTAAATTTCGTTTTTAGAATTTATTATAATGTATTTTTGTCAGATCGAGGCATTTTTGAAACGCATAACCGTAGTTAAGGGTCGAAAAAATAACGATGAGATGGCAAAAAAGACACATAATAAAACTGAGGGATGAATTTTAGACAGCTTCTTAGGTAATATACTTTAAATAGTCCATCATCAAAGTTATTTCAAACGGATCTATTCCAGACTCAAGCAAATACTTTTTGTCTTCATTAAAGCCAGTCATAAAAGCTTTTAAACTATTGTCTTCACTATTGAGTGATAACTTGTAATTTTTTATGGCCGCCTTTTGATTTCCCAAACACCATTCAACATGACCCAGGTTCATAAAATCAAATTTATTGGCTTCACTTTTCATTAAACGTACATAGTATTCCTTTGCATTTTCAAACTTCCCGGTAATAAACAATATCCATGCAATGGGACGCAATATTTTAATGTTATTTTCACTCTGAAACTCAACTTTATAGTAATATTCAAGTGCTTTTTCAGCCTGGTTCAAATCCAAATATGAATTACCAATGTAAGTCAGAACATAAGTATTATCAGGTTCTAATTTTTCAGCTTCTAAATAATATGATAACGACTCTTTATAGTTTTTTAAATACCTGTTACAAAGTGCTAGTTTCTTTAAATTCCAGGCTCGGTTTGCATCAAACAATTCTGCTTTTTTATAATAATTGAGCGCATTGGGATAGTCTTTCTGCTTTTGGTAGCAGTAACCTACTTTTTCAAAAATTTCCAAAGAATTATCACCCTGTTCATTTAATAATAGATAGACCTCCAAAGCCTGGTCAAAATAATTTTTCTCGAATAAAAATTCTCCTATGTTTCTTAAAATCTTTTCATCCTTTACAAGCAATTTAAAAAACTCACAATTATAAAAATCGAGCCTAAGATTAAATATGTCTGTTAATTCAGATTTTAATGGATGTAATTTATAAAACCTGTATAAGTCTTGTATATATTGAGAATAAATACTCTTTATACTAGCTGATTTGTTGAGTATATCATCTTCATTTTGTAATTCTTTGATCCCCTCCAATTCTGCGTAAAACATTTCAAGCATCATACTTTTTTGTAATTCAGGCATCAACTCAATATTCAGGCAAAATGAGTATTTATCTGAGTTGCACATAAAAAATGAATTGGCTAATCCATCTAAAAACAGAGAAGAGTCAAAATTACCCTCTTCTTTGTCAAGAATTTCATTGATCACAAAATTATCTTTGTGAAAAGGACGAAACCAATTGGTAACCTCATTAAAAAACTCAAAATGTTTTAGCCTTGAAAAAGCACTCATAAAAACATCAGCTCCTTCCATTTGTAACTTTGATATCTCCTGCAATTTATCAAGCAAATCAGGGGCATCTTCAAACACCCTTTCCCAATCAGGATTTTTGTCCTCGGTAAAATCATCCGAAAACATATTTTCCAAATCAAGCTTATCCTTTAAAAGGGGCTGAAACTTAACCATCTCCGGCAGTATTTCATCTTCCAGCTTTTTGGTAATTTTTTCAGTTTCTTTCGATTTTAATAGTTGAATCGTAATGAGTTCAATGTGTTTTTCAATGTCTTCGCTTGCTCCCAGTGTTTTTATCTTTTCCTTCAGCTCAGGATAAAAAGGAATCCAACGATCGTAAATATACAGGTTAAGGAAAAGGCCTACAAGTGCCCTTTGTTTTACCTGGCTATCTGCATTCATAGAATAGTCAATTAACAATCCAATCTTTTTCACATCAAAACACCTGATTGCACTTAAGGTTAATGCACTAATAATAATTGCCTGCTCATACCAGGGAAAGTTCTTTGCCTCCCAAATAGAGTTTACCAGCTTAATATCTGTATCTTTAAATTTATCAGTTAACCATATTAAGTTAAATATCTTAACCAGAACCTCCTGGTGATTTTTATATTCTTCTCTTTGGTCAGTAATTGTTTCTAAACTTCCTTTCAATACTTCCGAAAGTTCTTCATCAAAAGCGAGATCCTCGAGACTGTTAATAGCTGCTTCCTTAATCTGTTTCGACTCTATTTCTATTTTCTTTTTTAACTGGTAAATGTATTGATCACTGGTGTTGAGATATGTAGATTGTAATGATAAATCAGCCAGCTCGAGCACCGATACCAATAAATGAGTATAAATTTTTTCCCTTTCGGGATCTTCAACTCCTTCAACACTATATTTTAATAGGTTTTCATAGGTCTCGTCCAATGATTCATATTGCGAAATAAAATCACCCTTTCCTGATTTTATTACTAAATCTTTTAAACCATCAAGGGCGTCTTTCAATTTTCTATCAAAAACAAAATTGATAACACGTTGATAATTTCTCTCCAAGCTCTTTCTATCAATAAACATATATGAAAAAATTTACTGCTGATGCAGATTATTGATTTTTAATGGTTTCAAATGTAACTACCTCGTCAAGTATTAATATTGTATCATTTTTATAATGAAATTTTTTTGAGTTACCGGTTAATTTCAATTCATTATCCTTAATAAACATTGTAGCCGTAAATGAAGAACCGGATGATGCAAAAGAAACGATATCAGGACTCTGTAAATCGCCGCTTACTGTTGATGAATATACATCAGGGACATGAAAATAAACTGTTAAATAATCAGTAGCAGTTTCTTCAATTACAATGGACACATCAACGTTATTCATCTCAGTGTTATTATTAAAATTGCTGTAATCACCTGTTCCTGAATATTCACCCACCCATGAATCTGTAGTGCATTCTGTGCAATTTGCCCACCCATCACCTTCATTTTCATTTTTATCGCACGCTGAAAAAATAAAAACCGATAATAAAAATAAAAATAAAAATTTACCTAATTTTGTTTCAATTGACATAGGAATTATTCTTAATATCTATTTTCAAAGATAACAATAAAAATGGCATAATTATTTCTTGGTTAAACGAAAAAAAACATGTCGAAATTAACAACATTATTCAGTGTGGTATTTTTTACGCTATTATTTATTGCATGTACCGAAGATTCTGATCTGGTTAATCCCCAGGATGACCGTGATTTGTTTTTAGGCACATGGAATGTAAATGAAACCTGCAACCGGGGAGCTTATCAGATAACAATTACCAAAGATCCTACAAACAGCAGCCAGGTGATTATCAATAATTTCTGGTTGATTGGCCCCAATGAAAAAGCACCCTATGCAATAGTTGCCGGAAGTAATATTGTAATTCCACAACAAAACATTTACAATAATGAAAAAACCTTAGTAAAAGGATCAGGGACCCTGGATAAGGATATTATTGAATGGGAATATACGGTGAATGATGGTGCAGATTTATATACATGTACAGCAACCTATGAAAAAATTTAATTATTGGCTGTCAATTTCGCCTTGCATTTTACTTAGCTTTGTAATTGCGTCTGCATAAATCTCATCCATAAGCTGCAGATCATGTGAATAGTATTTAAAGCTATCTTCAAAATTTTCGCGTGTAATATTATACTTTTCCAAAATTGAGTTGTGCAGGTAATACTTAGATAAATCTAAATCATCTGATTTTTTCTTTTGTTTCTTTACCAAAATAGCATCTAAAAGCAACAGGTCCACAACAATATCAACCATTTCTTCTTGTGGAATTAAATTTTCAGGAGGTATAACAAAGGTCTCCATTTTTTGTGTACACCCAAAAACCATCAAAAAAGACAATATGCTTACAATTAGTCTCATTCAGCAGGTGCATTACGCTCATTGTATTCCATATTAAGTCCCTCGAGTACAGGCAGGGTAATATCAAAAGTATCTTTGGCCAGAATAATACTTCCGGCTTGATTATAACTTAATATATAATCGTAATTATAATTTTTATTTAACCTGGAAACATAGTTTCTTACACTATCCAGCAACACAAGGTTCATCTGATATTCTTTTTGTGCCAATTCAGCTCCATATTGTTCTTGCAATTCCACCAATTCCTGCTGCTTCATCATCAGCTGCTCATAAATTTGTTGGGCACTCTCCTCTGATATATTCTGTTGCTGCACCTGTTGCTGAAAATACTGGGCGTCTTGTTCGTAGGTTTTTTGTTTTAACATAAGGTCTGCATCTTTTTTCTTGCGTTCTTTTTCCAATTGTGCAGCCATTTCATCTACAAGTAAATACTTTTCCAAAATCAAATCTGAATTGAGAAAAACAATTGAATTAGATCCACCTGAAGATACAGGTAAAGCTATTACATTTTGTTTTGTTTCTGGTTCAACTTTGTCTGAAAATTCCATCACAAATAAGAATATAAGCCCAATAATAGCAACTACACTTAATATTAAACTAATAATAATAGCAGGGTTTTTCGTGTTATTCATTTCTTGTGTCATGATCAATTTGTTAATAATAAAAGACCTAACAATTTCTTGCTGGTCTTTTAATTTCGTGCAAAATTAATTTATTTTTATTACACCGGTTAATTTCCTACATCCGACATGAATTTTATCCGCATCATTCTGATTTCTTCTTCTTTAAATTCATCCTCTCCTAATTCTTCCAGGGCATCCTCAATTGAATCAGTTTCTGCCTCTTGAAAGTACTCATATATTTCATCCTGATGATATTCATCAACATATTCACTAATATAATAATTTATATTAACCTTAGTACCAGAAGCTACTATCCTTTCTATTTCAGCCAGCAATTCATCAACTGTTAAGTTTTTTGTATGTGCAATATCCTCCAGAGCTAGCTTTCGGTCGATACTTTGAATGATATATACTTTAAGTCCGGACTTATTTATCACAGATTTGACCACCATATCATTTGGGCGCATAATCTCATTTTCCTCCACATAATCTGCAATCAGTTCAAGAAATGGTGCACCATACTTCTTGGCTTTTCCTACACCAACCCCTGTTATCTGCAGAAGTTCTTCTTCTTTAATGGGGTATTGAATGGCCATATCCTCCAGGGAGGGATCCTGGAAAATTACAAAAGGAGGAAGATTCTCTTCCCTGGACATGTCTTTTCTCAAATCCTTTAACATATTAAAAAGGGTTTGATCTGTAGTACTTGTTTTTGCTGCACCACCTTCAAAGAAATCATCATCATCTTCATTCGAATCGTAGTTATGATCCTTGGTAAGCATGATTGAAAATGGTTTCTCAAGAAAAGCTTTGCCCTCTTCGGTAATTTTTAGCAAGCCATAGTTCTCAATATCTTTTATAATTAAATTGTTAATGAGCGATTGGCGTATCACTGCGTTCCAGAACTTCTCATCCTCATCCATACCTCTGCCAAATGCTTTTAATTTATTATGCTTAAAAGACTTTATGGTGGCATTATTCTTACCAATAAGTATATTAATTACATGATTGGATTTAAACAATTGTTTTACTTCCATAATCGCTTCCAATGCAATTTTTACAAAATCCTTTCCTTCAAATTTTTCCTTTGGATGCAAGCAATTGTCACAAGCTCCGCAGTTTTCTTTTTCAGATTCTTCACCAAAATAATGAAGTAATTGCTTATGACGGCAAACAGAAGACTCGGCATATGAAACAGTTTCCTGCAGCAATTGTTTAGCGATTTCCTGCTCAGCAACAGGCTTACCTTTCATGAATTTTTCCAATTTCTGAATATCATCATAGCTATAAAATGCAACGCAATTTCCTTCACCATCATCCCGGCCTCCACGACCTGTTTCCTGATAGTAACCTTCAATACTTTTAGGGATATCGTGGTGGATTACAAATCGAATATCGGGCTTATCAATTCCCATACCGAATGCAATAGTGGCTACGATTACATCTGCATCTTCCATCAAAAACCTGTCCTGATTGGTGCGGCGGGTTAGGGCATCAAGGCCAGCATGATAGGGCAATGCTTTGATCCCATTAATTTGAAAAGTCTCTGCCAGCTCCTCAACTTTTTTTCTACTTAAACAATAAACTATTCCCGATTTACCAAGATGACCTTTTATATATTTAATAATGTCTTTTACAACTTCTTTGGTTTTTGGCCGAACCTCGTAATATAAGTTTGGCCTGTCAAATGAAGATTTATAAACTTTCGCATCGAGGATTCCAAGATTTTTCTGGATATCTTGCTGAACTTTTAGAGTGGCTGTAGCTGTTAATGCCATCACTGGCACATCTTGTCCGATGGATTCAATGATTGGTCTAATTCGTCTGTATTCAGGCCTGAAGTCATGGCCCCATTCCGAAATACAATGTGCTTCATCAACTGCGTAAAATGATATTTTTATCTTCTTTAGGAACTCAACATTTTCTTCTTTTGTCAACGATTCGGGTGCAACATATAATAGTTTAGTTTTTCCCGATAACAGATCTTCCTTTACCTCTGTGATTTCCATTTTGGATAAAGAGGAATTCAAAACATGTGCAATTCCTTGTTCTGCACCAAAATTTCGAATTGCATCAACTTGATTTTTCATCAATGCAATTAATGGTGAAATTATAATAGCAGTTCCTTCACTCATTATGGCCGGAAGTTGGTAGCACATCGACTTGCCTCCTCCGGTTGGCATAATAACAAAAGTATTATCACCTTCTAAAACGCTTTTAATAATTGCTTCCTGGTTCCCTTTAAAACTATCAAAACCAAATATCTGCTTGAGCAAATCATGCAATGGGTATACATCCAATTTTGCCATTTCTTCCTACATCATTTAATTATAAAAGGTAATTATCCTAATTTAAAGTTACTTGAAAATTTTAAATTAACCTGAAAATTTAAGTGCTTCATACAAATATATTGAAAATATAAACGGGGAAACAAAATATTACCTTAAATAAAATTTAATTTCATTCTAAAAATACACTTTTTTTACTGAATAAGCCAAACATTTAATTATTAACTCTTAAGAATTTGATAATAATTTGGATTAAATCAGGGTTCACAGATAGTTCGTATCTTTGCCAAAGTTATCATATGTAATTTTCTATTCGTTTTGAAAACAACCAAAGAGATTATACAAATAGGGCTGGAAACAATTGATGCTGAATTAAATGCGATTCAGGAATTAAAATCACATTTGAATGATGATTTCGCAAATGCTGTAGAATTAATTATTAGTTCGAAAGGAAGAGTGATTGTAACTGGCATTGGTAAAAGCGCAAATATTGCTTCAAAAATTGTTGCAACATTTAATTCTACCGGAACGCCTTCAATTTTTATGCATGCAGCTGATGCCATTCATGGAGATTTAGGCATCATCCAAAAAGAGGATGTCGTCATATGTATATCCAATAGTGGTAGCACACCAGAAATAAAAGTATTGGTTCCACTGATAAAACTTAGAGAAAATAAAATAGTTGCCTTTACAGGAAATACAGAATCTTTTCTTGCTAAGAAATCAGATTTTGTAATAAATACTGGAGTAATAAAAGAAGCATGTCCTAACAACCTCGTTCCCACCTCAAGTACAACCGCACAATTGGTAATGGGTGATGCCCTGGCAATTGCATTGGTTGAGTGCAAAGGTTTTACAACTGAAGATTTTGGTAAATTTCATCCCGGTGGCGCCATTGGGAAGAAAATATATCTCAGGGTTTCTGACATATTTTCAATAAATGAAGCTCCCAGCGTAAACAAGGATGATGATATTAAATCCACTATTGTTGAAATCTCATCAAAAAGGCTAGGAGCTACTGCTGTATTGGAAGATGGTAAGCTTATTGGAATTATTACTGATGGGGATCTCAGAAGGATGTTGGAAAAAACCCAGGATATTGAAAATTTTGTTGCCGAAGATATTATGACACCAAATCCCCGAACAATTGATAAAAGCACTCATGTTGCTGACGCTTTAAGCATCATGCGAAAAGAAAATATTACACAATTACTGGTGGTTGATGGTATCAATTATGCAGGGGTTATCCATTTACATGATATTCTCAGAGAAGGAATTCTATAAAACAACTGGGAATCAATACCTTATTCTTTCTGAACATTTTCATATATTATATAGTATAAGGTTATTCAATGCTGAATAAATTCGTATTATTGAAGCATAATTTTTAGAATTACTTGTTTTACTAAGGACGCTGCATTAATTTGCACAAACTAATGATTAGAAAAAAAGAAATAAAGTCAATTTATTATCTGCTTTTTCTTATACTTTTTTCTGCTCCCGTTTTCGGGCAGGTCACAAAAATTATGGGGAAGGTGATCGATGCTGATACCAAAGAGCCGATCCCTTTTACCAATATTTATTTTAAAGGAACCACCATAGGCGTTACTTCTGATTTTGACGGTAATTTTTCCATCGAAACCAAATCACCAACCGACTCCTTAACAGCATCCTGTATGAGTTACAGCAACCAGTCGATAAAAATATTCAAAAACAGGTTCCAGGAAGTCAATTTCAAATTGAGTTCTGTAAATTTTGATTTGCCTGAAGTAACAATCCTTGCTGGTGAAAATCCAGCAGAGGTCATTTTACGAAAAATTATTGAGAACAAGGAAAATAACAACCGCAAGGAATTTGAGGCATACCAATATGAGGCCTACAATAAAATTCAAATTGACGCCAATAATATAAATGAGAAATTCCAAAACCGAAAGATTTTAAAACCATTCAATTTTATCTTTGATTATGTAGATACCTCCACAGTTAACGGAAAAACTTATTTACCAATATTTCTAACAGAAACTGTATCAGACTTTTTTTTTAGAAAAAATCCCAAATCAGAAAAGGAAGTAATTAAAGCTGCTAAAGTTTCGGGTATTGAAAATGAAAGTATGCTTCAATTCCTCGGAGATATGTTTCAGCGCTACGATTTTTATGACAATTATATCTCCTTATTCCAAAAGAATTTTATCAGCCCCATTTCAAATTTAGCATTGAATTCCTATAGATTTTATTTGGTTGATAGCTCATTTTTAGAAAACCAGTGGTGTTATAAGCTAATGTTTAAACCACGTCGTAAACAAGAGCTAACTTTTACAGGTCACTTTTGGGTTCATGATACAACATATGCTATTGAATCGTTTGAAATCAAAATTGCTGAAGACGCCAATATCAATTATGTAAATGACCTGGTGATGCGGCAGGAATATGAACTTATAGAAGGACATTATTGGATGGTGATCAAAGACCAGGTAATTGGCGATTTTAATGTGATTGAAAACTCTAACAAAACGCTTGGTTTTTTTGGTACCAAAACTACAACTTACCGCAATTTTGTATTCAATCAATTCAAGGACAAAAAGTTTTATTCGCTCCCGACGGATGTGATGATTGCCGACAAAGCCTATGAGAAAACAGATGAATATTGGGATGAATCGAGGCATGAAGCACTCACTAAAGATGAGCAGACCATTTACTATATGGTTGACACTTTGAAAAATTTACCAGCAATTAAAACCTGGATTGATATTTTTAAAACTGTTGTAAGGGGATATTATGATATTGGCAAAGTTGAATTGGGGCCCTACGCATCATTGATTTCATTTAATGAAATTGAAGGCACCCGATTTCGTATTGGTGGTCGGACTACCACAAAATTTAGCAAACTGATAAGACTGGATGGACATATTGCCTATGGAACAAAGGATACCAAAATCAAATATGGACTGGGGTTTTTATTCTTGCCAAACAAAAATCCACGCCGGGCAGTCGGGGGAAATTATAAATATGATATAGAACAATTGGGTGCAAGCCCAAATGCCTTCCAGGAGGACTTTTTTCTAAATGCTTTGTTCAGAAGAAATCCGGCGGATAAATTATCTTTTACAAGTGAGTACAAATTTTATTACGAACATGAATGGTTCAATGGTTTTACCAACAAAATAAATTTCATTCAAAAGGAAATTATTCCAATCGGCTCAGAGATGGTACAAGTATATGATGATAACGGGGATGTAGAATCACTGGAGACAATTACAACTTCCGAATTCAGACTGGATACCCGGTTTGCCTACAATGAGAAATTTCTAATGGGTGATTTTGGAAGGGTAAGCACAGGCACAAAATATCCTGTAGTTCTTTTATCCTACGGTCTGGGTATCCCGGATTTATTTGGAGGAGATTACCGCTACCATAGATTAAAAATAGGTGTAAAACAATGGTTCAATGTTTTTAATATAGGATGGTCGAAATATATGATTGAAGCTGGAAAAACCTGGGGGATCTTGCCTTTTCCATTACTGGAACTACACCCTGGTAATGAAACATTTATTTTTGATGAATATGCATTTAACCTGATGAATTACTTTGAATTTGTTAGTGATGAATATTTTAGCTTCTATTACACACATCATTTCGATGGTTTATTATTTAATCATATTCCTTTATTACGCAAACTTAAATGGCGGGAAGTTGGATATGTTCGAACTGTTATAGGTACATTGAGTGATAATAATAAGGAATACAATAAACTTCCTTCTATTACATATACGCTGGAACGACCTTACATCGAAGGTGGTGTCGGAATTGAAAACATATTTAAAATAATCAGGATTGATGCTATATGGCGATTGTCTCATTACGATCATACCCAAATCAATAAATTTGCAGTTTTTGTTTCACTTTATTTTACCTTCTGATTAATTATTACCTTTGGCCGGATAAATCATTCACAATGATTCTGCGCTCCGATAATCTGGTAAAAAAATACAAACAACGCACCGTTGTTAATAAAGTAACTATTGAAGTTAAAAACGGTGAAATTGTTGGATTACTTGGCCCAAATGGGGCAGGCAAAACCACTACTTTTTATATGATTGTTGGTTTGATAAAACCACTTGCCGGACAAATTTATCTTGATGATAATGACATTACTGATGAGCCAATGTATAAGCGTGCCCAGAAAGGAATTGGTTATCTGCCACAGGAAGCAAGCGTATTTCGGAAATTGAGTGTTGAAGATAATATTTTATCTGTACTGCAATTTACAAACCTTTCGAAGGAGCAACAAAGAAAACGGCAGAAAGATTTAATTGAAGAGTTTGGATTGGGCCATGTACGTAAAAGTATGGGCATACAACTTTCAGGTGGTGAGCGCAGAAGAACAGAAATAGCCAGGGCATTAGCAGTTGACCCCAAATTTATTTTGTTAGATGAACCTTTTGCTGGTGTTGATCCAATCGCAGTTGAAGATATCCAGGCAATTGTAGGAAAATTAAAGGAAAAAGATATTGGGGTATTGATAACCGATCACAATGTTCATGAAACACTTACCATTACTGATCGGGCTTATCTTTTATTTGAAGGCTCCATTTTAAAATCCGGAACGTCAGAAGAATTGGCCACAGATGAAGATGTAAAAAGGGTTTATTTAGGTCAAAATTTTGAATTGAGAAAATAATCTTTTCTAAATTTTCTATCAAATAGTAAATCGTAATAATTTACCTTAGTGATTTTGCAGTTTTATTTATCAATTCCCATGCATTTATTACATGACTCTTAGTAACACGTGTTTGCCCAATAACCATTCTCAAAGTATATTTCCCATCTAATTTTGTATGGGTTAAAAACATAGCTCCAGTTTCGTTTAATTGCTGTAATAGATTTTCGTTCAAGGCATTTATTTGATCTTCATCCGATAAATCCGATGGTTTGTACCGAAAGCAAACAAGATTTAATGTTCGGGGGGTTATCATTTCAAAATTTTCACTTTTCGAAATAAGATTTTCTAATTCTTTGGCTAGCTTAATATGATTACTGATGGTTTCTTTGAGTCCGCTTACTCCATAATTACGGATTACAAACCACAGTTTAAGAGCCCTGAACCTGCGTCCGAGTTGTATACCCCAATCGCGGTAATCATTGACTTTTCCGGCAGTTTTTGTTTTTAAATATTCGGGTTGAATACTAAAAGTATTAATCAATGCATCTTTGTCTTTTACATAATATACAGAGCAATCAAAATTGGTAAACATCCATTTATGTGGATTAAATACAAAACTGTCTACTGCTTCAATACCTTCTATCATCCATTTATACTCGTCCAAAAGCAACGCAGTACCTGCAAAAGCAGCATCAACATGCAACCAGATTTTAATGGCAGCACAAATCTTTGCAATATCAGGCAACGGATCAATTGCTGTTGAACCAGTTGTTCCAATGGTTGCAACTACACATAAAGGCTTAAAACCATTTTTAAGATCACTGGACACAGCTTCCTTTAACAGTTCAGCATCCATTCTATATTGATCATCAACGGGTATTTTTACAAGATTTTCTTTTCCTAAGCCCGCAATTTTAACTGCCTTCTCAATGGAAGAATGTGTTTCGGTCGAGCAATATACTCGATAGTTGTTATTTGTGAATCCTTTCTCGTTAAAATCAAATTGTGAAAATTTTTCTCTTGCAGTCAATATAGCAGTTAAAGTTGCAGTGGATGCAGTATCCTGAATAACGCCGTGAAACTCTTCAGGTATTCCAATCATTGCTTTAAGCCATTTTAGCACTTTCTCTTCCAACTCTGCAGCTGCCGGCGAAGTTTCCCAGATCATACATTGAGATCCCAGCGTAGCTGTAAGCATCTCTGCCAACAAAGATGGAAAGCTTGAGTTAGCAGGAAAGTAAGCAAAAAAGTTTGGGCTTTGCCAATGGGTTATCCCGGGTAAAATAATATTTTGGAAATCATTAAATATTTTTTCGATCGATTCTGAGTTTTCGGGTGGCTGATTGGGAAGCTGGTTTAAAACTTCACCAGGTGAAACTTTAGATTTTACTGGATACTCTTCTATTTCATCAAAATAATCAGCCATCCAATCAACAAAAAGGTGGGCTTGTTTCCTGAATTCGGTTGAATCAATCATAATTGTGTTTTTAGGCTCAACTAAATTATACAATTTAGTTAATACATATGTGGAAATAAAAAAAGTCCCGCAAGCAGCGGGACTCTAACCAAAAACCAATTTAAACCATGAAAACTACTAACGAATAATGATTCGTTGTACAGCACTCCCCTGGTAGTTTTCAATGACAAGGAAGTACAGACCTTTATGTAAATGACTCAAATCCATATCCAATTTTGCATTACCTTCAATTGTAATGTCATTATTTTCAAAAACAACAACACTTAATGAATTGAGCACCTTAACAGAGACGTTTTCTCCGGAAAATTTATCCATTTCCACGGCAAAGATACCAATATTTGGATTAGGATATATAGAAATTTTATCAATTTTATTTTCTTTTATCTCAGTACATACATTTACAACAATATAATCTTCCATGGTAATGGTATTGCTATCAGTTCCATCTGAAACGGTAAGTGTAACATCATAAGTTCCTGCTGTCATGTACATCGACATTGGGTCTGAGAAAGTAGAGGAACCTGGTGAACCACCTTCAAATGTCCAATTCCATTCCAATACATTGCCATTTGACATGTCATAAAACTCAATCACATCACCTTCACAAATTTCAGTACTACTGGATGAGAAAAGTGCAGTTAAAGAATTTGTAAACCCAAAGAAATTAAGGTACGTTCCCATCAATTCTTCCTTTGTGTTAGCACCATCATCCAATCCTCCAAATTCATGCGAAACAGCAATCGTTTTATAATTATCTGCATCATATTCAACAGCAGTCGCATAAGAGGGACTCTGGTTCTCTAAAACTGTAACCGCTGAACCTTGGGGAGCAATACGATCAACATATTGATTATCTCCTGAATAATTAAATGAAAAACCTTCGGTAGCAGTACCAGTCATCCCATTAATTGTTCCCAGATCACTTCCCCCATCACCTGTTCCATTTACACTAAACATGCTATGCACCGCTGTAGGGCTATCATAATACCATGTCTCACCACCTTCCATATAAAGATTTCCACCATTATTTAAATAATCTGCAAGTAATTGTCCATCACTTGATGAAAGTTCATGGTTACCAGGATATACTCCCAGGCATATATAAAGAGAACTGTACAAGCTTAAATCTGCAGGGAAAGCGGTAGTATATTCAGCAACTATTCCATTATCAGCCATCGCATCTTGAATTTGCGGGCCAGAATTCTGACCATCCTCCAGATCAATTATTAAAACAGGGATATGTCCGATTACCTCGTCAAATGTTAAACTAGCAGAAATATTTAAATCACCCACCAATAGCATTTCAAATGTAACCATCTGTCCGACCGGAGTATTATCATCAGCTGTAATTGTAAAAATTTCCTCCGAAGAACCTTCAGGAGAAATTTCTCCATAGCTCATATTTCCTGTTTCAATTGAAACAAATGGATCAGCACAACTTAATTCTCCCTCTATATTATAAGCAGCAGATGATCCTGTATTTAAAATTTCAACAGTGATCTCAACAGTTTCTCCCGGATCAATTCTCCCGTTATTATTACCTTCAGTATCACTAATTGTATACTCACCCAATTCAATTACCGGAGCATGCAGCGTAATAATCATTGTACCTAACCACGTTGTTTTGCTATCATCTGAAAATTCAACTTCAATTATTGCGGTATGGTTATCTGGTGCATCTTCTGCTATTGTTATTTCAAATGCGCCGTTACCTTCAACAATACTACCTGCTTCAACATCTCCATAAGAATATGAATTATTACCAATTGAAATGTAAGGATCAGAAGAAGTTATCGTAGCATCAACTCCATTGGCAATGTCACTTCCTACATTTTCAACAGCTACATCCAATAATACAGTTTCTCCATAGTCTGCCTGACCATTGTTGTTTCCATTTGCATCATCAACTTCACAAGCATTAACAATTACATAAGCTCCTCCCGGAGGAACAACAGTAATATCTTCATAAATGGTTTCTGTATTAAATGCAGTAACAACAAGTTTGGCAGTTCCTGGAGTTAGGGTATGTGGAATTGAAATAGTTCCGGTAGCATCAGTTACACTCTTATAGTATGTGCCTTCTTGCGATAAACAAACCATGGCACCTTCAATGGGGCCATTTGATCCGGTGATGGTAGTTGTATAATCCAATCCGACTAAGATTACATTATTGGATAAACTTAAGTCATCAGGAGTATCAGTTCTTGGTTGCAAGGATGGATCTCCAAAAATATGCCATGTTTTAGCTGTTTCCCAATCACTAGAACTTCCTGATTCAGCAGTCATCAATGCAAGTCCGTTAAAGATAATTGCACCCAATGTAGTTCTTTGTTCGCTTGTATTAATCCCACTCTGACCAGGATGTGCATCATAATCATAACCACCGATTAAAATATCCATAAAATAATCCTGTCCACGCATTGGAGGTTGCCAGGGCTGACTAATAGTGGCACCTAAGAACATGATGGCTCCTCCACCTTCTTTCTTCATCCATGCTTCACCAAAACAATCACCACTTCCATGAAAATCACCGTTATTACAAGCTACGGAAACCAGCCATGGTAATTGATTCCCATTGTCTAAAGAGGCTACATTGTTATTGCTAAATCCTGATGTACTCCATCCTTGTGGATAACCATGACCAGTATAGTTTACTATACTTATACCATTCTCAATTGCATTATATACATCCGTTGTTGATGCTCCGGGGTCATATGCAGTATAATAATCATCAAAGGTAAATGGGTCAAGTTTATCGTCCCAAATGACTTGTAAATGTACCTGGTCCATTTCTCCATCATCTCCACTTCCAGAACCTTCGTTGGATCCGATGCCAAGAGCACCCTTATACCATGTTCCTCCCATTTCAGGGTTCTTCTCATAATTGATTATTTTGTTGACTTGAATGGTTACATCATTTGCAGAACCTGCAGAAATTCTTCCAACAGTGATATCAGCAACATCATCACTTCCAACTACACATCCCAATTGTGGATCCATAGGTGCATAACCGCTTAATAAATCACATTTTATATCTGGCCAATCTCCAACCAACTGTACATATAATAAATTGTTGTTGGCGTCATAGGCCTCCTGAACATTTGTTTTCACATTCGTAGCAGTTTCAACAACTTCTATACTTACATTAAAACCTTTCTCCATTTTCCATTCAATGTATGGTTGAATTGCTTCTTCATCACGTTCGGTACATATTACATGAATATCTCCATATTCGCCAATGGTCAAATCATCTTTTGATTGCTGGTAGTTAACAAACAGTGAATTGTAGATACCATCCATTTCCCTTAAAATCTCTGTGGCCTGAACTGGCAATGGATTTACAGGAGTTGTTTCATTTTCAATAAGCTGTACTGTAATATTTTTATATACACGTAATACATTTTGTACTGCATTGTATCTAAAAGGATATACGTAAACAGACGTACCTCTCAAATCTTTGATGATAAACGGACTACTATTGATAGCGAGATGTTGTGGATACCAATTATCCCTTAACGAGCCCGGGCTAATTTCGTAAGGAATTGTTGATGGGTCCTCATCCCTGTATATTACACCTCTTGAAGGTAATAAAGGTTGAGCCAGGATAAACTCCTCATATTCACCTTCAATTATTTTCAAGCTTACATTTTTATCATCATTGAGCCTGAGGGAGGCACTAATGAATGGCAGTTCGGCAAATCCTTTTAATTGTGTAAAAACACTGCCATCAAATTGAATCTTTGAGTAGTTTTCACCTTCAATAGAAACTTCTGTAATGCTATATTCTCTCAAATTAAAATTGAGTTCATAAACATCATTTGATGGCTGATTAAAAGAAACATCAAAGCCATTTGCCGCATTCACTATGGTAATAGCAAAAACAATAATTGAAAGAATAATAAATCTTTTCATAACCTTTTGCTTAAAAAAAAGAATTCTCCGAAAATTTCGGAGAATTCTATTGTTTAGTTCGTATTTAATTTGAATGAATTATTCGTTTTACGATTGTATAATCATCTGTTTCAATTTTACAATAATAAATACCAGGTTCAAGATTTGTGGCATCAAAATTAATTTGATAATTTCCAGAAACCTGAGCAACATTATCTTGTAAAACTGTCATTTGTTGTCCAATTGTATTAAAAATACTGATCTTAACTTTAGAAACAGATTGTACGGAATATTCGAGTGTAAAGTTATCTTTAAACGGATTGGGGTAAATATTGAATTTTTGTCCGTCAGCGATATCTACAATTCCAGTATAAATAAAGTGGTATGCTACTGACTGTTCTGATTCACATCCAAATCCATTTGTTACTATTACAAAATAGTCATCTGTTTCAATGGGTGTATAATTTTGACTTGTCGCTCCTATAATCACACCAGCAGAATTATACCATTGGTTACCATCAGCAGCAGATGAAATAAGCATCGTACCTTGTTGCGAAATAGTAGGTGTTTCTGGAATTTCATGCACAGTCAGGGTAATTTCTCCCATTACCTGGCCATCGCCATCATCAACGATAACATAATATGTTGTTGTTTCTTCTGGACTTGCAACCGGATTTGCAATTGAAGGATCGCTTAATCCGTCTTCAGGACTCCATTCATAAGTAAAGGTTCCGGTACCTCCCATTGCAAAAGCATTTAATTGAGACGATTCACCAATACATATATCAGCTGGTATTGCAGATACATTTACACTTAACGGTGCTTCAGAGGCAAACGCGGGTAACATAATATAATCAACCCATCCGCAATCTGAACCACTTGATACGGAACCATCCTTAGAATACTCCCACTTAAATATGTGATTACCAGCTGTTACAGGATATGCAGACTCTGACCAGGCAACATCCCCTGACCATTCATCCTGCATACTTCCATCAATATAAAATGTAAGGTAATCATAGCTAGATTCAGAAGATACTTTTTTAAAGAAGGAGATTTGATCATCTGTGGTTGTTTCAATTGCAATCGTCAAACTGGAAGTTTGGTTATCAGAAATTGATCCTGATTTGGCAGCATAATCTCCTTCGTAAGCACCACCACTAATTGTCCAGTCAGCATTTCCTGAAAATGTCCAATCATACATATCAAAAGTACCCGACTCAAAATCTTCGATGATTAATCCAATATTCATCATTAAGACTTCCTCTGCTGAATATGGACCAGACTCTAACAAGTAATAGATACTGACCACATCACCAATTTGCGCTGACGGATCAACAGTAATACTAAAAACGGCATTTACAGTTTCATCAATAGCAATTGTTCCCAATTCATGTGTGGGATTATTCACTGTTATTAATGAGCCAAGTGCTCCTGCAGTTGCTATAGAGTTTAATGCATCACATCCACCACTATTTATATTAGGAATAATCAGATTTGCAGTTTCTCCCGGATCTAAACGACCGTTATTATTTCCACCAATATCGTCAATTGTATAGGATAAAACAGCCAAAACCGGAGAATTTAGGAAAACACTAAAATTGGAATTCCAGGTATCAGTTCCATCTGTAATCTCTAAATCAAACTGAACAATATGTTGATCAGGTACCAATTCGTTTACAGTAAAAGAAAATGCACCAACTTCTTCCTGTGTATTACCAGCATCAATATTTGGCCAACTATGTGTATCTGAATCAATAACCACATTTTCATCAAAGGTTGATAAAGTAGCTATTAAATTTGTTGCTGTTTGGCTTCCAAGGTTCTCTAATGTAACATCCAGCATGATATACTCACTGAAGTCAACCATTCCATTATCATTACCATTGCTATCATCAATCTGCATATCATCGTATAATACATAGGCTCCATCAGGAGAAGCAACTGTAACAGTTCCAGCAAAAGGTTGCATATTTTGTCCAGTGATAACTATAGCTGCATCACCGGGAACAGTTATAGGTAAGAACATTGTTACATCTGCAAGTCCGGTTTCGTCAGCTAAGGCACATCCATGTAAAACACCATCTTTTGAAATTGCAACATATCCATAAGGATCTGTATTTACTACAAAATTACTTGAAGCCAATGGCATTAACGATTGGTATTCAGCCGTAGTTACAGGTGGTTGTCCAAAATAGATCATCACTGAAGGATCTCCCATCAGGTGATAAATTTCCCAGTAATATTCTTCCTGGCCTGATCCTGATTGTGTAATAGCAAGGTTACCAGCAGATGGCATTTGACCTTGAGTTACATACCATTCTTCCAAAGGTTCACCTTGATCATGAAAAGTTCTGTCATACGAACCAAGGTTTTCTGGATTGTAAGTAGGATTTGCAGAAATAGGCTCATAACCTACACCCCACCAATAATCTTCATCCCAGTAAGTACTATTTGAACCTCCAATATAACCAAGAGCTCCTTTATCAACAGCCCTTAAAATTTCTTCTCCAAAACATGTAGTTTGAAACTCAACTGAAGAACAGCAATTTCCAACCAGCAAGGGATATTTGTGAGCATTGGTTAAACCATTAATATCACTAATAACAAAACTAGGTGTGGCCCATCCTTGTGAACTACAATGCGCTGAATAATTACCAAACGCTACACCATTGTTTATGTTTGCAATAATCGAATCATGAATTTGATTATTATTTGCAGGTTGTAAAAATGTATGTGAATATAAACCATGCTCAGCATTAAAATAATTCTCCGTACCATAATTCATCTGGCCATTACCCCATGTCATTTCATGAGAAGCATCATCCCCGGTTACCATTAATACCTCATCAAGGAAAGACGGATCAGGCATCAGGTATTGTTCATACTCCAATGTTTTATCAATCTGCGATTGTAATTGATTCAGGTTAACAGCTGAAAATCTTCCGTAAAATGCTTCCGGATAGAGATCACTGGGACCATCATATGTACAGTAATAAAGGTCTGTAACATGTGAAGCGGCATTTCCATTAAAAGTCGGAACCTGGGCAATATCACCAACGATCAATACAAAACTCTGTGGATTTACACCGGCAGCAGGGTTATCATATAAATCCTGCAGGTAATTTTTAATTGAAGTTGTTGTTGTTCCAACATCAGGATTATTTGTGTATGCTTCGATTACAAAAAATCCTTTTTGCGTTTTCCATTCAATAAATGGTTGTAAAGTTTCTTCGAACATTGGGTCAGCAACGATAACATATGTCACAGGCTCATCCATAATAAGTTGACCTGAATTTAATGTTTTATAGTTATAAACTTGCTTGTAAATGCTTTCATAAAATGGAGAAAAATAATTCGCCTTTTGCTGAATGGAAGCTGCTTTGTTACCACCAACTAATTCAATTTTTACATCAATATTATCATAAACCTTAAGTTTATTTTGAACCGGATTGTATAAAATTGGGGATATTTCAACACGTGCAAGACGAACACCTCGCATGATACCCAGATCCACAACTTTTACCAATTCTGATCCAATATAATCATTCACCTGATAGACATCCTGATTATAAATAAACTCAACATCTTCAGGGTTATCAACACTCTTTGAAAGTGAAGGTTGAGCTGGAATCATAAAATTAGAAATATCATAATCAGATAAATTAATTTCACTTGATGAATTGGTTTGAACATTAATCTCGAATGTTGCACCAATTGGTACTTCTATCAGTTTTTTGAGTACGGGAAGTTTTGGTTCTCCTTCAACTAAACGATATCCATAATCTTCAACATTGAATAAAGTAAAGATTCCTGCATTTGTATTTACTTTCGTAAATCTGATATCAGAAACCTGACTATTCACCGAAAACGAACTGTATGAGTTTGTTTTTAAAGTAAGTTGATTTCCCCCATTTTCAACAACTTTAATGTTGCCTCCAACAACAATTGCTGAAGTTAGTAAAAATAAGATCAGGGATAATTGAATTTTCCCTAAAAAATAAGCCTTCTTCATTGCATTACATTTTTATGTTAATAACTTGATTTATTTCGATTTAAAGGTCTGCAAAAGTATGATTTTTAAATGTAAAAACCTAATTGTTATCATTAGACAGCAAAGGGATAGAAAAGGTTGCAAGAAAATGAATAACTATTGGCTCTTCAAATTATCTGATAAGCGGTGTTTTAAATATTTGTTGGCTATTTGTTTTACAGGAAACCATGCAGCTACCATTCCAATAACAAACACAACACTAAAAACAGCCAGGAAATCACTAAAATAGAGTTTTACTGGATAGTAAGGAATAATGAATGAATTTGCATCGGATCCCAATTTAATAAATCCATACTCTATTTGTAAAACGCATAATAAATAACCCAGCACCAATCCTAGAATTGCCCCACTGAAAGAAATCAACAAACCCTCCACCAGAAATATTCTTTTTATCAGTTTTTCATTTGCTCCCAAACTGAACAGTACAGCAATATCTTTGCGCTTATCGAGTATCAACATGGAGAGTGAACCAACCACATTAAATACCGCAATGATGAGGATAAAACTTAAAATGATAAAAATGGCCCATTTCTCAGACTTCATAATTTTATACAACAATTCCTGTTGTTGAAAACGATTTTTTACCACAAATGAATCTCCGGTCAGCTGTTGCACTTCCTGTTGTATAATGTCAGGGTCTATCTTCGAATCCAACCTTATCTCAATGCTGGTCACTTCATTTGTATAGTCTAGCAATTTTCGGGCAAAACGAATGGGAACGATTACATACTTAGCATCAATTTCTTGCTGAACAGAAAATACAGCCGAAGGGATCAATGAGCCAGAATTAAAAGATTGATCTATGCTTGTCAATCTTCTTTTTGTTCTTTTTGGAACATATACCTGCAAAGGGTTTGAAAAATCGTTGATTTTTATACCCAGGTTGTATGCCACAAGATAACCCATCACTGTGTAATTATAATCATTGTTCTCCAGGATAAAATCTCCATCAATCAACATGGTATCCAATGGATTATTTACCAGGTATTCCTCGTTTACACCTTTCAGTGTTACAATATATTGTTCGGTTTTATACTTCAACAGGGCATTTTCTTCCACCACTTCGGCATAATTAATAATACCTGGAATATTTTTAATTTTTTCATGTGGAAAATCTAAAGCATTAAATGTTTTGCCCTCCTTAACAGTGATTACCAGATCAGGATTGAAAGTATTAAAAAGTGACTTTACCAATTCTTCAAATCCATTAAAAACACTCAACACAACTATCAGTGCCATTGTTCCAACAGTAACACCTGCAACAGAAATCCCGGAAATAATATTAATGATGTTGTGCGACTTTTTAGAAAAGAGATATCGTTTAGCTATGTAAAACGGAAAATTCATTAAATAGAGTGCCTAAAGTTTAGAATGCCTAAAGTGATCTAAAGTTAACAAAGATAATCTCATTTAAAGTATTGTGATATTAATAATCTTCTATTTCCAGGCTTTAACTATTAAGCCAGTGCCTGTTTTATGGGTTTGGTTCACATCCATATAGTTTAAAAGCAGGGCAAACGGAAAAGTAATCAAGTAGTAGAGTGGCAGAATGATAAAAAATAACTTTGACTTATTAAGCATCAAAATAGGATATTTCATGGATATTCTCCAGGATATTTTACCTGGGGTTCCATAATTGAATTTCGCTTCAGTTTTTGAAAATCCAGCAGTTTTCAGTTTGTCCTGAATTTCATCAATGTTGTAGCCGTCCCTTACATGCTCATCGATAAATGATTCGTGGTCATGATCATGTACATCGGATCCACCCTGGTCACTTGGTGTAGATATTAGCACCATTCCTCCGGGCTTTAAGGATGTATGAAAATTTCTGAATACCTCCACATCTTCCAAAATATGTTCCATTACATCGACTGAAAGGATCAGGTCTTTATCGGCGTTTGTATGATATTTAGTTAAATCCTGTACGCTAAAAGAAACATTGTTTCGTCCGATTTTACTAAAAAAGTTACTGCAATCTTCTATTTGTTCTTCTTTAACATCAACAGCAGTAATTTTCCAATTTTTATTTTTACCCGACAAATAAAAATCATATTGTCCAAATCCAGAGCCAGCATCAAGAATTAACAAGTCATCATTTTTTCCTTTAGCCCACTGTCTGATTTCCTTTTTCACATGCCAGGTGCGGAGCAGTAATAGATCCAATAACCTGTAAAACAATTTTCTTAAAGCTGGTTTTTTATTAAATGTTTCTCCCAGCGTTTTTTTTATGGGGTCGTATTGCATATGAAATTATGAATGTTGAATTTTGAATGTTAAATAATAAAATGAAGGACTAAGTTTACTCATCCAATAATCGCTCTATGTTGTCAATGTAATCCAATGAATCGTCAAGGTAAAATATTAATTCAGGAACAACCCTGATCTGTTTGCCTATTCGTTTGCCTAAATTATACCTGATCTCTTTTCTATGTTTTTGAATGTGTTTTAACAAACTACTTTTATCTTCAGTGGCAAATAAACTCAAAAATACTTTTGCAATGGCCAGGTCAGGTGTTACATGCACTTTTGTTACAGTAATCATGGCACCCTGCGCTAAATTCCTACTTTCCCGTTGAAATATTTCGCCAAGGTCTTTTTGTAATAATCTGGATATTTTTAATTGCCGTGTCGATTCCATGCTGCAAAAATAAGATTATCTTTTTTACTATTTTTGCCTAACCTGATTAATTCATAAGTTTTTTGTTATGAGAGGTCAAAATACAAAGAGTAAAGGTGAACGCAGATTTTCGACTCACAGGAATAGCCTTTGCTATTTCGAGAAGCGAGTATTGCCTTTAATCAATATAGTTTGGCTTGGTAATAGATCAATTTGTGAATTAAGCAGGCTAATTATAAACAATTAGAAATGAGAAGTATTTGTGTGTTTTGTGGTTCCAGTACCGGATCTGAAGAAGTGTATAAGACACAAACTAAAAAGTTTGGGCAGTTGATCAGTAAAAACGATCTGACGATGGTTTATGGTGGTGGAAAAGTTGGTCTGATGGGAATTTTGGCAGATGCAGTTATCAAATCCGGCGGGAAAAGTATAGGCGTCATTCCACAAAGTATTGTCGACCTTGAAATAGCTCATGATAATCTAACAGAGTTATTTGTTGTGGATAGCATGTCGGAACGTAAAATAAAAATGACTGAATTATCGGATGCTTTTGTAGCACTTCCAGGTGGATTTGGCACATTGGATGAGTTGGCTGAAGTTCTTACATATAACCAGTTAAGGATTATCGACAAACCTGTTGGCTTGCTCAATGTGAAGGGATATTTCGATCCTTTAATTCAATTTTTTAATCATGCTGTTGAAGAAAAATTTGTGCGGGAAGAACACCGGAATAATATTTTTATCTCTGATAATGCAACTGAATTGCTGGAAATGTTGAAAGAATATCAGCCAGTTTCCATCGATAAATGGATCAGGGATATCAAAGATGAAAGCGCATTGAATTAATGATTTTGTTTTACATAGATTGAAGTTCGTAATAAATCAGCTTGCACTTTATGATTATAATAGGAATTACAGGCACTTTAGGATCAGGAAAAGGAACCATCGTAAAATACCTTGTTAAAGAAAAGGGATTTATTCATTTTTCAGTTCGTGAATTCCTGCTGAAAGAAATCATGAAAAGAAACCTTCCTGAAAACAGGGACAGTATGGTGATGGTTGCCAATGAACTTCGAAAACAAAACTCACCATCATATATTACTGACCAGCTCTATGAACAATCGTTAGAACAAAATAAAAATGCTATCATTGAAAGTATACGCACTCCGGGAGAAGCTGAATCGTTAAGGACAAAAGGGGAGTTTTATTTGTTTGCAGTGGATGCTGATCCAAAAATTCGCTTTGAGCGGATTAAATTGCGCAATTCAGAAACTGATCACATAAACTTCGATACTTTTATTGCCAACGAAAAAAGAGAAATGACTGCAACTGATCCCAACAAACAAAATCTCAAAAAATGCCGTGAAATGGCTGATTTTGTTTTTATGAATGATGGGAATATTGAAGATTTGTTTTTAGAGGTTGAGAAAGTTTTAACACAAATTGATATGGATTCAAATTAAAAATACATAAATGGCTCACGCAAAGAACGCTGAGTAAATCGCAAAGAGCGCAAAAATATTCTCATCGTAAACTTTGAGACCCTTGGGAGAAATAAATTTCAACTATGACTAAAGAAACGAAAAAACATATCCGTCCTTCATGGGATGTTTATTTCATGGACCTGGCGCATTCAGTATCAAAACGTGCAACCTGCGATCGTGGCCGCTCTGGCTGTGTAATCGTTCGTGACAAACAAATCCTGGTAACAGGATATGTTGGATCTCCCCGGGGTTTGCCCCATTGCGATGATGTAGGCCATTTTTTTAAAAAAGTGGTTCATGAGGATGGCTCAATTACGCAACATTGTGTACGCACTGTTCATGCTGAACAAAATGCCATTACCCAGGCAGCCAGAAGGGGAATTGCACTTGACAAATCTACATTGTATTGTCGGATGACCCCCTGTCGTGTTTGTGCCATGTTGATTATTAATTGTGGTATCGAACGGGTGGTTTGTGAAAAAAAATACCATGCAGGTAAAGAAACAGAGGAGATGTTTAAAGAGGCTGGTGTTAAACTGGATTATTTCTCTGAAGAGGTTCTCAAATACAAAGGTCAATAACAAAAGTGGATTTGGATGATTTCAAAACCTCCCACAAATGATTAAACATAATCAGAAATGAATAAAAGTTCCATTTCCAGATCCAGTTCATTTATCATTTACTTTATTGTATTTCTAACAGGCTTTACATTTTTGGTTTATGAAGTATCATGGAACAGGATGTTATCCCTTGTCCTGGGTGCTACCGTTTCGGCTTCAACCATTGTGCTGGCAACTTTTATGGCCGGATTTAGCCTGGGAGCCTATTTACTGGGGAAAATTGTAAATGACAGCCTTAAACCTGGAAGATTATTCTCATTTCTTTTATTGGGCATTGGTATTTTTGGACTAATCACTTTTTACTTGCTGAGTAACTTTCTACCCTCCTTGTATCAAAGTTTTGGGAACAAAGAAATTTCCATACAAACTACGGAACTAATTGTTTATACCATTTCGATTTTACTGCTGCTAATTCAAACATTTCTGATGGGTGGGATGATTCCGGTTGTGAGTAAAATTGTAATCCAAAAAAAGGAAAACATTTCATCCGGTATTGGTAAAATCTATGCCCTTGATACACTTGGAAGTACCGTTGGAGGATTACTTACAGGATTTGTGTTGATGGGAAGCCTTGGTCAGCAGAACACAGTTTTTGTGGCTGTTACAATCAATATTATCATTGGTATTTATTTATTTTTCAGCAAGTCATTTTCTCATGAAATGGATTCAGGAGATATTGCTGAAGAATTAACAAAGCTCTCCTCTAAAAAATCCAAAGAAAAGGAAACTGAAAATACAGCTTTAAACAGAAAGATGGCTTTACCGGCAACTTTCGTTTTTGGGTTTTCGATTTTGGCTTTGCAGGTAATTTGGATGCGCATGTATAAAATTTACCTGACCAATACCAGCTATACTTTTGCACTTATTTCGTCACTTGTGATTGTTGGTTTTTTTGTGGGTAGCTGGCTGTTTACAAAATATTCTGATAAAATTAAAGATTACGGAATCGTTCTGTTGAAAGCCATTATTCTGTTAGGAATTTTTACGGGCTTAGGGTTGATCATTTTGGTAAACATGCCCGAAATTATCATGTTTCCTTTTGAGAGCCTTTTAAGCCATCCATTCATCAAATTGATTTTAATGCCCATGCTTGCTGCACTTTTTGTTGTTTTTCCACCAGCAGCAGTTTCCGGCTTTGTTTTTCCGCTAGCCTGCAGGATGCTGACAACTAACATCCATAATGTAGGTAAAAATATTGGAACTGTTTTAACCTTCAATTCCCTGGGAAGTGCATTAGGACCAATATTTGCCGGGTTTATCTTTATTCCGATGCTGGGTGCAGGTGTTTCTGTGATTTTGGTTCTATTTTTTGAATTTGTTTTATCTGTGTTTCTCATTTTTAAATTGATAACTTTTAAAGCATCTAAAGTTTATAAACCTGTCCTTATAGCTATCTCAATTTTATTACTAATTGTTATAATTTATAAGCCCCAAATAAAAATCCTACCACCTTCCTTCAGTAAAGTGGACAAAGAAATCCTTTTTTATAAAGAAACCGTTGAAGCCTCGCTGGTGGTGAGCAAGGAAACAAACAACAAATCGGAAGTAAAAACCGCTTATGTCAACAATGCAGTTGTAATCGGATCAACATACGATGCCATAAAAGCGGTAAAAATGATTGGTCATGTGCCCTTTTTTACCGGACTTGATTGTAAGGAAGTTTTGGTTGTGGGTTTTGGAATCGGTGTAACTACTTCTACCATTGCTTCCCATTCTGAAGTAAAATCCATCGACTGCGTTGAGCTTGCGGCAGGATTGAAAGATGCAGCAAAATATTTCAGCGACATAAATAATAATATCATCAACGATCCACGATTGCATTTTATAGCTGGTGACGGAAGGCATTATCTTCAGCGGACAAATAAAAAATACGACCTGATTTCCAGCGATCCCACACACCCTGTTTTAGGCTCGGCGAATTTGTATAGTAAAGAATATTTTGAACTTTGTAAAGCACATCTTACTGAAAATGGAATGGTTTCTCAATATTTGCCGCTACATAAATTGAGGCCTCAGGATTTCCACGGGATCATCAAAACTTTCCAGTCGGTTTTTACAGAAGCTACAGTGTGGCTGGGACATACACATGCCATATTGATCGGCTCAAAAAAACCAATTATTATTGACTTTGAAAAATGGGAACAAAATATTGCTGCTATCGGAAGGGATCCTGTATTTTATACAAACCCTTATCACTTTG
>Ga0164315_10000336_pt1 | contig 31497 bp, 25 predicted proteins | sample GuaBasSedimGuay6_FD_113737 | JGI IMG/M metagenome (GOLD analysis project Ga0164315, IMG submission 113737) | Subseafloor sediment microbial communities from Guaymas Basin, Gulf of California, Mexico - Guay6, Core 4569-2, 0-3 cm | ecosystem: Environmental > Aquatic > Marine > Hydrothermal vents... | reverse complement strand
GTCGCCACGATCGATGAGTTGCGCAAGAACATGATTGAACCGTTCGTCTATCGACGCTACCTGGATTACGGTGTATTCGAGTCACTGCGGGATATGAAGGCACTTATCGCTGCGGAAGTTCGCAAGCGCGAACTTGCGGCGAACATAAAACTGGGTCCCGGTGGTATCAGGGAAATCGAATTCATTGCGCAATCCCTGCAACTGGTCCGGGGCGGTAGCGACCAGCAGCTACGTTGTTCTGAACTGCAAGTGGTCCTGCCACGGCTTGGAGATGGCCGCGGCCTTGCTACGACTGCCGTCTCGACGTTGCTTGCTGCCTACGAATTTTTTCGCAGAATGGAAAATGGGATTCAGGCTATTCGCGACCAGCAAACGCACGATTTGCCTGGTGATCCGCAGGATCGTGCGCGACTTCTTCTCGTGATGCACTACGCGGACTGGGACACCTTAATGGCTGACCTGGATGGGCATCGGCTTCGCGTGAGTGAGCTTTTTGCGGAAGTCGCGTTTCGTGCCGATAGTAGCCCGGAACGATCGCAATTTGCAGAGTCACTCACTGCACTATGGAACTCTGCGGCGACGGCAGAAGAGTGGGAAGGACTTTTGCAACAGAATGATTATGCCGATGCCGGGAAACTGGCGGCATCAATTGTCGAATTCGCCAATGCACCGGTGCAGCGACAGATTGGTGCGACCGCACGCAAGCGTCTGCGACATTTCATACCGGTGTTCCTGATGCTGCTGCAGGAACGGAAAAGCCCGCATATTGTTTGCGATCGCGTTCTGGGCGTCGCAGTCCAGATTCTCCGGCGCAGTGCCTATGTGGCGCTCCTGAATGAAAACCCGGCGGTGCTGGAGCGTCTTGTAAGCCTGTGCGAAAACAGCGCCTACCTGGCTGAAGAAATAGCGCGTTTCCCGCTGCTGCTGGATGAAATGCTCGATCCGCGGTTATATTCCGCAAGCATTACTGCGGCCAGCATGCGTGAAGATCTCCACGAACGGCTTGAACGGTATGGCAGCGCGGATAGTGAGCAGCAAATTGAAATTCTCAGTCAGTTTCAGCGAGCGACGCTTTTTCGGATTGCCGTGGCCGATTTCAGCGGCAATCTACCGATCATGAAAGTAAGTGACCGACTGACCGAACTGGCCGAGATCGTCCTGCACCATGCGCTTGATGTCGCCTGGGCAGACCTCACCAGGAAACATGGACAGCCGTGCTTTACAGGGGAGTTCGGAGTTCGCACAGCAGGTATCGGCGTTGTAGCCTATGGCAAACTGGGTGGCATGGAGTTGTCATATCGTTCCGATCTGGACCTCGTTTTTCTGCACAACTCAAGCGGCACCGGGCAGCAAACCAACGGTGACAAACCGCTGGAAAACAGTATGTTCTTCGGTCGACTGGTCAGGCGCCTGGTGCATTTCCTGACGACGCAAACCAGTTCAGGTGCGCTTTATGAAGTCGATACGCGACTCCGACCCAGCGGTCGCTCGGGCTTGCTGGTTGTCAGTATTGAAGGTTTCGAACGTTACCAGGAAGACAATGCGTGGACCTGGGAACACCAGGCCCTGCTGCGCAGCCGGGCAGTTGCCGGTGACGCAGTAGTCGCCAGGGAGTTCGAGCGTATTCGTGTAGAAACACTTCGCCACAGGGTGCGTCGCGATCAGTTGCTTGCAGATGTGCTTTCAATGCGCGACAAAATGCGCAAGCAACTCGACAAAAGTAGCGCAACACTTTTTGATCTTAAGCAGGGGCAGGGTGGCCTGGGCGATATCGAATTCCTGGTTCAGTACCTGGTACTGAAAAATGCCGACCAGCACCCGGCCATCATCCATTACCCCGACAACATCCGCCAATTGGGTGCCTTGGGTGCCGTTGGTTGTCTTGAGGTTGATGACGTTGCGCGGTTACAGGAAGCCTACAAAGCTTATCGGCTTTGTGTGCATCGACTGGTACTCGATGATGCGCCACCTTTAGTTTCAGCTGACCAGTTTGCTGATGAACGCCGGTTTGTTCGAGCTATCTGGCAGCGTGAAATGTGTGCATGACCAGCCCGGATAATTCACAAACGCGCTTTCAGACACCAGAGGAGTAAATGAATAAACCCGACGAGCAAACCTTTGTTCCAGACCGTTGGGTGGTTCGTCTGTCCCATTTCGGAATCTGCTTCTTTGGAGCTCTCGCGGTCCTTTCGATTGGATTAGCTATTTTCAAGATCGTTGTGACCCCGGAAAAAAAAGGTGCGTTAATAGTGTATTTACTTAGCGCCTTCGGCTCGTATCGTAAGCAGCCGCTCAGCCTCTGAGTACTGCAAGGGCAAAGTTTGGCCACAAGCGGACACTTATGCTTTCGGTGATGTTTCACATGCATGTGAAATCATTGTCACCCACTGGCTTGCAAGCATCCGCCCAGCCATAGGCGCGCCAATACTCGACCAGGTTTAAGTCAGTGACGAGTTTTTTGAATTCCGGCAATTGCCTGACTTCAGACATGACGGGATCCCATAGCGTGAACAGACGAACTGTGTTGGTGCGAAACTCCTTGTCTTTGACTTTCAGTGCAAATTGCGGATCGCCGAAATACGCCGCGACCATTGCAATGTCGTGAAGCTTTCTTTGCCATTGCAGATTCTCATCCAGGTAAACGTCCCGCAGAATGGACAAGACGCGCTCGCGCGAATCGAACTCAGCCAGCACCGGGGCATAAAGCGTGATGGCAGCGACATTCGTTTTCGACAGCGCCTGAATAGCCGCCTTGAGCGCTTCCTGGTCGCGTTCATTGAACGCGATATCCAGATTATCCTCGGCAATGTCAAATCTCCGCTGCCAGTTGCGTCTTTCTTTTGCTTCGTCAAACCGCCCTTGAGCCAGGCTCGCGTGCCAGGACAAACCGACGGGGCGTCCGCCCAGTGGCTCCAGGGCAACGGCAATAGCATATTGCTTTTGCGCGTGAGCCGTACGGCCGTTGCGTATTAGCACGTTGGCATAGGTGGCCACAATTGGACGGTCCGCGAGCAACTCTATTGACCGCGTAAGACCTTGCTCCCCGCCGATCCAGTCGAGCCGGGCCGTGCGAACCATTGCCAGCCGGGATTGAGCGACGGCCGATTCAGGGTTGAGCTCGACCCCGTGAAGTGTGAGCGAGTAGGCCCGATCCAATATTTCCGATGTCTGATCCGGGCTGGCATCCCAGCTCGTGGAAAGCGTGCGGCCTCCCAACGACGACCATGCCGCCGCATAGTTGGGGTCAAGTTCGATGGCTCGTTCGAGCAGGCGCATCCTCTCCCGTCCAGTTAGGTTTCGGTTTTGGGCCTGGAGATAAGCCTCATAGGCCTCTGCATTTCGCGTGCCTGCACCTCGAAATGCGTTAATTGCACCGACCCCAAGTCTCACTCCCAGGGCTCCGGCCACCGATGTTGCGATCTCCTCCTGCATCTCAAATATATTTTCAAGCTCGCGATTATAGGATTCCGACCAGATCGTGAATCCATCCGCCACATGCGTGAGCTGAACGGTGATTCGAACACGGTTACCCTCTTTGCGGATGCTTCCCTCGAGAATCGATTCGACATTCAGGATCTCACCAATCGTCTTGCTGTCTTCTTGTGCGGACGCGATCGAGGACGTTCGACCGGCAACACGGAGACCGTCCAGCCGTTGCAGCTCGAGGCGCAGTTCATCTGCGATACCGTTTCCAAAGTACGCCTGATCACCGCCCGGACTGATGTCCTCGAAGGGCAAAACGGCAATTGACCTGTCATCGCGTGGCCAGGCAACGTAGAAAATTACGACTACAGCGACGATCAATCCGAATCCGCCAACCAGCGCAAGAATGGACTTATTGCTGACAGTCAGGCTGCCCTCAATCTCGCCATTTTCTGTTCGCTTGATGCCATCGGCCGTCAGATCGAACGCCCAGGAGAGGATCAGTGAAATGGGAAGGCCCGCGATCAACAAGGTGATGATCATCTGCATAACCCAGACTGGCGCCAGGAAATTGTCCGCAACCAGATCCGCCACCTGGACAACCAGCCACGCCGCAATAACGTAGCCGATAGCTACCCGGAATACTTTGCGTCGTTTGAGTTCGTTAAATAAAGACAAGGAATGGCTTCTTGGTGTGAACAGTGATCGAGCAAATGACGGAATAAAGATTGCCTCGGGGAACGATTACCGCCTGGATCTATCTCCTATTTCGTCAGTTCCACCTGAGAACACCGCGAACGTAGTAATACGGGCCCTGCCAATCCATCACCGATTGCTCGTGTACAGTAATGCCACAACACGTGAACCAGCTTGGCTGCTGATCGGGTCCTGCATCGAAAATATTGTTGCCGCCAAGAGTCACGCTCAAGGCATCACTTACGACCCAGGTGAGATCGAGGTCCCAGTAAACATCCCCGCTCATATCCTGGACCTGGCTCACGTTCCTGGGGCTGACAAACGTGTAGTCGCCATACCAGTTTCCGCGCAGCGTTGCACTTACATTGTTGGTCCAGCTGTGCATGGCGGTTAAGTTTGCACGAAAATCCGGATCACCATTTTCGATTCGGAAAACGTCGCTGTCGCTGAGGAAGTACACCGGATCCGGGTTTGTGGGATCAGTCTGTCGATTCGTCCTACGCGTCACTTCCGTGTCATTGACATTGACCGCAAGCGACAACCCGGTGTTTCCTGCATTCCAGTCAATATTGTAGTGGGCGACCAGGTCGATGCCCTGGGTCTCCGTATCCAGGTCATTGGTAAAGAACCTGACGGTTGTTAATTGTTCGGCGCCGGGAACGCCCAGTGCAATGAGCTGCGCTCGTTCCGCCGGTCCAACATCGAAATTCGACGACACCCAGATTCGATTGTCCAATGCGATGAAGTAATAGTCCAGCGTCATTGTGAATGCATCAGACGGCTGTAATGCGAGACCCAACGTGAACTGGGTTGAGGTCTCATCTCGCAGCGGCACTGCGCCGAAAATTTGCGAGGCCGGGTCCTGCGGCGGGAAAAGCCCCCTTGTTATCGGACCGCTCTGAAAGGCCCCGGTGGATACCTTGATACTCGAGATCTGGCCCGGTGTCGGCGCGCGGAAGCCGGTACCCGCAGATCCACGTAACGTCAACACCTCGGTAGCTTGCAGTCGCGCGGCGAGTCGCCAGCTGAAATTTGAGCCGAAGTCGGAAAAATCTTCGTATCTACCGGCAACCGAGGCCATGAAGCGGTCGGTAATGTCTGCTTCAAGATCGACATAGCCCGCCCAACTGTCCCTGGCATAGGTCGACGTATGTTCCGGCCGATAACCGGGGAAACCATTCGAGCCGACCAGGCCGACGTTGTGAATGGGGTCATCAGGATGGCACAAGCTGGCCGGATCGAACTGTGGGCCGGGAATGAAACAGCCAACACTGCCGCCGTTCTGGCCTGCCGCCGCTTCGTCGGCATCGATTTCGAAATTAAACGGATCCGGGAACGCATACGGTCCGGCCTCGTACGATTTCGGGTCGCCCTCAACCAGTTTGTAACCCTCGTCGCGATACTCGACACCGAACGCGACATTGAGGTCGCTGGCAAAGCCGACATCGACAGGCAACGCGAAGTCCGCATTGAATGCCGCCTCATCCGAGACCACGTCACCCGGGCGGAACGAGGTTGGCGTTTCCGGCCCGAGCGAGGGGTTCAGCGTATTGTAGATCGTGTATTTGAGCGTACTCTCGCCCCAGCGGCCACTGAAGTCATACGACATGCCGTTGCCAAACTCACCCCTGATGCCGCCGGTAACCCCCACGTCGATGACTTCGCCGGCGAAACGCGGTGTAAAGCCTGCCGGATAGCGGTCGCGCGGGTTATATATCTCGCCGGTCTCCGTACGGAGTGGCACTATGGAGGCGTCACGCGGAGTTCGATGGAAAAAACTGCCGTTTGAATCGCTTTGGGAGTAATTCATCCAGCCATACAGTTCCCTTCCACCTTCAAGTTCCAGGCCCGCATTAATGAATGAGTTAAATGCCTTGCGGTCCGGCGCACCCCATATCTGCACCAGCTGGCCGTCACTGAGGTCAGCAGACTGGAGGTTGTCTGCATAACGGGTGTCGATGTCGTCGGGAATACCGTCGCTGCCGCGACCTAACGTTATGAACTCACCGGATAGCGGATCGTAGATTTCTGTCAGCGCGTCCGGCCCGAAGCGCTGCTGATCGGGCGTGGCCGGATTCATGTCGTGATCGAAAAACCCGGAGACCTGCGCGGCCTCAACGGGTGTAAACCCGCCTGCAGTGTAAAAAGTCCCGCGGCTGGTCGGTTCGTTGTCCGACAGTTCCGCACTGATGTTGATGAAACCGTTTCCGCCCAGGCTTAGACCCTGATTGAACGACAACAGATAACCGCTTTCATTACCCTCGGTGTACATGCCGGTCTGCAGGCGAACCTCGCCACCTTCCGCTGAGTCCCTGAGATTGAAATTGAATACTCCGGCGATGGCATCGGAACCGTACATTGCCGAAGCACCATCGCGCAGGACCTCTACGGATCTCAAAGCAATACTTGGAATCGTCGCGAGATCAGGTCCGTGTACACCATCTCCGCTCAGTTGCACGAGTGCGGACCGATGGCGGCGCTTACCATTGACGAGCACCAGTATCTTGTCGGCACTCATTCCACGCAACGTTGGCGGGCGCACAAAGGTCGCGCCGTCGTTGATTGGGAAACGCTGCACCTGGAAAGAAGGCACCAGTGTCCTGATAATGTCGAGCATGTCGTCGGAGGACACGCTGTCAAGTGCCTGCCGGTTGAAGACATCGACCGGCACGGCCGTTTCGATGGCTGTTCGACCCTGGCGGCGCGTGCCAACAACCACGATTTCTTCGACTGTCTTGACCACTTCTTGCTGTGCTATGGCGTTACAGGGCGCGAGTGCGGCAACTGCAAATATGCTGGTTGTCAGGGAAAACCAGGCTTTTGTTTGATTCTTATTGATTGTTACAGCCCCCGCCTAAGTCGGTCGAACCCGTTGATTATAGCGGGAATTTTCGCGTGGAAGGCTTTCTGCAAACAATGGGGCCGGATCAGTGTAAGCCATTGAATTTAAACGTTACAACGGTCCGACCCTACTGGCGCTTATATTTCTCGACCAATGCCAACCAGCCCGGATGGTCGCGAATGGGGTCGAGACGGGGATCGCGCGACAACCCCTCAATCGTCCATCCGACCGGTGTTGCAAAATGTTCATCCAGTAATTCAATAGCGCGATCATAATCTCCCGCGGGTATGAAGGCACCGATGGCTGCCGAAAGAAGAATAAACTTCGTGACCACGGGTTCATCGGGGAACTTCATTGCTATTGACTCTTCTGCAAGCCGCATGGCTTCGTCGAAGTCACCTAGTGCTGCCGTCACAAACGCCAGCTGTATGAGCCTGCGGGACTTCCCAACGAAAAAATTCGGATCTGCAACTTGCTGCTGCAGTTGCTCTTTTGCCGTTTCAAAATGCGGCTCCGCCATATCCGGCTGGCCGTTAAGTCGATAGATGTTTGCGTAAGCTTGTGCCATCGTAGTGGGAGGCAGCGCATCATCCGGCAATTCGTCGAGGAACCTCAAAACGGCGTCGAAGTCCCGTTCGAAAATGCCAAGCAACCAGTGGTCACGAACCCAGGGGCCGTTCAAAAATACACTCGAATTTTCTGCTTTTGCCTGTAACCGTAGCTCAGCAAGGTCAACACCCAGCCTAAGTCCGTGGTGCAATCTGAGCCCCGGTACAGCGATGCTGTCGGGCTCAATCTCGAGAACCCGGTCGAGATGTCGATGAAATTGGGCTGCATCGTGGATGTAGGCGTAGCTAGTAGCCTGCTGTAAAAGCAGGCGGGTATTCCTAGGATCGAGTTCGATGGCGCGAGCGGTCGTCGCAATCGAGGCCTCGACATCCCCGGTTCGTCGCTGCACTTCAGCTATTGTCTCCTGCACGTCCGAGGAACCGGGCATGCCACGCGCCGCTATCGCAAGTTCCGCAAGCGACTTCTCATGCTCTCGAGTTGCGTACATATAGAAATAGCCCATAGCGAAGTGGGCCTCCGGAAGATCCGGCACCAGTTCGAATGCGGTCGCGGCCGAGTCTCTTGCCTTCTCGAGATGTCGCCCGTCAATTCTAACTTTACCATTCCAGTACATATCGGTATGCGCCCGGGATAGCGACGCCCATGCAAGGGCAAACTTCGGATCCTCCTCAATGGCCCTCCCGAATTGGCGTATCGCCACGTCCGCTTGTCGACGTTTCAAGTACGTGTCACCACTCAGATAGAATTCGTAGGCGCGCGTATTTTGCGTAGGTTGCTCATTCAGCTTTGCGGTCATTTCGGGGGACAGCGTCTCGTGCAATTCCGATGCAATGGATGTCGCCATCTCGGCCTGAATTGCAAATATATTCTCGGCCGTCAACTCGCGATCGTAAGTGTCCTGCCAGAGATGCTCGTCAGATGCTGCATCGATGAGCTGAATGATGATGTGCAGCCTGTTGCCGGCGCGCTGGACCCGGCCTTCGAGCAAATAGACGACGCCCAACTCTTCACCAATCTGTCGCATATTTTTGGTCGTGTCGCGATATTCCATTACCGAGGTGCGGGAAATAACCTTAAGCGCCGTAATATCCGCCAGCCGCGTCAATAGTTCGTCGTGCATGCCAACAGCAAAAAACTCCGCGTTTTCTTCGGCTGCGCTGTCGTTTGCAAATGGCAGAACGGCGATCGAATTGTCGAAGGCCGTGGGAGGGGGAGGCGATGTCTGCGGCCATATCAGGTAGAGAATCACGGCCACCACGGCGAACATTCCGCCAAGGAGACTATAGGTGAGCGTGTTGCCAAGTGCCGGCTGATTCGTATCGTCGTTTTGAGCCCGAATGATCCCATCAGGTGTCAGATCGAACATCCAGGCCAGGATCAGAGATACAGGCAGTCCCACGACCAGCAGGGTGATGATCATTTGCATCACCCGGTCCGGAGCATTGAAGTTGTCGGCAACAAGGTCCGCTGCCTGGACAAACACCCACGCCCCAATGACGTAGGCGATAGCTACCCGGAATACCTTACGTCGTTTGAGTTCGTCGAATAAAGACAAGCGCCGGCTTCTTTGTGTCCACTATTGTAACAAGCCTACCTGCTAGCTCGGCCAATACCAAAATAACCGTCAAAGTTTTTCCGCCGTCAACTGCGCCCTGATTTCGGCCTCACGGGCCTTGACACGAGTCAGCTGGGCCTGAAAATCCGGGTGCTCACGAACGCTGTCATATAAAACATAATGCTCAAGCTCGCCAGACAGCGGTGCGAAATTGGCGTCGATGGCTGCGGCCAGGTTTTCGCTGGCGAGCTGCGCATCGCCACGGATTGCCGCTACCTGTAGCAGGTCATACAGTGCAAAGCGGATCCACAAACCATTGGCCAGCAACTCGTGAATCCCCTGCTCGGTCTGGTTCAGCAAAGCATCGCGGTTGTGGGTGTCACCGAGCTTGTCGTAGGCTGCCGCCAGGTATAGCTCGAGTTTGAAATCGCTGAGGTAAAATACTGTGACTCGCGCAGTATCTCCGACACCAGGCCGCAATACTTCTATTGCGCGCTTATAGTCACCCTCGAAGAGACGCAGCATGCCTTCGTAAATTCCATTTCTCGATAACCCGCCGTCTTTTTGAATCTGTAGAAAGCGCTCAGTATTTTCGATGTAACATTGAAAATCGCCGGTTAGCAGGCAAAATTGTGCCCGGTTGTCCCAGGTCCGGTTCGGCGAAATCGTTTCTGCCCGCCGCAGGTACCTATCTGCCTGCTCGATATCGCCCGCACTTAAATGGATGTCCGACAGTGCGAACATGCCGACCAACATGTTCGGATTGGATTCCAAAGCACGGTGTACTAGCCGTGCGCCCTCGACAAAATGCTGGTTCTTAAACAATAAAATGTTAGAACTTATGAGCAGGCTTAGGTTTCCAGGGTTTGTTTCAATGACTCTCGTAACCAGGGCGAGCGCCTCTTTTTCGAGGCCCACGCTTAACTTGCGACGGGCGAGGTCAATTTGCAGAAAGGGGTCCAGCGGGTTGATGAGGGCGGCTCGTTCGGTAAGACGCAATGCGTCACGCAGTAAGCCCTGGAGGAACCGCAACTGGCCAAGCGCTGCCAGGCTTTCGGCATTGTTGGGGCCGAGTTCGGCGGCTTTTTCAATGGCCGCAGTAACGCGCTTGGTATCGCCACCTTCGAAGTCCAGTACATTCGCCAGCGCCAGGTGCGCCTCCGGCAGTTTCGGTGCAAGCGCTACTGCCTTTTCAGCCGCGTGCATTCTGGGGGTCAAGGTCGATACCGAGGTAGCTGTGCCCAGTTGGATCGGCGATGAATAGGCCTCCGACAAGGCCACCCAGGCGCGGGCATAGTCGGGATCGAGACCTACCGCCAGCTCCAGGTCGGCAATAGCCTGGCTTGCCGCTCCGGGCGTGCCACGCTTGCTACTTGCGACACCTTTTAAGTAGGCCTCGTAAGCCACTACACTGTCGGTGCCACCAAGATCAGTGCCTGCAGTGACCGCATTACCTAACGTCGTCTGCAAGGCGCCGGCCACGTTTTGGGCGATTTCATCCTGCACCCGGAAGATGTCATCCAGTGTGTCATCAAACACCCGCGACCATATTTGCGAGCCGTCGCTGCCGTCGATTAACTGCGCAGTGATGCGTACGCGATCGCCCTGGCGTTGCACGCTGCCCGCAAGCACAGTTGCCACGCCCAGTTGCCGGGCTATATCGCGAATGTCGCCGTTCTGACCTTTGAACTTGAAAGAGCTGGTACGTGCCGCCACTCTCAGGTCTTTGATCTGCGTCAGTCGATGCAGCAAGGTATCTGCCAGGCCATCGGAAAAATATTCCTGCTCGGTGTCGGAGCTTACGTTCACGAACGGCAGAACGGCGATCGAATTTCCGGCTGCCGTGGGAGGAGGAGACGATGTCTGTGGCCATATCAGATAGAGAATCACGGCCACCACGGTGAACATTCCGCCAAGGAGACTAAAGGTTTGCGTGTTGCTAAGTGCCGGTAGATTCGTATCGTCGTTTTGCGCCCGAATGATCCCTGCAGGTGTCAGATCGAACGCCCAGGATAAAATGAGCGAAATGGGGAGGCCTGCGATCAAGAGGGTGACGATCGTCTGCATCACCCAGACCGGTGCAAGATAAGTGTCTGCAACAAGATCCGCCACCTGAGCAATGAGCCATGCCCCAATGATGTAGGCGATAGCTACCCGGAATACCTTGCGTCGTTTGAGTTCGTCGAATAAAGACAATGGCCAGCTTCTTTGTGTCCACTCTTGCCAACCAGCGTAACTGCTAACCCGGCGATTGCCAAAATAACCGTCGAAAATTGCTTATGAGCTGCCGGCCGTGAAGGGCCTCGATATTATCTTCGAGCACTGCCGTACTCTGGCAGCGGGCATCTTTGCAATTTCATGGTGTCATCTACTGACTGAAGGAAAATTGCGGGTTCTGCCGAACCAAGGCAATGCTTTACGCCATAGACCAAAGTATAGAGAAACAACTGAGTTTAAGATCACGGCCTTGCCGGAATGTCGGTATTCTTGTGCAGTGTTTTAATTGCCGCCTTGGGTCGAAAGCGGCCGTTACGATAACGATCAATCGTCGTTATTCACGTTGCTCGAAATTTCTGTCTCCCGGTCACTGCGCAATATCTGTCGGGTCAAGTCTCGATTATCACAACCTGGTGTCGCGACCGGGATGCGCATTGTTATAATCTTTGGCTGAATGAGGCTTATAGGTGAACTACGTGGCAGAGAGAATAGGAACAGTCGATCAGAACCTGATACCGGCTAATGCACAACACAAGTACGAGGTAGCACCTGAGGACCTGCCGCTGTCATGCCCGATGCCGGGGATGTACCTGTGGAATTCGCATCCGCGGGTGTATCTGCCGATCAAAGAAACCGGCGAGGCGATTTGTCCGTATTGTGGGGCCGAGTATCATCTCGGAGAGCCTCGCAGCTAAATTCTGAAAAAAATCGGATTAAATCAACTAAAGTCAGGGAATGTCTCTAAACTTCAATAAAAGTGACATTTAGTGCAAAAATCGCTCATTTTTATCAAGAAAAAATTAAAAAAATTATATTCGCGAAACTCTGCAAAATATTCTGATCTGGCATCGAAAATCAGTAAAAGTTGTGGAATTGTAGGAAAACTCGAATTACAGTCAATTCTGAGAGCATTTCCGGACGATTCTATTCGACGCAGGGTCATCTGAGGGCACCGCAGTGCAATCATTTCACAGGATGATGTGGCTAAAATCTTCTAAAAGACCTTAAATTCAGAAAAACAATCACAAACTGGTTGATTTCCCACCAAGCACTTCATCGATACTCTGCCTGACGCTGGCCAGCCGTATCAGGTCCATCGCCCCGGGATCGCGTACGCGCTGCCCCCAGCGAACCTGGGCAACTGTCTTGCCCAGGAATCGGCCCACTGCATCGGGATAGGCGTTCACGGTTATTGCTCGACTTAGATAGGGACCGCTACGCTCCGGGTTTGAGGTTGCATACAGTCCTATCACGGGCGTATTGACGGTAGTTGCCATATGCGCCGGGCCCGAATCCGGGCATATCAGTACGTCAGCGGCCTCGAGCAAGGCCAGGAGTTGTTTCAGGTTGGTCTTGCCGATCAGGTTGGCCAGGTCCGGACCACAAAGCTTGCTGATGTTTTTTCCATACTCGACTTCCAGCGCTGATCTGCCACCGGTCAGGATTACTTTGCAGTTGTACTTTTGTTGCGCGTAGTTCGCGGCCGCCGCATAATTTTCTGCGCTCCAGTTGCGGAAATTTCGCGCCCGCTGGCTGCTGCAGGGGCTGATAAGCAGCAGCGGCTGAGCGCCAATGTGGTACTGGGTTACGAAATCGGTCTGGGCAGGGGATAGTGGAATATCCCAGTGTGGTTTTCCTCCGGGTATACCCAGCGCACGCGCAAAACCCATCATCGCCTCAAGCACGTGCTCTTTCTCACCGGCCTCGATGCGCCGGTTGGTGAATAACCATTGAAAGTCGCGGGCACGGGAGAAATCATAGCCAAGTCGTATCGGCGTATTGATCATGCGGCACAGCCAGTTGGCGCGCATCGACGCATGCATGCACAGTGCGACATCGAACCGGCGCTCGTTGAGCGCTTTACGAACATCCGCATAGGCAGCACGACCTTTGCGCTTATCGAAAATGATAAACTCGATGCCAGGGATATCGGCCATCAGTCCAGCTTCTGTTTTGCCGATAATCCAGGTGATTCGCGTGTCGGGCCAGGCGTCCTGAATCGCGCGAATGACGGCAAGTGCATGACACGTATCGCCAATCGCCGAAAGACGAATGAGACAAATACTTTCTGCCGGCGATTGCTTGAACATTTTTAGAAACCGGAAAGTGAGGCAATGTCAAAAGGGGACAAACGGACTTGAACGACGCTGTCGAGAAAACCAGAAACGGCGCCATCGTATACGATACTGACCTGATCAACCAGATATCGGACGCGGCATTCACTGCACGTAGCTGGCCCTCTGCTACGCCGGTTACCGGTGTGTTGCGTTCGGCTGGGAGAGGCAACACCATGATCGTCGGTAATGGTGAACGGGAATTTGTCCTGCGCCACTATGTGCGCGGTGGTCTTCCGGGGCGGTTGGTTCGAGATAGGTATCTGTGGACAGGTGAAGCGCAAACGCGCTCCTTTGCCGAGTGGCGTCTGCTGGCCAAGCTCGTAGCGCTTGGGTTACCGGTTCCTCACCCTGCGGCGGCGCGCTACTGTCGCACCGGGCCGGTATACAGCGCTGATCTCCTGACGGTGCGCGTGGCAGGAATCCGCTCCCTGGCGGAGAGAATCGCACAGGCACCGGGCGATGTTGAGTTCTGGGAAAACCTTGGTGCGGACCTGCACCAGTTTCATGCAGCTGGCGTATTTCACGCAGATCTCAACGCCTATAACGTCCAGGTTGATCGGAATGACAAGCTGTTCCTGCTTGATTTCGATCGGGGAAAAATATTGCCATCGGGAGTCTGGCAACAAAAAAACATCAGTCGGCTGCATCGCTCAATGCGAAAAATAAAACGACTCGAACCGAAACTGTATTACGTCGCAGCAAACTGGAAACAGTTTCTTGACGGCTATTTCAGTGCATCGAGGTCGGCATAAACATCCGGCAGCGGTTCCGGTCGTCGCTTGAATTTTCGATGTACCCAATAGTACTGCTCAGGGCAACGTCGAATTTGCTCTTCGAGGAGTGCGACGAATTTTTTCGTGTCGGCAACTGTATCGTCACTTGGAAAATCTTCGATTGGTGCAAGGATACGAATTTCGTATCCGCCTTCCGGTAAACGCCGCGGGAAAAACGGCAGGACCTTTGCCTTGCCAAGCTTTGCAAGCGTACTCGTCGCCGTGTTTGTCATCGCAGGAACACCGAAGAACGGCACCAATGCGGACTGTTTGCCGTCGTAACTCTGGTCAGCCGCATACCAAAGGATCGTGCCTTCGCGAAGGCTGCGGATCATGCTCTTCAGATCATTCTTTTCGATCATCTTTCGTGCGGTTACTTCCCTGGTGCTCGCCAGGAATTCTGTCATGAGACCGCTGCGAAAGCGCCGATAGACCCCGTCGATGGCCGAGGTATGCTGACGAGAGATGACACGTCCGCATACTTCAAGCGTCGTAAAGTGTGCGCTGAGCAATAGCACGCCAAAACCCTGATCCAGGGTTTCCTGTAGATGGTGCATACCGATAACGGTGGTCAGATCTGACATTTTTTTGTCGGATGCCCAGCGGCCGAGGCCCATTTCCATAATCGACACGCCAAGCGCCTCGAAGTGCTCGAGGGCAAGCTGATCGCGTTCCTCAGTTGATAATTCCGGAAAGCACAGTTCTATATTTCGCCGCGCTATGGCGCGACGCTCAGCACCGACACGATGCGCCAGGCGCCCGATAAATTTGCCGAGTCCGATCTGCCACTGGTAGGGGAGATAGCAACTTGCGCGCAAGAAACCAAAACCGATCCATGCGGGCCAGTAATTTGGTGTCCAATAGTGATATAGCGGCCGGCGCTCGAGTCGTTTCATGCAGATGTGTGTTTGTTGACAGACCCGAAGTGTATCGGCATGTCGGCGGCCTTGCGACACGGAATGCGGCTTTCGCGGACCGAAGTGGCCGTTATGGACTACTCAGACAGACTGTCTTTGATGTCGCTATCATGCAAGTTCAGTTCGTCGCCCGGCTCGTCGGTGGGAACTGCTGCCGCCTCAATACCGATATGAAATGCAGCGAAGCCCGGCATAACCACCTGGTTTCTCGCCATACCGATAATGCGTCCCGAGTGCGGGGAGAACAGTTTCGTGCTGGCGTTACTCATCGGGTCAGTTATCGTGCCAAGCAAATCGCCCTCGCGCACCGTGCTGCCAAGCACTACGTCAGATAGCAGGATTCCGCCGCGATTGGCGCGTACCCAGGAAGAGCGATAATAGACCGGTTCAGACTCGCCCCAGAGACGGATCTTTCTGACCATGCCAAGTGTATGCAAAAGTGTCTGGACACCTTTCACACCATGTTTCACTTCCTGTATTTCAAGTTCAGTTGGCCCACCGGCTTCCAGCGTGACAGTGGGTATACCTGCAGCGGTTGCCGCATAACGCAAGGTCCCCTCGGCAGGTTTGTTGTGCAGGATGACGGTCGAACCAAAACCATCTGTCATCGCTACTACATCAGGATTGAGCAGGTCGGCACGCAGCTGCGGCAGGTTGGAGCGCTCGAAAGAACCGGTATGCAAATCAACCAGTGCGTCGCAATGTGAGACGATGTCATTGAAAAGGGAATACGCTATTCGCGACGCGGCACTGCCATTGGTATTGCCCGGGAAATAGCGGTTGAGGTCACGTCGGTCCGGCAAGTAGCGGGACCCGCGACGAAAGCCCTGCAGATTGACAATGGGCACACCGATCACGGTGCCCGAAAGTTCGTCCGCCTCCAGGTTGTGCATGACCCGGCGCACAATTTCTATCCCGTTGAGTTCGTCACCGTGTACCGCAGCGGTCAAACAAAGTGTCGGGCCAGCCGTGCTACCGTTTACCACCAGAACCGGTGTTGCGATTGACACGCCGGCGAACAATTCAGTGGCTGACCAGGAGAGTCGCTCAACTGTGCCGGGCGGAATTTCCGCGCCGAGAATGGTCAGTGTTTTTGCTGCGCCGTCAGTATTGGTGATGGCATTAACAAATGCTGTGGTCGAAGCGCTGTCCGCGTCGTTGCCCACGGAACCGTTGTGGTCAGCATCGGTCTGAGAACCAGGTGTTGGTGACTCATCACTGTCGGTCGGGGTGGCGCCCGCCAGAGAATTGCCGGCGACCAGCAGCCATGACAGCACGGCCAGGCGCAGCAATTTCGGATACAGAGTCGCATTCATTTTCATCAATTTTTGGCACGCACGTTTGGCAGGGGAAAATTGGACTTGATCATTACCGTCAGCTCGGGTCAAAATACGCCTAACCAAGGCTATTTTCTGTGAACTATTCAAGTATTTAGAGCCGATTCCTAGATTGAAGCGATATTCTGAGTAAATGACAAGTAAATTTCCGAAAATCCTCGTTGCAGCGCTCATTCTCTGCATCTCCGGGTTGGCATTTGGCCAATCTGAAAGTCTTTTCCCGCGCCCTGCAGCGCTTGAACGGGATGTGAATTTCTGGGTTGCCATTTTTTCAAAATATTCAACGAATGAAGGTGTATTGCATGACAATCGCAATATGGCGATTGTGTATGAGACAGTGCCGCTGCCCAAAAATGCGAGTCGCAGAACGCGGCAAAGAACCTCCGGCAATCGCCGCAAGCACTACCAGGCGATCTTGCGCACGCTGGCTGATGGCAAACGTGACAACCTGAGCGCCGAAGAACAGCGCGTCCTGGACCTCTGGCCGGACGATGTAACCAACAAGGAGCTTGCCGCTGCTCAAGGCCGTATTCGCTTTCAACTGGGGCTGTCGGACCGTTTTCGCGAGGGACTGCAACGTGCCGGAAGATGGCGGGACCATGTCAATGCAGAATTCACAAGGCTTGGAGTGCCAACGGCGATAGCTGCGCTACCGCACGTTGAATCTTCGTACAATCCGGATGCCCGCTCGCATGTCGGCGCTTCCGGCATCTGGCAATTTACACGCAGTACCGGTCGTCGGTTCATGCAGGTAGATCACGTGCTGGATGAACGTAACGATCCGTTTCTCGCCACCACGGCTGCTGGCAAATTGCTTGCCTATAACTATTCCATCACCGGTAACTGGCCAATGGCGATTACCGCGTATAACCATGGGTTATCCGGCGCACGCCGGGCGATGCGCCGCCATGGCGATACCGCATATGTCGATATCCTGCGCAACTACAACGGCAGAACCTTCGGCTTCGCTTCGCGAAATTTCTACGTCGCTTTTCTTGCCGCGATGCAAATCGATCAGGATCCGCAAAAATATTTTCCAGGCGTCGTGCCGGAAAAGCCGACTGACTACTCAAATTTCCAATTGACGTCTTTCGTTGCTGCTGACGAGCTTGCGTCGGCACTCAAGGTTAGTGAGCGTGATATCGCGCGCCACAACCCAGCGTTACAGGCGACCGTCTGGCAGGGCAGCAAGTACCTGCCGAAGAATTACGCTGTTCGACTGCCGACCAATATGCTTGGCGCGCCGCTGCCGGACCTGATTGCAGGGATGCCTGAGGACGCGTTGTATGCCAAGCAGTTGCCTGACTTGTTTCATACTGTTGCCCGCGGCGATACGTTGTCCGAAATTGCAGATACTTATGAAACGCGCGTATCGACGCTGGTGGCGTTGAATGCTCTGGGCAGTCGCCATCGAATCCGCATCGGACAACAAATACGCTTGCCGGCGGCAGGGCCCGCTCCGATCGCAGTTGCCAGTGCCCCTGTGGCTACTGCGACAGAACCGCCACCACCGCCTCCGCCACCCGTCGAAGTCATCGCTGATGCACCAGCTATCGCCGTGATTGAAATGCCCGAGGAAGAAAGCCCGGGTGCACTGGCGGATCAGGTCAGTGATTTTATTGGCGGCCTGCAGGCCGCACTGCTTTCCGATCCGAGCGACTACTCCGTTGGCGACGACCTGACCATTGAAGTTCATCCGCTGGAAACGCTTGGTCACTATGCCGACTGGCTCGGCCTGAAGACGCAGCGCCTGCGCGACATTAACGGTCTGGCATTTCGCGCGCCGGTGGTTGTCGGGCAACGTATCAAGCTTGATTTCGGTATCGTGAATACTGAATCTTTCGAGAATTTACGCGCCGATTTCCATCGCCAGCAGCAGGATACTTTTTTCCGCAATCACACGATTACCGGCGTTACCGAGCACGTGGTCAGGCGCGGGGAGTCGATATGGATACTCTCGTTGCGCAAATACGATGTCCCGGTGTGGCTGTTCCGCCAGTACAACCCGGAACTCGATCTGGACAGCGTACAACCCGGCACACGCCTGAACTTCCCCATCCTCGTTCGCAATTCATCTGACTGACGTGAAATCAGTTGCGGGAATATTCCTCATCCGCATGCTTCCCGTGCTGTTTGTCACGATCGCTGCTATTGCTTATGCAGCGTATGTTGAGGGTAGCGACGCCTACCTGCTGAGAAATGCCATACCGATGCTGCTGGTTATCATTATCTCTGCGCTGACTTTGTATCGTGGCCGCGGGCGATGGACTGGCGCTGGCTGGAGCTGGCCGCTGGGGACGCTGGGATTTGCACTACCCGCCCTGGGCTTGTCACTGTACCTGCACTATGCGTACAGCGTGGATCTCAATGGTATGGTCAGTGAGTCCGTGTATCCGCGTGAGCTTTTTCGTTACCTGCCCGAATACACGACCGGTGCTGGTGCTATTGGCTTCGCGATCGGCTGGATAGTCGGACGAAATGTATGACAACAGATTGCGGACAATGTGCACAAGTCCGTTTTCACCGCCAGTCTGGTTTGTTAATCTTTGACGTCAACGTTAGGAATCTGATTTCCTGAGGCGAGTATGCATATGGCAAGAAGCAGCTATTCCAGCAATTTGATCAGCATTTTCGTTGCCTGCACGATTCTTTGCTGGCCGCTTTTGCCAGCAGCGGCTGCGGACTTTCCCCTCGCGGACAAGATACTGGTGGAAAAGGGCAAACGGAAACTGCACCTGCTATTGAATGGCGAGGCATTTAAAACCTACGATATCGCTTTGGGTGTTGTGCCCAATGGCGACAAAGTGCGCGAAGGCGATCAGAAAACGCCAGAGGGCGTGTACAGAATGGATAAGCGAAATCCGGACAGCGACTATTTCCTGTCCATTCATATTTCGTATCCGAACCAGCAGGAGCGCCAGGAAGCAAAACGTGACGGCGTTAATCCTGGCGGGCAGATCATGATTCACGGCCAACCCAATGAACCGAATTATTCCGCTGCGTACTACCGCAAGGAAGACTGGACCAATGGCTGCATTGCAGTATCGAACTCAGACATGATCGATATTTGGCTGATGACGCCAAATAACGTTCCTATCGAGATATTGCCGTGATCACAAGCCCAGGTCGCCAGATCGCGATCAGGCGCAGCCGGGCCTGAAATTTTGCCAACTGTAGAAATTGTTACAGGATCATCGTTACGTGCAGATAGCGATGAGACCGTGGATGCAGAAGTCTGGCCGGAGGGCAGCCTCGAGGTATTGTCCCAGGTTGAGGCGGAACAGCTGCGTAACCAGGGCGAGGGTGGCCTGCACTCATTGTTGCGCCGCTGCGTCCTCGCAGTCCTGAATTCCGGAGCGAACACCGACGATACCCGCGCAGTACTCGAAAAATTCAGCGATTTCGAGGTCGGCATCATTCAGCAGGACAGGGGCCTCCGGGTCAGTCTGAAGAATGCTCCAACGACGGCATTTGTTGACGGCAAGATGATCCGCGGCATCCGGGAATTGCTCTTCGCGGTCTTGCGTGACGTCGTCTACATCAATTACGAAATCATAGAAAGCGGCCGTTTCGATCTGGAAACTTCCGAAAACATAACCAATGCGGTATTTCATATCTTGCGCAATGCCCGCCTGCTGCAGTCAGCCGCCAGGCCGGATCTCGTCGTTTGCTGGGGCGGACACGCGATCAGGACGGAAGAATATGACTACACCAAGCGAGTAGGTTATGAACTCGGCCTGCGGGCGCTGAATGTCTGTACGGGCTGTGGCCCGGGTGCCATGAAAGGCCCGATGAAAGGCGCAACCATTGGCCATGCAAAGCAACGCATTGGTACAGGTCGTTATATCGGCATCACGGAGCCGGGAATCATTGCAGCGGAATCACCCAATCCGATCGTCAACTCGCTGGTGATCATGCCCGATATGGAAAAGCGACTGGAGGCGTTTGTGCGTACCGCTCATGGCATAGTCGTGTTTCCGGGCGGTGTCGGTACTGTAGAGGAAATACTTTATCTGCTGGGTATTCTCCTGCACCCGAGCAATCGTGACCTGCCATTACCATTGATCATGACGGGGCCAACTGCCAGTGCCTCCTATTTCGATAAAATAGACCAGTTCATTGGTGAAACGCTGGGTGCGGACGCGCAAAGCCGCTACGAGATTGTTATTGGCGACCCCGAGAAGGTTGGCCGGATGATGCTCGAAGGACTTGACGACGTACGCAAGTTTCGTGAACACCACGGTGATGCGTATTACTTCAACTGGCGCCTGACCATTGACCACAGTTTTCAATTGCCTTTCCAGGCCACTCACGAATCGATGCGCTCGCTGGATATCAGTGAAGGGCTGCCGGCACATGTTCTTGCCGCGAACCTGCGTCGGGTTTTCTCGGGGATCGTGTCAGGAAATGTGCGTGAGGATACGATGGCGGCAATTGAGGCCGGCGGACCATTCGAGATTCGCGGTTCGGAAAAATATATGCGGCTACTGGACCGGTTGCTTGGCGAATTTGTCGAAGACGGCCGTATGAAGCTCGCCAGTGACGCATACGCACCATGCTATCGGGTAACTGCCTGACTCGCATAACGCCGGGATGCATTCTGTTAAATCGGGCTTGCAGACAGCAGTCGGTACCCGCCTTATTAAGTAAAACGCGACCTAAGCACTTGATTTTGTGTCAGAAAGTGCCGGTTTGCATTGTGATGCAGTTCCTGTGATCCGGGCCATTTGCCGCGTAGCCTTTCTTGAAAGGATTGCACGAGTACATACCCATGCCGGATAACAAAGACATTTCATTCGCCAGCGATTACACCCGCGACGCTGAAGACCAGGGCAATAAGACTGGTCATGAAGCTGGTACTGGTTCGCCCGCACCTGAGCAGTCTGATCCGGACGGGTGGCAGCAATATCGCAAGTGGATATCCAAGGCTCCCGCACCTCGTGGTCGGCGGTCTGGCGTGGATCCGTCTCTGTATACCTGGAAGGGATATCGAAACTGGACCGAGCAAATCAAACGCAACTGGTCCGACAGTTAAAAATTATCGCTGCATAATCGCAAGCGACCATTTCCAAACCTCCGCAAGAAACTCATCCTTCACTATCGTCGTGCGTGTCGTGCGTGCGCCACGCGCAATGAATTTTGCTGCATGTGTGTGCCGTTAGTATTAGACTCCCGGATTATGTCGCAGACCCTGAAATAGCGATATGCAAGTCCGCTAAAAAGTTCGAACGGGTTCTCTCTTTTACACATTAGTAGCCTCTGGTTGCAGCAGCGATTGCAAGCTGTGATGCGCCTCACGGTGAGTGATATTCGAGGTGACTATAGTTCGTATTACAGGACAAATGACAAGAACACGGACGTATGTCAAACAATTATTCAGAAAATTATTCGCCGGTAACGGCCTTCAAGAATGAATCATCACGCCAACGTTGGGAAATGTTTCATCGTGCGATTGCGCATGCCAAGCAATCGAATAACGATGCGCTGCAGGAGGCTGAACAGCCACCGGCAGAGTGCAAACGAACCGGCCCACTGCTGTCGATAGCTCGTTAGACAGGACTATTGTCGCATGGAAGTATTGGTTCAGTATCTTGATGATCTTGAAGATCTTATTTACGCAATCGCGTTGCTGGCGGAAAAAATCCGCAATGCTGTTCAGTTTTTCCTATTTATGGTTGCCTCATTTGCACTGCAATTGTTCGGTGTATTTATCGCTCTGGTCAGCCCACCTATAGCCGTCGCCGTCGCCTCCCTGTTGCTCGTTGGCATGCTCTATCGCAGCGTCGTGCGAGGTATGCCACAGGCTAAAGCAACGTCCTGAACCAGTTCGGCTGCCTCCCAGGCCGGACAAGCTTGAAAATCTGCCATTAATCCCTATCGTGTGTTCCCCCACGGCGGTTAGTTTTGCCGTGGCGACCAATATCATCAATTATAAAAGCCGGGAGAATACGAAGTGAGCGACACGTCTGAACGGGAAACGCTGGGTTTTCAGACCGAGGTTAAGCAATTACTGCAGCTGATGATCCGGTCGCTGTACAGCAACAAGGAAATATTCCTGCGCGAGCTGATCTCCAATGCATCCGATGCCGCCGACAAGCTACGCTTTGAAGCGCTGGCCGCTCCGGAGCTGCTGGAGGATGATCCGGATCTCAGGATCAACATCACTTTCAATGCGAAAGACAAAACGCTGGCCGTGGCCGACAATGGTATCGGCATGTCGCGCGACGAGTTGATCGCAAACCTGGGCACGATTGCCCGTTCCGGTACAGCAGAATTCCTGGAAAAAATGAGCGGCGATGAAAAGCATGACGCGAGTCTTATCGGGCAATTCGGCGTCGGTTTTTATTCCGCGTTTATCGTAGCCGACAAGGTAGAGGTCGAGACTCGCAGAGCAGGATTAACGGCCGACCAGGGTGTTCGCTGGACATCTGCCGGCGAGGGTGAATTTACGGTCGAGAGTGCGGAAATTGAAAATCGCGGCACAACCGTAACCCTGCACCTGAAGGATTCAGAGACAGAATTTCTGGAATCGTTCCGGCTGGAATCCCTGATCCGAAAATATTCAGACCATATTGGTTTTTCAGTCTTGTTAAAAAACGCTGAGGAAGACAAGGAAGAAGCAAAAACCGTCAATTCGGCTACTGCATTGTGGACTCGATCTCGCTCCGACATCAGTGACGATGAGTACAAGGAGTTCTATAAATACCTGTCGCACGATTTCGTCGATCCGCTTGGCTGGAGCCACAATCGGGTCGAGGGCAAACGCGAATACGTCAGCCTGCTCTTTATTCCCGGCACTGCGCCATTTGATTTGTGGAATCGCGAAGCTCCCAAGGGGCTCAAGTTGTACGTACAGCGCGTTTTCATCATGGATGACGCAGAAAATTTCCTGCCGTTGTACTTACGTTTTATCAAGGGTGTAGTCGACTCGGCTGATCTGCCGCTAAATGTTTCCAGGGAGATTTTGCAGCACAGCCCCCACCTGGACGCCATGCGTAGCGCATTGACCAGGCGCGCCCTCGACATGCTGCGTGGCATGGCGAAGGATTCCGCCGACAACTATGCGAAGTTCTGGCAGGAATGTGGCCAGACGCTTAAAGAAGGCGTGGTCGAGGATCAGGAAAACAGGGACAAGCTGTTGTCGTTGCTGCGCTTTACGACAACCCACTCGGAGTCCGAAAAACAGGACCAGTCGTTGCAGGATTACCTGTCCAGGGCAGTCGACGGGCAGGACAAGATTTATTATTTGCTCAGCGATAGCCTGGCGACAGCGAAATCCAGTCCACACCTGGAACAACTCCAGGCTAAAGGTCTGGAAGTGTTGTTGCTGCATGATCGTATCGATCCCTGGATGGTTGATCATTTTGGCGAATTTGAGGGCAAGTCATTTCAGGACGTTGGACGTGGCCAGCTGGCGCTCCCGGAAGGGGATGGCGAGATGACCCAGGAAGTCATGAACGATGAGAACAAACCGCTGCTGAAAAAAATCAAAAGGATCCTCAAGGATCGGGTCGAAGCGGTAAATATCAGTCAGCGGCTGGTTGATTCGCCCGCTTGTGTCGTTACGACTGAGCAGGACCTGACACCACAATTGCGCCGCATGCTGGAAGCGTCCGGACAGCAATTGCCGGAGTCCAAACCAATTCTGGAAATAAACATCGAACACCCGCTCGTCACGCGGCTTGCGGCGGAAACGAATGACAAGCGATTTGGTGATTTATCAAATATCGTGCTCGACCACGCATTGCTGGCAGAGGGCGCACAGCTCGAAAATCCGGCAGACTATGTGCAACGGATGAATCGCTACCTGCTTGATATCGAGGCGGGTTAGAATTCTCGTCCGATTACCGGGAAAAAAGCACGATGACGGACGCGGACAACAAAGAATCGGATATTCAGGATCGTCTGACGGGCGAGCAATACGAAGTTACGCAGAAAAAAGGTACAGAAAGACCGTTTACAGGTCAGTACGTCAATAACAAGGAAGATGGCACCTATCTTTGTGTCTGTTGCGGGTCTGAACTATTCAGCTCCGAGACCAAATACGATTCCGGCTCAGGCTGGCCCAGCTTCTGGCTACCATTGGCAGGCGACAATGTGAAGATTGTCCGCGACACCAGCCATGGCATGATTCGCGACGAGGTTCAGTGCAGCAAATGTGCAGCACACCTGGGCCACGTTTTTGAAGACGGTCCACAGCCCAGTGGGCTGCGCTATTGCATCAACTCGGCGTCACTTGATTTCGACGGCGCAGATTCAGATTCACAAAACATTAATCCAGAAAAGGTAGAAAAATGAGCAAATATCGACTGATGATCCTGATCATGACAGCGTTCGCATTCACCGCCTGTAGCCAGTCCGGCAATGAGCCGACGGCAGATGCAGTGGAAGACGCTGCCAGTGCAGACGATGGCATGGCCCCGGCCTGGGATATCGCTGGTATCGAGTCAGTCGAAATTGTTCCCGGGTTGTCAAAAAGAGTCCTGGAGGAGGGCAACGGTGCCGTGGCCGAAACAGGCCATACCGTAGTCGTTCACTATACCGGCTGGCTTTTTGATGCCGATGCAGAAAATTTTCGCGGTGACAAATTCGACAGTTCAGTCGATCGCGATCAGCATTTCGAATTTCCTCTGGGGGCAGGCCGGGTGATCAGGGGCTGGGATCAGGGCGTCGCTGGCATGAAAATCGGCGAAACCCGTGAACTGACGATCGCACCGGAAATGGGCTATGGCGAACGTGGCGCGGGCGCCTTGATTCCGCCCGGGTCGACACTGGTATTCGTTGTCCAGCTGGCGGATCTTCGTGGTCTCGGTATGCCAGACCGCCTGGACATGCCGACACCTGCCGCGCCGGAACAACCCACTACGGAAAACTGATCGCAAACTCGATGCGGCGGTTCACTTGCCGGGCGTGAGCACTATTTTCATCAAGCAGTGGCGCCGATGATCCGGCGCCAATAGCCTGCAAACGCGCGGCGGCGACGCCGCCGGTGATCATGTAGGTCATCACAGATTTGGCACGTGCTTCGCTGAGTTGCTGGTTATTCGACTCGTTACCGCTTGCGTCGGTATGGCCGGTAATGGCAACGGTTGCTGCAGGACAATCCGCAACAATCTCGATCAGTTCGTCAAGAATGGAGAAGGCAGTTGAGCCCAGCTCAGTGCTATCTTGCGGAAACTCAACCCTGCGTCCCTGCAATGTCGATTGGAACAAGGCAGCGCATTGAATTTCCAGAGATGCCCCTGGATGCAGCTCAATAACCTCCTGCAGAAATTCCGTTCCTGCTGGAAGATTTTTTTTGAGTCTTGCAGCAGCTTCATCCCATGCCGTTTTTTGCAGCGTAATGCCACGCACAATGACCTTCGATTCGTCAATTGTTGCGGTTGCTGAGTAAGTTTGCGCAACAGCACGCAGCGTCAGTTCGGTGAGCAGCGCCCAGCCAGGAGGCATCACCTGAAGTTGCCGCAATTCGAAATCGTGTCTTGCGTGTGGGAATAACTCCAGCGCAGCCTGCCGCAGGATCGCCTCGTGCGCGACGGAACTCGTGTCACCGGTTATCGTAAGTGTCGAATTTTCATATTCGAACCTGATTCGTGGCGTAATCGACACCGATTCGGCTGCCGCGATTTGCTCGCGCGCTTTTCCTGTGCTGTTCAGGGTGGATAACAAAATCGCAGCAAGAATAGCTGCGCAGACCAGCAGTGTGCGTCTGACCAACGAAACGTTCAGCAATTGTCGCTGTTTTTCCGATACTGCAAATCACGGGCCTGACCAATCCAGTCCTCGCGATAAATACGGCTGCGAAAGCCTTTCAATTGCTGTGCAACGCGGTCGATATCGTATTCGCTCATCTCGGCAATCTGGTTGAAGCGATGGATGCCGAGGCTCTTCAGGGTTTTCTCGATGGCAGGTCCAACGCCTTTGATTTTCTTCAGGTCGTCTGTCTCCGGGGAATCATCGCCATTGCTTGCCGACGTTGATTCGCCGTGGTCGATTGAGTCGACATCGTCATTTACGGTGTAATCATCTGCATCGTCGTCTGGCAGGATTTCTTCATCCTCCACGATCTCTTCCACTACATCGTCAGCAGAGTCGTCGTGGATCTGATCCTGTAACGCCGCCACTTCATGTTCTGCTGTGCTGGCATGGGGTTCATTGGATGCATCCAGGCCATCTGGTAAAGAGTCTGCGTCAACCGGTTCGATCCTCGTGTGATCCGGCCTGACTGAATCCTCGAGCCTGTGAAGTTCTTCGCGTGCACTCTCCAGCTCATCCTCAAGTGAGCGAATTCTTTGTTCACGTTCCTGATACTTCTCAACCAGCGGCGGCACCCGGTTCTGCCAACTCGTTAGTTCGCGACTAAGTTTGAATATTTTGTCGTCTTTGTCCTTAAGCGAACTGGCCGTTGCGGCTCCCTGTGATTCGTTGCTGTCATTTTCACTTTTCAGGCGATTACGTTGTGCAATAGCGACTTCGAGTTTGGCGCGAAAGCCCTTTGCCTGGACCGCCAGCTCGTCGCGCTGGACGAACGATTCCTTGAGTGACTCTGAGAGCTCTTTGGCGCGATTGGTGGCCTCCTTGTGCGACGCCTGGTACTGGCTGATTTGCTCCATCAGGCTTTTGTTTTGTTCGGCAAGCCTGCTGTGCTCGGATTGCTGCGATTCGATCTGATCCTGCCAGCCGGCATTGATCGCAATTTTCTCTTTGGCACAGCGATCGCCTCTGAATAGCCAACCCAGAATTACGCCGACGACCAGCATGGCCGCAATTATTCCGACATGTACAGCAGTCAACTCAGGCATCGCTCGTTATCCTTAAACCTGACTTATTTTGGGTAATCTATGAGGCCAGACGCATCTTGTCCATTTCCTGCAGGACTTCACTAATCAACCCGATGGCCCAGTCAATCTGCTCACGGGTAATTACCAGCGGCGGTGCAAGCCTGACCACTGTCTCGTGAGTTTCTTTGCTCAGGAGTCCACGATCCATCAGCACTTCACAGATCGTTCGTGCGCTGCCCAGCGCCGGGTCGATCGCAATACCAATGAACAGTCCGCAACCGCTGATGCTCTGGATCAGTGGGCTGTCGATTTCGTGCAACTTGCCTAACAAATAATCGCCCAATTCCTTGCTTCGCTCGGGCAATTTATCTTCGACGAGAATGTTCAGCGCCTCGAGTCCGACAGCAGCGGCCAGCGGATTGCCACCGAAAGTGCTGCCATGCGTGCCAGGAATGAATACCTCCATGACCTCACGTTTGGCGAGGAACATTGAGACTGGCAGAATTCCGCCACCAAGCGCCTTGCCGAGGATCAGGCCATCCGGCACCACATCCTCATGGTCGCAGGCCAACAGGCTGCCGGTTCGACCCAGTCCGGTCTGAATCTCATCGGCAATCAGCAGCACGTTATGCTTACGGCAGATTTCCTGGCACTTTTTCAGATATCCCTTGGGTGGCATGACGATACCGCCTTCACCCTGGATCGGTTCAACCAGGAACGCGGCTGTATTCGGTGTAATCATTTTCTCGAGCGCTTCAGCATCGCCATATTGCACAATCCTGAAGCCCGCCGGAAACGGACCGAATCCCTTCTGATATTCGGGCTCGTCTGAAAACGCGATGATTGTCGTCGTGCGGCCGTGGAAGTTGCCGGTACAGGCGATTATTTCCGCCTTGTCCTTTTCTATGCCCTTGACCTCGTAGCCCCATTTACGGGCTGCCTTGACTGCTGTCTCGACGGCTTCCGCGCCAGTATTCATCGGCAATGCCATGTCCTGGCCGGTCAGTTCGCAAACACGTTGCAGAAACGGACCGAGCTTGTCGGTATAGAACGCTCGCGAAACAATACTCAGCGTTTCCGCCTGATCCTTCAGCGCCTGTACCAGCCGCGGGTTGGCGTGGCCGTGACTCACGGCGGAATAGGCGCTCATCATGTCCAGGTATTTTTTGCCGTTTTCGTCCCAGACAAAGACACCCTCGCCGCGGGTTAGCACGACCGGCAGCGGGTGGTAGTTGTGTGCGCAGTAACGATCTTCGAGTTCGATTACAGATGACATTGAATTGATATCTCTATTTTATGGGTGCGTTGCATAAGGTCATAATTTTACAGCAATTAAAGTGTAGACAGGCCGGCACCGCTTGGCAAGTTGCCGACAGCTGTGAAAGCGCCGTAAATGGGCTTGCAGACAAGGTCCGCCGGCGAGGATAGGATTGGCTGCCGGCCCGCGGCAGGCCGTTTTTACAGAATCTGAAACTATGCGACAACGACCTGTGCAAGATCGACTCCAGATCGCTGGCCCCGCCGGTGTCCTGGAAGCATTGCTGGAAACACCAGCGGAGGTTGCAGCGACTGGTTGTGCGGTTGTTTGTCACCCGCACCCGGTGCACGGTGGCACGCTCGAAAACAAGGTTACGCACATGCTGGCGCGCAGTTTTGTTGCGTCGGGATTATCTGCCTTGCGTTTCAATTTTCGCGGCGTGGGCGAAAGCGAGGGCAGCTTTGATGACGGTAACGGTGAGCTCGCGGATGTCCTCGCGGCGGTCGCCTGGATGCGGGAGTCCGAGCCGCAGCTGCCGCTATGGTTGAGCGGATTTTCTTTCGGTGCTGCGATGGCCGTCAGGGCGGCTGTCGAATGTGATCCCGCAGGGCTGGTAAGCGTTGCACCCGCCGTTTCCCGTTTCGCAGACAACCTCGCCAGCCAGCCAACCTGCCCATGGCTGATTTTGCAGGGCGACCAGGACGAACTGGTCGACATCGACGAGACCATAGCCTGGGTCAACAACCTCGACCCCGGCCCGGAACTGGAAATATTCCCGGACACCGAACACTTCTTCCACGGCAAACTAATCCCATTACGGGACACTGTCGAAAAATTCGTCCAGGAAAACTCAATAGAACAACCGTAGGAGCCCGCCCAGCGGGCGACAGTCTTTTCTGATCATTCGAAGAATGATCAGAAAAGACTGTAAAAGTTTCCCCTGGCACACCCGCTCCGCAGAATTCTCACCAAAAAAAACCGGAGCAAGCTCCGGTTTCTCTCGTCCAATCCAAAACGGATCAAACCATATCTTTCAAACCCTTCAACGCAGAGACCTTAACAGTCTTCGATGCAGGCTTGGCCTTGAACATCATCTCTTCGCCGGTAAACGGATTGCGGCCCATTCTTTCTTTCGTGGCAGCTTTTTTCGCAACGCGCATTTTCAGCAGGCCAGGAATGGTGAAAATACCAGGTCCGCCGCGGCCGCCAAGATTTTTCTTGATCTGACCGGAAAGTGATTCAAAAACCGCAGCGACGTCTTTTTTCGTCAAGCCGGTGTCGTCAGCAATCTGGGTGTAAATTTCTGATTTGGTTGGTGGCTTCTTGCTAGCGCCGGCCGATTTTTTTGCTGCCATGAAAAAGTAACTCCTGTAAAAAAACAAAACGGGCGACAGGCCCGTATATTCAGATTCGAAAAGCTGCGCGACGATAGCACAAGATTTACGGGCCGGTAACCCGAAAATCGCTTTTCAGTGCTTTTTCTAAGTGGTTTTAGACAATGTTTAAGGGGCGTGGGAGCCTGGCAACGTTGTCAGTTGGTGAAAAATTGTCTCTTGAACCTGACGTCAGTTGCTTCCCCCACACCATCAGGTGTGATGCTGATATCAAAAATCAGCGTTTCGCGGTTTGCAACAGGTGTTTCACCAATGTAGTAAATGGCTTCCTGCTCTTCAATCTTGCGCATCGTGACATTCTTGAGCTGACCGGTCAGGTTGACAGTTTTAACGACCACGTCAGCTGTGACCGCTGTGTTGCTGCCTTCCTGTAGCACTGAGACATTCAGCATGGCCCGGTTTTTGCTGCGGACGATATTGTATTGTCTGGCCACTTCAGGAGGTAACTGATCTGTAGATAGCGCACTGAAATGCACGATGTGCTCGCCGATATCGACGAAGGAGTTGCCCGCATCTTCCGCCTGAGGAACGGGTGTATCTACAGTGGGTCCGCCGCAGGCAACGAGTAGAGAACTACATACCAGAGCGATGGTTTTACTGATTGTTTTCATGTGCTGCTATCCCCCGTGACCAGCAGATCTGTCTGTGTCCTGACTATAGCCCATTGGCGGCACCAGTCCTACGGCATTTTAGCTGCCGGGCCCAGGCGGTCCCCCACCAGGCACCACCTGCCGAACCCAGTCAGGTATGACCCGCGGGGAATCGATCAGGAAGGTCTTAAGGCGTCCCGTCGCGCCCTTTTTGAGCGTCACGCGGGACGGAGGAACTTTGAACGCCTTTGCCAGCTGTCGGATAACGTCTTTGTTGGCGTTGCCGTCCGCTGGCGGTGCTGTCGTTTTTATTCGCAGGCGACCCTCTTTGACGCCGATGATTTCGCTGCGACTGCCGCGTGGACTGACCCGAACGGCGATCAATAGTTTTCGTGTCAGCGGCAATTCGTGATGCATCGCCTGGTCGAAAATCTCATACGAATGACTCAAAAGGGAATGGGTTTGTATGTCTGCAATATGATTATTGCGGCCTGCAAAAGAATGATGGCAAATATAGGCGAGATGTCGAGACCACCGATTGGCGGAATCATGCGGCGGAATGGTCGTAGTACGGGCTCAGCCAGGGCATTCAACATTGCTGTAACCGGGCTGTAATTACCTGGTGCGACCCAGCTCAGAACAATCCTGATCAGGATGACGAAAAAGAGCAGGTTCAGGCTGAGAATGACGAGCTCAAAAAAAGCGGTGGCGGCGATCGGTACGAAGCCAACGCTGATGCCGCGAATTGACAGCAGAAAGACCACCAGGAGGTACTCGATAGCCAAAGCAACCAGGATAGTGGCGGTGTCCAGGCGTCCAACAGGAGGGAGGAGGCGGCGCAGCGGGGCGATCAGTGGCGATGTCAGTCGTAACACGCCCTGCGCCATAGGATTGCGAAAATCCACGTTGAACCAGGGTAGCCAGAAACGCAGCAGCAACAAGAGCAGGTAGAGCTGCGCTAACGTTTTGACGATGAAATAGAGGGCTTGTGTCATACGGATACTGTTCTTTATGCCGACCCGGCGTC
>Ga0164315_10000335_pt1 | contig 31533 bp, 28 predicted proteins | sample GuaBasSedimGuay6_FD_113737 | JGI IMG/M metagenome (GOLD analysis project Ga0164315, IMG submission 113737) | Subseafloor sediment microbial communities from Guaymas Basin, Gulf of California, Mexico - Guay6, Core 4569-2, 0-3 cm | ecosystem: Environmental > Aquatic > Marine > Hydrothermal vents... | reverse complement strand
TATGTGTTGGTGGTGTTGCTCGGTTATGCGTTGTTTCAAAGCCTGCCCGAGCAAACCGCAGTTTACGGCCAGTTTTGTGACTTGAATTTTGGTCGCGTCCTGGCCCTGATTATGGCAGTAACGTCGGTACTTGCAGTGCTGACCCAGGCAGCCTGGCTGCAGAATATAGCATTCGTGATGTTTGCGGCTTTCTGGATTCAGGGACTGGCGGTGTTGCACTGGCTACGTGCAAATAAACGCATGCCGGTGTTTGTATTGATAGCGAGTTATGCATTGCTGCCGATTTTGAATGTGCTACTGGTGGCTGCATTTGCCGTAGTTGGATACACAGATGCGTGGTTTAATTACCGCGCGCGTAGCGTCGCTGCATAAGCAATGATGCGGAAAGATACTTAAGCAAACAGGTTTGTAATATGAACGTTATATTGTTGGACAACATAGAGAATCTCGGCAATATCGGTGATCTGGTTTCGGTGAAGGCGGGTTATGGCCGTAATTTCCTCCTGCCCAAGGGCAAGGCGGCACTGGCGACCAAAGAAAATATCGTCGAGTTTGAAGCAAAAAGAGCCGATCTTGAGAAAGCGGCAGCAGAGGGTCTCTCTTCTGCAAAAGCACGTGCGGAGCTGATGCAGGGTATGGAATTGATCGTACCGGCGAACGCAGGTTCCGAGGGCAAGTTATTCGGCTCAATTGGTCCGATCGATATCGCCGAGGCATTCTCGAAAGTGGGTGTCGAGGTTGGTCGTAGCGAAATTCGTCTGGCAGATGGTCCGCTCCACGAACTCGGTGACTTCATTGTCGGTCTGCACTTGCACCCCGAGATAAACGTCGATGTAACCGTTAAGGTTGTCGCCGAAGAATAAGACATCTGTGGTACGGTATCAGGCCGTGCCCGCAAGGTGCATTGAGGGGGTAAGTCAGGCCAGCCGGCAGTGCCAATACTGTTGGCGCATTGCCAATCTGGGGGCAGATTTATATGGTTCGAGCGCTGGATGATGGGATAGGGATCGATGCCGCAGAGCATCGGCTGAAAGTACCACCCAATTCCATCGAAGCTGAGCAGTCACTGCTTGGTGGCCTCATGCTCGACAACGTGGCCTGGGACAAGGTTGCGGACGTCATTATTGCGGATGATTTCTACCGCAAAGATCACCGCCTGATATTCAGCGCAATCGCTGAACTTGCCGAGAACAGCAATCCATGTGATGTAGTGACGGTATCCGAATACCTGGATAATCGTAGTGAACTGGATGGCGCCGGTGGCCTTGAGTACCTGGCGACACTGGCAAACGAAACGCCGGGTGCAGCCAACGTCAGAGCGTACGCGACCATTCTTCGCGAGCGTTCCACATTGCGCTCACTGATCAGCGCCGGCAATGAGATCAGTGGTAACGCATATTCTACTGATGGTCGAAAGGCTTCGGAGCTGGTCGATGAGGCAGAGCGACTGGTGTTCGAAATCGCCGAGAAAGGATCACGTGGCAAGGCCGGATTCAGGCATCTGAAGAAAATCCTGCCGGATGCAGTAGATCGCATCGATTTGTTGCACCAATCCGGTGGCGACATAACGGGTATCTCGACAGGATTCACAGAGTTCGACAAGCTGACCGCTGGCCTGCAACCAGGCGAGCTCATCATCATCGCGGGTCGGCCATCGATGGGTAAGACAACCCTGGCTATCAACATAGCCGAAAACGCTGCGATCGGTGCCAAGGTGCCAACCGCCATTTTTTCGATGGAAATGCCTTCACAACAACTGGCATTTCGCATGATCTCATCACTGGGTCGCGTGGATCAGACTCACTTACGTACCGGCAAGTTTCCGGATGAGGATTGGTCGCGTATTAACACGGCAGTGCAGCTCATGTCGGATGCGCCAATTTTTATTGACGATTCGCCAGGGCTGTCGCCGACAGAAATTCGCGCACGTGCACGACGTCTGAAAAGAGAGAGCAATCTTGGATTGATCGTTATCGATTATCTGCAACTGATGCAGGTTCACGGCAACACGGAAAACCGCGCAACAGAAATTTCCGAGATATCACGATCGCTGAAAGCCCTGGCGAAAGAGCTGGAGTTGCCGGTCATCGCGCTCTCGCAGCTGAATCGAAGTGTCGAACAGCGTCCGGACAAGCGACCGGTAATGTCGGACCTGCGTGAATCCGGTGCGATCGAGCAGGACGCCGACCTGATTCTTTTCATCTATCGGGAAGAAGTCTACAAACAAGATACGCCACGCAAAGGCATTGCGGACATCAGCATTGCCAAGCAGCGAAATGGCCCGATCGGTGATTTCCCGCTAACATTTGTTGGTCGTTATACGAAGTTCGAGAACTGGGTGCCGGAAACTTATGCGGATGAGGCCTATCAGTGAGTTTCGGTGCACGGGCGTGCATCAACCTCGGCGCAATTCAACAAAACTTCCAACTGATTTCTAAAAAGGCACCCGGAGCGCGGGTCATGGCGGTGATCAAGGCGAATGCTTATGGTCACGGACTGACGGATGTCGCGAAAAGTCTTCCGGATGCTGACTGCCTGGCAGTGGCGCGTCTCTCCGAAGCGATAGAGATCAGGCAAGCAGGCATAGACAAGCCCATCGCATTACTCGGTGGCGTATTTTCAGCAGACGAGATTGATCAGGTAATTGATCTGCAGTTGCAGATCTGTGTGCATAGCGAAGAGCAGATTACCTGGTTGGAAAAACAAGGTTCTGCAAACATCGTTGTCTGGGCAAAAATTGATACCGGCATGAATCGTCTCGGTTTTCGACCGAATATCGCAGCGGCAGTCATTGCACGTCTAAGAAATTGCGCGGCAGTTGGCGATGTACGGTTGATGACGCACCTGGCGAATGCAGATGACCGACAGGATTCCACAACAAAGACACAAATAGAATCATTTCGCACGTTAGCGAGCAATTTCGCGGGCAAGGTCAGCATCGCCAATTCTGCCGGAGTGTTGGGTTGGTCGGAGGAACTTGAGATCTTCGCTGATATTCGTGAAGCGGGTCGACTGTGGATTCGTCCCGGTCTGGCGCTGTACGGCATCTCGCCGTTCCCGGGCCAGTGTGGCGCTGACCTTGGGCTAAACCCTGCGATGCAATTCGAGGCACATCTCATTGCTATTAAACAACTTGGGAAGGGCGAACGAGTCGGTTACGGAGGTTCCTGGGAGGCCCAGCAGGACACCCTGCTTGGAGTCGTCTCTGCGGGTTATGGAGACGGTTACAGCCGCCACATTGAGAGCGGAACGCCGGTATTGATCAACGGTCGACGTGTACCGGTGACTGGTCGCATTTCAATGGATTTATGCAGTGTAGATCTGGGTACAGGCGCGACCGATCAGGTAGGCGATACCGTTGTTTTGTGGGGCGACGAGTTGCCGGTCGAAGAAATTGCAGAACACGCAGGGACGATACCCTACGAGCTGGTTTGTGGAATAACTAACCGCGAAAAAAGTGTAATTGAAGGCTGACCCGGCAGGAAAGAACAGACGTCATTGCGAGCCCGGAGGGCGTGGCAATCTCCTGACGCTGTCGCGCGGCTTTGTTTGGCACTACTGCAACCTGATAGAGGTTGCCGCGTCGCTCCTCGCAATGACGTCTGTTTTTTCGGGTTCGCAATGACGTTGGTGCTATCAGCCGCTTAGTTCAGGCATTGCCTTACAACGTCTGGGCGATCAAGTCTGATCTATTACACCTAGCTGGCGAAGAAACCCATTTTTACACCCGCCAACTGCAGTACATCATTATCTGCAAGCTTGCGGGCCTGCGCGCCAATCGGCTGACCGTTAACCAGCGGATAATCTCCTTCCTCTCCGCTTTCAACGTGGACGACGTAATAACCCTCGGCACGCCGCGTGATTGCAGCCACTTGTACACCAGGACGACCAAGCGTCGTGAGCGCTTTCGTCAGTTCCAGTTCGCGACCGGCAAACGCACCACTTAATACCTGAAGTTTGGCCATTGGCAATGCGCTTGGTGCATTGCGTGGATCAATACCGGCTGATGTTGCGGTGTGAGCTGCAGGCTCGGGTGGTGGCGGCGGCGGCGGCGGCGGTGGCGGTGGCGGAGGAGGTTCCGGTTGCAGGACAGGCGCAACTTCTTCCACCCGTTCCGGCGCTGGTTCCACATCGGGCATATCGACTTTGACATCGACCCGATCCTCGGCGACAGGAGCGGCTGCTTCCGCTGCGGCGGCTGCATCAGCAGCTTTCTCGGCCATTGCCAGTTGTTCAGCATTTTGCTGGCCGGCCGGAATGACCATGGTTTTCTCGAATTCGTCCTGTTCGGTTTCGGTGGCATGCTCGTCGGAAAACCGCAGCTGATGGTGACCAATCGTAATGACGTCACCGTGTTGCAACGCATGTTTCTTGATCAACTTGCCGTTGACGTAGGTACCGTTGGTACTGTTGAGATCCTCAAGGAATGAATCATTGAGGATATTGATAATCAGGGAGTGGTGACCACTGACCGCGGGATTGTCGATGCGTACATCATTGTCCGGCAGGCGTCCGATTGTGTAACGCTCTTTGGACATGTTGTACTCAGCCAGGACCTGACTGTCCAGACTCAGGATTAAACGTGCCATATCAGTATTATCGCTCTTATTAAGACAGTATTAATCGCAGAGTGTCTCCCTGACGCTCTGCCTCCCTACGAACGGAACATATTCTGCAACCGTGCCAGCAGGCCTTTCTTCGCCTCAAACGAATCCAACACCTGCGCCAGCATCACGGATATATTGTCCCGCCCACCATGATCGTTGGAAAGTTGCACCAACTGTTGACCAACCACATCAAGGCTAGCATTAAACGTGCTGATAGTTAAGTGAATATCCTCATCTTCGACCATGTCGCACAGTCCGTCAGAGCACAGCAGATAGACATCGTCCGGCAGGACATCGAACTCGTGGACCTCAACATCCACGGTCGGCTCCACACCCAGTGCGCGCGTTACGTAGTTGCGGTTAGTCGAGCGCTGGGCCTCTTCCTCAGAGTAAAAGCCGCGATCGACCAGTTCCTGTAGCAGGGAGTGATCCAGCGTGAGTTGCTCAAATACGCCGCCACGGAGCCGATATGCGCGTGAGTCGCCAACATGAGCAATAGACACCTTGTTGTCGTAAAACAAGGCTGCAACCAGCGTCGTGCCCATACCTTCGCAGTGAGTCTGACTTTGTGCGGTCTGATAAATGATTTTGTTGGCTCTGGACACGGCATCGCGCAGCACAATAGTCTGGCGCATCATGCCCGTCGTTGGGTCCAGATCGTTGCGTTCTTCCCGTGTGGCGCCCTCGGAGGCCAGCTCGGTAATCGTCTGCACTGCGATGCCACTTGCCACTTCGCCAGCATTGTAACCACCCATGCCATCCGCGAGCACCATAAGTCCCATATCATTATCCGAGCCAATGGCATCTTCATTGTGCTCGCGAACCTTACCTACATCGGTAATTTCAGCAAAGGATATTTTATCTCGCAGACTCATTCGATTATTTTTCGCTATCCGGCTCAGGCCGCATATTTAGCACAATTTCGCAGCGCAATCGCCATTTCGGCGCCGTTAGTGAAGCGGTCTTCCGGTCGCTTCGCCAATGCTTTAAATAGCACCGCGTCGACGCTCGGCGGGACACCCGGTCGACGGTTCGATATCGGCGCCGGATCTTCGGTCGTTATTTTAGTCATGAGTACAGCAATGTTGGTAGCCTTGAACGGCACCTCACCGACAAGCAATTCATATAGCGTAACACCAAGAGAGAATAAGTCCGAGTGGCCGGTCAGTGTGTCAGCATTGAGTTGTTCGGGTGACATATATATAGGTGTACCAAGGACGATGCCGGTCTTGGTGCGATTGTTATCGGTTAACCTTGCTACACCGAAGTCGCTGATCTTCAGCAAATCCTGCCTGAGACTGTAAAGCAGGTTGGCGGGTTTGATGTCACGATGAATAACGCCCTGGTTATGCGCATAGTCAAGCGCCTCCGCAGTTCTCGCACAAAGCTCCAGGGCCTTGTTGGGCGCAAGTAACTTCTTCGGATTCGTAAAATCTGTCAGGGATATTCCCTGCAGGTATTCCATTGCAATGTAGGCAAGGTGTTTGTCTTCACCGCAGTCGAATACGGTAATGATATTCGGGTGGGTCAGTCGACCGGCTGATTCGGCTTCGCGGAAGAATCTCAGTCGTGCTTCCTCGAGTTCCTCATCTTCAAATTCTTTTTCGATAGGAATTACTTTTAGCGCGATCGCCCGGTTGATGCGCGGATCGCGTGCGAGGTATACAGCACCCATGGCACCGCGACCGATGCGCTTCTCTATGACATAGCGGCCCAGGCGCTGTGGTGCGCCGCTGGTACCACCGAGCGAGAACTTGTTGGGCGTCGTCGCCCCCTGGGTCCTCTTCATCCATTCCAGTACCGCCTCGGCACGTTCCGGTTTGGCCTGTTCTTCGAATGCGAGGGATAATTTGTACATGACCGTTGCCAGTAATTCATCTGACTCGCAACGACGGAATTCAGCGAATGCCGGTTCGAGCCGACCGGCAGTAAGAAAATCACTGCCACGCTTGAAGGCATTGAACGATGATTTTATGACGCTTCCTGCCAGCCACCAGCTGAGCATGGATGCACCGGAAAAGACGATTACTGCACGTCCGAGATCAAGACGTACCCGGGTAATAAGGAGGAACAAGGCATCGATCAATATCAAGGAAATAATGGTAATGGTCGCGATCAGAATAATATCGCGACGATTTCGATCCGGCAGGAACAATATGGCAATAATTGCCAGTAATACCGGTGCCAGCCATTCCATTGCTCGTATCCAGTTCGGAGCAATAATCATCTGGCCTTGCTCAACATTGGCAAGCAGCGCTGCGATGATTTCGGATCGGGTAACAAACTGGCCAGAGGGCAGAACGGCTACCGAGGCAGTCAGCGAGGGCGTCGCATCAAGGAAAACTGTTTTGCCGCGCAATTCTGCACCAGCGAAGTCCGGCCGCAACACTTCTGCCGCATCCAGACGATCAACAGGCGCGTAATTCGAGAGGTAGATAGTGACCTCGGCATTCGAAACACGGGGGTCGGATGCATAGTCGTGGGAATCCAGTGCAATGGCGAGCGGTAACGATGGTGACATGGTTCCGCCTTGCAGGTGCCACAATCGTGACTGGCGCAGTACGCTATCGCTGTCGGGCTCGAGTCGCAGTATGCCGGTCTGCGCCGCGACATCGGCCAGGCGATGATCGTCTGGTACAAAAACCGGTACACCGGCGGATAACAAGGCCGACCAGCCAGGCAGCTCAGACGATTCAGTCATTTCCGGTGGCTGAGCCATGATGATGCGCTCTACCTCGTGTGCCTTGAGAGCATTGAGAAGCTGGCCAAATTGCCCGCTGATCTCAGCGTCGGACTTGTCGGACGGGTTAATGCTGACAATGACACTATTATTCAGTGGCTCATTTTTTACCCGTGTCGCAACCTGGTCGTACAGGAAATTGTCCGCGGCAACGAACCACGGTGCTCCTGGTCCGAAAACCAGGACCAGCAATACGCTGACAAAGCTGAGAACGACCAGCCGGTCGCGTTGTATTTTTTGTTGCTTATTCAATAGTGGGCTTCTCTACATAACGTGGGCAGTATAGAAAATAGCAAGCCTTTTTAATGAGATACGGTTAGCATTTTTCGAGCCGTGAATGCCTTGACGGCGGTGCTATGATTGGGATTCTGCTACCGCATAAGTGGGCAAAAGGGTGCAGATTCAGTAACTTGATCAATCGGTAAAGAAAATTAACATTGAATTTTGACGAATTCGAGGGGAAATTGAGTGGCGCGTGCGAAAACAGCGTTTGTTTGCAACGATTGTGGCGCTCACGCCGTGAAATGGCAGGGCCAGTGCCCGGAGTGCGGGGCATGGAATTCGCTCGGCCAGACTACTTTGTCCCCACGCAGCAAAAACAAGGCGGGTGGCACCGAACCGGTTGCGTTGGGTTCGCTCTCAGAGGATTCAGAGACGCGCTACCCAACCGGTTTCGCGGAGTTTGACCGGGTTCTGGGTGGTGGCCTGGTGCCAGGCTCAGTGGTGCTCCTTGGCGGCGATCCTGGTATTGGTAAATCAACACTGTTGCAGCAGGTGGCGGCGCAACTTCCTGCGGAACTGGTCACCTGTTATGCGACTGGTGAGGAATCATTGCGACAGATTGCACAGCGTTCCCAGCGGCTCGGCGTCGACAATCCGTCGCTGCGACTGCTTTCGGACACCTCGCTGGAGAATATTCTCGAGCAAGCGATGGCCGGGCAGTCGCGAGCCCTCATAATTGATTCGATCCAGACCATGGCGACGGCAGATGTGCCCTCTGCACCAGGTTCAGTGACGCAGTTGCGTGAGTGCGTAAGTCGTATCGTGCAGTTCGCCAAACAGCGCGAAGTTTCCGTTTTGCTCATCGGGCATGTGACGAAGGAGGGCGCGATTGCCGGACCAAGGGTCGTCGAACACATGGTCGATACCGTTTTATATTTCGAAAGCGATCCGGCAAGTCGTTACACGATCGTTCGCGCAGTGAAGAATCGCTTCGGCGCCAGTAGCGAGATGGGTGTGTTTGCGATGACTGAAAGCGGTTTTCGCGAAGTCACGAATCCATCGGCGATATTTTTGTCGCGCGGTCACACGGGTGATGCCGGCAGTATTGTCTCTGTTACCTGGGAAGGTAGTCGACCGTTGTTAGTTGAAATCCAGGCGTTGGTCGCTGACGCGAACAGCACGCCAAAACGCCTGGCGCAGGGCGTTGACCAAAATCGGCTGGCGCTACTCCTGGCGGTGTTGCAAAGGCATGGTGGCATCACGCTATCCGGAGAAGACGTTTTCATAAATGTCGTTGGTGGACTGCGCATTGGCGATACCTCTGCAGACCTGCCCTCGCTTTTGGCGATCGTCTCAAGTTTTCGCGATCGTCCTTGCAAAGCGAAGATGTTGAGCTTCGGGGAAATCGGTCTTGCTGGCGAAGTGCGCCCGGTGCGATTCGGGACTGAACGAATCATGGAAGCGGCGAAACAGGGATTTACATTCGCGATCGTGCCCACAGCAAACGTGCCGCGTAAAAAAATTCCGGGCATTGAGGTAGTCGGCGTACGCAAACTCGATGAGGCGCTTGAGCAGGCTATTGACTAAGCGGCTCCGAATAGTACCAACGCCAGGATCTTCGGTCTGCGTTTCTATAACCTGATAAAGATTGCCGCGTCGCTTCGCTCCTCGCAATGACATCTGTTTTTTTCGCGGGGTCGGTGGCCGGGTGTAGTGGGAAGCGGGTAGTACTGACGTCATTGCGAGCCCGCAGGGCGCGGCAATCTCTTGACGCTGGTCAGGACTCAGCTGCCGGATTCTTACCTTGAATATCACCTACATGAACGCGCGCCAGTTGGACTTTGTTTTCTTTGGTCTCGACAATCTCGATAGGATAGCCTTCGATTTTCAGGCCCGTGCCGGAGTCCGGAATGGTTTCGAGGTATTCAAGCACGAGCCCGTTTAACGTTTTCGGACCGTCGGTCGGCAAACTGCAATTCATGACGCGATTCATTTCGCGAATATTTGCGGCGCCATCGACAAGAAATGTGTGTTCGCTTTCCCTGACGATTTCATCGTCGTCGTCGGCGGGATCCGTGGTGAATTCACCGACGATCTCTTCGAGAATATCCTCCAGCGTTACGATTCCCTGGATGTCGCCATATTCATCAACGACCAGCGCAAATCGCAGTCGTCCTTTTTGAAATTGCACCAGTTGCGTGCTTAGCGGCGTGCCCTCGGGAACAAAATACGGCTCTGTAAGTAACGCTTCAATATCGCCTTTTTCGATTTTTTTCTCGCTGAACAAATTGGCCAGTTTGCGCAGATGCAGGATACCGACGACTTGATCAATCGTGTCATGGTATACGGGCAAACGAGTATGCTCACTGTTACGGATTAAATCGGCGATCTCTGCAATATCGTCATCAAGATCAATACCAATAATTTCGTTGTGCGGCACCATAACGTCATCCACGCTAACTTTTTCCAGATCCAGGATGCTCACAAGCATCTGGCGGTAACGCCCGGAAATGCGTGTGCCGGCTTCATAAACTACCGTGCGTAATTCTTCGCGGCTTAACGCGTGGCCTTCGGCTTCTCCTTTGCGCTGTCCCAGTAAAAAAAGAACACCGTTAGCCATTAAGTTGATCAGCCAAACGAGTGGATAAAGTATTTTAAGGAGAGGGTAATAGATGAAAGCGGCGGGAAACGCCACCCGTTCCGGATACAGTGCAGCCATCGTTTTTGGTGCTGTCTCCGCAAATATCAAAACGACAAGCGTGAGCAATGCTGTGCCGATAGCAAAGCCGAGCTCGCCGCCGAGTTGCATGGACACAACGCCGACCAACGCGGAGGCCGAAATATTTACAGCGTTGTTGCCGAGCAGTATCAGCCCGATCAGTCGGTCAGGACGCTGCAGTAGTTTTTCGGCGAGTTTTGCGCCCTTGTGACCGGCGCGCGCTTTATGGCGCAACTTGTACCGGTTCAGGCTCATCAACGCTGTTTCCGAGCCGGAAAAGAACGCGGAAAGAATAAGAAGGACTACAAGCAAGCTAATCAGGCCTGCTAGCGGAATGTCATCGCCCAATGGACGGGCACCTCCAGTTCAGGAATACACTCACAGTTCAGCAGGACCAGTGAAGTCTGTCAAGGACCTCAGCTCCAGCTCCGTCCAAGGATTTCTTCAAGCACGTATCGACTGCCGAAGTAAGCCATGCACAGGATGACAAAGCCCCACAAATACAGGTAGACCGCGCGCTTTCCCCGCCACCCGGCAAACTGGCGGCCGGCGAGCAAGACACCGAACAGGAGAAGAGCCAACAGAGATAACGCGGTCTTGTGAACCAGGTGCCGCGCGAAAAAATCGTCGACAAATGCGATCCCCGAAAACACGGCGAAAAGAAGTACCAGGAAACCACTGGCAGTAATGCCGAAGAGCAAATTTTCCGTGGTCTCCATTGGTGCAAACAGCTGATTGACCGGGGAAAGTTTGCGTGCCTGAAGCCGTTTTTCCTGGACCAGTGCAAACAGGGCGACGATGGCACCAACCGACAGTAGCCCGTAGGCGAAGAGAGATATCAGTACGTGCACCTGGATTTGCCAGCTTATCGGGTCACCGGCCGAGGTGGGGGTTGGCCAACCGGTAAGCGCAGCGGCTGCAGCTGCCAGTATGAACAGTCCCCCGGCAAGGCCCCGCAAGGTTGGTTGAAGTGCCCCGAACAACGCAACCAGCGCTATCTGCAAGCCTATAAACGAGGCAGTGTTGCCGATGGAGAGCGAAAGACCGTCAGGGAGGATGATGGCCATCCATAGCGTCCAGGCATGCCAGACAAATCCACCGAGGCCAAGCATTGTTGCTATGCCGAGCATCGTCTTGCTGCGTGGTGCGAAGCGCGGCAAACGTGTCAGCGCCAGTAAGACACCGGCAATAACGTACATGAGAAAAATGGTTATTTGAAACACAGACACCCGACCGTCAGAGTCATGATTGTTGCGCTAACAATCATCCCATATGGTGCGAGGCATTAGAACCCTGATGTTGGTTGATTGTAGGAGCCCGTCCTGACGGGCGATTTCGCCAAATATTGGCGATTGTCTGTGTACTGGCAGGTGCTTCGTTTGTGCGGGTGTGGTTGGCGGGGTTTTGCGAACATTTAGGGGGCATGTTTTCAACATGTCCCTAAATGTTCGTCGCCCGTCGCCCCGATAGAACCACTGACACAGCTTTCGGATCAAATTTCCTCTCCGTACGGGCTCCTACGATACGTTTCTATTCTTCTTAACCTGGGATGCGCAAATTCGTAGATTGTAGATTCGTTTCCCGATAGTTAGTCGGTTAGAATGCGCCGTCATTCCCACGTCGGCAATTCCATGTTCGAAAACCTTTCAGATCGCCTGTCCCAGGCTGCACGCAACATCACCGGCAAAGGCCGGCTGACCGAAGCCAACGTAAAAGATACCTTGCGACAGGTTCGGCTGGCACTGCTGGAAGCGGATGTCGCGTTGCCTGTTGTCAAAGGGTTCATCGAAAAAATTCGCGAACGTGCCGTTGGTGAGGAGGTTGGCAAAAGCCTTACGCCTGGCCAGGCACTGGTAAAGATTATTCACAGTGAACTGGTCGCTATTCTCGGTAGCGAAACAGTGCCACTGGATCTCAGGGCCCAACCGCCGGTCGTCATATTTTTGGCAGGTTTGCAGGGTGCTGGTAAAACCACCACAGCGGCCAAACTGGCGAAACGCCTGATCGACAAAGAAAAAAAGCAGGTCATGCTGGTGAGCGTCGACGTGCACCGGCCTGCCGCAATCTTGCAATTGCAGCGATTGGCCAGTGAAGTCGGAGCAACTCACTGCGACAGCAGCGCCGATGAAAAACCGGAAGATATCATCGATCGTGCGCTGGACCAGAGCCGGCGTTCGCATATGGATGTCCTGATCGTCGATACGGCAGGCCGCCTGCATATTGACGACGAAATGATGGCAGAAGCGGCAAGGGTGCATGAGCGTGCGAACGCGCATGAAACGTTGTTCGTGGTTGACAGCATGGCGGGACAGGATGCGGTCAACTCAGCCCGGGCATTCGGCGAATTGCTGCCATTAACCGGCATTATTCTGACCAAGGCGGATGGCGATGCCAAAGGTGGCGCCGCACTGTCCGTTCGCGAGGTAACGGGCAAGCCGATCCGCTTCATAGGCGTCGGCGAGAAAATCGATGCGCTGGAAGTGTTCCATCCGGAGCGCATGGCTTCACGAATCCTCGGCATGGGAGATGTGCTCTCACTGGTCGAGGAGATAGAGGACAAGGTCGACCGGGAAAAAGCGGACAAGCTCGCCAGGAAGCTGAAAAAAGGGCGTGGCTTCGATCTGTCAGATCTGAAAGACCAGCTGGAACAAATGATGAACATGGGCGGGATGGCTGCACTGCTGGAGAAATTGCCGATGCCCGGTAATGTGAATAAAGCGGCGCTCAAGAATTCGACCGACGAGAAACAATTCCGCCGCCAGATAGCGATTATCAATTCCATGACGCCACAGGAGCGCCGATTCCCCAAGGTTATCAACGGTTCGCGGAAAAAGCGTATCGCCAGGGGCTCGGGGCTTGAGATTCAGGACGTAAACCGACTGCTGAAGCAGCACCTGCAAATGGAAAAAATGATGAAGAAAATGTCCCGCGGCGGTATGAAGAAGATGATGCGGGGGATGCCAGGCGGGATGCTGCCGCCTGGTATGGGGTAGAAACCCTGGTTCGACTCAATTCTGTCAAATTGGCTCGTGTTTGTGCCGAAATGATGCAATGTGCAATAGCTGACTTTTATTCGCGGCTAAAGCCGCTCCTACGGGACATTGCCAGTCCTGAGATATTGCCAGCCCCACGACCAACTGTGGGAGCGGCTGTCTCAATGAATGTGCTGTGTATCGGTATTGAGTTGCGCACGAGAGCGAAGACGCCGCGAATAGCCCGGATTGGCACCAATCTGCAAAAAATTCAGGGGCCAAACAGCACTTTTCGCCCGGCGCTCGGGATGCTCCGCCACAACCACCGCAAGGCCACCCCCAGACACTCGTTTCTCACCTGCAAATTGAGGCCATTTTTCGCCCGTAAGTGCTTCACATTCGGCCAGAAATGAGTAAAATGCGCCGTTAACTCGGGTCGGCCCGAGCATGGGCATGTCTGCCCTAACTTAATTAAACGGAAATGTAATGGTCAGTATTCGTCTTTCGCGCGCTGGCGCGAAAAAGCGTCCTTTTTACCACCTGGTGGTCACCGACAGTCGTAACCGTCGGGACGGCCGGTATATAGAGCGTCTTGGCTTTTTTAATCCTCTTGGCAAAGAGTCCCAGGAGAACATTCGTATCGACATGGAACGTGTCGACTACTGGATTGGTCAGGGAGCAAAACCATCGGATCGGGTTGCCTCGCTTCTGAAGGCGCAGCGCAAGGTAGCTGCCGCCAACTAAGCGTTGCTCGCCGCAACAAAATGAGGTGGCGGAGCAAAGCAACACACCCGTGGCACTGACTGATTCACAGCCGCTTATTCTCGGCCGTATATCCGGACTTTACGGTGTCAGGGGATGGATCAAAGTGCATTCCTACACCGAGCCACGTGAAGCGATTCTCAAGTATGGGAACTGGCTGCTCGAGCAAGAAGGTGTGTGGCGGGAAACGAGCGTCGCAGAAGGAAGAAAACAGGGCAAAACAGTCGTTGCCCGACTGGATGCTGTAACAGACAGGGACATGGCTGCCGCTTACGTCGGCACCCGGATAGGAGTCGCGAGAACGGATTTGCCGGAAACAGATTCCGGCGAGTATTACTGGGCAGACCTTGAGGGACTGCAGGTCGTTCACCAGGACGGTCGGGTGCTGGGCAAAGTGGCTTATTTGCTGGCGACAGGGGCGAATGACGTGCTTGTTATCCAGGGGGATCAGGAAATTCTGGTTCCGTTTTTGATTGATGATGTAATTAAGGATGTTGATCTTGCCAGTGGCATTATCAGCGTCGACTGGGAATGGGACTGACGCGATGCATATGCAGGTCGTCACGATTTTTCCCGAAATGGTGGGCAACATCGCCGAATTTGGCGTTGTGGGCCGGGCAGTTGACCGAGGTTTGCTGTCGCTAGATTGTTTGAATCCGCGGGATTTTACCGAGGATAAACATCGCACCGTTGACGACCGGCCCTACGGCGGTGGTCCAGGCATGGTGATGAAATATGCGCCGCTGGAAGCAGCACTGAGTGCAGCGAAAGCGGTTCAGCCGGCAGGTTCACCGGTCGTTTGTTTGTCACCACAGGGTGTGGTGTTTGATCAGGCGATCGCGAAACGCTATGCAGAATTGCCCGGCATTATTTTGCTGGCGGGCAGGTACGAAGGAATCGATGAGCGGCTCATTGAGGCGCATGTCGACGAAGAGTTGTCACTGGGAGATTTTGTTCTTAGTGGTGGCGAGATCGCGGCGATGGCTGTGATTGACGCGGTGGTTCGATTGCTGCCGGGTGTTCTCGGCGATGAGGAGTCGGCAGTACAGGACTCTTTCATGCAGGGTTTGCTCGACCATCCGCATTACACAAGGCCTGAGGAGATCGACGGCCGGCGTGTACCGGATGTGCTGCTGTCGGGAGACCACGCGCGAATCGCGAAGTGGCGCTACCAGCAGGCATTGGGACGCAGTTATTTGCGGCGGCCCGATCTGGTGGACAAGTTGGAATTAGATGACAAGCAGCAGAGTCTGCTTGATGAGTTTTTGGCGATACACAATAAGGACTAGTCGGCAATGTGACCGGCAGGTGGAATGAAATGAGCAAAATAATCGACGCACTTGAGCAAGAACAAATGACAAAAGAGATCCCCGAGTTTTCATCGGGCGATACGGTTGTCGTGCAGGTAAAGGTGAAAGAGGGTACTCGCGAGAGATTGCAGGCCTTTGAGGGAATCGTGATTGCCAAGCGCAATCGTGGCCTCAATTCATCGTTCACGGTACGCAAAATATCTCATGGCGAGGGCGTTGAGCGCGTATTCCAGACCTACAGTCATGCGGTCAGTGGAATTGAAGTAAAACGACGCGGCGATGTGCGGCGGGCAAAGCTATACTACCTGCGTGGTCGTACTGGCAAGGCCGCGAGAATCAAAGAAAAGATTTAGCCGTTTTGGGGAAAATGGACCGTATAAGGTGCAATTTCCCGATTTAGAGAAGCATACGGAGTATGTCCCTGAACCATCCCGCGCTTGTAAGGTCTGTCGAGGCATGAGCATGGTGTATGGAATAAGTGTGCGAATCGGCCGTCTGGCAGTAATCAGCATTTTTCTGCTGAACAGCGGCTGTGCCTCCCTGATGTCATCCGCAGCCAGCGGGTTTGCCGACAACCTCTCGGCAGCTGTTCTCAACCAGAATGACCCTGAAACGGTACGTGACGGCGCGCCGGCCTACCTGTTATTGCTCGACAGCTTTCTCGAGGGGAGCCCGGACGACCCGGCCCTGAACGCTGCTGCGGCAAACCTGTACGCTACCTACGGCGCCGTATTTGCGGAAGACCCGGAACGTGCCAGGCGATTAACAGAGAGAGCGCGGCGCTACAGCTCAAAGGCGATGTGCGTAAAATACAAGCCATCCTGTGACTGGGTCGGTATGCCTTTCGACGAATATTCAGCGACACTTGACGGACTTGGCGAGAAGCATGCAGATTTCGTCTATGCGCACGGAGTCGCGTCACTCACTTATATAAGGGCACATAGCGACGACTATGTTGCACTCGCTGAATTGCCGCACATGGAAGCACTCCTGACCCGCTACCTGGAGATTTCCGGTGGCGAATCAGATGGCAGCGTATATACCTTCCTCGGCATCCTGGCGACACTCAGACCACCAGCGCTCGGTGGAGAGATGGAAAAGGGCAGAGCGTATTTCGAACGCGCGATCGAAATATCGGGTGGGCGCGATCTTAGCGCTAAAGTCGAATTTGCACGGGGCTATGCACGCACACTTTATGAAAGAGAGTTACACGACACTTTGCTGCAGGAAGTAATGGCTGCCGATGCAGAGGTGCCGGGTTTCACATTAACGAATGTACTTGCACAACGAGACGCAGCCGAGTTGTTGGCAGGTGCGGATGATTATTTCTGATGAGAATGCCAGTGGTTAATCTATGGAAGGCATCGGCAAAAGGATCTACATTGGAGCATGCAAATGAAATTGTTTAGGGCAGCTATTGCAGTATTTGCAGTATTACTGGGAGGCAGCACAGTTGCACTCGCAGCTACGCAAATAAAGATTGCGACACTGGCGCCGCAAAACTCACAGTGGGCGACGGATTTTACGGCTGGTGCGGCTGAGATCAAGGAAAGAACAGAGGGCCGGGTAATACTGAAGTTTTACTGGGGCGGAGCACAAGGTGCGACGGCGAAAGTCCTGCAGAAAATGAAGATTGGCCAGCTGCATGGCGGCACGTTTTCTCCTACCGATTTCCAGAAACAATTTCCGGAATTGAATTTGTACGGTTTGCCGTTTGTCTTTCAATCAGAAGATGAAGTGAACTATGTACGCAGTTTTCTTGATCCACAGCTTGAGAAAAAATTCGAAGAGCTTGGTTACGTGTCATTTGGCTTTGCCAGCGGCGGGTTTGCAATAATCATGTCCAACGAGCCGGTTCGTGGTCACGCAGATTTGAAGGGCAAGAAAATCTGGTTGCCGGAAGGCGATTTGATCAGCTTTGAGGCGATGAAAGCATTACAGCTGACACCTTACCCGTCGTCATTGACCAACGTATTAACGGGACTGCAGACCGGGCTCATCGACGTTGTGGCAATACCGCCCGCGGTCGCAGTTGCTTTGCAGTGGCACACCAAGGTCAAGTACGTGACGCGAGTACCCGTCCTTTATGTAATGGGATTCATGGGGATTCAAAAAAAGGCGTTCGCGCGACTGGACCCGGCTGATCAGGAAGTGGTTCGTGAAGTGATGTCAGGCGTCTATACAAAAGTTGGCGAGCGCAGCATGCAGGAGTCAGAAAATGCGGTCGAGGCACTCATGAGTGTCGGTCTGGAGATGGTGGAAGCAACACCGGGCGAGTTCGAGAAAATGAGTGAAGTTGCGGCTGATACGAACCGGGAAATGGCGCAGAAAGGTATGTTCTCACCCGAGTTTTTGCAGCAAATGCAATCGCACATTGATGATTACCGCAAGGAACAAATCGCAGGTGCCCAATAGTGCCTGAAGATTCTCCGGGGATATTGAAGCGCCTGGAGCGTTGGGGAACGGCGGCGGAGAATGCGTCGCTGGTGATTTTGCTAACGACGATGATCGTCCTCGCTGTCGGTCAGATCGTATTACGACTATTTTTTAATTTCGGCTTTGTCTGGACAGATGAGCTGATCAAACTGATTGTGCTCTGGATTGCGTTGATTGCATCGGTAGCAGCAGCTCGTAACAACAGGCACTTGCGTATCGACGTACTGTCGCATTTCGTCCCGGAAAAATACGCACGCTTTCCGCGAATCATTGTTGAGGCATTTGCGGCGTCCATGTGTGCGGTATTGGCCTGGTATTCCTGGCAGTACGTACAGCTGACACTCGAATTCGAAGATACCGTGCTGGTTGACGTGCCGGCCTGGATTGCCTACCTGGTCTTGCCGCTATCATTCGCATTGATGGCGTACCGGTTCTTGCTGACATTTATCGGTGAAGTGATGATGATGTTTAGCGCCGCAGCCCCCAATGTAGATGCCGAATGATTTTGCTCAGCGTTCTTCTGCTGGTCCTGGCGGTATTTGGTGCGCCGTTATTTGCCATCATTGCGGCAAGCGCAATGCTTGGTTACCAGAAAGAGGGCATCGATCTGATGGCAATTGCCATCGAGATCCTGGGTATTGCGAACATGCCTTTTTTATCGGCAATCCCGTTATTCACTTTCGCTGGCTACCTGCTCAGCGAAAGTAATGCACCGAAACGACTGGTTCGATTGACCGGCGCCATGCTTGGCTGGATGCCGGGCGGCCTGGCTTTGGTCTCTCTGGCGGCTTGTGCGTTCTTCACAGCATTTACCGGGGCGTCTGGTGTGACGATCATTGCGTTGGGCGCGATTCTATATCCGGCGCTCAAGCAGGACGGCTATCCCGATAATTTCAATCTCGGGCTGGTTACGACTTCAGGCAGCCTGGGCCTGTTGTTTGCCCCGTCGTTGCCGTTGATTCTCTATGGCGTGATTGCTGAAGTTTCCATAGACAACCTGTTTCGTGCCGGTGTGATGCCAGGCATGTTGATGTTGCTCCTGCTTTCCGGTTACAGCCTCTGGATAAACAGGCACAACCGCAAGCCTTTGAAGTCATTTTCTTGGAAGGAGGTTGGCGGAGCGCTTAACGAGGCCAAATGGGAATTGCCGTTGCCCATAGTCGTGCTTGGCGGAATTTATTCCGGCTTCTTTGCTGTGTCAGAAGCTGCAGCAGTAACGGCCTTGTATGTGCTGGTAGTTGAAGTCTTGATTCTGCGTGAAATTAAGTTCAAAGCGTTGCCGGGAGTCATGCGTGAATCGATGCTGCTGGTTGGCGGCATACTTATCATTCTTGGCGTGTCGCTTGCGTCCACAAACTATATGATCGATGCGGGCGTGCCGCAGGCGCTGCTTGGTTACATTACAGAATTCGTCTCCAGCCAGGCGAGCTTCCTGTTCCTGTTGTTTATCTTCTTATTAATACTCGGCGCAATACTCGATATTTTTTCGGCGATTGTGCTGGTAGTTCCGTTGATTTTGCCAATAGCGGCACAATACGATGTCAATGCATATCATTTGGGAATCGTTTTTCTTGCGGCAATGCAACTCGGCTACCTGACGCCACCGGTCGGTCTGAACCTGTTTATTGCAAGCTACCGATTCGATCGACCCATTATGAATGTTTATTCGGCAACGTTCCCGTTCCTGATTATCTTGATGTTATCTGTCCTGATAATTATGTACTGGCCCGGTTTGTCACTGTGGTTGATACCTGACTGATATGTTTGTCCGTGATTAGATGAAAGCTGAATTTCCAGGAGAAAATGTCATACGTGCTTCTTTATCCATATGCGCTTTTATTGTTGCGCTCTCTTTTAGCGTTAGCGTGTCAGCACAGACGGATCCTGATCTCTCTACGATCCAGCTTCCCACAGGTTTTACGATCGAAATCTGGTCGGACGAAGTTCCCAATGCTCGCTCAATGACGCTTGGCGACGACGGTACCGTATTTGTCTCAACCCGCCGCGATGGACGAGTGTACGCACTGGTCCCGCGCAGAAACGGTCGTCCGACTGTTTTGACGTTGGCGGAAAAACTGAAAATGCCAAACGGCATCGCCTCTTACGCTGGCGATCTCTATGTTGCAGAAAATCACAGGATCATTCGTTTCAACGATATTGAAGCCAATATTGACAAGGTCCCGGAGCCTGAAGTTGTCATCGATTCGCTGCCTACCGAGAGTCACCATGGCTGGCGATATATTGATTTCGGTCCGGATGGAAAGCTGTATATCAGTATCGGAGCGCCGTGTAACATCTGTGACAAAGCCGGTTTTGCAGATATTTCCCGAATGAATGCGGACGGTTCCGGGCAGGAGATCGTGGCTCACGGGGTTCGTAATTCTGTCGGGTTTGCCTGGCATCCGGATAGTGGCGAGCTTTGGTTCACGGATAACGGGCGCGACATGCTTGGCGACGATGTGCCGCCAGGCGAGTTAAATCACGCTCCGGTGACGGGACTGCATTTTGGATTCCCGTATTGCCACGGCGGTGATGTTGCGGATCCGGAATTTGGTGAGCAGCGTGATTGTGAGGAATTTGTTGCTCCCGCACAGAAACTTGACGCTCATGTCGCCCCGCTGGGCATGTTGTTTTACAACGGCGACATGTTTCCCGACGAGTACAATGGCCAGGTTCTGATTGCGGAGCATGGTTCGTGGAACAGGTCGAGAAAGGTTGGTTATAGAATCAGCCTGGTGAGAATAGTGCAGGGCGAGGCCGTTAGCTACGAAGTATTTGCTGATGGTTGGTTGCAGGATGAAGAGGCCACAGGCCGACCTGTTGATCTGCTGGTCCTGGACGACGGGTCGTTGCTGGTCAGCGATGATCAAAATGGCATCATTTACCGCATTAGTTACTCTCGACCGTTGGGTGACGGCGTCGCATCATTGCCGGAAGCCTGGGATGTAGAGCGGGCGGCTATCGAGTCGGCGTCAGAATAGGTAAGTATGGCGCGACAGGTAGCAACGCAAACACTTTAAGCAGAGTTATTGGAGTATAGGATGAGTATTCGCAAGGCCGTGGGTCGATTGTTTTCAATGCTGTGGACAGGCGTCGATACTGTGCGCAAGATTCTGCATTTGTTGATTCTGCTGATGATTTTTTCGGTTGTTATTGGCGCCCTGTCTGCAACAGGACCTCTGATTCCGAAGAATGCGGCGCTGGTTATCAGGCCGGTGGGCAATATTGTTGAGCAGCTGGAGGGCGATCCCTATGACCGTGCGCTGGCGGAGCTGATGGATGATGCACAAGCGCAGACATTGGTGCAGGACATTGTTGATGGTTTGCAGTACGCGAAGGACGATGATCGCATTGCCGCAGTTTTCCTGGACTTGTCCGCAATTCCCGGTGGTGGCTTGAGCAAGTTGCAAAGAATTGGCGAAGCAATTGATGATTTCCGTTCTGCGGACAAGATCGTAATTGCCAATGCGGATTTCTACGGTCAGGGTTCATATTACCTCGCGTCTCATGCCGACGAAATCTATATGCATCCGGAAGGTCTCTTGCTCCTGCGCGGATTCGGCATCTATCAAAACTATTTCAAGCAGGCGATCGATAATCTGAAGATCGACTGGAATGTATTTCGTGTTGGGACGCACAAATCATTCACGGAACCGTATACGTCAAACAGTATGTCGGATCCGGTCAAAGAGTCGATGGCAAGCCTCCTCGATCAACTGTGGGGACTGTATAAGCACGATATTCAGACCGCGAGAGGGATTGACGAGAACACGATCGACAACTTGCTCGAAAACCTGATTGCAAATACAAGGTCGCAGGATGCTGAACTGGCCGAGCTGGCGGTTGAGTTGGGATTCGTCGATGAATTGCTGACGCGAGACGAAGTTCGGGAGCGTCTTATCGACGTTGTCGGCACCGACAGTGACAACGAAAATACATATGCCGCAACAGAATTGGGTGACTACCTTGGGCAGATGCGCCTGCTCAAAGGAGACAAGGCAGAAGAAGAAAATGTCGCGATCATAATCGCGTCAGGAGAAATTCGGAATGGAACGCAGCCGCCCGGGACGATTGGCGGTGACTCGATTGCACGTTTGCTGCGCAAGGCAAGAAACGACGACTCGGTTAAAGCAGTAGTATTGCGCGTCGATAGCCCGGGAGGCAGCACATTTGCGTCCGAGGTCATTCGCAACGAGGTCGACGAAATCAAAGCTGCAGGCAAACCGATTGTCGTATCGATGAGTAGCCTCGCGGCGTCTGGCGGCTACTGGATTTCGATGACGGCTGATCGCATCTATGCAACACCGTACACAATTACAGGCTCGATTGGCGTGCTCGGCATGTTTCCAACTTTCCAGCGATCTCTTGATACCCTGGGAATTACGACTGACGGCGTCGGCACAACTTTGTGGGCGGGAGAATTCAGGGGTGACCGTGAAATGTCCGAAGAGGCCAAAGCGCTGTTTCAGCTGCTCATAAACAAGACGTATGACAAATTCATCAGTAATGTTGCGACGCATCGCGGCATTGATAAGGATGAAGTTGACGGTATCGCCCAGGGACAGGTATGGACCGGCAATGAGGCGCTCGAAAATGGCCTGATTGACGAGATAGGAAATATCGATGAGGCGATAGCAGCTGCGGCGGAACTGGCCGATCTCGAAGAATACGGTGAGAAGTATTTCGAGAAGGAACTGAGCCCTGGCGAGCAAATGGTTGTTGATTTGTTTGGCAGTGCGAAACAGGCCGGATTCAACATTGGCATGTTCACGACGAGAAAGCCTGCGGTGGAACGGCTGGCAAGAATCGTGGATAAAACACTGGCGCCATTATTTCAATTCAATGACCCCAAGGGTGTGTACGCACATTGTTTCTGTGTAATCGAGTAGCGACTTCGCAATAATAATCCAACGATGTCCCAATTAGACCGGGATAGCTTAAACTGTTGGGATAAATAAAAATAAGGGGGAGAGTCCTGAAGCAAACATTTGCCATTGTCCTGGCAGGTATATTGCTGTGCCTGGCGTTGCTGCCGATAACATCGCTGGCCCAGGCAAACGATGTCACGGTAGAGGTCCCTCAAGTGCTGTTAACCGGGGTCGGCTTTGATATTCGTGTCGAAGGAGTCGATGGTCCCGCGGAATTACGCATCAACGGCGAGGTCGTTGCGTCATCGGCAGGTTCAGATATTGCGGCCACGCATGTTGAAGTCACTCAGTCAGGAGGCACGCAGCTCCGGATTACACAGAACGGTCAAACGTTGCTGGAGCGGGAAATTCCGACAATTCCTGGCTGGGTATCTATTTTGCCGCCGCTGGTCGCTATTTTGCTGGCTTTCCTGCTGAGGTCCGTTATCCCTGCTTTGTTTGTGGGCTTAATAGTAGGTGCGTGGGCGATCAACGGTTTGACATGGTCGGGTGCTTTTACCGGGTTTTTCGAGACGATCACAATTTATATCGTAAATACGGCCATTGATCCCGTGCATATGGCGATTGTGGTGTTCACTTTTTTGATCGGCGGTATGGTCGGTGTTATTTCCAGAAACGGTGGCATGGTTGGCATCGTCGATCGCATTATGCCCTTCGCGAGTTCGCCGCGGCGCGGACAGGGAGTCGTGGCAATGTTGGGGTTGTCGATATTCTTCGATGACTACGCAAATACGATGATTGTCGGTAATGCAACCCGACAGATGAGTGACAAGTTGCATATTTCCCGCGAAAAACTCGCCTATCTCGTCGACTCTACTGCCGCACCCGTATCAACCATTGCAGTTGTTACAACATGGATCGGTTTTCAACTTGGTCTGATCGATTCTGCAATTGAAGGGTTGGACGGTATTACGCAGACTCCCTTTGTATTGTTTCTTAATTCTATTCCGTACAGCTTCTATCCAATTCTTGCGATTCTCTTTGTATTTCTGATCGTATATACCCGCAAGGACTTCGGGCCGATGTACACCGCAGAAATTCGAGCACGCACAAGTGGAGAAGTTGTTAGTGCCGCCAGCAGTACCAGTACCGATGAATCCGGGGATGATTTCTATCACAAGGATGATATTCCGTGCCGCGCAATCAACGCGGTCCTGCCCATCATTACCTTGATATCGACTGTTATTGCAGGGCTGTATATCAGCGGGGAAGGGGATACGCTGGTCGACATTATCGGCAGTGCGGATCCATACAGCCCGCTTATCTGGGCATCGCTACTCGGTTGCCTTGTGGCCGCGGCATTGTCATTGAGTCAGGGAATACTCACGCTGAATGAAACCATTGAGGCGTGGCTGGCCGGTGCCCGTTTCATGCTGACCGGACTGGTACTCCTGGTATTGGCGTGGGCCATAGCGGACGTTGCGACTGCGTTGCAAACCGCACCGTACCTGATTTCTGTACTGGGCGATTCGCTGTCGCCGAGTACCTTGCCAGCCACCATTTTCCTGCTGGCCGCCACCACGGCGTTCGCTTCCGGATCAAGCTGGGGCGTAATGGCAATATTGATGCCATTGGTTATTCCCCTTACCTGGGCAGTACTGCAGAGTAATGGCATTGCAGATGCGGAGCATATGCATATTCTTTATTCCAGTATCGCCTGCGTACTAACGGGCGCCGTGTGGGCGGATCATTGCTCACCAATTTCCGATACTACAGTGCTGACATCTCTGGCTACCGGTTGTGACCACATGGACCATGTGCGCACACAACTACCGTATGCAATGTTGGGCGGAATTGCGGCCGTTTTGCTTGGTGTATTACCTGCCGGATTCGGCTTGCCATGGTTCCTGTTATTGCCCACTGCAGCGATCGCGATGGTCGTCGTTCATCGCTTCCTCGGCAAGCCAACGGAGTAAGTAGCCCCCGGCAGAGTCGGGGGTCTCCCGTTTTTACCAGCGGTTGGAATCGCAGGCAATTCGCGTGTCTATTTGAGAAAAGATTCTGCAAGGTCATAACTTTCGACCTGCGTAATAGCGGCTAATCCCAGCTGAGAATTATTTTTCCGGACTGGCCGGACTCCATTAATTCAAACGCTTCCTGATAATCGGCCAGTGGGTACCGATGTGTAATGATCGGCTCAATGTTGAGGCCGCTTTGCAGCATGCTGGACATCTTGTACCAGGTCTCGAACATTTCGCGTCCGTAGATGCCCTTTATTGTCAGACCCTTGAAAATGACCTCGGTCCAGTCAATTGATGTTTCATCAGGGGGGATACCGAGGAGGGCGATCTTCCCGCCATGATGCATCGTTCGCAGCATGTCGCGAAATGCGGATGGATTGCCTGACATTTCCATGCCGACATCAAAGCCTTCCTCCATGCCGAGATCCTGCATGGTCTGGTCGAGTGAGCCGCTGGTTACGTTCAACGCGACTGATGCACCCATTTTTCTCGCCAGTTTCAGCCGATAGTCATTTACGTCGGTTATGACAATATGCCGGGCGCCGGCATATCGCGCTATCGCCACGGCCATAACGCCAATCGGCCCGGCGCCGGTGATCAATACGTCTTCGCCGACCAGGTCAAAGGACAGCGCAGTGTGGGTCGCATTGCCAAGCGGGTCGAGTATCGATGCCATGTCGTCGCTGATCGCATCCGGTAGTTTGAAAACGTTAAATGCCGGCACCGAAATGTAATCAGAAAATGCGCCTGCGCGATTAACACCGATGCCAACAGTATTCATGCACAGATGCCGCCGCCCCGCACGACAGTTTCGGCAGATGCCACATGTGATGTGCCCCTCTGCAGAAACCCGGTCGCCAATAGAGAAACCTTTAACCTCGGTACCGCATTCGACCACTTCGCCGTAAAATTCGTGGCCGACGGCCATCGGTACGGGAATTGTCTTGCTGGCCCAGTCGTCCCATTTAAAGATGTGAATATCCGTGCCGCAAATTGCGGTACGGCGGACCTTAATCAATACATCGTTATGACCGATTGATGGCTTTTCGATATCTTCGAGCCAGATTCCTCGCTCGGCCTTTGCTTTTACCAGTGCTCGCATAGCTACCTCAGTTAATAACGCCCAGTTCACGACCCACTACGCCGAATGCGTCGATTGCCTGATCAAGGTGCTCTCGTGTTAATCCGGCGGACATCTGTGTACGTATTCGCGCCTGGCCTTTCGGTACGACAGGGAAAGAAAAGCCCACGACGTAGATGCCATGCTTAAGCAATCTGTCTGCCATGTCGGTAGCAATCCTGGCATCGCCCAGCATAACCGGAATTATCGGATGCTCACCCGGCTTAAGGTCGAAGCCGAGCTTCGTCATTCCGGCACGAAACCAGGCAGCATTCTCGTGCAGTTTGTTCCGCAGCGTACTGTCGCCTTCAATCAAGTCGAATACGGCAATAGATGTTGCAGCAATAGCGGGAGCGACGGAATTGGAAAAAAGGTAGGGCCGGGAGCGCTGCCGTAACCAGCCAACAATTTCCTTGCGGCCGGAAGTGAAGCCGCCCGAGGCGCCGCCAAGGGCTTTGCCGAGGGTTCCGGTAATGATGTCGATGCGACCCGCAACACCGCAGTGTTCGGGCGTCCCCCTTCCGGTAGCACCCATGAATCCACTGGCGTGGCAGTCGTCGACCATGGTCAACGCGTCGTATTTTTCTGCCAGGTCACATAGGTCCTGCAGATTCGCAATGGTGCCGTCCATCGAAAATACGCCGTCTGTGACGATAAGCTTTTGCTTGCTGCTGCCAGCTTGCTTGAGCTGCTCCTCCAGATCATTCATGTCATTGTTCTGGTAACGGAAACGTTTTGCTTTACAGAGACGAATTCCGTCGATGATGCTGGCATGGTTCAGTGCATCACTGATGACCGCATCTTTATCATCCAGCAAGGTTTCAAACAGGCCACCATTGGCATCGAAGCAAGAGGGGTAAAGAATGGTGTCTTCAGTGCCGAGGAAGCGACTAATGCGCTCCTCAAGTTCTTTGTGGATGGTCTGCGTCCCGCAAATGAAGCGGACTGAGGCCATGCCGAAGCCAAATTCATCCAGTGCCTTGTGTGCTGCCGCGATGATGGTCGGGTGATTGGCAAGTCCAAGGTAGTTGTTTGCACACAGGTTCAAGACCTCTGTCGTGCCGCCATTGTCACGGACTTTTATTGACGCCTGTTGCGGGCCGGCAATAAGGCGTTCCTTCTTGAACAGGCCCTGATCTTTTAGCGCTTCCGTTTGCTCTGCAAGAGAATTGAGAAAATTGTCAGGCACGGCATTGCTCTCCGCCATAAAAGGCCGCAAAGTATATCAGGACTGTACCAGCCCGGACTATTCATGAATCGCCGCGATGATGGAAAATGAACGACCTGGATAATCCCGGATTGCGGATCGATCAGTGGCTTTGGTTTACGCGTTTCTACAAGACCCGTGGGCGCGCATCGACTGCGGTATCGGGCGGGCATGTGAAAATCAACGGCGAGCGGGCCAAGCCCGGCACCCGGGTGAAACCTGGCGATGTTATTGATCTCGTCCGTGATCAATTGCCATACAGGATGGAGGCAGGCTCGCTACCATTGCGGCGCGGACCGGCAGCCGAGGCAAAACGTTGTTACCTTGAGGACGCCGAATCTGAGAAGATAAGACAGGACATAGTGGCCGGGATTCGACAGGACAGGCGACAAATGCCGACAACTGCAGGTCGACCGGATAAACACACACGGCGTAAATTACGCGAGCACAATCGGCAACGTGGAAAAACGCAGGATAATTCCTGAGTAAAATTAATAACAAATATTCATTGGAAGCATAGAATAACGCCATGCCTACGATAAGTGTTTTCGATATCTTCAAGATTGGTATCGGCCCCTCCAGTTCACACACTGTTGGGCCGATGAAAGCGGCGCGCGCGTTTACTGTGCAGCTTGCTGAATCTGCTGCGGCTGTGGACAATATCCAGGTCACATTGCACGGTTCTCTGGCTTACACAGGCAAAGGCCACGGCACAGACTCTGCAATCATCCTCGGTCTGATGGGATGCGAACCCGAAACGCTTGATCCTGATGCGGTAGATGACATGTTGCGTGCTGTTCATAGTAGCGGCCGGCTGAACGTGTCAGGCATTGGCGATATCAGCTTTTCTGCCAGTACCGACCTGGTCTTCGATTATGCAGAGGAATTGCCACGACACACTAACGGTATGCGGTTTATTGCCAGTAACAGTGATGGACAGCATGTCCTTAGCGAGGATTATTATTCGCTTGGCGGTGGTTTTGTTGCCCGTGGCGACGAGCCTGAAAGCGCCAGCCAAAGTGGTGAGCCACCGTATCCATTCACCAGCGGCGCCGAACTTCTGACAATGGCTGACAAGGACTCTCTGACCATCGCCGAACTTGTTGAATCAAACGAGAGACAGTGGCGATCGAAAGATGAAATCAGGCTGCGACTGATGAATATCTGGTCTGCGATGCAGGCGTGTGTCGAACGCGGTCTGCGAACAGAAGGCGTTCTTCCGGGCCAGATGGCAGTGACCCGGCGCGCTGCAAAACTGCATCGCAAGATGCTGGATCGGGAAGAGCCAACCGTCCTGGACGCGATGGATTGGGTCAATGTCTACGCTATCGCGGTGAACGAAGAAAATGCGGCTGGCGGTCGGGTGGTGACCTCTCCAACGAATGGCGCTGCCGGTATCATTCCGGCAGTGCTGCACTATTATTCGCGCTTCGTCAGAAATGCCGATGATGAGGGAATCATGCGCTTTTTGCTGGTTGCAGGTGCGATAGGTACGCTTTACAAGATCAATGCGTCCATTTCCGGTGCGGAAATGGGTTGCCAGGGTGAGGTTGGGGTCGCTTGCTCGATGGCTGCAGCCGGACTTGTGGCCGCCAAGAATGGCAATAATTCGCAAATTGAAAACGCCGCCGAGATTGGCATGGAGCACAATCTCGGTCTTACCTGTGACCCGGTCGGCGGGTTAGTGCAGATTCCCTGTATAGAGCGGAATGCGATGGGTGCGGTAAAAGCCATCAATGCGGCGCGTCTGGCAATGCATGGGGATGGTTCGCACAAAGTTACCCTCGATCAGGTAATTAGCACGATGCGGCAAACAGGACTGGATATGTCGACGCGCTATAAAGAGACTTCTGAAGGCGGCCTGGCCGTCAATGTACCGGAGTGTTGATTTACGACGCCGGGCGTTTGGGGTAATCGTAGATAACCAGCTCGACGGACTCGGCGTCTTTGAGATTCCAGGTATCTAATTCAAATTTGACCGACAGGTAACCGCAAGTCGGAATGTTGTCAGTAAGATCAGGCACAAGGTAATTGGCAAAGTCAGTTAGTCCCGGGTTGTGACCGACTAATAAAATATTGTTGAAGCCGGCGTCCTGTTCAGCCAGTACATCGAGTAATCTGCTCACGCCTGCGTGATACAGATCGCGCTCACGTTGCAAAAACTCGGTCGGATAAGATAGCTCATTCGCAACTTCTTTTGCCGTGGACCACGCTCTTCTTGCTGAGCTGCTTAATATCAGGGATGGGCGAATTCCGACTTCCGCCATGCGCGCTGCCATGATTGGTGCATCACGTCTACCGCGGGCGTTCAATGGCCTGTCATGATCAACCAGATTGGCGTCACCCCAACTCGATTTGGCATGGCGCAGGATTGTGAGGGTTTTCATAATAGCGATCATTACAGTATTGCTTCGACTTCTTAAGGTCGATAAGACACGGAGATATTACATCATTCCGGTCTGCAGGCGCGCCTCGTCCGACATCATGCTTTGATTCCACGGCGGATCGAATACCAGCTCGACTTTCACATCGGCAACTGTGGGTATCACGGCAACTTTTTCCTGTGCATCCTGCAGCAAAATCGGCCCCATGCCGCAGCCAGGCGCTGTGAGCGTCATATCGATGTCAACAGAGCGCTGCCCATCCGCCAGAGATGTCACGTCGCATCGATAAATCAATCCCAGGTCAACAATATTGATGGGAATTTCCGGGTCGTAACAAGTGCGAAGCTGGTCCCAGATTATCGCCTCGATATCCTGATCGGTGGCATTCTCCGGAATCGCGGGGGCAGGTACGGGTTCTTTGCCAAGGGCGTCCGCATCCGCACCGGCAATATGAAACAGGTTGCCCTCTACATAGACAGTGAAGCTGCCGCCCAGCGCCTGCGTGATAAAACCAGTCGTACCCTCGCGCAAAGTAAGCGGTTGACCGTCGGGGATAATAACCGCACTGACGTCGCGAGCAAGGGAAAATTGTTCATTGGTATGTCCGAACATGCTGATGTCTACTCCGTTGAAACGGGGGTTGAATGCTGCTGGATTGCGGAATTCAGTGCATGCCAGGCGAGCGTCGCGCACTTAACACGGGACGGAAATTCCCGTACGCCAGCAAGCGCTTTTAGCTTGCCCAGATCGACCTTTGCTGCAGCAGTTTCTTTTGCGGCAGGCTCGCCGCCGAGCAACGTTACAAATTCTGTGAAATAGTCGATCGCGTTATCCGTTCTCAGGCCGATAACAGTCTCTGTTAGCAATGAAGCCGATGCGACAGAAATGGCACAACCCGATCCTTCGAACTTCGCGTCTCGAATTTCCTGGTTTGCATCGATCTGAAAATACATTTTTAGCTTGTCGCCACAAAGCGGATTGATACCTTCCGCGCAATGCGTAGCACTTTCCAGCTTGCCAAAATGTCGCGGGCTTCGTGCGTGATCGAGGATGAGGTCGCGGTAGAGTTCTCTAAGTTCGTCCTGGTTTTGCGTCGGGGTTTGCATTATGCGAACAGTTTCTTCGCGGTCGCCAGTGCAGCAACCAGCCGATCAATATCGTCTTCGTTGTTGTACAGGCCAAGTGATGCGCGCGCCGTTCCGGGAATACCGAAATACTCCATTACCGGCATTGCGCAATGGTGACCGGTTCGAATGGCGACTCCCTGGTGATCGAGAATAGTGCCGAGATCATGCGGGTGAATATCATCCAGGAGAAAAGACTGCACGCTGGCTTTGTTATCCGCAGTGCCAATTAATCTGATGCCCTCAATCGCTGCAAGCTGGCTGGTCATGTGGTCCAGTAGTCGCTGCTCATGGGCGGCAACTTTGTCCATGCCAATCGCTTGTAAATAGCGGACCGCTGCACCCAACCCGATCATGCCGGATATGTTGGGAGTGCCTGCTTCAAATTTGTAGGGCAGGTCGTTATATACCGTCTTGTCGAAACGCACCTCCAGGATCATGTCGCCGCCACCCTGGTAGGGCGGCATCGCCTCGAGGAGGCTTTCCTTGCCGTACAACACACCGGTGCCCGTCGGGCCGAACATCTTGTGGCCGGAAAACGCATAAAAGTCACAGCCAATATCCTGAACGTCAACTGACATATGCGGCATCGCCTGCGCACCGTCCAGTAAAACCGGTATATCGAGGCTGTGCGCTTTCTCGACGATATCTTTGACCGGGTTTATCGAACCGAGTGCGTTTGATACATGTGCGATAGCCAGAATTTTTACGCCGCTTTGCAATTGGCGCATAAGCGCTTCGCTATCGACCTGACCGGAGTCGTCAATCGGCGCAATGAGTAATTCCGCACCTGTTTGTTCACACACCAGTTGCCAGGGCACGATATTCGAGTGGTGTTCCAGTTGCGTAAGCAGGATCTTGTCGCCTGCGTTCAGCATGGGCCGGCAAAAACTCTGCGCGACGAGGTTTATTGATTCGGTTGTGCCGCTGGTGAAAATTACTTCGTGGCGATTACTGGCATTGATGAATGTAACGATGTCGTCACGTGCGCCTTCATACGCTTCTGTCGCACGGTGACTGAGTGTATGGACGCCGCGGTGG
>Ga0164315_10000334_pt1 | contig 31539 bp, 33 predicted proteins | sample GuaBasSedimGuay6_FD_113737 | JGI IMG/M metagenome (GOLD analysis project Ga0164315, IMG submission 113737) | Subseafloor sediment microbial communities from Guaymas Basin, Gulf of California, Mexico - Guay6, Core 4569-2, 0-3 cm | ecosystem: Environmental > Aquatic > Marine > Hydrothermal vents... | reverse complement strand
TTTTTCTAAAAAAGGCACAATGGAATGAAAGATTATAAAGTAGAAGTTTCAAACTACTACAAATAATAATACACACTATTTTATTGTTTATTTCATATTTTGCCCCGAACCAGAAAAGCGATAGCGGTTTGCGAAGCAAACATCTGCGATAAGTAGTTGCGGGGTTCCGGGATGAGTTGCGAGGCAGGAGCGACGAGGGACGATATAGACTATGATATTCTCGGAACCAAAGAATTTATTTGGGGTTCCAAAAATAAAACATATATAGCTGTAGCTTAACTATTGTATCATAGCTGTAAGTTCGCTTTGGCTAACTTTGTCAAAGTTTAAGTATTTGTATATCTCGTCTGTCATCTGTGGTTTGATTTTATTTGATACTATCTGTAAATACTCCTCTTTGGTTGGTAGCTCACCTTTGAGTGCTACTACTGCTGCGAGTTCCGCGCTTCCCAGATATACTTGGCTTCCTTTACCTAAACGGTTATCAAAATTTCTAGTGCTTGTGCTAAATACCCAGGCATTTTGTGCGACTGCTGCTTGGTTTCCCATACACAAGCTACACCCTGGTATCTCTGTTCTAGCTCCCGCTGTGCCAAATACACTATAGTATCCCTCTTCGTTTAGAGTTTTTTCATCCATCTTAGTTGGCGGACATATCCATAGTTTATTTGCAGCTGCCCCTTCGCCTCGCAAGATCTCACCACAAGCTCTAAACAAACCGATATTTGTCATACAAGACCCTACAAATACCTCATCTATCTTGGTTCGCAAACCTGCTTGTTTGATCTCGCTTAAAGTTTTGACATCGTCTGGGTCATTTGGGCATGCGAGTATAGGCTCTGTTATTTTGTCCATATCTATGGTTATAGTCGCTTCATATTTGGCATCTTTGTCTGCTTCAAGCAAAGTTGGGTTTTTGACCCACTCTTTCATCTTATCGGCTCGTCTTTGAAGTGTAGCTTTATCTTCATAACCTTGGTTTATAAGCCCCTCTATGAGCACAATGTTTGAGTTTAAATACTCTATTATTGGTTCTTTGTTTAGCTTCACGGTGCATGCAGCTGCACTTCTCTCGGCACTTGCATCGCTTAATTCAAATGCTTGTTCGCACTTAAGATATTCAAGCCCCTCTATCTCGAGAACCCTTCCTGCGAATATGTTTTTTTTGCCTTTTTTGTCTACGGTCAATAAACCATCTTTGATAGCTTGATGTGGTATGGCATTTACCATATCTCTAAGAGTGATACCAGGTTGCATAGTTCCTGTAAATCTCACAAGCACAGACTCGGGCATAGACAAAGGCATAGCGCCAGTAACACCAGCAAAGGCCACAAGCCCGCTACCAGCTGGAAAACTTATACCTATAGGAAATCTTGTATGACTATCGCCACCAGTTCCAACTGTGTCTGGCAAACACAATCTGTTTAGCCACGAGTGTATCACACCATCACCAGGGCGAAGTATGAAGCCACTTCTACTAGTCCAAAAATCAGGCAAGGTATGTTGTAAATTTATATCTGCTGGCTTTGGATAAGCAGCAGTATGACAAAAGCTTTGCATGACCATATCGGCTCCAAAATTAAGTGCGGCTAACTCTTTTATCTCATCTCTTGTCATGGGACCCGTGGTGTCTTGACTTCCTACGGTTGTGGCTATTGGTTCACAATACACATCTGGTTTGATACCTTCAACTCCACAAGCACGCCCTACCATCTTTTGTGCTAAAGTATAGCCGCTACCATCGTTTGTTGGTTGAGCTGGTGTCATAAACATATCAGCTATACCCATATTTAAAGCTTCTCTGGCTTTTGTAGTCAAACCTTTTCCTATGATAAGTGGTATTCGCCCCCCTGCTCTCATCTCATCTGGTATAGTATTTGGTTTGATATCAAATGTAGCTACAACTTTGTTCTCTTTTATAATCTCGCCATCAAATGGTCGCACTACTATCTCGTCGCCTGTTTCAAGAGAGCTTACATCAGTTTCAATTGGCAAACATCCGCTATCTTGAGCTGTATTAAAAAATATAGGAGCTATTAAATTTCCTATAACTACACCTTTGGTTCGCTTGTTTGGTATACCTTTTATATCTTCACCCATATGCCACTGAACTGAGTTTATGCCTGATTTTCTACTACTCCCTGTGCCTACGACATCGCCTATATATACAAGAGGGTTGCCTTTTTGTTTAAGTTCTTTCATAGTATTTAGTGGATCATCCATACGATTTACTAACATAGAGTTTGCATGCAAAGGTATGTCTGCTCTTGTAAATGCTTCGCTTGCAGGACTTAAGTCATCGGTGTTTGTCTCGCCGGGAATTTTATAAACTGTGAGTTTCATCTGTTTTGGTAATTCTGGTTTGTTTATAAACCATTCGCCATCTGCCCATGATTGAACCACCTCTTTGGCATACGAGTTGCCACCGTCCATCAAACTTTTGACATCGTTAAATGAATCATATACTAAGATTGTATTTTTAAGCTCCACACAAGCAGCCTCTGCTATATCATCGTCTATCTTCAAAGCCTCAACTAGTGGCGATACATTGAAGCCACCTAGCATAGTGCCTAAAATTTTAACTGCTTTTATCTTGTCTATAGCAGTGCTGGTTGTATTTCCTTGAACTATGTCGTTCAAAAATGCAGCTTTGACATAAGCAGCGTCATCTACTCCTGCTGGCACTTTATTTTCAAACATATCTAAAACATAACTCTCATCAGCTATAGGTGAAACCTTTAACAACTCAACCAACTCAGCTGTTTGCTCTGTGGTCAAAGCAAGTGATGGCACACCCAATTTGGCTCTATCTTTTTCGTGTTCTTTGTATTTAACTATTAAACTCATAATATACTCCTTTTAATTTTGACATTATATCACATTTTATTAAATTTTGCTTTGATATGTCTTGTGTATATAAAAAAATTGAGCGCTTTGAATTGATAACAATCTCACAAACTTATGGCAATATCACATAGCGAGCAAGAAAAGGTATTTTAGAAAAAGCGAAAATATTTTTATAAATATCAAAAAGAGATCGTCAAAAATAGTCGCGTGTATTTGTCAATTTTTGAAAATATAAGTTTGTTTTGATATAATACAAATATGAAAAAAAACAATATAGTTCTAATTGGTTTTATGGGAGTTGGTAAAGGCAAGCTTGCTAGAAAATTAGCTGCTTTTACAGGTCAGTTTGCTATAGATACTGATGATTTGATAGAATCGCTTGAAAATAAAACAACAAAAAGGATATTTGAAAAATATGGCGAACCACACTTTAGAAAACTTGAGACAAAATGTGCCCTTTGGTGTCAAAATAACATAAATAATACAATAATATCAACTGGTGGCGGATTTTATACTCAACAAAATATTTGTAGTATTGGCAAAATTGTGTATCTCAAAGCTGATTTTCATTATATATTAAACGAACTAAAAAAAGACAAAAATTATAAACAAAAATTAGAAAAAAGACCACTCTTTGTAGATGAAAAAAAAGCACAAAAATTATACGATGATAGGGCGTTGGCATATGAAATGGTAGCAGATATAGTTGTAGACATAAGGCACACAACATACAAACATGTTATCGATGAGATAATAAAGGCAACAAAATGATACAGATATTATATCAAAAAGAGAACAATTTTGACACAAATTTTCAACATATTTTAAATCGTGCTAAAGAAGATACTAAAAATGTATCAAAAATAGTAGAAAATATATTAAATGATATAAAAACAAAAGGTGATACGGCTATTTATGACGATATAAAAAAGTTTGACAATTGGAGCTGTAGTAGTGCTATCGAGCTTTATGTGCCAAAAGATAGGTTCAAAAAAGCTTATGATAATTTAGACAACGAACTTAAAAACTCCCTTCAAGTTGCATATGGTAGAATCAAAAGTTATCACAAAAAACAGCTTGAAAAATCGTGGCTTGATTATGAAGAAAATGGCACTATCACAGGCGTGAAAATCACACCTATAGCAAGAGCTGGCTTGTATATACCCGGCGGCAAAGCAGTGTATCCAAGCTCGCTTCTTATGAACGCAATAGCAGCAAATGTCGCAGGAGTCCAAGATATAATAGTAGCTACACCAACACCAAACAACAGTATAGACGAACTACTTTTAGCTTCATGTTATTTATGCGATATAAACAAAGTTGTCAAAGTAGGAGGTGCCAGTGCTATCGGGGCATTGGCTTATGGAACTAAAAGTATAAAAAAAGTTGATGTCATAACAGGTCCTGGCAATATATTTGTAGCAACTGCCAAACAAAAAGTATATGGCGATGTCAATATAGATATGATAGCAGGTCCAAGTGAGATAGGTATTTTAGCAGATACAAATGCAAACATAGAGTATATAAGTGCCGATATGTTATCGCAAGCAGAACACGATGAGATGGCGAGTAGTATATTGATAACGCCATGTGAAAATTTAGCAAAAAATGTAGCTACACAGATAGACAAACAACTAAAAAATCTATCAAGAAAAGATATAGCCAAAATATCTATACAAAATCGTGGCTGTATAATAGTAACCCAAAACATAGAAAAAGCCATCAAGCTTATGAACGACATAGCTCCAGAGCACTTACAAATATTGACAAAAAATCCTTTTGAACTACTACCACAAATACAAAATGCTGGTGCTATATTTTTAGGAGAAAATACACCTGAACCTATAGGGGACTACATAGCGGGTCCTAACCATACTTTGCCTACAGGTGGCACTGCAAAATTTTTTAGTCCTTTGGCGGTAGAGAATTTTATAAAAAAATCATCTATAATATCGTTTTCCAAACAAGCCATAAAAGAGCTTGGTATTCATGCTATAAATATAGCGCAAGCAGAAGGCCTGACAGCCCACGCAAATAGTATAAAGTTAAGACTATGAAGGATACTATCAAACAAGCTTTTGAGACAAAAAAGATTATAGCACATTTGTCGCCAAAAGCAAAAAATAGTTTGTTGTTGGGTATAGCAGACAATATAGACAAATATAGACAAGATATATTATCAAAAAATAGCATAGATGTGCATGAAGCTAAAAAAAATAATCTGCAAAACGCTTCAATAGACCGACTTATATTAGATGACAAAACTATAAACGATATGATAAAATCAATCAAAGATATAGCTTCTCTTCAAGAACCAGTAGGCAAAATACTATCAGGCTGGAGAACCAAAGACAACCTAAACATACAAAAAATAACCATACCTATAGGAGTTGTAGCTGTCATATATGAATCAAGACCAAATGTAACAAGCGATGTAGTAGCACTTTGTATCAAAAGTGGAAATGTCATCATACTAAAAGGCGGAAAAGAAGCAAAACACAGCAACAAAGCTATCATAGATATAATACACAAAACTATAAAACAACACAATCTACCAAAACACATAGCAACTTTATTGGAAAATTGTGACAAACAGTGCACTAAACAACTGCTAACTTTTGATGATTATATAGATATGATAGTTCCGCGTGGTGGCCAAGAACTTATCAAGTTTGTGTCGTCTAATTCATGTATACCGGTAGTCAAACACGACAGAGGTTTGTGTCATACATATATTCACAAATCTGCCGATATACAAATGGCTATAGATATATCAATAAATGCCAAAACAAGACGAGTAGAGATATGTGGTGCTATGGAGAGTTTGCTTGTAGACAAAGATATAGCCGAAAAGTTTTTGCCATTGATACAAGAACAGATGGAAAAAAGAGAGATAGTTTTAAGAGGATGTGACAAAACCTTAAGCATCATAAATATAGACAAAGCTTCCAAAGAGGATTTTGATACAGAGTATCTGTGTGGAATTTTGTCTATAAAAATTGTAAGTGATATAGATGAAGCTATTTTGCATATCAACACTCACGGCTCACAGCACTCAGATGCTATAGTATCAAGTGATTATACCGATGCTACAAAGTTTTTAAACGAAGTTGATAGCTCGTGTGTGTATCTAAATAGTTCAACACAATTTACAGATGGAGCTCAGTTTGGATTTGGAGCAGAGATAGGCATAAGCACAAACAGACTTCATAGTCGTGGGCCTATGGGTATCAATGATTTAACTACATACAAATATATAATCAAAAGTAACGGAGCTACAAGAAAATAACCATATGAATATATTGATAATAGAAGAGCAAATGCACCTGTCCCATGAGATATCCACAAACCTAATCGATACAGGATACAATTGTATTGAAAAAAAGAGTTTGTCTATCAAGTCAATAAAGTTTAATATAGTTATTTTGTCGATAAGCTCGTCAAAATTGGATTATGAAGCATTTATAAAAACAAACAAAAACAAACATATTATACTTTTGTGTGATATAGACAAAACAAAAAAGGCTATAGAACTTTTGAGTTGCGGGGCTGATATATTTTTGACAAAACCTATCAATATGAAACTACTTTTGACAAAAGTTAATCTATACAAAGAGTATTTTAGAGTGAAAGAAAATGAAAAGCAACATACCGATACTTTGCAGTTTTTGTTTAGAACACAAAAACCATATGACAAGCCATATACTTTTCCTTTACAACTATGTTCACAAAACACCATATGTGCTGATTTTATTGCTTTTGATATAGCAAAAAAAGAGAATAAAACTTTGAAATTGATACAGATAAAAAAAGATGGCAAACCATACAAGCTAAATAACTTTGATTTTGAAAACTATATACCATATATCACAGATATATCAAATCTGTCAGAAACAAAAAAAGACCGCTATATGCAGTATCTTTCACAATTTAAGGTAGTCGTATATATAGACCAAAAATGCAAACAATACCCAAAATTTGAGTGTATTAAAATCAAAACTTTGACAGATAAACAAATAACACAAGATATACTGACTATAGATGGATACATCAAATATATTTTAAACAAGTTTCAAGATAACCTAAATGACACGTCTATAGCCTCATCTTTGTCAATAAGCAGAAAAACATTGTGGAACAAACGAAAAAAATTGGGAGTGTGTAGGCCATGAGAAAACTATTTATAACGGTTGGTTATAGTGGCTTGAGTCCGATAGCTCCTGGAACTGTTGGTAGTTTTGTAAGTCTAATACTTATAATATCTTTGATACATTTTATTCGTGTTGATACTATGTTTTTGATAACTATTTTTATATTTGTTGTTGCTATAAAACAGATAAATATATATGAAAAACAAACAAATACACACGACAACCAAATCATAGTAATTGATGAACTTGTGGGTATGTGGTTTGCATTTTTAATATCAGGAGCAACTGCAAACAATTGGCTGTGGTTTGCTGTGTTTAGCTTCGTTTATTTTAGATTATTTGATATAATCAAGCCTTCCATCATAGGCAAGATTGACAAAAATATCAAAGGTGGGCTTGGCGTTATGGGCGATGATGCTGTAGCGGGAGTTTTTGCTGGTTTATCAACTAGCTTGACAATTTATTTATTAGGAGGATTGTTGTGAGTTTTGTGTCAATTATTATGGGGAGTCGTTCGGACTATGATGTTATGAAAAATTGTATAGATACTTTAGAGTGTTTTGGTATCAGGTATGAGGTGGTTATAAGTAGTGCTCACAGAAGCCCAAAACGAACAAAAGAGTATATATCAAATGCCGAAAACAAAGGTGCAAAAGTATTTATAGCCGCAGCTGGTATGGCGGCTCATTTAGCTGGAGCTGTTGCTGCGAATACTACCAAGCCAGTCATTGGGGTGCCTATGAAAGGTGGAGCTATGGACGGTATGGATGCTATGCTTAGCACCGTGCAAATGCCTTCGGGTATGCCAGTAGCTACTGTGGCATTGGGAAAAGCTGGGGCTATAAATTCTGCATATCTTGCTATGCAAATACTCGCTATAAATGACAAAGAGTTATTGATAAAGCTACGAGAAGACAGGATAATGAAAGAGAAAAAAGTGCAAATTGATAGTAAAGAGATTGAGGTTTTGTTATAATCAAATCCTCAAGTTTAGTGGTACCAGTAGTCGGACTCGAACCGACACGGTATTGCTACCAAGGGATTTTGAATCCCTCATGTCTACCAATTTCATCATACTGGCTAGTATATTTCGTGGTGCGACCAGCGAGATTTGAACTCGCACATCCGTTGGGACACTACCCCCTCAAGGTAGCGTGTCTACCAATTCCACCATGGTCGCAAAACACAATAATATAGTATTGTATCTAAAGGAAATTAAAATATGTTAAAAAAAATAATATTTGCAGCTTTTTTGTTTATGGTTTCAGTTTTTTTGGTGCTATCAAGCCAAAACAACAAAATAAATGAACAAGGAGCCGAGCTTATCAACCAATCGTTTGAAGAGTCAATAGCTTTGTATGCCACTGTTAGGGTGCTAAATGGCGTCATATCAGTTGCACAAGGCACAGAGTTGTCACCTCCAGGTGCGACTATAACTATAGGAGAGATACTTGACCCAATAAACGACCTCGTTGAGAGATTCTCACTTCTTGTGCTTATAAGTGTAGCATCGCTTGGAATACAGAAGATATTGTTAAATATGATAAATACAGATATGTTTTTTTATGTTTTTGTGTTTAGTCTAGTTATGACAAATATCACTTTTTTATTGCAACGGCAGTTTTATTATGGTTATATTTTTAAAACGACCGCTATAATAGTGTTTTTGAACTTCTCAATACCTCTTATGAGCATTAGCAACAATATAGTATACGATCATTTCGTCAAACAAACTTATGATATACAAACTTTGTCAAAACAGATACAAACAAACGCAGATAATCTAAAACAAACAACTACAAAAAAACCAGAACTAAAAGATGAAAGAAGTTTATTGGAAAAAGTTACTGACAAAATAAAAGATACAATCAGTTTGCAGTTTTATAAAGACAAGCTTGAAGATTATAAAAAATTTGCTAAAGACACTACTGGGTATATAATTGATTTATTTATTGTTTTTATGTTTAAAACGATAATTTTTCCTATAATTTTTCTCTTTTTCCTGTATCAAGTGATTGTTTTAAGAATAGACAGATACAATGGCTTTAAGGATAGATACAGTGATACCATTTTCAGATGATGAATTAAAACAACCAATAACACGAATAATAAACAACAAAATATCTCCTATGTTAGCAAAAGATGGCGGTGCTATCAAGCTTCTTGATATCATAGATTCAAAAGTTTATATACAACTTCAAGGAGCATGTATAGGGTGCGCTTCAAGTTCAACTACATTGGAGTTTATCGTCAAAAAGGAGATTACGACTTTGATACACCCAGATATAAAAATAGTAAATGTGCCTATAGGTATGGAAAACAAACTGGAACAAATAGATGAACAAATTTAAAGTTAAGGCAAAAACAAGCTTCGCTCAAGAGAACTATAAAGAAGCTATGCTTTTATCTTCACAAATACTTTTTGATGAACCAGACAATGAGTATTGGAGTATGTTTGTAAGATTGTGTGATTTGGGTTTAGAAAATAGTGTAAATGCTCAACATATATATGATTATTTCACAACTATGCAAGACCAAGAAGCCGATGAGCAAACAGCTATAAAAAAAATAAACGATCTAATAAAAGCTGGCGATGGCGACAAAGTGCAAATATCTAAATACTTAGAAGAGTTTTCGCAAAGCTCTGTGGACAAGCTTCAAAGTATCTCTTATGAAGAGTTTTTGCAACTTATCGATGAGCGAGGATCTTTCAAAGTAGCATTTGAAGATATCATGTATAGCACCAAAATAAGTCTTGAAAACAAAAAACAATTTTATGAATTTTTGGAAAAGCTTATAAACAACAACTTTCATAATATAGCTTATGAGTATCTTGATAGTCATTTTAATTTCTTTAAATATGACAAAGAGGTGCAAAAACTTTACAATATGCTTGAGAAACAAACCCATGAAACTCATAGGAGATGATAAAATATTTTGTGATAATACATCAGTATTACAACCATATGATATATTTGTATCATCTAAACAAAATGAAAAATATCTAAAAGATATACCGCCAAACACAACTATAGTTCAAGACTATAACTTATCAAAATATTTTGACTTATCGAGCATCAACATAGTCGGGGTTTGTGGCACAAATGGCAAGACCACTACTGCTGCTTGTATCTACTCAATTTTACTTGATTTAGGCTACAAGGTTGCTTTGCAAGGAGGTCGAGGATTTTTTATCAATGATATAAAAAAAGCTGATTTTTCATTGACTACTCCTACACTTTTAGAGACTATATCAAACTTGCAAACTGCTATAAAAAATGATTGTGAGTATTTTATCATGGAAGTAAGCAGCCATGCTATAGTGCAACATAGAATAATAGGATTAAATTTTGCTCTCAAAGTTCATACAAATATCACTCAAGATCATCTTGATTTTCATAAAACATTATAAGAGTATATAAAAGTTAAAAATAGTTTTTTTGCAGATGATGGGCTTAAACTTATCAACAAAGACGATAAAAATATAAAAGTAAACAAAACCAACTGTTTGACATATTCACTTGAGTATCCAGCTACTTATAAAGTTGTAGCTTATAGTTTCAAAGCGGGTCTTAATATTTCACTACAAAATATCCAAAACCTCACAACTATATCTTCGTCGCTTATTGGGATATTTAACATATACAACATAGTTGCATCATTTGGTGCTGTTCATATATTAAGCAAAAAACCACTCGATATTATAGCAAAAGTTGTAGAAAATTTCGCTGGAGTTGCAGGGAGGATGCAACAAATATCTACAAATCCTTATATAATAGTAGATTTTGCACACACGCCAGATGCTATGAAAAATGTATTTGATAGTTTTGTCCCATATGATATTATCGTAGTATTTGGAGCGGGAGGCGATAGAGATAAAAGTAAACGAAAACTTATGGGGCAGGTAGCTTCTAAGTTTGCTTCATATTCATATATTACTAGCGACAACCTAAGGTTTGAAGACCCGGATAAAATATGCGATGATATAGTAAAAGGATTTAACAATAAAAACTACGAGATAGAGATAGACAGAAGAAAAGCTATATCCAAAGCGATATCATCACTTAAAAACTACAAAAAACCAATGATAGTTGTGCTTGGCAAAGGCGATGAAAGAACACAGACTATATATGACTATGAGCTACCATTTTGTGATGCTACAACTATAAAGGAGATTTTATATGAAAAAAGTATTTCAAACAGTTAGTCATCTTGACAATAGATGCTACACTCAATACAACTTAAGCGAAGATATACTTATGGAGCATGCAGGAACAGCCATAAAAAATTTTATATTTAAAAAAATTAAAAAAAACAAAAAAATTCTCATAGTTTGTGGAACTGGCAACAATGGTGCTGACGGTTTGGTGCTAGCTAGACTTTTATTTAGCAGATATGACACCACCATATATATGAGTGGATTTATGAAAACTGACATAGGCAAGCTTCAAGCGACAAGAGTAGCAAAACTAGGAGCCAAAACTATAGATATATTGCCGAAGGTTTTGCAGTTTGACGTAGTGGTTGATTGTTTGTTTGGAAGTGGATTGAGTAGAGATTTGGATGAAAAACAGACAAATATACTAAAGCTACTCAACAACACAAAGGCATATAAAATAGCATGCGATACCCCTAGCGGACTAGATAATACAGGGCGACCTCGTCCTATGTGTTTCAAGGCAGACACCACTATCACTATGGGAGCTTTAAAACTATCGCTTTTTGCTGATATTAGTAAAGATAGCGTAGGCAAAATCATAGTATCCAATTTAGGAGTAGATAGAACCATATATGAAACAGACACAAACTACTATTTGCTAGACAAAAACGATATGAAGCTACCATATAGAACACAGGCAAATACACACAAAGTTTTGTTAGGACATTTAGCAGTAGTTTGTGGCGAAAGAGTGGGTGCTGGCAAACTTTGTGCTATGTCTGCTATGAACTTCGCATGTGGTATGACGACAGTGATATCAACAGACCGCATAGCAAACTTAGATGACAACTTGATGCAAAGCAAAAGCCTACCACAAACCACCACAGCTGTGGCTATAGGTATGGGGCTAGGAAACAACTACGATGAAACTTTGTTAGAAAACGACCTACCCAAAATTATAGATGCAGATATGTTTTATGACAAAAATATATTGAAAGCCTTGACACAGCAAAACATAGTGCTGACACCACACCCAAAGGAGTTTGTATCGCTTTTGTCTTTGTGTGATATATGTGATATAGATACACAAACTTTGCAACACAATAGAGTAAAATATAGCAAACTATTCGCCGATGTTTATCCACATATTGTATTGCTACTCAAGGGGGCTAATCATATCATCACATATCAAAATAGGTTTTATATCAATCCGCACGGCACAAACATACTAAGCACCGCAGGCAGTGGCGATGTGTTAAGTGGGCTTATTGGTTCAAGTTTGGCATATGGGTTATCACCATTTGATGCTACAGTTCTAGGCTCACTAGCACACACTAGTTTAGTCCAAAAGTTTAAAAAGGGTTCATTTGCAGTCAAAGCAACAGACTTGATAAAAAGGATAAAACAGCTGTGAAGTGGGAAATATCAAAACAGTTTGACTTTTGTTATGGTCATAGAGTTTGGTCGCAAAGCTTGGACAAAAGTTTTGCTATAGATGATTGCCTTGTGTGTAGGCACCTACACGGACACCAAGGTAAAATTGTCATCTATCTAAAAAGCGACAACTTAAAAGATGGTATGATAACAGACTTCAAACACTTAAACTGGTTCAAAGAATTTATAGACAAAACTATTGATCATAAATTTATAATAGACATCAACGACCCGCTATACCCTACTATGTTGCCAAATTTTATAGACAAAAACAACTTAATATATTTTGATGAGAATTATTTTATACCAGATACAAATATATTATTTGGCAAACCAACACACATAAAAGAATATATTGAAAGTTTTGTAGTGGTTGATTTTGTGCCTACGAGTGAAAACCTATCACAATGGTTTATGAGTATAGCCCAAAAAAAGATGTCAAAACTAAACTTAATAGTATCGAAAATAGAGTTTCAAGAAACTCCAAAAACAAAAAGCACTCTTGTGTTATGAAAAGAATTCTTGTGTTATGCACTGGCAATAGCTGCCGAAGTATTATGCTTGAAGCTATATTAAATAAAGATTTTAAAAATAAAATATCGGCAAAAAGTGCAGGTGTTCAACATAGTGGATGTGTGCATCCATACACAAAAAAGGTGCTACAAAAATATGGGTATTGGCAAGATGAATATCGTAGCAAGGCATTGGGCGAAGTTTTAAATGGTGTCAATGAGTTTGATATAGTTATAACAGTATGTGATCATGCAAATAGCAAATGCCCTATATTCCCAAACAATACAATAGTTTTGCATATAGGGTTTGATGACCCCGCAAAAGAGGGTTTTAGTGGATTTATAAAGTTGTTTAAAAATATGAAAGATATTTTTCACGAGGAGTATTTTGATGAAATTAAATTGTGACATAGGTGAAGGGTTTGGTATATACAAACTAAATGATGATGAAAAAATATATCCTCATATAGATATGGCGAATATAGCTTGTGGCTTTCATGCAAGCGATGCAAATATTATGGCAAAAAGTGTTCAACTTTCAAAACAAAACGATGTAAGCATAGGCGCTCATGTAGCATACCAAGATTTAGCAGGTTTTGGTAGGCGAACCATTGTTTATGACTCAAGCGAATTGTCTGCTATAATTTTGTATCAAATAGGTGCATTGGCAGGTTTTTGTAGGACAAATGGGACTAAAATTTCTTATATCAAGCCACATGGAGCTATGTATAATGATATGATGAAAGATGAAAATATATTTAAAACTATTTTAAACACAATACAACAATATGACACAAACTTAAAACTAATGCTACTGTCAAAACCAAACAATAAAAAATACGAACAAATAGCAAAACAATACAACATCGCTTTGATATTTGAGCTTTTTCTTGATAGAAACTATGACGATGATGGATATTTAGTAAGCAGAACAAAAGAAAATGCCACCATACAAGATAAAAACATAGTGCTACAAAGAGTAAAAACTATACTAAAAGATGAATATTTGACAAGTATAAATAATAAAAAATTGTATCTTCGAGCTGATAGTATGTGTGTTCACGGGGACAACAAAAAAGCTATAGAACTAATACAAAGTGTCAAAAATACTATCGAGACTTTAAAATCTAACTCCTAAATACACACTGGTTGTTCCACTTTTATCGTCTATATTGTTTTTGATATATCGCACTACTACTGGCACTGCTATTGTATGGCCAAACAATATGTCAAAACTCATACCTATATAACTTTCAAAAAATTTTAACTTTTTATTTATAGTTATATCAAAGATATTTTGTCCTACAAATAGTGTCTCATTTCGTAGTGATATAGGCAAACTATACGCATACCATTTAAAACCTAAATTCGTAGATAGTTCTGCGTTTGACATCGCTACATCTTTTGCATACATAGAGCTATTTAAACTAATAGCTTCAAAATTTGTCTCGTCAAAATTATTTGGTGCTGGCACAGAATGAACCTTTATACCTCTTCCATCTTCTATATAAACTACATCTGATTTAGTATTTTTGTGTTTCAGTTTTAAATAGGTATGCCAAAATAGATGATTGGTAGTAGATACATCAACACTAATAAAACTATTATTTCTATCGGCTTTTAAGTAAAAGTTTGTTGCAAATTGTCTATGAGGTGCATATGACAAAGCAAACTTTCGAACATAATCATAAGACAACTTCAATATAGCTGGATTTTTGTTTTTATAGTCTGGGTCATAATATCTGTTTAGTTTTGTATCTATAGTGTGTCTGCCTACTTTTAAAAGAGCATACTCTAAAAATAGGTTTGCTATATAATCTTTTTTGCTTTTATTTTGTAGTTTGATAGTATCATTGTCTTCGGTTCTATATATATAACCAGCACTTAAACCATATTGTAACGTATCTGCTTGATTTATATAAGATACCAAACCTATATCTTCTTTGTGCTTGTTTGTGTATTTTATATCCAATTTACTCGTAGCCATAGTATCTACAAATGAAGCAGCAATATCAACAAAACTACTGTTTTCATCACTTGAGAGATATACGATTGGGTATATGTTTGTGAAATTTAAGTATCTAAATTCATTATATGAAGTATCATCAAGTTTTGATGTTGGCTTGGTATCAAGGTTATAAACCATAAGTGGTTTTTTGATGATTGGTTGGAAGTGTGGTTTTTCTTCCGTTTTGTTTATTTTATTTATAGATATTTTGTAACCATTTTCATCTATGGATACAACTGCGAAACTTTTTTTGTCTATATATTTCGCATCTATTATGTTGTCTGCTTTAAATAACTTGCTATTTTTTCCATCTTTTATGCTATATAAACTTACTCCATCTTTTGTATTAGCTACTATATACACCTCATCATCTACTATATCAACTATTTTTGAGAAATAGCCATCAAAACTATATACTTGTTTTTTGTTTTTATATAAAACTCTTTTGTTTTTATCTTGTTTAAAATAGTATATGGCTCCATCTTTATCAAACATAGCATTTGATGCAACAGTAGCATAAAACTCATGGTCTATATATAGCTTGGTTGTTTGAAACGATTTTGATATATCTATATAAGATATTTTATTGTTATGTATATCTTGTATAGATTTGCCTATTGTTTTAACATCTATATAACCATCATCATCAAACAGCCCTACTTTATATCTATTTGTATCTATAAAATTAGCTGTATTTGTATGTAATTTATTTTTTATTTTAAATATTTTACCAGTATTTAAACTGCTGTTTTTTATAAGTAATTTTTTATTTTGTGTATCATATATATTTAGTTTTTGTTTATTTTTTAGATTTGACGACAAAAAGTATATTTTATTGTCTATTTTTGACAACGCTGGTATAGTTTTTGAACTATTTAATAAATTTTTTGTTTTCAATTTTTCAAAATTTTTATTGTCTATTTTTGTTTGTGTTATAAACTCACCTATAAGTTGTTCTAAACTTTTACCAAAATGGGTCTCAAAAGTGCTATTCAGCAAAAATGGGTTTAAAGAGTGGATGCTATGTGCATAAAAAAACTTATTAACTTTTGATAAACCATACTTGATAGATAGAAATTTCATAAAAAATCCACCTACGATATACTTCTCGACACCATAAGGAAAACTGGTGTGGTTGTTTATAAATTTTGTTGGTGTGTAGTTGCTGTTTATCAAAAGTGAGTTTTTCATAGCTTTAAAAATTCCACTATGAAGTCTACCACCATTTTGATACAACGATTCATTTAAAACAGCATTGCCTTCTACTAAAACAGTAGGCAAAAATATATTAGGAGAAGTGAAAAAAAATGCCACTGCTTGGACAGGCATATAGTTTGAGCCTAGATATTTTTTCAAAAATTTTGATATTTTTGATTTTTTTGCATTCATTTGGTAGTTGTGGATAGTTTCGTGAGTTAAAAGTGTAGCAAGCCACGAGTTGTGCGCAAAGTAGTTATTCATATGAGCCCCGCCATTATAATACACACCCATATTGTTTGGATATTGTGTAGAATAAGCATTTGCTACTTGTGTATCATTTGACTTTAAAACAATTGTTAATTTCTCATCAAACTTATAAGCAAAAAGTTTGTCGTTTATCTCCATAAGTTTTTGTATGTGGTCTTTGACAAATGAAGCATCTTTTTTATGGTTTTTTGTGTATATTATATCAAAATTATTGTTTTCATCTATAAAATAATCATCGTTTGCTCGCACAAAACAAATACACAGCAAACACAAAATTATAGTTTTATTTGTTCTGATTTTTTATCCTCATATCCAATCTTTTTATGTATTGTTGTTCTATAAGTTCGAGAGAACTTAATTTATCTGTGATATAGCTTAATGTTTTGTTTTTGGGCACTATGTATGGAGTGACGATTATAGCTAAAGTGGTTTTTTCGTTCGTTGTTTTTTCGTTTTTAAACAGAGCGCCTAAAAACGGTATATCACCCCAAAATGGCACTTTTGTTTTGATAATCTCATTTTTTTGTCCTATCAATCCACCCAATATAACACTTGAAGCGCTATTGACAATAGCAGTTGTAGATATAGTTTTTTTTGTAGTGTCTGGTTGGCCGTTGGTGGTAGCTCCGTTGATATCTTCTAAACTTGCCTCAATACCAAGCACCACTCTTTTGTCATCAAGCACTCGTGGTACAACAGAAAATTTCAAGCCTATATTTTCTCTTGTAAATGACTTATCAATTGTCGTGCCATCTTTGACTATTTTGATATCTTCTTGTATTGATTTTGTTTGGCCTATATATATCGATGATTTTTGGTTGTTAACACACAACAAAGATGGCTGTGATATTATATCTAAAGCTCCGTTTGAATTAAGTAAATTGATAGTAGCTCCTATCAAAAATCCTTTGCTTAAGCTTGTAGTTTCAAATGGTGTATCGCTCATATCGAAGGTTTTGTATTTACCGCCCAAATTAGCAGCATATGTTCTAAGTCCTGCGCTATTGCTATTTGCACCAATAAGGCCATATTTTATACCGATATTTTTTGCTTTTTGTTGGCTTATTTGCACTATCTTTGTTTTGACATATACTTGATATTGTGCTATATCTATATTTTTAACTATATTTGCTATGGTTAATACAAACTTCTTTTGCCCTACTATTATGATGCTATTGGTTATATCATCATTTAGAATTTTGTTTTGAAATATTTGGTATTTGTTTTTGATATTTGGGATTTTTGTTTTTGTGCTTAATGGTTTGAGAACTTTTTTGATATTTGAAGCACTGCTGTGTTTTAGATATATTATTTTTGTGTATACATCGTCTGCTTTTAATTCTATGTTTGATTGTTGTTTGATTGTTGTTTGGTTTATATCGCTTATATTTTGTTTGAGTTCAACTCTTTTTCTGACTATCTTTAATATCTCTTTGTCTTTTATAAGCTCATAACCTTTTTGTTCTAAAGAGTATTTAAGTATCGTTTGAAGGTCATTTTGATTTATATCTTCATTGGTGCTGAAAAACACAAAACTATCCAATGGTTCTGGCATAAGTATTGTTTTGTTTATAGCCTTTGAGGTGATACGAACAAGGTCTGATAGTTTTAGGTTTTTTGTGTTTATCTGGATATTTGATGCGAAAGTATATATTTGGCACACAAACAGCAACACAACAAGCCTAAAAAACCAAACTACCATCCTATAGAAAACTGTATTGAGTGTCTTTTATCACCATCTTGAAAAGATACTGCTCCTACTTCAGCGGTATAATAAGCATATGCGAGTTTAAAAATTTCGCTGTCAATAGCAAAACCAAAAGTATTGTATCCTTGATGAAAACCTGTTTGCAATGATATAGTGCCATACTTGCCACCTATCATATCCCCACTTATGCCCAATCTTGTTCGCTTGATGATATCGTCATCTTGTTGGTATTGATATAAAATATCTGTATAATCAAATGCTGCTTCATAAGAACTAAACCAAACTCTGTCAAATTTTTGTTTGTATGCTACACCTATATTGAGAGTTGTTGGAACCATATTTTCATAAGAGTTATGAGCAATATCGCCGATATTTTGTATAGATGCACCTACTGTTATATTTTTATAGATATCTACTTTAGCGCCCAAATCAAACACTATATCACTACCATCGTTTACATAATCATCCATAAATCTGTCACTTATATTATCGTCAAGCAAGTCTGCTAAACTTAAGTTTGCTGATATTGTTTTATGTTTAATATATTTCATACCCACACCCATAGATATATTTTCAAGTTTAATTTTGCCAATATGTTTAGAGCCAGAGTTTTGTGCGACACCAACAGCAAGCCCGCTATAGAGCATACCATTTACCTCTATCAAACCTTGTGAGCCACTACCTCTGTGTGTTTTTATATTGATATTTGCTCCGGTTATTGGCATGACACCAAGAGCAAAGCTTTCAAACTGTTTGCCAACTTTGAGCAATGCAACTGAGCTTGATAGATGTAAATTTTTATTCAGATATCTTTCTGTCAAATCTACCATAGCTATTCTTTGTTTGTTGTCATCTTCTATATCACTTGCATCGCTAAAATCTTTTGCAAAATCTTGTATGTGCTCATTGTATGTCACACCGATATTCAACAACTCAACCTCCCAGCCATTTTCTTTGGGTATATCCATAAGTCCTGCTGTGTTATAAAAAAGCGAATGAACTCCGCCAGTAGTTGCTATACCAGCTCCACCCATACCCATAATTTTTGTTTCTTTATACAAGGTGCTATGTTCATATGTCGCTGAGTACAATATAGTAGTAGAAAACAGCAACAATACTATTTTCATAATTTTTTTCATCTATTTATCTTTGTTCATATAGTCAATAAATGCATCTTGGTTTATGATCAATTTACTATTTGCTACATCCCATTCACATTTGCCTGTATTTGTGTCATCTATTGCATTTGCATTGTCTATTTCACACATCTCTTTTTTGAATTTTATCACTTTCTCATCGTCGGTATCATCGCTTTCACTATCTTTTGATAGCGCTATGGTTTTGAGCATATCGTCATCGTTTAGTAAATTTACTACACTATCGTTTAGGTTTGTAGCATTGCCGTCTTCATTTAGTTTGATACAAGGCAACACTGTATTATTTGATGTATCTGTGATATCATTTAAACTATTGTTTGGTAGTTTGTCATTATTTCGGTCGCACACGACATCTGACAATGTAGTCAATGTTGTGTTATAATCAGGATTATAAGTTGTTGTATCCACAACTCTATAAAAAAAGTTATCAGTTCTGCCGGCACCTGAGCCGTCTATCTTTATCTTTGTCATCTTTAGAGTTTTTGTGTTTAGTGAGGTATGAGCATAAGTTATGGTTCTGTTAAAATCGCTACTTACATTGCCATCTGATCCTTTATATGTTGTGTTGCCATTTGCAAATACCTTCAAAGCAAAATTTGTAGCTTCGAGACTATCAAGTTTGTCATTGTTGTTGGCATCTTTGCTTTGCTCTAAATTATCGCCGTCTATTATAGATACTATATCTTCACTTTCTAACTCTGGCACGGCATCTTTTATGACATCTTTGAACTTGATAATATCTTCCAAACTAGCAGCTCCTGCATTTTTATCATCATCGCTCAAAGAAGATATAAGCATAGGATTTATTGACAAACATGCTTGTTTTTGTATCTTTGTGAGTTTAGTATTGTAGTCCTTTTCATTGCATATCGATGTATCATCTCCTACCAATATATTTAGATATGTCAAACCTATTTTCAAGTTTTCATCGTCAAGTTTAGAAAAAATAATTTTATTGAACTCTTTTGACTTGATATCATCTGCCAAGCTATCATCTATAGCGGTAAACTCCTTTGCTAAACTCAACACATCAAACCCTGCTTTGCCAAAATATGCTGCACTTATATCAAGGTAGCAGTTATTTTGTTTGTGGCCACCAAATTGACTACAATCACCAAGTGTGTTTATAACTTTGTCAAAATCACCACTATCAAGAGCGGCTTGGGTGTCATAATCTTTTTTATTTTCTTTGGTATTGTTGCAACCTGTGAGAAGCAGCAAAGCAAACAATAAAATTGTGAAAAAAAATCTCATATATTCTCCTTTTTAGTATTGTATCATATATAATTAAAATATTTATATTTTGACAAAATCTTTGATATATTCATACCCAGAATATAAAGTAAAAAACACAGCCAGCCATAAAAGTGCTGTCCCATACGGCCAGTTCATTATCAAAAACCCTATAGCAAACATTTGCACTACTGTTTTAACCTTGCCAGATATTGTAGAAGCTATATTTTTATTTTGAGAAACTGCCACAACTCGTAAACCTGTGATAAAAAACTCGCGAGACAATATCAAAAATATTGCAAATACATCGGCTCGTCCTATATATACAAGTCCTAAAAACCCTGCAAGTATGAGCATCTTGTCAGCAAGCGGGTCAAGTATAGCACCCAGTGTCGTCATCTGGTCAAACTGCCTAGCTATGTATCCATCAAAAAAGTCAGTCACAGATGCCACGACAAACACAAGTCCAGCAAGATAGTCAAACCAGCTTTCGTGCCAAAGTCCGAAAATATCTATATCTCTATAGACCAAGAACACCAGCAACACAGGAGATAGGAGTATCCTAAATCCTGCTAGTATGTTTGGTATGTTTAAGTTTCTGTTTTGTTTTGTAGCATTCATATCGTCATAACTCCAAAGCTTTTTGGACTATATTTATCATGCTTTTTTTTGTCTTTATTTCACCTGTCACAAATTTTCTAAACTTTGGTATATCGTTGTTTGTTATGTGCTTGATAGTAAAGTCGCATTTATAGTCGCCATTTGGTCGCCTGTGTAGTGGTCTTTTTTTCTTGCTGTCTGTTCTTTTTTTGCTCCATATCACATCTGCTTTTTTGACAGCGGTTAGAAAAACTTGATTTGGAGCTATATCTACAAAAAATATCATATCAAAATCTCTATCTATCTGCAAGTGTTCGTGCTGAAAATTGCCACTATTTGTAGTGATAGTCGCTGTTTTCACTTCTATTTTTTTGTTGTTTATGATTATATCATAACCTTTGTCTGTAGAAGTTATGTTTTTTTGATAATCAACTACAAATCTATTTTCGTCTATAAATACATCAGCTAGCAGTTCTTCGCCTATCTGTCCTCTATCGTCCAGCGACAAACGGTATTTTATATCTTCATATGTGCTATCTTTCCACACAAATTTTGGCGGTTTTTTTCTTTTTGTTATATCGTCTATTTTGTCTAGTATTTTGTCTTTTATAAAGCTATCTTTGTTTGTCTCGCTCGCATTTGATATATATGCTAGACAAACAAATATAAATACAGTTTGAGGTATTTTAGCCAGTAGCATATAGATTTTCATCATGATATCCGTATTTGACGATCTCTTGTTCTATCAAGCTTGTCCTTAAGTTTAAAGCACTGTTGGTAGATGAAAAGCTCGCTTTTTCCCAGTTTATCTCATCGTAAAACAACTTTTTCAACTCTTTTGTCTTTTGTAGCATGACTATGCCATAGCCCCGTCTGTGTGGCAACTCTTCAAACCCATCATAAGCTCTCATACCACCAAAACAAGTCGATGGCAAGTAAGCATCACATCTATATAACATATTTTTGTTTCTAGTGCTACTAGGAGTGCCGCCATCACTTAGAGAATAGACCTTTATATAGCTACTGCAAGTTTTTTTGATAGTTTGTACTATTTTGTCTGTGTTTATCTTCGTCCAAACTTGAAATATAGTCGCTACTTTTACTTCTGTGCCGTCTGGATACTCAAAAGAGTTAGACGGTAGCTTTTCGCTGTGTGCTAGAACGTAGCCTTTTACTCTTTTTTGTGGTACTCCTTTGCCATCGCTGTCAAACAATGGCGGCAATATAAAGGCAACTACATCTGCAAACGATGACGAGTGATTTATAAACCTTAGAGCTAAATTTCCTCGCAAACCAAACGGCGGATTGCCTATGACTATATGTTTGTTATTCTCTTTTGGTATATAGTTTAGATAGTTGGATTTTATCAACTTGTCATCACCTTTTGGGTCTATATCTACACCTATTCGCCTATCTTTTGGCAGTAAGTTATAAAAGTTGCAACACCCAGCACTAGGCTCTACAAATACATAATCATCTGTATCTATATCTATATCTTTTAGCACTTCTATCATTTTGTCATAGCAATACTTTGATATTTTTCCATTTGTATAAAACTGGTCTTTTTGCCTATACTCAAGTGTGTTGTCATACTTCTCGTCCAACAAAAAGTTAAAATCATTGAAATAATTATCCGGAACTTTATCTTGTTTTATCCATCTGTTTATCGTGTTTATATTTAGCTCTAGTTTGTCTTTGATATACTTCGTACTATATTTTTCTAGTAGTTCTACAAAAAGTTGTTTAGTAGTTATATCTTTTGGCATATTTTATGTATTAAAAGTAGTTCCGCCATCTACTAAAAGAGTGCTACCTGTTATCCATCCGGCATCGTCACTACACAAAAAGAAACATGCATTTGCTAAGTCTTCTGGCTGACCCATACGACCTAATGGCGATAGCTCTGCTGTTTTTTGTGCTACCTCTTCATAGTTTGTGAAAGCTTTTAAGGCATCAGTATCTATAGGGCCACCAGATACTGCATTTACTCGTATGGCTTTCTCACCTAACTCAGTAGCCGCATATCGCACCATAGCTTCAACTGCTGCTTTATTTGTGCCGTGTCCTGCATAGTTTTGTATATATACTAAGTTGCCAGTAGAACTTAAGCTAACTATACTTCCGCCGTTTGCCATCCGTTTGGCTGCTTGTTGAGAGCAACATACAAAAGCATCTATAGTTGCTGTATATATGTTGTCAAGTCCCCTTGGCTTTAGCTTCATAAACTTGCCATATCCTCCTACAACTGCTCTGCCATATATCATAGCATTTGATATAAAAAAGTCTATATTGTCAAAATCTTCATCTATAGCTACAAAAAGTTCTTTAGCAGTTTGGGGTTCAAGTATATTGTATGCATAATATCTTGCTTTTATATTATACTTAGTCTCTAAATCTTCTTTTATCTCTTTGGCTATTTGTTCATTTGAGTTATATGTGAAAGCTATATTCACACCTTGTTTTGCGAACTTATAAGCACATGCTTTGCCTATGCCTTTAGTGGCTCCTGTTATGACCAATGTTTTGTTTTTCATTTTTTAACCTCATAATTTTTAAGTATATTTTCAAGATATTTCATATTTGTTTGCGATGGTGCGGTTAAAGGTAGCCTATACTCCAAACTGTCTATAAGACCACTTAAATACATGGCCGCTTTTATAGGTATAGGGTTTGCTTCACAAAATAAAGCATAATTAAGTGGATACAAAAAATTGTTTAGTTCGTTTGCTTTTTTATATTCGCCTTTATTTGACAACTTTATAATTTGTGATTTTATATCAGGCAATATATTTGCAGTTACCGATATACAACCACACGCTCCGCTCGCCATCATAGGTAAGTCTATAGCATCGTCACCACTTATCACCACTAAATCAGGTGCTTTGTTTAGTAGCTCTATAGTTCTCTCTAAACTTCCAGTGGCTTCTTTGATAGCATAAATATTGTCGCACTCTTCGTATAATCTCACAGCTGTGTCAGCTTCTATATCCACAGCAGTTCGACCTGGGACATTATATAACATGACAGGTATATTTATAGTGTCGGCAATTTTTTTATAGTGCTGATACAAACCCTCTTGTGATGGTTTGTTATAATACGGAGCTACACTCAATATAGCATCGGCTCCTAAATTTTCAGCACTTAATGCTAGCTCCACAGCTTCACTTGTAGAGTTTGCTCCAGCTCCTGCTACTACTTTGACACCTGTGCCACGAGTGATATCAACTGCTATTTGGATACATTTTTTATGTTCTACCATATCAAGTGTGGCGCTCTCTCCTGTAGTTCCCACTGGCACCACAGCTTGTGTTCCTTGGACTATTTGTCTGCTTATTAGTTTGGCATAGCATTTCTCATCCAATTTGCCATCTTTAAATGGTGTGATGAGTGCTGTCATGGCACCTACTATATTTTCCATACCTATCCTTTGGGCTATAGTATCTAAAAAAGTTTAAATTATCTAAAAGGTAAGATTAAAACAAAAATTCGCACAATATGCCTGACGCAAAAGAAACGATAAGAACACAATATAGGCAACCTATAGATACAGAAGTGCCGTTGCCATTTTCTAGCCTACCCAAAGCAGCTCGACTTATGCCACATCGTAGCACCAAGCAAACACTTGATGTCTATTTATAAAGATTTTATGCTTTTAGTGAAAATTGTTTGTGATTAAATACTCCAAACTCATCGAAACTAAAGTGATATAACTTGTCTTTTTGTATCGGTAGTTCGGCAAGATACCGCATACCCAAAAGCACTTGAAATGAAGCTATATGCATGACCATACCTGCTGTGATACCTTGAGGTTCGTTCTGTATTATCTTGAAAAATTCATCAAACTTCGCTTTGTCCATAAAACAAACTTGACCATAAAACTTCTCGACCGAGCCATATACCCACGGTGTATTACGATCTTTGCAGTATTGGTCTATATCGGCTCTCGCTTGGATATTGTCTGTAGCATCAAATATCAAGTCATAATTTTGTATAGTGGTAGCACCAAACTCAGCGAAACTTGCAATATAACTTTGCACAATTGTTTTATCGTATCTTTTTTGTATAGTTTCTTTGAGCACATCAGCCTTGAACCGCTCTTCATCTTCTAAATCAAATGCTATTTGCCTGTGTATATTGTGTAGGCTTATTTGGTCAAAATCGATCAAATCAATTCGCCCCAATCCAAGTCCGCCCAATGCTATGCCTATGCTACAGCCCAACCCACCACAGCCTACAACTGCCACCTTTTTAGTCGCTAAATTATCTTGAGTTTTTTTGCCCCATAGTTGCCACTGTCTTGTCATATAGTCTATCATAATTGTCCTAATATCTTTTTTGTAGTTTCGTATGGATTTGATGAATTGTATATCGGCCTGCCTACAACTGCCATATCTACCAAACTATCTTTTGCTTTTTGTATATCTGCTACTCTTTTTTGGTCGTTTGATTTTTCGCCAAATTGTCTAATACCGGGCGATACTGTCAAAAAGTTTTGCTCTGTGTGTCGTTTGATATCAATACTTTCAAATGCAGAACACACCACACCATCGAGACCAGCTTTATGACTTAAAGTTGCAAACTCATTTACTTTTGTTATGATATTGTCATTGTATATTTGTTCAAACCCAACCTCATCGAAACTAGTAAGTGCGGTAACTGCTATGATTTTAGGTCGGTTTTTTATATCGTTAGTTTGTCTTATAACTTCACTCATAGCTTCATATCCGCTTGATGCATGGATATTGAACATATCTATAGGCAAACGGCACAACTCAAGAGCTGTGGTAGCCATAGTGTTTGGGATATCATATAGTTTTAAATCCAAAAATATCTTGAAGTTTTTGTCTATATTCTTTATATCATATATGATATCGTTGCCATCTCGTATGTATGCCCGAAGCCCGACTTTAAACCATATATCTAAGCCGTATGAATTTTGAACCAATTTTATGTTCTCGTCTTTGGTCGGCAAATCCAGTGCTACACAAAGTTTCACGATAGCTCTTTACTTAAGTTTTGTAAAACTGCATTTATAAGTTTGAGCGAACTTTCATCGCACAGCTTGCTCGCTATTTTTGTAGCTTCGCTTATGATCAAGGCATCATCTGTATCTGTCGTCATCTCTGCTGTGGCTACTCTCAATATAGCTTTTGGCACTGCTCCTATATCATCTACGGTTCGTTTGTTTAGTCTTTCATTTATTTGATTGTCTGCTTTTTCTTTGTGAGACATAGCAAGATTTAGAAGCTCTTCGCCAAATACCTTTTGTTTGTTTCGTATTTTTTTATTTTCAAACAACTCATCGGTGTAGTTTAAAATTTTGTCATTGCCTACTTCCAGAGCATACAGCACACCTACAACCACCTCTCGCACATCTGTTCTAGTAGCCATCTAAACTTTTTTATATAGGTCTAACATCTCTATGATAGTAGTCATAGCTTCAGAGCCTTTGTTGCCGACTTTGCTACCTGCTCGCTCTATGGCTTGCTCTATCGTGTCAGTGGTTAGCACTCCGTTTGATACAGGTATATCGTGTTGCATGGTAGCTGTAGCTATACCTTTGGTGGCTTCTGCTGATATATAATCAAAATGCGGTGTAGCCCCTCGTATCACCGCTCCCACACAACATATCGCATCGTATTTGCCACTTTTGAGCAGTCTCGTGAGCACAAATGGTATCTCAAATGCTCCTGGCACCAAAACTAAATCTAAGTTTTTTTCGTCGCCTCCGTGTCGCACAAACGAGTCTTTCGCACCTTCGACCAATCTATCTGTGATGATGTGATTAAATCTGCTGTTTATTATCGCTATCTTTTCGTCGCCTTTTAGTCGCAGTGACCCTTCAAATGTTTTCATATTTTATCCTTTGTTTGTTTGTTTTTGTTTTCATCTTTTATCGCTTTTGCTCTTTCATAAGCTGTCGCTACTGTCTGGGACATACACTCTTGTATGCTGTATCGCTCCATCACTTCACATCCAGCAACAGTAGTGCCGTTTGGGCTTGTAGCTTCGTCTTTGATATCTTGTGGTAAGGTTTGTGCGATAAGTGGCGAAAATCCATCAAATAATCCAGCGACTATCTGTCTGCTTTGTGCTCTACTTAGACCACAATTAACACCACCATCTATAAGTCCTTGTGCTACTATAGCTAGATATGCAGGGCCGCTTCCTGCTATAGCTGTAGCTATGTCAAGCTTATCCTCGCTATCTACCCAGACGGTTTGACCTATATTGTCAAATAGTTTCACCGCATCATTTTGTGCCGCCATATCGCCTGTCAGCGTAGTCATAGATTTTTGATATTTAGCCGAAACATTTGGCATGACTCTTATATAATTTTTTGCTTTGATATTTTGTCTTAAAATATCTATAGTAGTACCCGCAAGCACACTATACAGCACATTTGCCACACCTTTGAACTGCAAACTCTCTAGTGCTTGTTGTTTAGTAGATAGGATGATATCTTTGCCGTCTATATCTATCTTGCCGTCTATTTTTGTAGTAGTTATAACAGGGTATTTTAGTTTTAGTTCACTCAAAACAGATGTGTCTCTGGCTATCACTTCTAAATCATATCCATCTTTTAGAGGTGATATCAAAGCTTTGGCCATATTGCCACTGCCTACAATTGTAATCATATTTTATCTTTTTTTGTTATTATAACAAAAAAAGGTTAATTTTTGTCAAACAGCTATATATTTGGTCCTATCAATTCGCGAAGATTTGGTCTTAGCTTGGGTATTGACTTGTCTGTAGGCGTCAAGCAGTGCAATTTTGATTGTCTGTATTGTGAGCTATCTCCTGCAAAAACTACAGCCACACAAACTATCACAGCGGAATTTAAAGATATACTCAAAGATATTCAAAATGGTCTATCCAAATACCCCAAACTAGATGTGCTGACATTTACAGCAAATGGCGAGCCTACATTGTATCCGTATCTATCCGAACTTTTAAGCGAAACGGACAAGATAAAAGGCGACACCAAGACACTCATACTCTCAAATGGTGGCAATATATACGAGCCGCATATCCAAGACACTCTTTTGGGTTTTGATATTGTTAAGCTATCGCTTGACTGTGTGTCAGCAAAATGTTTCAAAAAACTTGACAGAATACACGAGAGTATAGACACAGACAAGATAGTGGGCGGTATGGTGGAGTTTAGAAAAAGATTTTCAAACTCTCTGGTGATAGAGACACTTTTTGTCAAAGGTATCAACGACACACAAGCCAACATAAACGACTTACAAAAAGCCTACAACCGCATAAAACCACACAGAGTAGATATAGGCACTATTGACCGACCGCCTGCTTTTGATGTGTTGCAACTTGAGTTTAAAGAGCTACAAAGCATAGCCCATAATTTCCACGACCAGCACACGACCATAGCACACAGCAAAGCCACACAAGACCCACAGCGATATGACACAGCCGAACTGCTAACTATGCTTAGTATGCGAGCTATCAACGATGACGATATCAAAAATATGTTTGACGATGTGACTAAAGAGAAGTTTGACAAGCTTTTGAAACAAAGCAAGATAATATCTCAGGATGTAGCTGGGGTGGTGTTTTATAAGGTGAGGGCAGATTGAGGTTTCGTATCATAAGATTGGTTTGATACAATATAACACACAAAGGAACGACATATGGATATGATTGTTTGCATGATGATGTTCTTTGAGGGGTTAAAATTATAGATAAGGTTTTATACTCTAAGGGTAAAGTAGCCCTATATGTGCTGATGGGCTGCTTCAATGATGCTAATCATTTACTATTGTATTTATGGTGTATTGAGTTTATTTTTTTGTTTTATACAACCTAATTGTAAAAAATCAACTTCTTGATTTCTAAATATATTATTACTATTTACTATTAGGGCATTCCCTTGATATAGATTTATACTATTATTTACATTAGCAATATCAATATATTTTGAAATAGAAGAATTTTTATCATAAATATCTTTTATAATTCTACTATATACTACATCTCCACCGTGAAATCCATCTACACATTCACAGTCATTTTGTGTTATCACTGATAAGTTATGATAATCATAATTCTCCATATCAAGAGATTTAACTAATTCTCTAAATCTATCAATAAAACCATATGGAAAAGCTTCCATTTTTTTATAAGTAGCATTAGCAATAGGAGGTATCAAAAGAATAATTTTTGTATTATTATTTTTGATTATTTCTAATATTTTATTGAATGTATCAATTCTATCTTTTGAGAGTTCATTTCCATATTCAAACCTGCTATTACCATCACTAATTCTCTTAAATGTATTACTGAACTTTTCATCTCCACTTTTTTCTAATCCAAAAACTGTTTTTGAATAAAACTGTGAGCCATCACTTCTAAATCCATTAGAAGTAGAAATAGCAGCAAATCCTAAGTTGTCATAATTTGTATATTGATTTTTAATTTTATTACTGTTTAATATGTTAGTAAATGATGATAGACTAACCTTACCACTTGTAAGCCAAGATAATGTTTTATATATTTTAGTAGTGCTGATACTTTTTCCATCATTTTCATGATAAGGAAAGTATTTTGGTTGATTAAAATCATTATTGAACCACCAAAAGTCTAAACCAAGTATAATATACTCAGGCTTATGAAATTGATACATATTCTCTAAAAATTTGTATCCTTCATTTAGATAATTCATTCCTCCACCAGCAGTAACAAAAGAAGTATTGAAATTTTCTTTTCTAAATGCCATTACTCTTGAACTACCAAGTGCGACAATATTTGGTTTTACTTTTTTAATTAATTCTAATTTGTATGAAAATGTATTTTGATTTAGTGCTGTTCCATATATGGAATTATTTGTAATTTGTCGTTCAACAATATCACTATAAGTGTTATTCTCAAAATTTGATTCTAAATATATATATAAAAGGCTATACGGTATCACACCAATTATAAATATTAAAATAAACCATATTTTTATCCATTTTTTACCATTCATAAAATAATACCTCCTTAAAAGTTAAAATACAAAAATTCTGATACTTTGTTAAGTGATAATACACCACCCATAAAAGCAATTACTGAAAATACAATTGTTTTGTAATTTAGTTTGAAAGTTTCTAATTTTTCCATAGAATTCTTAAATACAAGTAGTAATATGAATCCGATAATCAACCAAACTATTAAATCTTTTCCTGCTGCTAAGTTAGTAGCAAATCCACCAAATTCAACACCATGATTAGTTAAAATTGATAACTTTGAAGCTAAAAAATTCGGTAATACAATATTATCCAAACTAAACATACTCCCTAAAACCTTAACAGCATCATCCCACTCTTTCGCCCTAAAAAACACCCAAGCAATATTAACAAAGTTAAAAGTAATCAACCAAGCTAACCAAGTCCAAATCTTAAAACCTAATTTACTCCAAGCCCTATGAATAACTAATGCTATACCGTGTAAAAATCCCCAAAACACAAAAGTCCATCCTGCCCCGTGCCAAATCCCACCAATAATAAAAGTAGCCATAAGGTTTGTATATACTCTAAATTCTCCCTTTCTGTTTCCACCAAGTGGGATATACACATAATCTTTGAGAAACCTACTAAGTGTAATATGCCATCTTCTCCAAAAGTCTTGTATATCGGTAGCCTTGTATGGACTGTTGAAGTTGATAGGCAGTTTGATATTAAATAGAAGTGCCGCACCTATAGCCATATCGGTATAGCCACTAAAATCAAAATACAACTGAAAAGTATAAGATAAACTTGTAGCCCAAGCTTCAAAAAGATTTAGTGTTGTAGCCGTATCAAACCCAGCAGTAGCCCACACAGCAAAAGTATCAGCTATGACAACTTTTTTAAACAGCCCTATAGAAAATATAAAAAGCCCCATAGCAATATGGCGATAATTTTTCACTTTGTTTCGTGTCTTTGCAAACTGTGGCATCATCTCTTTATGATGGACGATAGGACCCGCTATTAACTGCGGGAAAAATGTCACAAACAGAGCATAGTTCACAAAGTCATACTCTTTTGTCTCTTGTCTATAACTATCAACCAAATATGATATTTGCTGAAAGGTAAAGAAACTAATAGCAAGAGGCAAAGCTAAATCCAATGTAGGGATATTTGACGATGTCAAAAAATTGACATTTTCTATCATAAAGTCGGTATATTTAAAATACCCAAGCAAAGCTATGTTTGAGACAATACCAAACCCTAAGAGTGATTTTCTAGAGAATTTATGAGATTTCCCCCCCCCCCCATTTTTTTT
>Ga0164315_10000333_pt1 | contig 31559 bp, 23 predicted proteins | sample GuaBasSedimGuay6_FD_113737 | JGI IMG/M metagenome (GOLD analysis project Ga0164315, IMG submission 113737) | Subseafloor sediment microbial communities from Guaymas Basin, Gulf of California, Mexico - Guay6, Core 4569-2, 0-3 cm | ecosystem: Environmental > Aquatic > Marine > Hydrothermal vents... | reverse complement strand
TATTTTTTAATTCGATGCCACAGACTGCGCTCCTTAATGCTTAGAAGGACGGCTGCCTTCTTCTGGACCCCCCCCGTCTGGGTCAATGCCTCGATGATAATTCCTTTTTCAAGCTCATGGATACGGTGATCCAGATCCATGGCCTTTGGCAGGGTGTCTATCTTTTTGGGTATCGATTTGCCAAAAACGTTGATGAGGGCCGACGGCAGGTGCTTGGGTTTGATGACGGACTCGGCGGTGATTGTAGCGGCCTCCACGGCATTTTTAAGCTCACGCACATTCCCCGGCCAGTTATAGGCAATTAAAAGCTGCATGGTTTCCGGCGTTACCGTAAGCAGTTGATCATGTTGCCGGAGAAACCTATCGACGAGCAGTGGAATATCTTCCCGCCTTTCGCGCAAAGGTGGCAAATGGATGGCAAAAACATTCAGACGGTAAAAGAGGTCCTGGCGGAATATTCCCTGGTCCACCAGGAAAGTAAGGTCCTGATGCGTAGCGGTAATGAAACGGACATTGACCTTGATGGGTTTGATGCCTCCCACACGTTCAAATTGACTTTCCTGAATAGCCCGCAATACTTTTGTCTGGGTTTCCATGGGCATATCGCCGATTTCATCCATGAAAAGGGTACTGTTGTGGGCAGTTTCAAATTTACCAAGCTTTCGGGAAACAGCACCGGTAAAGGCACCTCTTTCATGGCCGAAGAGCTCGCTTTCCAAAAGACTTTCGGGGATTGCCGCGCAATTCAGGGCGATGAAATCTTTTCCCTTACGCTTGCTGTGTTGATGGATACTCTGGGCTATCAACTCCTTTCCGGTGCCGGTTTCACCAAGAATGAGGACCGTCGAGTCTGTTTTGGCAACCTGTAGAATCTGTTTCAATACTCCCCGCATGGCTTTGCTCTGGCCAACAATATCCGGGAACAACTCCCGGGCTTCCACCTGGCTCAAAATATCGGTTACCTGATCGAAGAGTTGTGAAAATCGTTGCATGTCGTCGGGTTTGTCTGTTCTGGTTTCTGTTTTGGGCGCCCGTCCGAGTACACCTAGATTTTCGGTGTTTTGTGCAAATCGCTTCATGGGGCCGATTATGAATTTGACAATTAAAATACCGAAGACAGCCGTCACGATGACCATGATCGTACCCCAGAAGGCCACCGGCCAGGTGGGGTCAAGGCCGCGCTTGGAATAATAGGTGGTGATGTTGAAAGAGGCAATGGTAGCCAGTACGGAGATGCCCGCAATGATGACGGGAACGATAACGTACAGACTGATATTGAATCGGATATCTTTCATAAAATTGCTCCGCAATTTTATTTGACGCGACTACCGTCGCTATTTTGACTTATAAAATATTAATCACTCAAATAATACCCAATGTCGATGTACTTAACGCTAATAGCTAAGGGCGAAGAGCTAAGAGCCGCGTCAGCCCGCCATCTTGGTCATATCCCACATGGGCAAATAGATGGCGAGGGCAAAAAAGCCTACAACAACGGCAAGGCCGAGTGTCAGTAGGGGCCCGATAGCCTCGGAAAGCTTTTTCATGGCATATTCGAGTTCAGAATCGTAATGAAGCGCAATTTCGGAAAGCATGTCTTCGAGACTGTCTGATTCTTCTCCGATGGCAATCATATTAATGACAATGGGTGGAAAATATTTGGCGGATTTCAATGGCTCCGCCAGACCCCGGCCTTCTTCCAGCCGTTCCGTAACGAGGTCGAACTCTTTTGAAATAGCTGCATTTCCAATGGTTTCCGTCAAAATACGGATGCAGTCGAGGACGGGGACACCACTGGCTTGCAGGATAGAGAAAATACTGGCAAATCTTGCCATGGCCGCTTTTACGAAAAGCGGTCCCAGCAGGGGAAGGCGCATCAGAAAGGTGTCTTTTGTCAGCAGCCCCTGTTCGGTTTTTAAATAATAGTTAAGGAATATGATGCCGCCAACGATAACAGCGATCAGGAGCAGCCAGTAATTGGCGAGGAACTGGTACATGAGCATGCAGATTTGCGTTGGAATCGGGAGGGCAATGTTGGACCTTTCGAAGATTCCCACAAACTTTGGAATAACGAAGGTCAGAAGAACAAAAAATGCGAGCCCTAAAAAGGCCAGAACAATAATAGGATAGGAAAGTGCGGCCCGAATCTCGGACTTTATCTTGTGTTCATGTTCGAGGATATAGATCAGCCTTTCCAGTATCGCAGGCAATGCGCCACTGGCTTCTCCAGCGCGCAACATGCTGCAGTAGAGAGGTGAAAAGGCCTTGGGGTGTTTTCGAAACGCATCATGCAGACTGGCGCCTTCCTCCACATCCTGGGAAACAGACAGGATAATATCTTTCAAGGCAATATTCTCGGTCTGATTTTCGATGACTTTAAAAATTTTCAAAATTGGCACACCCGCTCTAATGAGTGTCTTGAACTGCTTGGTAAAGAGTATCAGTTCCGGTGGTTTGATGGTCGCAAAACGTTCCTTCAGGCGTTTGACAAACGCGCTAGATACCACCTGGCCCTTTACAACTACCTGTGATGGCAGGTATCCCCTGGCGGAAAGAATATTGTTGGCCATGTCGGTAGAGTCGGCTTCGATTTCACCGGTGACCATGGATCCGGACTCGTTGATGGCCTGGTAAGAATATGTCGGCATAATAACCTGTGTAGTGGGTTCGTTGCGTTTATTGTGTTTGTTGTGTTCAGTGAGTCGTTATTCCGTTAGACCGAAACTCAACGAACTCAACGAACCCAACAAACTCAAAGAACATTGTTATACGATGACTGCCGATGCTGCTTCCTCGATGGTTGTAATACCCTGGAGGATTTTTTTGGCGGCATCCTCTTTGAGTGTTGTCAGCTTTCCTTTCTGAACGGCAGCCCGGGCTATTTCCTGCGATGACTTTCTGTTGAGAATCATATCCTGGACCATTTCGTCGATTAAGAGGATTTCATAGACACCGGTTCTTCCCTTGTACCCCTTGTCCATGCAATTGAAACATCCGTTGCCTTGCATGAAATTCGGATTATCAGCATGGTTGAGACCCCAGTACTCCAATGCAGGCTCCGGGGGAGTATAGGGTTTTTTGCAGTAAGGGCAAGCCTTTCTGACGAGTCGTTGAGCGATGGATACGAGCATTACTGATGAAACGAGAAATGGCTCGATGCCCATGTCAATAAAACGTGTGATGGCACCGGCTGCATCGTTTGTATGAACCGTGCTAAGTACTCGGTGGCCGGTAAGCGCAGACTGAACGGCAATCGAGGCGGTTTCCGGATCTCGAATTTCGCCGACCATGATGACATCAGGATCCTGCCGCATGATTGAGCGAAGCCCTCCCGCAAATGTCATTCCGGCTTTCCTGTTGAGCTGGATTTGTCTGATCTTGTTAAGCCGGTATTCAACCGGGTCTTCTATGGTGATGATATTGATGTCCGGCTGATTAATCCTTTTGAGGATTGAATAGAGCGTTGTACTTTTGCCGCTGCCGGTGGGTCCGGTGCTGAGGATCATGCCATAAGGTTTGTGGATCATGGGCTCGAGTTTGCGGATGTCGGCCTTAGACATACCCAGTTCTTCCAGAGATTGAACGCCGCCGCTTGTGTCAAGGAGTCGCAAGACCATATTCTCCCCATAGATCGTGGGAATGGTGGAAGACCGGATGTTGATCTCTTTATCATCCATTTTGATGGTGAAACGCCCATCCTGGGGAATTCTTGAAACCGATATGTCCATGTTGGAAAGAATCTTCAATCGTGAGATGATGAGCAGTATCATGGTCTTGGGCGGAGCTGGAAGTTCATGCAGTTTGCCGTCAACACGAAATCTCACCTGGACATAATCTTTTTCCGGACTGATATGAACATCGCTGGCACCTTCACGAACTGCCTGGGAAAGAATAGAATTGACAAGACGGATAACCGGTGCCTCTTCCGCCATGTCCTGCAAGGAGCTGACTTCGATATCCTCGATAGCTGATCGTGAACTGTCTTCATCATCGTCTCTTTCAATCTGCATTTCCTGCATGCCTTCGAGAACTCCATCGATACCGGAATAAGTGCCATACAGGCTGCCGATCAAATGGTTGAGCTCCTGGTAGGTGCAGATGACCGATTCCACTTCTGTGTTGGTGTAGACCTCGATGGAGTCGAGCGCTGTAATATCCATGGGATCGGTCATTGCGAGGGTCAGGAGGAATTTGGTCTTTCTCAATGGCGCAGATTGATACTTCTGGGCAAGCTCCAGGGGTATCACCTTGGAGAGTTCGATGTCGATGGGGTAGTCATCGGGGTTGTACTTCTTGATTTTCAGCTGTTGTGATATAATATCGGTCACCTGAGATCCACTGACGATTCCCTCACGAACAAGATATTGTCCTAGTTTCATGTTGGTCCGCTTGTGGTCGATGATGGCCTGTTTCAGCTGTTCCTCGCTCAATAACCCGGCCTCGATGAGCATTTCTCCAAATTTCTTTTTAGTTTTCACTGTTTGTCTCGCCTGTTTTATATTTTTGGCTCTTCTCCCAATTCGTTGGGAGAAAGGGTTCCAGGGGTCGAGGATTCAAGGATTCAAGTGTTAGTGTATTGGTAAGGATTTGCGTAAAAAACCGTATGTGCATCCCATTCAGAAACAACTTTACCTTTTGCACCGTCCCTCAACTGAAGAAGTTCAAGTTTATTGACAGCCGAAGCCTCATCATAAAAAGGTTGTCCCAGAAGCACTGAAAAATGAAGACCGGATGAGGGGCTCCAATATGGAATCAGGTGTGCGGGAAGAGCGGTGGCGGTCCCTGGTCGTAGAAATCGGAATGCGGCTTCCAGGTTATCTTCTTCGGCAATTTGAACCCACCATCGTTTCAATGACTGAAGTTTCGCACGGGATGCAATTGCCGGGAAAAGTATAACTTCACCGACGCTGATGGTGTTCGGATCCGTTATGTGCGGGTTGATCCGGAGCACTGATTGAAGATGGGTTTTGTTGAAAACACCATAAATTGTCTGGATAAGTCCGCCGAGGGTTTCATTTCGTTTGACTTTCATTTGTCCTAGTACGTCAGGAACTTCGTGCATCCCGGGACTTGTTGCTGCCTGGGCGATTGCAGAAGACTGTAGCTGGGCTTTGTCCGGAGAATCGGGGGTGTCCACTGAAAGGCCTGTCTTGTCTGTCGGGATGGGCGCTTTCGTTTCCGGGGATGTGTTGCCTTTGGTCGTTACGATAGTCTCTGCGTCATCGCTTGTCACGGGTGCGATTGGTATGGGGCCGATGGTCGTGGTATGCTTCTCTTTTGCTGCATCGGTTTTTTTGGCTACGGGTATTGTGGTTTGGTCCGGAAGCCATTTCGGAATGGCGAAAACGATACCGACAAAAACGATCAGGAGAATGGCTGCAAATTGCCATGGCCGCTTTTTCCCTGAAGAAAAGACCCTTCGGATACATGATTGCACCAAAAACCAGTTGGCCTTGCTTTTGTTCTGTATGATCATCGTCAGAATGCTGCGGTGGCAGACGTTGACGATTTTACGTGGATAGCCGTTTGTGGACCGGTAAATAGCCCAGAGGGCAGGGTAGGTGAACAATGCCAGTCGTTTTGCAGCCGCGCTCGACTGGTTCAGACGATACTGGATCATGGAGCGCGTATCGCGAAAATTCATGGGTTTCAACAGGTGGTACAGGTTTATCCGGTCGGCAAAATTGGCATGCTGCTTGAGTATGTTGTCGAATTCTCTCTGGGCAAATATTGCGATTTGAAGTAGCTTATAATCGTTTGTTTCAAAATTGAGAAACTCTCTCAGTAACTCGAGACAGAAAACCGGAATTTTCTGGCCTTCATCGATGATGAGGATAACGGTCTTGTTTTCATCAACACCTTTTGTGAAAAGCGCATGTTTGATGTGCTCTTTCAGTTTGTAGTCATCGATATTTTCGGGGTACTTTTCATTGGTGAGCATTTCCGTCACAGCAAGCAGGAACTCGTGGGGCGTACTGAAATAGGGATCCAGGATAAGGTGCGACTCGATATCGGTGTCATCGGAAAATCGTCGCAGCAGCTGGCGGCAGAGCGTCGTTTTCCCCGTCCCAACTTCACCGACGACCACATTCAACCCCCGTCTGAGCCGCAAGGACAATTCTAATTTCTGAAGGCAGCTGACATGTTGCTGGGATTTGAAAAAGTAATCCGGATCCGGAGAATTGGAAAAGGGTTCTTTATTTAGATTCAGAATACTGAAATAATCCATTTTCTTATCAGGATTCGGGCGTGCTTTCAGATGACGAATCATCCATTAAAGATTCATCCATATCGTCACCAAACCGCTCACCCAGGATATGGGGTGTAATGAAAATCAGCAGCTCTTCCAAGGTGTCTTCGTCTTCCGTCCCCTTAAAGAGGTAACCGAGAATCGGGATGTCTTTGAGCCATGGCACACCGGTATTTACTTTGCTGGAATTTTCCTTGCTGAGGCCGGCGATGACGGTGGTCTGCCCATCGTATAGGAGTACATTGGTGTTGGCCCTTTTGGTGTTAATGGCGGGTTGCCCACGGACTGCATTGGCAAAATCAAGCTCATCCTTCTTGGTCTTGATATTGAGTTTGAGGATATTGCCCCCAATGACGTGGGGGGTTACCACCAGACTGAGAACGGCATCTTTGTATTCGACATTGACTTCATCATCCTCTACCGTCTGGTAGGGAACCTCTGTACCGCTTTCGATGGTGGCTTCCTGGTTGTCCAGGGTGGTAATGGATGGGCTCGAGAGAATGTTGAGTTTGCCCTCTGCCTGCAGTGCCGAGAGTTGTGCCGCGAGAATGCTGCCGCCTATGTCTTCAAGGGCAAAACCGAGTGTCAGACCGGTTGCGCTGGTTTTGTCGAGTATATCGCCTGATCCACCCGAATTGAAGACATTGCCGGAGGTGGGGTCTATTCCACCGGCTGAGAGCGTATTGTCAAGAACACCCGATGAATTCGCACCGGGTGTGATCCAAAGATCACCGCTGTTATAGAGACCGCCCCACTGTACCCCCAGTTCCATGGCGACTTTTTTTGACGCCTCGACAATATGCGCTTCAATCAGGATTTGAGGCGTTGGTTTATCGAGCTTGAGGATCAGTGGGAGCATTCTTTCCAGATCACTATAAATTGCCTGAATGATGAGAGAATTGGTATGTTCATCCACCATGACGGAACCGATGGGTTGGTCTTTCTCGTTTTGGGACAGGAACATGGAAAGGTTTTCCTGGAGTTTCTTGGCATCGGAAAATTCAACTGCAACAACCTGGGTAATCAATGGTTCCACCAGTTCCACATCTTTTTTCTGGGTCTTGATTTTTTGTTCGGTGGTCAACCGTTCCAGGTCCCTGTTGATATCTTCATGCGTCACAATACGGATGATATCCCCATCCCAGGCATAAGAGAGGCCCTGGGTATTGAGGATGCTCACAAAAACCTGGTCCCATGAAGCATCTTTTATATCGATGTTGACGGTTCCTTTTACATTTTCATTGAGGATTAAATTCAAACCGACTGCGCGTGTCAAAGCTCTGAGAAGTACCGTTACATCGGTTTCGTGCATGCGCATGGTAATTTTTTTGGTTGGAAGCGGTTTGTCGCTTTTCTGCTTTTCCGCTTCTTTGACGGTCAATACACGCGGTGGCAGCTTGATGGTGCGCCTTCTTGACTGGGGGGAATAGCCTTTGGATTTTTCAGCAGTCGTTTTCCATTGTTTGAAAAACTGATCGGCTTCTACTTCATCCTGCTTGTTCGCACAACCGGAAAGTAGAGAAAGCAGGAAAAAGACGGAAAGCATCCATCGGACGATACGCGAATATGTGATTTGTCTTTTCATTTTGACAGCTTATTCCTTTTCTTCCAATGATATGTTAACGGGTTCATCTAAGGGAAGGATAGTGGTGTCAGAATTATTCTCAAGCCCCAGGACTATCTTGGTCGGCAATATCTTTTTAACGTAATACCCTGTCTCGTTCAGTTGATCGCCGGTTTCATACTCGGAACCATTGACAATGGCGATGAGCGTATCGGATGTCTGCAAAAATCCGGTATAGGATATTTGAACGGTTTGAACCGTTACCTCGGCACGGGCCTCAAACGGCTCGGATGTGAGGCGTGCGCCGGATTGCAGGAAAGGGTCCTGCGGCCAGTCTTTTTCAGCCTGATCAATGATGTATTTATCAGCGGCTGAGATGTATTCATTGGACAAATTCGTGGCAGCGTCTACAACGAACTTTTTCATTTCCGATAGTTTCTGATTAGAACCTTCCACGATAGGGTTGTCGCCGGAATCAGAAAAATAGGCGTAGCCAGCATAAGCGACAACGATGATCATCACCAGTAGTATGATTTTCTCTCTATTCGCCATAATATTGAGGTCCGAGGATCTAAGAATCCAAGTGTTTGTATTTAAACGTTAAAACTAATATTTATAATTTTTGTCAAAATAGCGACAAGGTCGCGTCCTATAAAATCGTGAAACGATTTTATTGTTCTTGAGCGATCCAGAGTTTCATCGAGACCTTCTGTTTTTTGTTGGTGTTCTCGATTCGGATAGTTTCAATGTGCTCAAGATAGGGTAGCGTCCCGAATTGAAGTATCATATTTCGGAGATTAATGAAATCTCCCGTCATTTCAAGACTTATCTCGAGCATCCCGGAACCATTCATCAATCCACCAACATCGGTTAAGATGCTGTCGAGCTTAAAATCGTTTTGCCGAATGATGTCTTGGATGATGGCCGATATGTTGCCGGTCTCGTTTTTAGACAGTTTTTCTTTTTTGGGAAAAGGAAGATTTTCAGGGTTTTCGAATTTAGTTTTATCAGACAGGTCGGTAAAAATAGGAGAAAGAATTTTCTGTTCCTCGATCTGTTGCCTGACCGCATTGATTTCATTTTCAATGTTGCTGTAAGCAATATAATTGGGAAATATAGACAGGAGCACAAAAAGGAGAATTCCTCCGCCGAATAAAATGATGAACAAGATATTTTTCGTCGGCAGCTTACTTCTATCCATTGATTTGTCCAATATCCATAGAGACCCTTGAACTACACCAGCACTGAGCGATTTTCAAAGGGCACTTTGTCTGTAAACCCGGTTTTAGGTCGAAAGAATAATTTTAAACCAGGTCAAGTTTAGCTGTAAAGATCAACACTTCTTTTTTGTCGAGATATTTAAAGGATTTGTTTTCAACGCTGGGCGTCTGAAACAGGGGAGATCCCTTCAGTTTGACGATATAGCCGGCCAGCGTTGATTCAAATGTAAGGCGGTCACCCAGGATAACCCCCTCCAACTCAAGTTGTTGCTTGGATTGTTTTCCATTCGATTGCGGTTTTTTATCCATTGTGGCCGATATGCTGAGTAATCGTATTTCCGGCGGGGTTATGGATGATATCTCATTAATAACCGCTAGGCCTTTGTACTTTTCCCCAAGTTCTTTAATGGCTTTTCGCTTATTCCGGGTTTTGGATGCCAGATCGATGATGAGGTTTTTATTGACGAGAGGTTTGAAAGTTTCAACCTCTGCCTGTAGTTTCGCAAGTTCCAGCCTTTTTTCATCTATCAGATTGTTACCCCATAGAAACAGTCCGAAACATATGGCGAGAAAAAAAAGAATGCCGGCAACAATGCTCTGGTTAACCTTGCGTGCGTTGTCTGCTATTTGTTTGTCTTTGAAGGTGTAGATGAAATTAGGCGTCAGGGAATTATTGGAAAGCGCCATGCCGATGGCTGGAGCAAAGGCTTCTTTCTCTGACAGGGTTTCAGGTATGGTAGCAATGCCCATATAATTCAATCTTGCCGAAAAAGGATTCATCGTATCGATGGGGATGTCGAGCTGTTCTTTCATGAAGACGAATAGTCGTTCGTAAACGCTCATCTGGCCGGACACATAGACCTTGCTCACACGGTCTTTGTTGAAATGGAGATAGTAGTGCGACAAGGTTCTCTCAACCTGTTTGACCAGGCGCTCGAGGGCCGGTTGAATCATGCCGAATACGTCATGCTCTCTGAGTATGTGACCGGTTTCTTCCAGTAAAATCGGTTCAGCATTACAAATGTGGTCAAAGAAAATCTTCCGAGCTTCGTCGATATCGAGAATGTAGCTTTCCTCTTCGATTCCGAAAATGCTGCTTTCGGATGGTTGAACCGATTCCTGGGCCATATCCATTTTGCTTTTACTGATTTCCTGGGCAACTGCCTCGATCATGCTTCGAATGCCGGCCTTGATACCTCTCGAAAGGACGAGATTCCCGTTGGAGTATATAACGATCCTGGACCAGTCTCTCCCAATGAACAGGCTGCAAATATCTTTCCCGAGGGTGTCGACCACATCGGTTCGAAACAGATTTTGAAGTGCAAAAGGAATAATGGAAATACCTGTCAGCGGAAATCCGATCTTCTCAAAAAGATTTTTCTGCTGGGCGATTTCCTGCCGGGGAGCTATATAGGCCATCACTTCAATTTTATTGATGCCGTCCTCAACGACATCACCTATAACTTCATAGTCGAAAAGCATCTCATCTTCGTTAAAAGACAAGTCTTTTTTCAACGTCCAATAGGTTGCATTGTCGATCTGTTTCTTGGAGACTTTGGGAATTTTAAGATTTCTGGTTTCGACCTTGGCTGACGATATGGCATTCCACAGGGCAATCTTTTTGTTTCTGCCACAGAAATTTTTTAATGTATCGCGTAAAAAATGAGGAAATTTCGTGCTGCTGGGCGTGATGTCTTCTTCATAGGGGATGCTGATAAAGTCGATCAATTCCTGACGTTTATCAGATACCCGATTGATCCTTGCCAATTTGAGTTCATGATAGCCAATATCGATACCGACAGCGGTCCCCTTTCTCATGGGAACGACATTTGAAAGAATTGTCTGCTGCGGTGGTTTCTGAAAGGTTTCTGAAGGTTCCGGTGACCCAGGGGGTTCTGCTCTGTTTTCCTTTTGGCGAATTAGACCCAGCAGCTTTTCTGTGGAGGAAATTTCGTCTTTCTTGGCCAAGGGGGGGCTCCGTTTAATGATATGTTATAACTTTATATATATATACGATAAGTATACAACTATTACCTATAAATATATACAAAGTATGTTTCTCATAAACAGGCATATTTGTCAAGAAATAAAACACATACAGGGCAAAAGGCGCAACATGCTTGAAAAAAGAAATCAGATCTGCTTTAAACGAGAAATTCATCATACTATATTTGGAGATAGCATGAAAATGCGCGTCGGATTGACAGACAAAATGGTGCTGATCGGGTTGGGTATAGCCGGCGTATACTGGATCCTGGACACCATCCTGTCGCTGTTTGGGTCATACGAATACAGTTTTGGCAGCCATCTTTTCGGTGCCGGATATGATGATATCTGGCCGCGTCTGATCGTCATCTGCCTTTTCGTCATTTTTGGATCCCATGCCCAATATGCCATCAATCTGAGAAAGAAAGCCGAAGAAAGGAGCCTCAAGGAGATAGCTACCCGGGAGAGGTTTCAGCGATTACTTTCCCCGGATCTAGCTGAAATGGTTGTCTCCGGCAGCTTGACTGTAGAAAAGGGTGGTGAAAATCGTACAGCCACAGTGATGTTTGTGGATATACGCGACTTCACGGCCATGAGCGAAAACATACCTGCAGCAGAAGTACTGCAAATGCTGAACGAGCACTACGAGATTATTGTGGATATTGTCTTCCGGCACGAGGGAACGGTCGATAAGTTTATTGGCGATGCGATGATGGTTATATGGGGTGCCCCGGTTACCCATGAAGACGATGCCGCAAGAGCCTGCTTTGCAGCCATCGATATTCAACGGGAACTCGTCAAATTCAACGCCTCTTTGAGGGATAGAGGGCAAAAGGAAATAAAGATCGGCATCGGGATCAATACGGGGACCCTGGTGGCCGGGTATATCGGTTCTACCCAAACCATGAGTTACTCTGTTATTGGCGACACGGTAAACACAGCTTCAAGGATTTGTTCTGCTGCAAAAGCTGGGCAGATCATTATATCAGAAAATACCCGCCAGGAAGTGCACGCGCAATTTAACATGGATGCACTCAACCCCATTAGCGCAAAAGGAAAATTCCAACCTGTAAAGGTTTTCAATATTACCGGGATCAGGCGGTAACGGCAGTAAGTAGTAGGCAGTAAGCAGTAAGTAGTAGGTAGTATGTAGAAGGCAGTGAGTAGGTAGTAGGGAGAATGTAGAAGGCAGTGATCAGTAAACAGCATACAGAATGCGGTTCGCTGCTCTTTACTGCTTACTTCCTACTGCATACTTGCTACTTCCTACTCCCTACTGCTTCTTCCGACGGAGGGTATTGTCTGTGATAAAAATCGGCATGGGTTATGATGTACACCAATTGATTCGGGGAAGAAAGCTGGTCCTGGGCGGTGTCAGGGTATTGTATGAAAAAGGATTGCTGGGGCATTCAGATGCGGATGTGCTGGTTCATGCGGTCATCGATGCACTGCTGGGAGCCGCGCATCTCGGAGATATCGGCCGGCTTTATCCGGATTCAGACCCGCAGTACAAAGACGTATCCAGCCTTCGCCTGTTGGAAAAAACAGGACGTCTTGTGGAAAAGAACGGCTATTCACTCATGAATGCCGATGCCGTCATCATAGCAGAGTCGCCAAGGCTTGCACCTTACTTGGATAGGATGCAGTCGAATATGGCTCATGCATTACAAGTTCCCGCGACCTGTATGCACGTAAAGGCCACGACACACGAGGGGATTGGTTGCTTTGGAAAAGGCGAGGGAATCGGTGCCATGTGTGTGGCGCTGCTTAATCAAGGGTTGGAGGGGAAAGATGAATAACTAAAAGATGAACGTTGAACATCGAACGTCCAACATCGAATTTTGAATGGGAAAGATGAAGAAACAGGTGTAATTAGGTATTTGTATTTTGTTCTCATTCATCATTGGACGTTCGATGTTCGATGTTGGACGTTCATCTTTATAAATTGTATAACAAAAGGTAAATATTGAAATATGCCCATCTCCATCTATAACACGTTAACCAAAAAGAAAGAATTGTTCCAAACCATTGAGCCTGAAAAGGTGCTCATGTACGTTTGCGGGCCCACGGTTTATGATTCCTGTCACATCGGGCATGCCCGGTCAGTCGTGGTATTCGACGTGATCTTTCGTTATTTGAAGACCCATGGTTATGACGTCGTGTACGTGAGAAACTTTACGGACATCGATGACAAGATCATACGCCGCGCAGCGGAGATCGGCATGGATCCCAAGGTGCTGGCAGACAAATATATCGATGAGTTCTACCGGGACATGGATGCTCTGCATGTGGAAAGAGCTAGTTTCGAGCCAAGAGTGACGGAACATATCGACGATGTGGTCCAACTAGTCGAAAAGCTGATAGCAAAGAAATTCGCTTACACTGTGGATGGGGATGTCTTTTATGCCGTTGAAGCTTTTGATGCCTATGGCAAATTATCGAACCGCCGTCTGGAAGACATGGATCCGGGTGCCCGTGTCGAAATCGATCCCCGCAAGCGGAATCCATTCGATTTTATCCTCTGGAAAGCTGCAAAACCAGGTGAGCCGTCATGGGATAGCCCATGGGGAAAAGGGCGGCCGGGTTGGCACATCGAGTGCTCTGCCATGAGCGCCAGATACCTGGGTGAAACTTTCGACATTCATGGCGGCGGCAGGGATTTGATATTTCCTCACCACGAAAACGAAATTGCCCAGTCAGAGGCGGCTCATGGCCGGGAATTCGTTCGATATTGGATCCATAACGGGTTTGTGAACATCGACAAGGAAAAAATGTCCAAGTCTCTGGGCAATTTCCGGATGATAAAGGATGTGATTCAGCAATACCATCCAGAGGTCATCAGGCTTTTTCTCCTCTCAAAACAGTATCGAAAGCCTATTGACTTTAGCCAGGCCTCCATGGAAGCGTCACGAACGGCCCTGGACCGGATCTATGCCCTGCTCCTTAGAATAGATGAGACCATCGCTGGGGCAGAGACATCTGCTACGGCGCCGGAAGACATGCCATTCTGGAAGATGTTTTGTCAAGCCATGGATGATGATTTCAACACTGCCAACGGTATTGCCGTCATCTTCAATGCCGTGCGGCATGCCAATCGTATCATGGATGAGAATGAAAACGATACGACTTCAAGGAATGTGGTGACATCGCTGTCTGCCATCAAGTTAGAAATACTGCGAATGGGTGCTGTGCTAGGAATCGGCAGTGATGTACCGGATGCATATTTCCATGTCCAACGCGAATCAGTTTTGGCTCAGGGGACCACAGATGTTAAATTCATCGAAGCATTGATCGCTGACCGTGAGGTTGCAAGACAGGAGAAAAACTGGGAAAGAGCCGATCAGATCAGAGAACAGCTGGCATCCATGAGTATTGTTCTCAAGGACCGACCGGATGGGACCCACTGGAACGTAGAAAAATAAAATTTCTGGTCCAATGTAGTAAATTCTAAATTCTAATATCGAAATTCGAAACAAATCCGAATATCGAATGCTCAAATGTCCAAAACATAGCCAATGGATTAAAACGTTAACCGTGGGAGGTGTTTTGATCATTCGAATTTGTGTCATTTGGGATTGCCCTTCGACCTTGCTCAGGGCGGTGAGCCTGTCGAACCGTTTAGGATTTCGAATTTCGTGCTTCGGGTTTACGTTGTTCCAGCTATCCAGTATCCCAACAAACACAACAAACCCAATGAACTCAACGAACCCAATGAACTCAACGAACTCAACGAACTCAACGAACTCAAAAAAATATGCCTCCTTTCAAACTAGTTTCCGACTTCACACCCACGGGTGACCAGCCAAATGCCATCAAAACCTTGAGTGAAAACCTGATACGCGGCGAGCAGCATCAGGTTCTGCTGGGTGTGACCGGTTCCGGAAAAACATTCACAATGGCGCATGCGATTGCAAGGGCAGGCAAGCCTACACTGGTGCTGGCTCCCAACAAGACACTTGCCGCTCAACTTTACAATGAATTCCGTTCACTTTTCCCGGAAAATGCTGTCGAGTACTTTGTGTCCTATTATGATTACTACCAGCCGGAAGCCTACATTCCATCGAGTGATACCTATATTCAAAAAGATTCCTCCATCAATGAAATGATCGATAAAATGCGACATTCGGCCACCCGATCTGTTTTGACACGTCAAGACGTCATTGTGGTGGCCAGCGTTTCTTGTATTTTTGGACTGGGAGAACCTGAAGAATATCTGTCCATGAAGGTCGAAATCGAAGAGGGCCTGGACATGGGAAGGGATACTGTTCTGGCGCAGCTTGTTGCCATGCAGTATGAAAGAAATGACATTGATTTTCACCGGGGGGTTTTCAGGGTGCGCGGAGACCGCCTGGAAGTGTTTCCTGCCTATGAAGACAGCCTTGCCGTACGAATTGATTTTTTTGGCGATCAGATTGAAGCCATCTCAGAGATCGACGCCCTGAAAGGAACTGTCCATCGAAGCCTTCGGCGAACCGCCATTTTCCCGGCTAGCCACTACGTCAAGTCGGCTGGAAAAAGAAGAAAGGCGGTTCAGACAATTCAGGATGAGTTGAAGGAGCGCGTACAAGGCTTCAGGGAGATGAAAAAATACATCGAGGAACAACGGATCGAAGAACGGACCCAGTTTGATATGGAGATGATCCAGGAAATCGGATATTGTAATGGAATCGAAAATTACTCCCGTCATTTTACCGGGCGGGCGGTGGGGGCCCCGCCGCCCACGCTTCTCGATTATTTTCCGGATGACTACCTTCTGTTCATCGATGAAAGTCATATCGCTGTTCCGCAGCTACGGGCCATGTACAAAGGGGATCGGTCCCGAAAAATGACACTTGTGGAATACGGTTTCCGCCTTCCTTCCGCACTTGACAACCGGCCGCTGAAATTTGAGGAGACAGCCTCCAGAATAAAACAGGCGGTCTATGTGTCGGCGACACCTGCCGAATATGAACTGGAAAAAGGATCCCGCGCAATCGTCGAACAGATTGTTCGGCCAACCGGTTTGCTGGATCCCGAAATAGTCGTTCGCGGTGCGGAAAACCAGGTAGACGATCTTCTCATGGAAATTCGCGGCCGGACCCAAAAAAATGAAAGGGTGCTTGTCACCACACTGACGAAACGGATGGCTGAGGATTTGAGTGAATATTATTCGGATCTGGAAGTAAAGGTCAGATACCTGCATGCGGATATCAACACGCTGGAACGGATGGATATTATCAGAGACCTGCGTATGGGCAAATTCGATGTTCTCATCGGCATCAACCTTCTCCGCGAGGGCCTGGACATTCCCGAGGTGTCCCTGGTGGCCATTCTCGACGCTGACAAGGAAGGATTTCTGCGTTCTACGCGATCTTTGATCCAGACATGTGGCCGTGCTGCCCGAAATGTCAACGGATGTGTCATCATGTATGCAGATGTCATAACCGGCTCCATGCAGAGAGCGATCGACGAGACCAACAGAAGACAAACGATTCAGAAAACCTATAACGATACGCATGGTATTACACCTAAATCCATCAAAAAGGAGATTGCCGGCTCATTTTCAGCCGCAGTTGATGCCGACTATGCCCCATTGGACAAAGTGTCGGAGCGACTTCAAGGCTATGACAGCGAAGAGAGCCTCGAAATTGCCCTGGAACAAATGGAGACGGAAATGAGAGTGGCCGCAAAAGAACTCGCATTTGAAAGAGCCGCGATTCTTCGTGACCGGATTGCGGAATTAAAAAAGGCTATTTTGTTTGAGTTTTAGGTTTTAGGTGTTAAGTTTTAACTATCTGATTAATAAAGAAAAGTGTTATCTTAAAACCTAAAACTTAACACTTAAAACGAGCTGTTTTAAAGTTTTAGGTACTGTTTATAGGCAATGAGTCATGACCTATCAGGAATCAGCAGCAGATATACGAAAACAGCTTTCCCGAACCCCTTCAAGACCGGGCGTCTACCTGCTCAAGGACATCGAAGGTAAGGTTATTTATGTCGGGAAGGCAGCGCAGTTGAAGAAGCGACTGGCATCCTATTTTTCAAAATCAAAACATACGGATACCAAGATAAGCGTATTGGTGAGCAGGGTGGCCGCTTTTGATATTATTCTGGTAGGATCTGAAAAAGAAGCCCTCATCCTCGAGTCAAACCTGATCAAGAAATACAAGCCCAGATACAATGTTATCCTGAAAGACGACAAGCGCTATCCCTGTTTGCGTATCAATACACGACATCCTTATCCCAAAATATCCATTGTCCGAAAAATCAGAAAAGACGGCACCCTCTTTTTCGGCCCATTTACATCGGCGGGTGCGGTGAGGCAATCCCTTAAGATCGTGAACCGGACTTTCAAACTTCGCAAGTGTTCGGACAGGGAGTTCAGCCAGAGGACAAGACCCTGTCTGCATTACCAGATGCGGCGATGTCTGGCTCCCTGTTGCATGGATGTCGATAAAGAAACCTATGGGGCATTGATACAGGAAGTCGTATTGTTTTTGAATGGCCGAACACCCGACCTGATCATGAAAATCAAGAAAGAGATGAATCAACAGGCGGAATTGGAGCAATATGAAAAGGCCGCCGAGTTGAGAGATAAACTTTTTTCCCTTGAAAAGATACTTGAAAAGCAGCTTTCGGTATCCACCGATTTAAAGGATCGGGACGTCATTGCACTGGTGACATCTTCGGACCATGCCATGATCGTCATGTTGTATGTTCGAAATGGTTTTCTCCTGGGGAAGCGTCAATTTGTATTTGAAAAGATTTTGGCTACGGAAGAGAATATTCTGACCGGTTTTTTGCGGCAGTTTTATGAACAGGCGTATATGATTCCCCCGGAGATTCTCGTGTCTCATTGTCTTGAAGATGTTGAAATTATCGAGGGCATACTGAAAGAATTTAGGAAGGGTAAGGTTAAAATTCACCGTCCTCAGAGAGGAGAGAAAAGACGTCTTGTTTTGATGGCACTGGAGAATGCGGAAAATGGACTGCGTGAATCACTGGCATCTAACGCTGCCGATATGGCGTTATTGATACGGCTCAAGAAGCGACTGAACATGGAGCGCCTGCCGCGTAGGATAGAGTGCTTCGACAACTCCCATATATTTGGGCGGGCATCGGTCTCCGGCATGGTGGTATTTGAAAAGAGTCGGCCGAAAAGAGCAGCCTATCGCACATACCGACTCAAGACAGCCGGTATGCATGACGACTACGCAGCAATGGCGGAGGTGTTGGGGCGGCGGTATGGCCGGACCGGGAGTCTTGACCCTTTGCCCGATCTTCTGGTGGTGGATGGCGGCAAAGGGCAGCTGAATATTGCCGTTGACATCATCAATATGCTGGGGCTGAACAAAAGTTTTGAGATTGTCGGCATTGCAAAGAAAGATGAAAAAAAAGGCGAAGTCAGGGACAAGATCTACCAGATGGGAAGGGCTAATCCGGTTTCGTTTGGGAGAGATCTGGATGGTCTGCTCTTGTTGCAGAAAATCCGGGATGAGGCGCATCGGTTTGCCATTCAATACCATAGAAAGCTACGCGGCAAACAGGCCATGCATTCGATTCTGGATGACATTTATGGGGTGGGCCCAAAAAGAAAAGCTATGCTGTTGAAGCATTTCGGCAGTGTCGAGTTGGTCAGAGCGGCGGATTTGGAAGCACTGACAGTGTTGCCGGGGATGAATCGCCGGGTGGCGCAAGCAGTGAAAGAGGGATTGGGGTGAAGAACGCATAGGGTAGGAGGGTCGAGCAAAGATGAACATCGAACATCCAACATCGAACGTCCAATGATGAATGAAAAGAAATAAAATGAATACCGAATACTCGATCAACCTTTTCTTCCAGGTTCTACGTCTGTTTCTTCATCTCTTCCATTTAACATTGATGAATTCGTAAAAAGTCGAATTCATCAAGTGTTTGGTGTTTAGTATTTTGGATTTAGTATGGAAAAAATGCTGATATACCAAGCTATTAGACCCCAAAACACTAAACACCAAATACAAAATACTCTCGTAAAAAGTAGCTTTTCTGACTTTTTGCGAGACCATTAACATTCAATGTTCGATGTTCAAGCGATCTTATCTAGAAAAGAGACTGGATGCCGGATCAAGTCCGGCATGACGGGGCTTTGCTATGCCTACATCAGTTTCCCTAGATCGCTCTTCAGCTCCTGGACCGCCTCTGCTGATTTCATCAGGGCTGCCTTCTCTTCTTCCGTAAGCGTGATTTCGATGATCGCTTCCACACCGCCGGCACCCAACTTCACAGGTACCCCGATAAAAAGATCCTGAATGCCGTACTCCCCCTCCAGATACACGGCACAAGGCAAGATTTTTTTCTTGTCTTTCAAGATGGATTCAGCCATTTCGACGGCTGCAGACGCCGGGGCGTAGTATGCACTACCGGTCTTTAAAAGTTTTACAATTTCGGCACCGCCGTTGGCTGTACGATCAACAATGGCATCGATGCGGTCTTTGGGCATTAATTCAGTGATTGGGATACCTGCTACGGTGGAGTAACGGGGTAATGGAACCATGGTATCACCATGCCCACCCAGGACAAATGCATGGGTGTTTTCTACTGACACGTCGAGTTCCATGGCAATAAATGCCCTGAAGCGTGCCGAATCGAGTACGCCTGCCATGCCGATCACGCGGTTCTTTGGAAAGCCACTGGCTTCATAGGCAACATGACACATGGCATCCAGAGGATTGCTGACGATAATAAGCACCGCATTGGGTGAAAGTTCGACAATCTGGGATGTCACGTTTTTCATAATGCCGGCATTGGTGCTGATAAGATCATCTCGACTCATGCCGGGTTTTCTTGGTATGCCCGCTGTGATGATGACGATATCGGAATCTTTGGAGTCTTCGTAATCATTGGATCCCGTCAGGTGGGCATCATGTTTTTCAATGGGTGCCGCTTCGGTAAGGTCAAGTGCTTTTCCCTGCGGTACCCCTTCGACGATGTCGATCAGAACGACATCACACAATTCTTTTTCAGCCAGGCGTTGGGCGGTGGTTGCGCCGACATTTCCGGCCCCAACTACGGTTACTTTCTTGTCCATTGCTGTCCCCTCCGTAATATGTTTTCAAACCTGAAAATAAATTTGCTAAGCAAATTTATTTGATAGCACACACGATATTGATGTCAACCTAAATTGAGCAATTGTCGAGGTTGCCGTAGCTACAAGGAAGATGCTGTTCCGCTCTTGTCTGGGCGTAGCTCGAAGAGCGAAGACCGAATAGTGAACTATGCGGGATGGCATCTGACGCCGTAGATGTGGTAAGATCGGCAATCCCAACGGGTTTCAAAGTTTAAGAATTTAAATGAATCAAATCCTTTGAAATTATTTCTAAAATCCATATTCTTAAAATTTGAAACGCTCACTTTAGGGTCAATATATTTATATATAGTTCAATTATTGACATTTTATATGAAAACAGGATAAAGAGTTAGATTGCGAGTTAGAGAAACAGAAAGATCCTGCCAGGAACGGGCAGAGATACCCAGATTCAGCGGTACCGGCTCTGGGTTGCACTATATTTTATCATAAAGTATATGAATCAGGAAATACAGGAGACAGAAATCAGAATACAGAAGAATGTTAAACTGTAGACTATTGGGCCGTTAGCGACCTAACAGTCTAATAGCCTACAGCCTATACGTCTCCAGACTGCAATGAGGGAAGTAATGGGAATAAAGGAATCCATCAAGGAGCTGCTGCGGGAGGCTGATCTTTACAAAAAGCATGGCCTGCTTGACGAAGCAAGAGGTAAATACACTGAAGCTGAGCAAAAGATTCGAGAGAATGACAGAATTCAGAACAAGGAAAAGGTTCTTAAAGGCATCGCGAAGAAGATCCGTCTATTGGATTCAGACACTCAACGCGTAGAAAAAGGACCGTTGTCACCCGAACTTTCAGAAAAAGCTCAGGACCTTATCCAGAATCTGTTTTCATTCTCAAAGTCGGACAGCAAAGAGGAAGCGGTTTTGGAAGGGGCCATCGCTCTTGCAAAATTCGGGCAGTTTGAACGAGCCTTGGGTGAATTTAACAAGCTTATCGACAAAGAATCACACCGGGTGGTGGCTGCTAAGAATGTATTGCGATGCCACATCCAGCTCAACTCTGAAGATGCGGCCGCAGATCAATATGAAGACTGGGTAAGCAAAGGAGACTTTCTGCCCGTTCAGTTAGAAAAAGTCCGACTTTTCCTTGTGGAAATACTGAAAAGTAAAGGAATCCAGAGAGATCTCACCTCCGTTTCGATAAAAGAAGAACCGGTTCAGGAACCTGAGGAAGAGGAAGACTTTATCGACATCAGTTCTATTGGCATCTATTTTAATTTCGGGCCGGCAAAAGGCAAGGTTGTTGAATTTGACGTAAACTTTCAATCAGGCAATATGCTCAGTCTGATAATCTCCAAAAATGACGCCAAAACCATTGAACCGATGCAAGAGGGTGATGCATTAAAAGATCTTCAGTTTTATTCTCCCATAGCCATGTTCAACGGATCCGGTATTGTATCCGCTAAATCACAAATTAAATCCGGGCCCAAGCAGGGAGATTTTTGTCTTGATATAAAGATCACAAGCAAATAAAAAAAAAGAGCTTTTGGGTAACAGTTGATTATGATATGTTGAATTAGAATTTCTGTCGTGTTTCATAAAATCGTTATGCGATTTTATTTCTTCACCTGGAGTCGTGCCGCATGGCAATATTTAACCTGAAAAAACGAGAGATCGAATGTAAGATTGTCTATTACGGCCCGGGCCGTGGTGGGAAAACCACAAATCTGGAATATATATTCAAGAGTTATTCAAAACAGATAACCGGTGAGATGGTTTCCATAAACACGGAAGGTGACCGAACGCTCTTTTTTGATTTCCTTCCCATGGGGTTAGGAAAGATCAGGGGTTGTGATATCAAGGTGCAGCTGTACACGGTGCCGGGGCAGGTGCAATACAGTGCGACCCGTAAACTTGTTCTCAGGGGTGTCGATGGCATTGTTTTTGTGGCTGATTCTCTTGAGGTGAGGCGAGAAAAAAATATGCTGTCCCTGAAAGACCTTCAGAAGAATTTAAAGGAGTACGGCCTGAATATCTTCAAGATACCGCTGGTGCTTCAATACAATAAAAGGGATCTGGCTGATGAAGGCATTCCATTGATGTCTGTTGAGAAAATGGAGAAAGACCTCAATCGCCAGTTAAAGGCGCCCGCTTTTCCGGGTAGCGCCACCAAGGGTACCGGGGTCGGTGATGCGCTGAAGGAGTGCGTCCAACTGACATTAAAGGCTTTGCAACGAGAATTACAATGGGCTGAGTAGGCATCGGATGAAAGAAGACATACTACAGGGAAACATTAAATTTCTCAATCTTGGCGACCTCATGCAACTTCTGGGGGGCAATGGCAGTTCAGGTATCTTGCGGATCATGAGTCCATATGCGCCCGAACCCGGCATTATCTATTTTGACAACGGCAATCCAATCAATGCTTCCTGCGGCATGCTTTCGGGGCTGGATGCTCTTTATTCGCTGTTTGGCTGGACAGATGGTGACTTTGAGTTTACAACGACAAGCGTCACGAGTGAAAGGGTCATCACCAAGGGGCGCATGGGGATTATTCTGGATGGTCTGAAGATGCTGGACGAAGGCCGGACCGAAAGACTGGGGCCGGTCTCCATGGATAGCCGAACTGCCAAGTATTCTGATGCTGGTGCAGCACTTCCGGTTATTTGGGGCCCTTTGGTCGATTATATGTATGTTGTAGATGAAGAAGAATTTCACGACGGTGACACCATACTGCAAGAGGGCAGACACGGCAACTGGGTATGGGTGGTTCTCGAAGGAGTCATTGATATCATCAGGGAAACCACTTCAGAACCCTTGACACTTTTTCAGATAGGGAACGGCTCTTTTGTCGGCAGTATATCCTCTTTCCTGGTCCGAAATCATTCGCGGATGTATTCCGCCAAGGCTGTGGGAGATGTTCAGCTGGGTGTTCTCGATTCGCAACGGCTTGCCCAGGAATATTCGAAAATGTCATACGAGTTCAAGGCCTTTGTCATGAGCCTGGACAGGAGATTGCGTCACGTCACAGATCGTGTGGTGGAGTATTCAACAAAGCAGATAGATCTTGACGACTATCTAAGGTATAGCCAGAAGGTGATCGAGCAGGGCGATGATGAGAAACGCTTATTCCGGGTCCAACATGGCAAGGCATCTCTGGTTCAGAAAACCGATGATGGTTTTGTGCCCTTGGCACACCTGGAACGTGACGATTTTTTTGGTTATATTCCATTTTTAGACCTTGGTCATGAACCTGAATTTGCCTCTGTACTGGCCTCGAAAGACCTGAAAATTCAGACACTGAACCCGGATATCCTTCAACAAGAATACGACAATATTTCCACCACGTTCAAGAACTTTATCGATAATATCGCGACATGCACCCATTATTCAACAAAGGTACTGAACAATCGGCAGAAAGAATTGATGACATAGGCAGAATCATCCCAACGACAGGTGGACAGGATGAATGGCAGTGATAAACGAAGGCACATACGGGTAGAATCGACGAATCTTCTGAATTTTGTCGGCATGGGTGAAGACGGTGAGCCATGTCAGCAGGGTATGGGTAGAACGCTCAATGTGTCTGAATCCGGCATATTGCTCGAGACCCACAAACCCATTGAACCCCGGACGCGTATTTCAATAACTATCGGCATCGAAGAAGAACTCGTCGATATTGAAGGGAAGGTCGTTTTCCTGAAGGAAAGCGCCAAAGATATTTATGAGGCTGGTATTCAGTTTTCACAAATCGATGATAAGGAGCGGATGATTCTGCTCAAATTTATCGAAGCATTCAATAATTGAAAGGCATTGCAAGTATGAATCAACCCGTTCTGGAAACCGACTTTAAAGATTTGAAATTGCTGAAAAGGGGTAAAGTGCGTGATGTATATGATCTGGATGATGCCTTATTGATGGTTGCAACAGACAGGATATCCGCATTTGATGTTATCATGAACGACCCGGTTCCTGGAAAAGGCATTATTCTTACCCAGATATCTCTGTTCTGGTTTGATGCCATGAAGTCTCTGGTGCCCAATCATGTTATCTCAAGTGATGTCGCTGAGTACCCTGCTGTCTGCAGGCCCTATGCCGAAAAACTGCACGGCAGAAGCATGCTGGTTCGGAAAACAGAACCCCTGTCCATCGAATGTGTTGTCAGGGGCTATATTTCCGGCTCCGGCTGGAAATCTTATCAGGAAACCCGAAGTGTCTGCGGTATAGGTCTGCCGGACGGACTCAAGGAATCAGACAAGCTTCCCGAACCCATATTTACACCATCCACCAAAGCAGAAATTGGTCTCCATGATATGAATATCGATTTTGATGAAGCTGCTCGGATGGTCGGAAAAGAGGTTGCCGAGGAAGTCAAGCGTCTAAGCCTGTCAATATATAACAAGGGTGCTGAAATATCTGATCAGAAAGAGATTATCATCGCCGACACGAAATTTGAATTCGGGATAATAGAGAATGAAATCATCCTCATCGATGAAGTTCTCACGCCGGATTCTTCCAGATTCTGGCCCAAGGGGACCTATGCCCCAGGGGGCCCACAGAAAAGCTTTGATAAACAATACTTGAGAGACTACCTGAGTGCCATCGAGTGGAACAAGGAGCCGCCCCCTCCACCGCTTCCGGATACCGTTGTCCGGAAAACCTACCAGAAATACAAGGAGGCTTTAACCCAGCTGACGGGTAGAGACGATGTCCTATAGGATGACGGCTCTGGATCTGACCGTCATTGCTTTAGAAGATGACACCTACAGAATTACCACGTCGGCAGCCGTTGAAGACCTCATTAAATCCATACAACACGTCGGCCTGATCAACCCGCCTGTCCTTCTCCGAAAACAGGACCGATATATCATTGTTGCAGGGTTTCGTCGTATTGCGGCCATGCAGAAACTGGATTATCGGCAGATTCCAGTCAAGGTGATGCCGGCAGAAAGTTTATCCCTCGAATGCATTCGGATCGCCATCACCGACAACATTTCACAAAGGAAACTTGATCTCCTGGAGATCTCCCGTGCGCTGGCACTGCTGGATAAGTGCATGAAAGACCGGGAACGCTTGTATGCAGAGGCACAAAATCTCGGATTACCCGGAAACCATCATCTCATTGAAAAAATCATTGGGATCTGTCGGCTCCCCCACCTGACTCAGGCGGGGATTTACCAGAACAGAATATCCTTGAATATGGCTGTCGAACTCCAAGGATTTGATTCTTTTACAGGGAACCTGTTGACCAGGGTTTTCATGGAACTAAAGCTAAACCAGAACAAGCAGAGGGAAATCTGCTCCCATCTCAAAGAAATCGCCCATCGTGAAAAGCGTAGTACCCAGGAGATACTGTTGTCCGAAGATATCCCGGAGGTGCTGGCGGACAAGGACCTGGATAATCTCCAGAAAACCAGGGCAGTGAGGTTGAATTTACGCAGGCGGCGTTTCCCGAATCTTTCACTATCTGAAGAATCATTCCAACGTAACCTGAGAAAGCTTAACCTGGGCAGCAGGATCAGCCTGCTCCCTCCTGAGTATTTTGAGGGGACATCCCTGAAACTCAGTATGTCTTTTAAGAACGAGACTGAATTGAAAGAACAGATTGATATTCTCAACAAAACTCTCACCAACCCGCACCTCACAAAGATTTTCCAATCCCGCTGACTTCTGGAAAATCCATCCCCCCGAATAGCGACACCGTCGCGTCACATAAAATCGTGCAACGATTTTATTATTGAACATATTTTACTTGACAAATACAATGCAAAGATTATAGGTCCATATAAGAAATAAATAAGGTTCATTAAATATGGGAATACATGAACGCAAAGAAAGAGAACGCGAGAGAAGGCGACAGCAGATTATTGTGGCCGCTAAACGTGTATTTTCTAAGAAAGGCTTCACCAGAGCTACCATGGAAGACATCGCCCATGAAGCAGAGTTAAGCCCGGGCACTTTGTATCTCTATTTCAAGAATAAAGACGAGTTGTACGCATCCCTGTCTCTCAGAATCCTGCATTACTTACTGATACGTCTGGAACATCTCAACAGTGACAACCATTTAGACATTGAAGCGCGGATATCGGGCCTTAAAGAAGCCATGTATGACGTGTACGAGTTCGACCCGATGATCCTTATTAACATGTTTCATCTGCAATCCAGCGACACCTTAAAGAATTTAACACCTGAGTTACTGTCAGAGATCAAAAGATTATCCAAACAATCACTTTCTGAAATGGCTAAACTGTTCGAGGAAGGGGTTCAGAAAGGTATTTTTATCGACAAGCACCCTATGGCCATTGCCGATACTTTCTGGGCTCTGTTTTCCGGCGTGGTTCTCTGGGAAACAAGCAAAAGCATCATCAACGAAGACAAGGATTATCTCAGGGAAACTCTCGAGATAGCCTTTGAAATATTTGACAGTGGGATCAAGAAACACTCCCACACTTCAAACCCAAAACACCCGTAAAAAAACTGTTTTTTACTTTTTACGAGGTCTTACCAAGAAGGAGGGCTGTAAATGGCAGAAAAAGAAGTTGTTGAAACATCAGAAGCGCAGATTGCGGTTCACTGGGGTGAAGAGGATTATTATTATCCCTCTTACCAGTTTGTGGCCCAGGCCAACATGAGCGATCCTGCCGTTTACGATCGGTTCGCTTTGGACAATTTTCCTAATTGTTTTAAGGAGTATGCTGACCTGCTGGACTGGTATGAATACTGGGACACCACATTGGACACCAGCGATGCACCATGCTGGAAATGGTTTGTGGGGGGAAAGATCAATGCGAGTTACAACTGTGTTGACAGACACCTCGCCAAAAACAAGAACAAGACAGCTATTCACTTCGTTCCTGAACCCATGGATGAGAAATATGAGCACGTGACCTATCAGGAACTTTATGTCCGGGTAAATGAATTTGCAGCTCTCCTGCGGGAGTTTGCCGGGTTAAAAGCCGGCGACCGCGTCACGTTGCATATGCCCATGCTCGCAGAACTTCCCATTACCATGCTGGCATGTGCCCGGCTGGGTGTTATCCATTCACAGGTTTTCGGCGGGTTCAGCGGGCGCGCATGCGCCGATCGCATCGTAGACTCCAACAGCAGGGTACTGATCACTGCCGATACTTATTACAGAAGCGGCACCCTCCTGGATCATAAACAGAATGCGGATATTGCCTGTGACCTGGCCGAAAAAGACGGCCAGAAGGTTGACAAGGTCCTGGTCTGGCAACGCTATCCGGGCAAGGCGTCCGCTCCGACACCCATGAAGGAGGGGAGGGATTATTTTGTCAACGATCTTTTAAAAGACTTCTACGGGGCACGGGTCGATCCGGTTCCCATGCCGGCGGAAGCACCTCTTTTCCTCATGTACACCAGTGGTACCACGGGTAAACCCAAGGGATGTCAGCACGGAACCGGCGGTTACATGGCCTACGTTGCCGGCACGTGTAAATACGTTCAGGATATCCATCCTGAAGATGTCTACTGGTGCATGGCCGACATCGGGTGGATTACCGGGCATTCCTACATTGTTTACGGTCCCCTGGCTGTTTGTGCTTCCACTGTCGTTTATGAAGGTGTTCCCACGTTTCCGGATGCAGGCAGGGCCTGGCGAATTGCCCAGGATCTGGATGTGAATATATTTCACACAGCACCAACGGCCATTCGGGCCTTGAGAAAATTAGGACCCGAAGAGCCGGCCAAATACAACTATCACTTCAAACACATGACGACCGTGGGTGAACCCATCGAGCCGGAGGTGTGGAAGTGGTATCATGAGGTCGTGGGTAAGGGAGAAGCCATCATTGTGGATACCTGGTGGCAGACTGAAACGGGTGGATTTCTGTGCAGCACGCTCCCGGGCATCACACCTATGAAACCTGGGAGTGCCGGGCCGGGTATGCCTGGCATCCATCCTATTATTTTGGATGACGAGGGTGAAGTGCTGCCCCAGGGCGCCGGAAAAGCGGGTAATATCTGTATCCAGAACCCCTGGCCGGGCGGTTTTCAGACTATCTGGGGTGACCGGGATCGTTTTGTGGATACCTATTATGCCAGATACTGCAAGGACCCGGAAAGCAAGCGCTGGCAGGATTGGCCCTATCTGACCGGTGATGCAGCTGTTGAATCCGAGGATGGCTATTACCGTATCCTGGGCCGAATTGACGACGTCATCAATGTGTCCGGCCACCGTCTTGGCACCAAGGAAATCGAATCGGCCTCCATGGTTTGTCCAGAGGTGGCAGAGGCGGCGGTTGTTCCGGTGAATCATGAAATCAAGGGCAAGGAGCCGGATCTTTATGTCGCGTTAAAGCCGGGTGTCGAGGCCACTGAAGAGCTGGCCAAAAAAATATCAGATGCCGTGAGTACGGAGATCGGCAAGATTGCCAAACCGAGGAAGGTCTGGATTGTTGCCGACATGCCGAAGACACGATCCGGCAAGATCATGCGACGTGTTCTGGGTGCCATCTCAAACAATATTGATGAGGGCGATGTCTCCACCCTCGCCAACCCCGAGATCGTCGAATCGATCAAGAAAATGGTTCAATCATGAGCATCGCAGATTTGTAAGGAGAACCGGCGTTGCTTGTGAGTTTCATCCATAGAATCCATATTTCCTGCAGTGCACTGCAGGAAAGGGTTTAACCAATAACCTTATTCAGCAAAGGAGAAGGTCAATGGGATCACATGTTTACTGGCTATTCTTTTTCGTCCTGCTCTACTGGGGATACTGCATTACCATCGGTGTCACCGGCTACTTGAAGGCCAAGAAAGGTACCGACTACTTTATTGCCGGTCGCGAACTCAACATCTGGGTATTTGTTCTGGCGGCCACGGCCACATCGTTCAGCGGCTGGACCTTTGTCGGCCATCCAGCCCTGATATGGAGGGACGGACTTCCGTATGGATATGCATCGTTTTATGTTATCACCATTCCGTTTACGGGCGTCCTTTTCCTGAAACGGCAATGGTTGATGGGCAAACGCTACGGTTTCGTTACCCCGGGGGAGATGTATCATCAATATTTTAACTCCGAGGCCATGCGTATCCTGACCGTTGTCGTAGCACTGTTTTTCAGTATTCCCTACCTGGGAATCCAACTGCGGGCATCGGGGGTTTTGTTTAACATTTTAACCGACGGCATGTTTTCGGTCAACGTGGGCATGTGGATGTTGGCCACGGTGGTGGCGCTATACGTTGGTTTAGGTGGTTTGCGTTCGGTTGCTTATGTTGACACGGCCCAATGTATTTTGTTGTGGTCGGGGATTGTGGCTTTGGGATTTATCTCGGTCAGTTTTGCCGGCGGTTGGGATTCCATGACATCCAAGTTCGGAGACATTGTCGTCTGGATCAACAGCGGAGGTGCCAGTGTACCCACCTGGGCAGATCCGGAGGCGGTCAAAGTGTTTATGGCCAACAAGGCGGCCATTTTTAAAATTACACCCGCTGGCCACAGTCATCTTGTGGCGGTTCCCGGTGTGATTCAATGGGTGCCTTCAGCAGGCAAGACTGTCGGTGGTGTTTGGACCGGTGTTATGGTTCTGACCTACATGTTTGCTCTGATGGGAATCCATGCCTCACCGGCATTTTCCATGTGGGCTTTTGCCAACAAGAATCCAAAACCGTTTCCGCTGCAGCAGGTGTGGGCATCCAGCCTGGGTATTGGGCTCGCCCTGTTTATTTTTACTACCATGCAGGCTATGGGCACTTGGGTAATGAGTCTGTATAGTCCAGATGGTAATGGGGAAACCGTACTGATTCTTGCTAATCTTGTGGGCGGTAAACAGGCCAACTTGGTGCCTTATTTGATTCATCTGTTGTCGAAAACAGCCCCATTTGCCGTCGGCTTGTTGGCCATTTGCGCCCTGGCAGCAATGCAGTCCACCGGTGCGGCCTACATTTCCACCGCCAGCGGCATGCTGACCCGGGACATTGTCAAACGCTTTTTCAAAAAAGACATGACCGAAACCGGGCAAACCCAGTGGGGCCGCATTAACGTGCTGGTTGTGGTCGGATCGGCCCTGGTCTTTGCTTCCATCGTACCGGGCGCCATCGTCATGCTGGGTGGGCTGGCCGTGTCTTACGGGTTTATGATGTACCCGGCCCTGATCGGCACCCTTTACTGGCCGTGGCTTACACGCCAGGGGGTTGTTGCCGGCCTGATCTGCGGAATCATTGCGGTAACGCTGACCTTTAAATTTAAATTTGGCCTTCCCTGGGGGGCTTATCCGCTGACGATTCACTGCGCAGGGTGGGGCATCATATTCAACCTGCCGGTGGCCATACTGGTAAGCTTTTTTACCCAACCGGACAAACAGGAAGCCGATCGCCGCATGGAATACCACACTTTCATCAGGCAACATGCCAGTCTGCCGGAAGACAAGCGGCCTCTGATTAAAATCGGCTGGATAGTCACCCTCGGCTGGTTCTTGTTTGCCATCGGACCTTTCTGCGTGATGGGCAACTCTATCTTTGGTGATCCGCTGAAGCCTGCAACCTGGTTCAACGGCATGCCGTCCATCTGGATCTGGCAGATCATCTGGTGGATACTGGGTGTCGCTATGATGTGGTTTCTGGCTTACAAGCTGGAAATGTCGACCAACATCAAAGGTGATGTCGAGGTCCTGAAGCACGATATTTACGAGGAATAGCACCCTGGTAAGTATTTTCCGCAGGCCCATAGGTTTTGCGGTGATGGATTGAAAATAATAGAGGGGGCGTTGCTGCCCCCTCTATTTTTGGTTTATTTTTTGATGAATGTACCGTATAGTAGCCACATGAAAATTCGAATTCAACAACTATTCATCATAGGGGCAGTTATTGCTGTTTTGGGGTGTGGGGTGGGGGTGCCAGCGTATAAGGATGCGATCCTGGACGGCGTTGCTGCGTTGAGCCGCAACAAACTGGATAAAGCAATGGTGGATTTCAACCGGGCGATCAAACTGGATCCCAGTCGTGCGGATGGATATCTGGGTCGAGCCGATGTCTTCAATGCCATGAAACAGTATGACGAGGCCCTTGTGGATTATCACCGGGCCCTTGAGATCAATCCCGGTTTTGCACAGGCTTACGCGAACCGTGGCATTGCGTACAGTCATATAGGCCAGTACAAAGAGGCCATCGAGGATTATGAAAAGGCTCTGGAGCTGGACCCTAAAATAGATAACCCTCCGAGTTTCATCAACCGTCTTTTTAGCAATGAACCGAATACCGACAAGGGTATCAGGAAACATTTAGAGTACTTGAAAAAGCAGATCAAATCTTAGGCTGTTTTGATCATTTGAGCATTCGATATTTTGATTTGTTTCGTATTTGGATATTCGAATTTAGAATTTATCCGCCTTCGCAGAATACCACGGGCTTGCCCGTGGATGAATGCAAAAGCAAAGGTTAATTGCTACGGCGCGATGTCACCCCTAAGGCAAGGCGGATAACCGCGGCGTAGCCGAAGGCGAAGACGGGTATTTTAATGGGACCACGGGTTTAC
>Ga0164315_10000331_pt1 | contig 31614 bp, 25 predicted proteins | sample GuaBasSedimGuay6_FD_113737 | JGI IMG/M metagenome (GOLD analysis project Ga0164315, IMG submission 113737) | Subseafloor sediment microbial communities from Guaymas Basin, Gulf of California, Mexico - Guay6, Core 4569-2, 0-3 cm | ecosystem: Environmental > Aquatic > Marine > Hydrothermal vents... | reverse complement strand
CCTAAATCAGCGCCAAAGCCACCTTCGGTAATGACGTAATCAGCCAGTTTCAAACCAGTCTTGGTTGCCGTGACCGTATTACAACCATGTGCGATGTTGGCAAATGGGCCACCATGAATAATTGCAATATTATTTTCCAGGGTTTGCACCAGGTTCGGGTTGATCGCATCTTTCAACAGGGCTGCCATTGAGCCTTGTGCATTCAGGTCTCTTGCATAAATTGCCGTCTTATTATCACGTTTATAACCAATAACAATACGTCCCAGACGTTCTTTTAGATCAGCACGACCGGTTGCCAGACACAGGATCGCCATGATTTCTGAAGCGACGACGATATCAAAGCCGTCTTCACGTAGATAACCATTGGCAGGGCCACCCATGCCGACAGTGATCTTACGTAGTGCGCGGTCATTCATATCGACGACGCGCTTCCACTGGATACGTCGTGGGTCGATGCCTAGTTCATTACCGTGACTGATATGGTTATCGATCATGGCGGACAACAGGGCATGAGCAACGCCAATGGCATGGAAATCTCCGGTGAAATGGAGATTAATGTCTTCCATAGGTACCACCTGGGAATAACCGCCACCTGCTGCTCCGCCTTTCATACCAAAGCAGGGACCAAGTGAAGGTTCACGCAGGCACATGATGGCTTTTTTACCAATGCGATTTAATGCATCGCCCAAACCTACTGTGGTTGTGGTTTTGCCTTCGCCTGCGGGGGTTGGACTGACAGCCGTGACCAGGATGAGTTTGCCATCCTCTCTATCTTTCAGGCTTTCAATGTAATTCAGGGATAATTTTGCCTTGTAATGACCATATGGCTCTAAATGTTCACTTTCGATGCCATACTGGTCTTTGGCTAAATCAACAATACGCTTCTTGTTCGCTTTTTGTGCAATTTCTATATCTGACATGCCGGCCTCCTTCAGATAGTTACCGGTTGAAAATTTTTATAAAACACAATAAGTTATAAAAACTTATGAAATTATTTTTTATACTTCTTGGTGTATTGGGTTCACCAATGAGCCGTTTATTCTATCGGTTTATGACGAGATTCACTAATTATCTTTTAATGGAAAGAACGCTGAGATGACTGCATCAACAAGCGGGCTATCAGAGAGACTGGATAGATTAAGGCTGTTGCTTGCGAGCAGCAGGGGACAATTCTTGTTGGCCATGCTTGGGCTAATCAGTGGTGTGCTGGTTGGTATGGTCATCATCCTCTTCAGGTTACTGATTGAGGGGGTGCAATCCGGCATTCTCCCTGGGGGTAATACCGAGGATTATGAGTCATTGAGCTGGCAGGCTCGCATATTACTAAGCGGCACTGGAGGTGTGGTGCTAGGCCTGTTGTTTCATTTCACGTCCCCATCAGCAAGGAGAGTTGGTGTTATCCATGTGCTGGAACGACTCGGATATCATGAGGGTCATCTGCCTTTCAAGAATATGTTGCTGCAATTTGTTGGGGGCGCTATTGCGATTATTTCAGGACATTCCGTTGGTAGAGAAGGACCGAGTGTGCATCTGGGCGCAGCAACAGCCAGTTTACTGGGACAGAAATTGCGGATGCCAAACAATAGCATCCGCGTATTGGTTGCCTGTGGTGCAGCAGCGGCCATTGCTGCTTCATTTAACACCCCGCTGGCCGGTGTTATTTTTTCCATGGAAGTCATCATGATGGAATACACCATTATCGGTTTTACGCCGGTGATTCTTGCAGCCGTGAGCGCAACCACTGTGAATTGGGCTGTTTTTGGGAAAACGCCAGCCTTTGTGGTGCCTGCACTGGAACTGGGTTCATATTGGGAATTACCGTTGATTGTCATTATGGGGATCGTCATTGGCACCCTTGCAGCTATGTTCATTGCCGCATTAAAGTGGCTAAGCGTTAAAGTTAAAAATATTCCGCTGTGGATAAAGCTGCCACTTGCGGGACTGGCAGTGGGTCTTTGTGCGTTCTTTACGCCAGAAATCATGGGGATTGGTTACGATACAGTGAACAATGCCCTGTCAGGTGAATTGGCTATACAGGTACTTTTGTTGGTGCTGGTAGTAAAATTTATTGCGACCATAATCAGTATTGGTATGGGGGTGCCCGCAGGGCTGATTGGACCAACCTTATTTATCGGCGCAATCACTGGAAGTTTATTTGGACTCTTGTTTGCCTTACTACCGGGGAGCATTTCTCAGCCTGGTCTTTATGCCATGCTGGGCATGGGTGCGATGATGGGTGCGACCCTGCAGGCACCGCTGGCAGCATTGGTGACCTTACTCGAGTTAACGGCGAATCAGAATATTATCTTTCCGGGGATGCTGGCAATAGTCAGTGCCAATCTGACCACGAGGGAGTTGTTTGGATATGAGTCAGTCTATATTTCACAGATGAGAGGGATCGGCCTCGACTATCGTGATGACCCGGTTGCTCAGTCATTGCGCCGTCTTGCCGTTACCTCGGTGATGAACTCCAGCTTTGCACTTGTACAACCACAATTGAACCGGCAACAGGCAGAGGCAGTGATGGTCGAACATCCTGTCTGGTTGATTATCAAATGTGAAGCGGAAATGCTGTTAATGCCAGCTGCCGATCTGGCACGGTATCTGGAAGAGACCCATGCAGAAAAATTAAAACAGGACGAGGATCCAGAGTTGATAATAGACCTGCAGGAATTGCCATCAAAAAGAAAACAACTGGCAGCAGTTTCCAGTCAATCAACGCTGCAGCAGGGACTGAAGATACTTGATGAATCAGATGCCGAAGCACTTTATGTCATCAAGCCATTGGGTAGCTCTGCAGACAAGATATTTGGTGTCGTGACACGTCAGATCATCGAGGAAGCATATCGCCACAGGGCTTGAGAGCTATCTAGTCAGGCTCCGTCAGACTTCTTGTTGGTCGACTTAACAGGGTGATGATGCCTGCGCAGATAATGAGCAGGGCACCGAAAAGTGTGAGTATATCCGGTGTTTCAGACCAGAATATCCAGCCATAAATCGCAGCAAATATAATCGTGTTGTAGCTGTAGGGACTGACTCTGGCGGCAGGTGCAAGGCTGTAACCATGCGTCAAAAGTAACTGCCCCAGTGTTGCTGCAAGTCCGGCAAATACCATGGCCAATAATGGTTTCAAGTCTGGTGTTTGCCAGTACCAGAACATGGGAACGGCTGAAATCAGGGTAGCTGTGATGCTGAAGTAAAAAACAATGCGGCGTGTAGGTTCTGTCTTTGATAAATTACGAATTGTAACCATGGCCAGCGCAGCAAAGACTGCAGAAACCAGACCGACCAATGCGGCAGTAGATAAAATCCCCATGCCTGGTTTCAGGATAAGACAGATACCGGCGAAGCCGATGAAGATGGCCAATATAAGTTTACGAGTGGCCTCTTCGCCTAGCCATAACAGAGCAATAATCGCCGTGAAAATAGGCGAGCTAAAATTGAGTAACACGGCTTCTGCAAGCGGCAGATGGGCAATAGCGTAAAAGAAGCAATACATTGCGGCCAGGCCGGCGACGGAACGGGTGACATGTCCTGACAGGCGATTTGTTTTTAGACCATTAAAGCCACTGTGATACAGCCAGGGCAAGAGGAACAAAAGGCCAAAGCTATTTCTTAAAAACACCATTACCTCGCTCGAGAGCGAGGTTGATGCATAGCGTACGGCCACTCCCATCGAGGCAAACATCAGTGCAGCCAGTGTTGTAGCAAGAGCCGCACGCGGCAGGTTATATGGTTCGCCAATAGTCATTTATTCAGGTGTGCCCCTCCGGGCAGGCTTCGTGTTCTGGATTCAAAAGGGCAAACATTCTACATGATTGAGGTTCGATAGCAGGGCTGGCAGCGAAAATAAGCGGTTTCAAGATGGAGAAAGATCACCATATCTGGTAGCATCGTCCGCGAATTATGGAACGAAATACAAGCCTTATTGAACATGCCAACGGTTCACAACGCTTCAGGCGAATCGATAAGGACTCCTCCCCTACAATTAATGTCAACACGGTATTTAAGCTCGCATGACTAAGTTCATTTTTGTTACTGGTGGTGTGGTCTCTTCATTGGGCAAGGGCATCGCCTCTGCCTCATTAGGCGCTATTCTTGAGGCCCGCGGTCTAAAGGTGACCTTGCTAAAACTGGATCCCTATATCAATGTTGATCCTGGCACCATGAGTCCATTCCAGCATGGTGAAGTATATGTCACCGAGGATGGTGCGGAGACTGACCTTGATCTGGGTCACTACGAACGCTTCGTACGTACTACCATGGGTAAGCGCAATAATTACACCACAGGTCGGATCTACTTGAATGTGATTCAGCGGGAGCGCCGCGGTGATTATCTCGGTGGCACAGTTCAGGTGATCCCGCATATCACCGATGAAATCAAGAAGTGCATTATGGAGGGTGCCGGTGATGCCCAGATCGCCATGGTTGAGATTGGCGGTACGGTGGGTGATATCGAGTCGCAACCTTTTCTCGAGGCTATTCGTCAGCTTCGATTTGAGTTGGGCGCAGAAAATACCTTGTTTATGCATCTTACCCTGGTGCCCTATATTGCAGCGGCTGGGGAAATAAAAACCAAACCAACACAACATTCAGTAAAAGAATTACGTTCCATTGGTATTCAACCTGATGTGTTGTTATGTCGTACAGAAAAGCAGCCCTTGCCGGACGAGCAGCGTAAAAAAGTTGCACTCTTCACCAATGTTGAAGAGTCCGCGATTATCTCGGGTGTGGATGTCGATAGTATCTACAAGATTCCAAGAAGTTTGCATGAACAGGGGTTAGACGAGATCGTTGCAAAAAAATTACATCTCGATCTGCCTCCGGCAGATCTTGGTGAATGGGATGCGGTTGTTGAAGCAATGGCGTCACCTCAGGGTGAAGTAAATATTGCCATGGTAGGCAAGTACATTGATCTTGCTGATTCGTATAAATCACTGACTGAAGCACTTACCCACGCAGGCATTCAAACCCGGACGAGCATCAAGCTTAGCTACATTGATTCAGAAGAACTGGAAACGACAGGTACCGGGTGTTTACATGCGATGGATGCGATCCTGGTTCCTGGTGGCTTTGGCAACAGGGGCATAGATGGAAAGATTGCTGCCGTTAAATATGCCAGGGAAAACCATATTCCTTATCTCGGTATTTGTCTGGGCATGCAGTTGGCGGTCATCGAATTCGCCAGACATCAGCTGGGACTTGAAGATGCAAACAGTACCGAATTTGTCAGAGATGCCAAAGACCCTGTGATTGCGCTGATTACAGAATGGATGGACCAGAATGGCACCATTGAACAACGTGATGAGAATACTGATCTGGGTGGAAGCATGCGCCTGGGTGGTCAGCAGTGCCAATTGGTGGAAGGTAGCCGCGTCAGGGAATTATACGGCAAGGACGTCATCATTGAGCGCCATCGGCATCGCTACGAATTTAACAATAACTATAAGTCACAATTGCAAGATGCCGGGATGAATTTTACCGGCCTGTCTATGGATGGCCAATTGGTCGAAATTATTGAACTGGCTGATCATCCCTGGTTCGTAGCCTGTCAGTTCCATCCGGAATTCACATCAACACCCAGAGATGGACATCCACTCTTTACTGGTTTTGTTGCAGCCGCCTCACGTTATCGTGATTCCCAGAATGAGAGTCTGGCAGAATCTGGCAGCAGTAAGGAGGCCAGGAATGCAGTTGTGTGATTTTGAAGTCGGCAGTGACAAGCCGTTCTTTCTGATTGCGGGTCCCTGTGTCGTAGAAAGTGAACAGATGGCCTTGGATGTGGCGGCTTATTTACAGGAGTTGACCAGAGAACTTGGTATCGCCTTCATTTACAAGTCTTCATACGACAAGGCAAACAGGAGTTCACATGATTCCTATCGTGGGCCTGGCATAGCCGAAGGCCTGAAAATACTGGCGAAGGTTAAAGAAACCCTGAATGTGCCGGTACTGACAGATGTACACGATGGTTCGCCCCTGGATGAAATTGCGGCTGTGGTAGATGTTCTGCAAACACCCGCCTTCCTGTGTCGGCAGACTGATTTTATTCAGGATGTGGCAAGTCATGGTCTGCCTGTGAATATTAAAAAAGGTCAGTTTCTGGCACCCTGGGATATGCAACATGTTGTGAATAAGGCGCGTGCGGCAGGCAATGAGCAGATCATGGTCTGTGAAAGGGGCGCCAGTTTTGGTTACAATTATCTGGTTTCAGACATGCGATCACTGGTTGTGATGCAAGAAACGGGTTGTCCTGTCGTATTTGATGCCACACACTCTGTGCAAATGCCCGGGGGGCAGGGGGCTCAATCAGGAGGGCAACGGGAATTTATTCCGGCATTGGCACGCGCAGCGACTGCTGTAGGCATTGCCGGATTATTTATGGAAACGCATCCAGATCCAGAAAAGGCATTAAGTGATGGGCCAAATTCCTGGCCCCTGGATAAAATGCGAGAATTATTAGAAACACTAAAAAGTATTGATGAACAGGTAAAACCGGCTGCTGAAAATGGGTAAAACCATCAATGAGTGAAACCGGATAAAAATAATAACGAGGTAAATTGTATGTCTGCCATAGCTAAAATTATTGCAAGAGAAGTACTGGATTCACGCGGTAACCCGACCATCGAAGCAGAGGTCGTTACAGAAACAGGCGCAGTGGGTAGTGCCATGGTGCCTTCCGGTGCATCGACAGGTATCCGCGAAGCGCTGGAATTGAAAGATGGTGATAAGAATCGCTATCTGGGTCAGGGTGTACTCAAGGCCGTCGATAATATTCACACTAAAATAAGTTCTGTCGTTGTTGGCATGGATGTCACGGATCAAGCCGGCATCGATCAGGCCATGATTGATCTGGATGGTACACCGAATAAAGGTAATCTGGGTGCCAATGCGATCCTGGCTGTTTCTATGGCAACAGCCCATGCGGCAGCCAATGAACAAGGCATTCCTCTTTATGAATACCTGGGTGGTGATGGGCCTTTAGTTATGCCCGTGCCGATGATGAATATCATCAATGGTGGTGCACATGCAGACAATAGTGTCGATATTCAGGAGTTTATGGTTTTACCTGTCGGTGCATCCAGTATCAGGGAAGCCGTGAGATATGGTACGGAAATATTTCATGCACTTAAAGCGGTGCTTTCAGCAAAAGGTTTAGGTACTACGGTAGGTGATGAAGGTGGTTTTGCACCAAACCTGTCCTCCAATGAAGAGGCGATTGAGGTGATTCTTGAGGCTATAGAAAAGGCCGGTTTCAAGGCGGGTGAAGATATTCTGCTGGGACTTGATGTCGCAAGTTCAGAGTTCTATGAAGATGGAAAATACACGCTTGAATCAGAGAACAAGGTATTAAGTGCAGAAGAGTTTATTGATTTTCTTGCACCCTGGTTCGATAAGTACCCATTGATTACGATGGAAGATGGTCTGGCCGAGGATGATTGGGAAGGCTGGAGTTTGTTAACTGAGAGGCTAGGCAAAAATGTGCAATTGGTTGGAGACGATCTTTTCGTTACCAATACAGAGATTTTCAAGGAAGGTATTGACAAGAATATTGGTAATTCGATCCTGATCAAGGTCAATCAGATAGGCACATTAACAGAAACGATTGCTGCTATTAATATGGCTAAAGAAGCAGGGTATACAGCCGTTGTTTCGCATCGTTCAGGGGAGACTGAAGATACAACCATTGCTGATTTAGCGGTTGCGACCTCTTGTGGTCAAATTAAAACAGGATCTCTGTCACGTTCTGATCGCGTCGCAAAATATAATCGTCTGATGAAGATCGAAGATCAATTGGGTGATCGCGCCAGTTATCCAGGGAAAGATACATTCTATAACCTGAAATGAAGAACATCCGGGAGATGTTTCAACAATTATGAAATTCGTTACTGTCATGCTTTTCACAATGTTGGTGCTGCTACAGTACAGGTTGTGGATAGGCAATGGCAGCTTGACGGAGGTACATCACCTGCAGCAGGAGAAACAATCAATCCTTGAGGAAAACGAGTCATTAACAGAACGTAATGATTCACTGGCCGCTGAGGTTCTGGATTTAAAACAGGGACTGGATGCGATTGAAGAACGTGCCCGAAGTGAAATGGGCATGATCAAGGAAGATGAGACCTTTTATCAATTGGTCGATGCGCAGTATCTTGGCAAAGACAGGGATTAATCAGAGCACATGTCAACTGGCTTGCGTTATTGGGCAGTGATTCCTGCTGCGGGCATCGGTACACGTATGCAGGCGGATGTCCCCAAGCAATATTTAAGCATCAATCACAAGACCATACTTGAACATACGCTGGAACGTTTTTGTGCACACCCAAAGATTGAAGGTGTGGTTGTCGCAATATCAGGGGACGATGGTATCTGGAAAACTCTGGATATCAGTTCGCAGCCGAAAATCACTGTTGTTGAAGGTGGTGTAGAACGTTGCCATTCTGTTTTAAACGGTTTGCGTGCCTTATCTGAGCAAGCGGGCAGCAATGACTGGGTGCTGGTACATGATGCCGCTCGCCCATGTTTGCGAAAAGAAGATATTGATCTGCTAATAGATACGCTAGAAGGACATGATGTTGGTGGACTGTTAGGATTACCGGTGAGAGATACGATGAAGCGTGCAGATACTACAGGCACGATACAGGAAACAGTCGATCGTGAAGGCCTGTGGCACGCGTTAACTCCACAAATGTTTCATCTCGGTACACTAATTGATGCATTAGAAAATGCCCTGTCTAAGAATCTGCTGGTTACAGATGAGGCTCAGGCAATTGAATTAAATGGCCTGCAACCGGTCCTGGTAGAGGGCCACCCGGATAATATAAAAATCACCCGTAATAATGATTTGGCGCTGGCAGAATTATTTTTATCTCAGCAGGAGAATGACTGATGCGTATCGGACATGGTTATGATGCCCACACCTTTGCAGACGACTGCCCATTGATACTTGGTGGGGTAACAATCCCCTATGAAAAGGGACTTTTAGCACATTCAGATGGTGATGCAGTCATCCATGCCCTATGCGATGCCCTGCTCGGTGCTGCCGCTTTAGGTGATATTGGACATTTTTTTCCGGATTCTGCAAAAGAATTCGAAAATATTGATAGCCGAAAATTATTAAGGCAGGTTAAAGCATTAATTGAAGAAAAAAACCTGAGCCTGGTGAATCTGGACATAACCATACTCGCACAGGCTCCCAAGATGTCACCCCACATCTTGGGGATGCGTAAAAATATTTCACAAGATATGGATTCTCATCTTGATAATATAAATATCAAGGCAAGCACTACAGAGAAAATGGGCTTCATTGGCCGCAAGGAAGGCATCGCTGTTTACGCTGTTGTACTACTCGAATAGCTGTTTAATTGTTGTCTAACGGCGACAAAACACAGCAATATTAGCTTATTATTCATGAGCTTACCCCACTTGGGGTATTTAGTTTATTAGCTTCTCCCTTTACACTGCAAGGTGGCAACTTTTTTTTTTAAAAGATTGTCAGGGAATTGTACGTGTTATGAAAATTAATTTTAATTTTAGAAGGGGAATATCATGAATAATGTTACATATAGCAAAAGTGTTTCTATCGAAAATTTTAATCAGATCAGTGTAGAGATCGAACCAGAACAGGGCATCGTCTGGATGAATCTGCAGCCGTCGCCAAGGCCTTGTTTTAATTCTGAGCTGATTGCTGAAGTACGTCACCTGCAGACAATGCTGGACTACTACAAAGGTAAACTCCCGTATAAGGGTGAACTGGTTACCATCAATTATCATGTTATGGATTCACTGACACCCGGGATTTTCAATTTTGGTGGTGACCTGGCACAGTTCTTTGAACACATCAGTAACAGAGACGAAGAAGGGATGTATATCTATGCCAAAGCATGTATAGATGGAATATATCCATTAATGACTAATTTTAATTTACCTATTACTACGATGTCATTGGTCAGAGGTGATGCACTAGGCGGTGGCTGTGAAGTTGCACTGAGTAGCAGCATTGTTGTTGCCGAGCGTAGCGCGCAAATGGGATTTCCTGAAATCCTTTTTAATATGTTTCCAGGCATGGGTGGTTACCAGTTGTTAAGACGTAAATTAAACCCGTCTCAAGCACAGGAAATGCTGTCAAATGGTCGCATATATTCTGCTGAAGAAATGTATGAAATGGGTGTTGTTGACGTGCTTGCTGATGATGGCGAGGGTAGTGCAGCATTGTATGCAAAAATCAAGGATTGTGAAAAACACAGAAAAGGCATGTTGGCTATGCAGAGAGTTATGGCTCGCGTTGAACCTGTTGATTACGATGAACTTCTGGATGTATGTAAAATCTGGGTACAAGCCGCTATGGACTTGTCAGAAAAAGATTTACGCATGATGGCCAGACTGGTTAAAGCTCAGGATAGAAAAATTGCAATTGCTGAGGAAAAGATGCAGGTTCAGAACAAGCTTGTAGCTTAAGCGGTTGATTTAGAAATAGAGACTAGAGAACTGCTGTATCAAGTTTTTCGAGGTATTTTTTTAGCGCGGATTCTGTTAATTCAAATTCGTGGCTAAGTTCAGAGCCTAGTGCAGGAAGTCCGACAAGGATTCCTGCGTGGACATTATCCTGTATTTGGGAAGCAACATGTGCAAGGGAAACTGCACCGATGCTGCGCGCGCTGCCCTTTATGGCGTGTGCATAATCCTCAACGGAACTAAAGTTCTCTTGAGTAATTGCAATTTCAATTTGCTTGACTAGTTTCTCGGTGTCTTCCAGGAAGCCATGGATAAGATCATTCATGAAGTCGACGCTTTTGCTCAGTGAAGCAAGGTTGTCCAGATCCTCATAGTTGAGTGTCTGCAGTTTTTTGGCCGACTGAGATTTGCCTGTTTTTTGTTTTCTGGGTGATAGTGACGCGACAGTAGCCAACAATTTTTCTGATTCGATTGGTTTGGTTAGATAGACGTCAATACCGGCTTCTTCAGATGATTTAATAGCATCTCTCGTTGCATCAGCTGTTAGCATAATAATAGGTAGCCGATCGTTGCCAGTTTGCATAAAGCGAAGTGCTTTTGCAGCCTCAATGCCATCCATCTCAGGCATGTGCATATCAAGAATTATCATGTCATATTTACTTACTTCTATGGCATCAAGAACCTCATTTCCATTGTCTACAATATCCACAATATGGCCCGCATACTCGAGTATCGTACGAACTACTTTTTGATTTGTTGCATTGTCTTCGCCGACAAGGATATGCAGTGGTTCAGACGGGTTTGTATCTGATTTAAAATTAACCAGGCTGGTTATATTGTTATTTTCTGGCTGATCCAGGTTTGTAGCATGCAGTGCATTAAACAGAAGTCTTTTCTGCACAGGGGATTTAAGAATACAGAAATAACCAGCTGATAGTAATGCATTTTGCTTGTTGTGATCCATGTCAGTATTGGTTATTAAAATTAAATTGGTTTGTCTTGACTGTGGATTTGTAAAAGTTTGTTTTGCGAATATATCTATATCATTACCCAGGCTTTGATGATCAATCAATGCAACATCATACGGTTCTCCTTCATCAGCAGCATTCCTTAACATGACAAAGGCGTCTTCCATATCTTCAGCATGTTCCCACTTGAAATTCCAATCGGTTAAATGTTGCACAAGTGAAGCATGTCGATTTCCGGCAGTTGCTATTAATAATATGTTTGGTGACCTGGAAATAATTGGATCATCGAAATTCTCGTCGGGTAACTCATATTGTTTGCTGTATTCCAGTTCAAACCAGAAAGTGCTGCCTTGATTCTTTACACTCTCAACGCCGATACTGCCTCCCATGAGGTCAACAAGTTTTTTGGAAATCGCTGTGCCGAGACCAGTACCACCAAACTTCCGGTTGATTGACTGGTCAGCCTGGGTAAATGTATCGAATATTTTTTCCTGTTCTTCCCTTGAAATTCCTATGCCCGTATCTTTAATTTCAAATCTTAGTTTTACAAGATCTTTGCTGGTTGGCTGTGATGATACTGATACCTCAACAGAACCTTTTTCAGTAAATTTCGTGGCATTACCTATCAGGTTAATCAGTATCTGCCGGAGGTGAATGGAATCTCCATTCAATCTGAAAGGCACGTCCGCTGCAATATGAAGCTTGCATGTTATGTCCTTTGATTCTGCCTGTGGGAACAACATCATGGCAATGGAGTTAATTAATTCGTGCAGATCAAAATCAACACTTTCCTGCTCTGTCTTGCCTGCCTCGATTTTTGAGATATCCAGGATGTTTTCAATTAATGCAAGCAGCGTCTTGGCCGAAGATTGTATGGTATTGACAAAATCTTTCTGGTCTCTGGTCATCCTGGTTGAACTGAGCATATCACTCATGCCAACGACACCATTCAATGGTGTGCGGATTTCATGACTCATACTTGCAAGAAATTGACTTTTTGCCTTATTCGCATTTTCAGCCAGTTCGATGGCTGTCTGTAATCTTTTCAGCAGTGAAGCAATATAGAGAGGCAAGACAGACAGGGAAATTAACATACCGACACCCAGGTGTAGTTGCTGAGACCAGAAAGGGCTCAAAACAAGTACCAGTGAAAAGCCGACAAGACTAATACCCATACTAATATACAGATATTTTTTCCCGTAACGAAAACCGTTGCCAAAAGTTGTCCAGAGATAAACCAGGAACAACGGGCTGGCAGCCTCACCGGATAAACTCATGGCCACAGTTGTCGTGCCCAAATCGGCCAGCATGCCCATCATACGGCGCAGGTGGTTGTCTTTGGGGCTTCTGATTGCCCAGAACAAGATTGCCAGGGAATATGGAACTGAAAGCAAGTACATAATAACCACGGTTTTACCCAGCAGTCCATAGAAATAACAGACCACTGTGTAGAGCACAATGATGCTCAAATTAACTAATCTGACTGTCGCTTGCTCGCGTTCTGAAGAAAACGTTGTACCTGGTGTTTGCTTGTCTGGATGTTGCATTGAATACCTTTTCTGTTCCTGATTTTCCTGTTACTACGTATATTACCTATTCATCATTCTCTTTTAAGCTTTCTATTGTTTCATTGATTTTTTCTTTCTGTGCAAAGAAAGCATCGACACATGCCGGGTCGAAATGTTCTCCTCTTTCATTGAGAATATAATCGTATGCCTCATTCAGTGGCCATACTTCCTTATATGAGCGTTTTGTGATGAGTGCATCAAACACATCGGCTATGGATGATATTCGTGTTTCGATGGAAATCTCATCCCCCCTCAAACCGCTGGGGTAACCACTGCCATTATATTTCTCATGGTGATGCAGGGCTATAATTGCACCCATTTGCAAATAGGGGGATGGACTATTTTTCAGGATTTCGTGGCCCATTCTACAATGTCCTTTCATCACCTCAAATTCTTCCGCCTTCAGTGGGCCTTCCTTGAATAGAATACTGTCGGGTATGCCTATCTTGCCTATATCATGCATGCCTGACGAAATTTCCATTACTTCTCTTTCTTCCTTATTAAAACCTATTGCTTCGGCGATAATGTTGGTGAACTTGCCCATACGCACAAGATTTCTGCCGGCGATTTTGCCCTTGAATTCACCTGCCATGGCCAGTCTTGCCAGGGTTTCCATTTCACGTAAAAGTATCTGGTGTGTTGCTTCGTTTATTTTGACTTCAAGTGAGTTTGCGTGATTTTTGATAATTAATTTTTGTCTTTGCATGGTGAGAAGATTTTGACAACGTACCTTACATTCGTAGTGGTCAACAGGTTTCACAAGAAAATCAGTCGCACCTGCTTCCAATGCTTTATATAGAGCTTCTTTATCATCAAGCGCCGTGATGATAACAATGGGGATATCGCTGCATCTGATGTTATTTTTCAGTCTTTCTATAAATTCTACACCATCAATATTAGGCATTTTATAGTCAGTCAATATTAAATCTGGTGGCGATGATTCTGCCTCCAGCAGGGCGTCGTATGCATTATCAAAACATTTTACTTCCAGGTTATCGTCAATCGTCTTGGCAATATTTTCCAGGATGAGGCGGCTCGTTGTCTGATCGTCAACGATAAGCACAGTACTTCTTGAGAAATTAAGTTCAGGTTGTTTGATAACTGCAGCCATATACGTGTTCTCAGTTATGTGCGTTGTTGCGAGTGCTTTTTAATAATGACATAGACAGCTCCCGTGCCACCGTCATGAGAAGGTGCAGAGCAAAATGCCAGTATGGAATCGTATCTCTGTAACCATCTGTTTAGCTTGTTTTTTAACACAGGAATCTTGTTTACCGATCCGTGGCCTTTACCGTGAATAATCCTGACACAGCGACGGTTGGTTGACTGGCAATAGTCAAGGAAACTACCCAGTTCTTTTTTTGCAACACTGACCGTCATACCATGTAAGTCTAGTTCAGATTCTATTGCAAACTGACCTTTACGCAGCTTGCGTATAATTTGCTGTTGTACACCACTTCTCCTGAAGCAGAGTTCATCTCCGATCTCGACATCCGGGACATCAAACGGGTCGCTAGCCATTTGATTGAGTGCCTGTTGTTCACTGATGATTGATTGAATTGGAACAGGGGCAGGCCTGGCTGTAGACAATTCCACACCATCATGTTCAAGCACATCTACTTCACCGATTGCCTGGCGAAATAGCTTGATATCGTCTTGTGTCACGCCTTTTGAATCAGACATAGCTACCCACTGCACACTAAAGGTGCACCAGTCTATACCAGACGGAGGCATAATGGGAGTGTCAGAATAAAAATATTTAATAAAATAAAGTACTTAAAGCACTTAATGCATCTAAGCTGTTAAGAAATCCACTGTCGGGCGTTGTAAAACATCCTCATCCAGGGGCCATTTTCGGCATTCCACGTCCCTGGTAGCCAGGAATATTGTTTTTTCAGGAATACCCTTTCCGGGTGCGGCATCATAATCGTGAAGCGACCATCGTTTGTGGTAAAACCGGTCTGGCCCTGTGGCGAGCCATTTGGGTTCATTGGGTATATTTCGGTTGTTTTACCCGAATGATCAATATATTGAATCGTTGCAATAACCTGCTTTGCTGACTCTTCATTCTGGTGTTCAACACGGCCTTCACCATGCGCAACAACGATGGGAAGTTGAGAATCCTGCATCCCGGTTAAAAGTATGGAAGGTGAATTGAGCACTTTTACCATTACCAGTCGTGCTTCGAATTGTTCAGAGATATTACGATTAAACACAGGCCAGTGTTCTGCCCCGGGAATGATGTCTTTTAAATGAGAAAACATCTGGCAACCATTACAAACACCGAGGCCAAAGGTATCCTGTCTTGCAAAAAATGACTGGAATTCGTTACGTGCAACTTCATTGAATAAAACAGAATTTGCCCAGCCCCGACCTGCACCCAGGACATCACCATAGGAAAAACCACCACAGGCGACCAGACCTTTGAATGAAGCTAGTGATACGGATCCTGAAATAATGTCACTCATATGGAGATCGATACATTCAAACTCGGCGTGATGAAATGCTGCGGCCATTTCAACTTGTCCATTGACCCCCTGTTCGCGTAAAACAGCCATCCTGGGTTTTGCTCCACTATTAACGTAGGGTGCATGAATTTGTTCATCTGCATTAAAAGTGATATCCACAAACAGCCCGGGATCATCATTATCAAGTAAACGGTCATATTCCTGTTTGGCAGAGACGGGGTTATCTCTTAATGCCTGCATTTTAAAAGTTGTTTCAGACCAGGAACGATGTAGTGAAAGTAGTTCTTCTTCGAAAACAGTTTCCTTATTTTTAATTATTCTTAATTTACGGTCCTGGTTTAGCGTACCGATTTCATGAATATGATCTTGCAGAAATTCTGCATCTTTAAATGCTTTGTGAACTTCGTGCAGATCTTCTGCACGTATCTGAATGATGGCACCCAATTCTTCATTAAATAAAGCTGGAAGAATTTCACCTGAAGAATCTGCACCTGAATAATCCAGATTGATATCGATACCTTGTCGTGCTGCGAAGGCCATTTCAGATAGCGTGGTAAATAACCCTCCATCAGAACGATCGTGATATGCCAGAATGATTCCTGCCTCGTTCAATAATTGAACCGATCTGAAAAATACTTTCAGATCCTGAATACTTTCAACATCGGGCGTGCTGCCGGAGATTTCCTGATAAACCTGGGTCAGACATGAACCGCCCAGACGATTTTTTCCAAGGCCAAGATCAATTAATAATAATCGTGTTTCACCCAGTTCAGTTTCAAGTTCGGTTCGAAGTTCCGGGGTCAGTGATTGGCGAACATCAATGACAGGTGCAAATGCGGTGATGCTTAATGAAAGTGGTGAAGTGACCTGATTTTGTGAATCAGAATCCCGATCCGACCAGACCGTGTTCATTGATAAAGAATCCTTGCCAACCGGAATACATATTCCCAGCTTTTGACATAGTTCACTAACCGCCTGCACTGTATTAAACAGTTTTGCATCTTCACCATCCTGTCCACAGGCGGCCATCCAGTTTGCAGAGAAAACCACATCTTCCAGCTGCAGGATTCTTGCGGCGGCGATGTTTGTAATTGCCTCACCAATGGCCATGCGTCCGGAAGCGGGTGCATCTATTAAGGCTATGGGTGCACGTTCGCCCATGGCCATGGCTTCTCCTGTATAGGCATCAAAGGAACTGGAAGTGATGGCACAATCTGCAACAGGTGTTTGCCAGGGGCCGACCATTTGATCTCGAGCAACCAGACCAGAGATAGAACGATCACCAATGGTAATAAGAAAATGTTTGTCTGCCACGGCAGGTAAATGCAGAATGCGATGGACCGACTCTTTTATATCCAGACCTTCGGTATTGAATTCATCATAAGTTTGCGTTTTAGTTTGAACGTCTCTCTGTATACCAGGCATCTTGCCGAGTAATACTGACAAGGGCATATCAACTGCCTTGTTGTTAAATAATTCATCATTCAAAGTCAGATGTTGTTCTTTGGTTGCTGCACCAAGAATCGCAAATGGAGCTCGCTCGCGTTGGCAAAGCTGGCTGAACAGTTCTATAGATTCTGCTGCTATGGCAAGGACATAACGTTCCTGAGATTCGTTGCACCAGACCGCCATGGGTGACATCCCCGGTTCATCATTGGGGATCTTGCGTAATTCAAAAGTGGCGCCCCGATCACTGTCATTAACCAGTTCAGGAAGTGCATTTGATAAACCTCCGGCACCGACATCATGTATCGAGATAATTGGATTTGCTTCATTCAATGCCCAACAGGCATCAATGACTTCCTGGCAGCGGCGTTCCATCTCCGGGTTGTCTCTTTGTACAGAAGCAAAATCAAGGTTTTCTTCGCTTTCGCCTGAGGCCATTGATGATGCAGCACCTCCTCCCAGGCCAATAAGCATGGCGGGTCCGCCAAGAACAATTATCTTTGCACCGGCCGGGATGTTTCCTTTTTCCACATGTGACTCCCGGATCATGCCGTAACCTCCGGCGAGCATGATGGGCTTGTGGTAGCCACGAATGATTTCATTTTCTTTTTGTTCATAGCTGCGGAAGTAGCCAGCAAGCGCAGGACGACCAAATTCATTATTGAATGATGCCGCACCAATAGGACCTTCCAGCATAATATCCAGGGCAGAGACTATTCGATTAGGTTTGCCAAAATCGACTTCCCAGGCCTGATGAAAATCAGGGATCTTGAGATTAGATACAGAAAAACCGGCCAGGCCTGCCTTTGGTTTTGCACCACGACCTGTCGCCGCCTCATCCCTGATTTCACCACCGGAACCTGTCGATGCCCCGGCGTAAGGAGAGATGGCTGTGGGATGGTTATGTGTTTCTACCTTCATCAAAAGATGAACGTCTTCCTCGCACACATGATATTGGTGTGATTCCGGATCAGGAAAAAATCTGGATGCGGAATAACCTGTAGTGACCGCAGAATTATCACTGTATGCAGATAATACCTTGCCAGGATTTTTCTTGTGAGTTTGCCGAATCATGTCGAACAAAGAGTCGTCTTTGTGCTCGCCATCAATGATCCATGTGGAATTAAATATTTTATGGCGGCAGTGTTCAGAGTTGGCCTGGGCAAACATCATCAGTTCGACATCAGTAGGATTGCGACCGAGTTCCTTGAAACTACTCAGCAAATAATCAATTTCCAGTGCCGACAGTGCCAGACCCATTTCAGTATTGGCCTGCTGCAGTGCCTCTTTACCTGATGCCAGTAGATCGATAGTTTGCAGAGGTGCCGCATCTAAAGTCTGAAAAAGTATCTCAGCTTGTTCTGTATTCTCCATCACTGCTTCCGTCATACGGTCATGGAGTAATGGTTTTATCAGTTCGATATCTGATTCTTTTATCTCAGAACCATCAGTTGTCGAAATACGCCAGGCAATACCTCTTTCTATGCGCAGGATATTATCCATCCCACAGTTGTGAAGGATATCGGTTGCCTTGCTTGACCAGGGAGAAATAGTGCCAGGCCTGGGTGTTACCAGGATAAAGGCAGCTCCTGTTTCGTCCTTCTCCTTAAGGTCTGCTTTATCGGAACCAAGCAGAATAGTGTTGAGTTGTTTAATCTCATGACTTTCGAGTTCGTTCTGCGAGTGAATGAAATGGATAAACTGGCTTTCTACGTGCGTAATGCCTGGTACTTTCTGTTTTAAGGCAGGAAGTAACTTGTTAATTCTAAATTCAGAAAGCGCGGTTTTGCCGCAGAGAATATGCATCTAGTCTGATTTGATCAAAAAAGTATATTTAAAATATTATCGATGTAGTGATGTGCTATTTTATTTCATCTACCTTGATGAATACAGTGCGTAATTCTTGTCCGCGAACACTGGATGATGAAAAATTTCGACGTCCATCTCGACTATAGCTTTGATCAATGCCTCCGAGTTCTATCCATTCACCCAATCTACCGACGACAGTAGTTTCCATACCTTGCATATTTGCTGCAGCATGACGACCCGGTTTTATACTGGATAATTCAGTTGCTGCCAGCAGCGTCACCTGGTCTCCATTGAGCCGTGGTAAAACATAAAAGCCCGAACCCACATCCTGATAGTCAGTAGATCGATTCACAACAACACCATTTTCAGTAATCACGGTGTTGGATGAATTGAATGGAATAGATTGTCCCTGGTTGATAAATGCTGGCTGACCTTCCAGGGTCTGGACTTTAAACGTATTTCTGTCGTCAGCGCGTACGTCGCCTTTTAATGTCCGGTAGCGGATGTTGGAATCCTTGTCACCGGCCGAAACGGACAAACCCTCTGTTGAGTAATCACGCCCGGTTCTGATTTGTACATCGCCAGAGGAATATTTTCCACTGAGTGAATCTTCCCGGAACTGGCGATCGCCGGAGACATCTTGTTTGACGGTGATCATTAATCTTCTCGGTGCATGATCAATTTGTTTGAGAAGCTGTTTGATTTCAGCAAGGTTGGAAGGCGTGGTCTTGATAATCAACTGGTTATTCATCCCTGTGACTGTTCCACCTGGGGCGACCAGTGGACGAATAATCTGGATCACTTCATCAACCATGCGTTTTTGCAGAGGGATCACTTCCAGCTGCATTTTTTCCGCCAGGGCTATTTGCGGGAGCAGTAAAACGAAGGCAAAGATCAGTTTGTAAAAGTTTTTCATACTTGCCTTGTCACAGCATTACTTTCCTGAAATTTGGATCGGGGGTTGCCTGTTGCCATATCTCTTCAAATTCATTGAGAAATTCAGCAGATTTGCGGCGGTCTTTAAAGTTTGCTGTACCTTCAAAGCGCTCACCATTCATCCTGTGAATATAGCCCATCTCATCTGCTACCATCAGGCATTCATTATATTCATAAAATGAAGGATGTGCTTTTCGTATCTCGATGAAGGAACTTAATCTGCCAGATATATCGAGCAAGCGATGTCCACGTTTTACGATCGTGACTGGATCGAAGACTATAATCCGAATTTGGGCACGTCGCTGACGAAGTACGAGATATTTTACTGCATCGGCAAACTCTTCGGTATCAAATACAAGTGGATCCAGTTCCCGGCTAATGATATCCAGATTTTTATGACATTGTTTGGCCATATGATTGATGATCAGGACATTGTCATTTCGTTTCTCAAGCTTTACAACCCTGTCTGTTTCACCCAGGCGATAGTCTTCAATATCATGCATCTGTGTTGCCCTTCAAATATTTCTTCATAATTATCTGATCACCTGGACGAAAAAGATTTTGCCTGCTCTGAGGCGTTGCCGATATAAGTAGCCGGTGTTAGCTTTAACAGTCTATCTTTCTCCACTTCAGGAATATCCAGCGAACTAATAAAATTGTGTAGTATTTCTGCATTAATAGACTGGCCTCGTGTGAGTTCTTTCAATTTCTCATAAGGTTTTTCAATAGCGTAACGACGCATTACTGTTTGCACCGGTTCGGCCAGTACTTCCCAGGCATTGTCCAGGTCATTTGCCATCACATCAGGAGTTGTTTCAAGTTTGGAGATACCCTTCAAGCAGGATTTATAGGCAAGTAATGCATAGGCAATGCCGGTGCCATTATTACGAATGGCCGTTGAGTCAGTTAAATCTCTTTGCCAACGCGAAACAGGTAGCTTTTCGGCCAGGTGATGCAACAGGCAATTCGAAAGCCCCAGGTTTCCCTCTGCATTTTCAAAATCAATCGGGTTGACCTTATGTGGCATGGTTGACGATCCGATTTCCCCAGCGATAGTTTTCTGTTTGAAATAGCCCAGTGAGATATAGCCCCAGATGTCTCGACAAAAATCGACCAGAATAGTATTGAATCTGCTCATTGCCTGGAAATATTCAGCCATATAATCGTGTGACTCAATTTGTGTAGTGTGAGGATTACACTGCAGTCCCAGATTTTCCACAAAGCTTTTTGAAAAAGTAGGCCAGTCCACATCCGGATAGGCAGATAAATGGGCATTGAAATTACCTACGGCACCATTGGCCTTGCCGATGAAATCAATTTCATCGAGTTGAGTTAACTGGCGATTCAGGCGGTGCGCAAATACGCCCATTTCTTTTCCCAGGGTCGTGGGTGATGCCGTTTGCCCATGGGTCCTTGCCAACATGGCTTGATCCGCATATTTCACAGTCAATACCGTGATGGCGCTAATGATATCCATCAACGCTGGTCGCATGACGGAATCATGGCTTTCCTTGAGCATCAGTGCATGGCTAAGGTTATTAATGTCTTCCGAGGTACAGGCAAAATGAATGAACTCGGATACCTTTTCCAGTTCTTCATTACCGGTAATTTTTTCTTTTATAAAATACTCAACAGCTTTGACATCATGGTTGGTAGTACTTTCAATCTCTTTAATGCGTAAGGCATCTGTTTCCGAGAACTTATCACTGATGTTATTTAGCAGGGTATTAGCTTCATCCGAGAGCGCCGGCACATCCTCTATATCATTATGATTTGCGAGGGCCTGTAACCATCGGATCTCAACCAGAACACGAAAACGCATCAGGCCGAACTCACTGAATATGGGTCTCAGTTCTGCGGTTTTATCGCCATAACGGCCATCGAGTGGTGAAATTGCAGTCAGCGAGGACAAGTTCATGTGTAATTTCCTATTAGGCTCTCTAGAGCGACCATTTTTCGAACCCGTATTCTATACCCAAACTACTTGGAAATGCAGGATTCAGAGTTGACGTAGGAAGTTAGTGCCGCGCTACACTTTTTGTGGTTTATGGGCACGGATTTGCTTGCCGGTTATGAATATTTTCAATTTCGCGTAAAACATCCTTAGTAATACTGATATTCAGACTTTCGATATTTGATCTTAACTGGGTCATATCCGTAGCAGCGATGATATTACTGGTCAGAAATGGGCGAGAGTTGACGAAGGCCAGTGCCATTTGCGCAGGATCCAGTCCGCTGGCCTTTGCAAGATTGACATAGGCCTCTGTACAGGCAACTCCATTTTCATTGTTATAGCGGGAGAACCGTTCAAACAGGGTTATTCTCGCACCTTCAGGTTTTGCGCCGTTCAGATATTTTCCACTCAACACGCCAAAGGCCAAAGGCGAATAGGCCAGTAAGCTCACATCCTCACGGTGGGTAAATTCTGACAAGCCGATTTCGAAACTACGGTTTAATAAATTATAAGGGTTTTGTATTGAAACAATTCTTGGAAAGTTCTCCTGGGTTGATACTCGTAAATATTCACTGGTACCCCAGGCTGTTTCATTGGAGATACCAATCTGTCGTATCTTGCCAGCTTGCACCAGATCATTCAGCACACCGAGCGTATCTTCAATTGGCACACCATCTTTAACGGGTGCATGGTAGTAGTCCAGTTTGCCAAAATAATTGGTATCGCGCTCTGGCCAGTGTAACTGGTAAAGATCAAGATAATCAGTTTGTAATCTTTTCAAACTGGCATTCAAGGCAGCTTCAATGTTTTTCCGATCCAGTTTAGCTTCACCATTTCTAAGATAAGGAATCCAGTCTGCAGAGGCACAAACTTTAGACGCAATAATCAATTTATCACGGTCTTTGCGTTTACTTAACCAGTTACCGAGATAGGTTTCCGTCCTGCCTTGTGTCTTTTCCATGGGTGCGACGGGATAAAGTTCTGCGGTATCAATAAAGTTGATCCCCGCATCAATAGCGTAATCCAGTTGCTCAAAGGCTTCGGCTTCGGTGTTTTGTTCACCCCAGGTCATGGTGCCGAGACAGAGTAAGCTTACTTCAATATCAGTTCGACCAAGTCGTCTATATTCCATTTATAGTTCCTGTACACAACAGACAAAAGATAGCGCATATGATACCTTAAAACGTATGGAAACATTGACACTAACGAAACCCGATGACATGCATTTGCATCTAAGAGAGGGTGATGTGATGCGTGATGTTCTGGCTGATTCTGCCAGACAGTTTGCTCGCGCGATCATCATGCCCAACCTCAACTCTCCGGTAGTCTCAACTGGACAGGCATTGGCCTATAGGCAGAGTATTATTGAAAACTTGCCTGAAGATATTCGGGCAAGCGGTGCGTTTGAACCACTGATGACACTCTATTTAACTGAGAAAATGACACGGGATGAAATCATCAAGGCAAAAGAAAGTGCTTTTGTTCATGCAGTAAAATATTATCCTGCAGGTGCAACCACGAATTCAGACAGTGGTGTCACTGCCATTGAAAATGTGTATCCGCTACTGGAAGCAATGGCAGAACAAAACCTTCCTTTACTGGTGCATGGTGAAGTAACTGATGCAGATGTGGATATTTTTGATCGGGAAGCAATCTTTATTGAAAAGATATTGTCTCCGTTGATGGATAATATTCCTGATCTGCGAATAGTCTTTGAACATGTCACTACCAAAGATGCCGTTGATTTTGTCAAACAAGGCTCTGAAAAGTTAGCTGCGACGATCACTCCGCAACATCTATTATTAAATCGTAATGCGCTGTTTGCCGGTGGCTTGCGTCCACACCATTATTGTTTACCAGTGTTAAAGGCGGAAGAACATCGACGTGCCGTTGTCGATGCTGCAACCAGCGGCAATCCAAAATTCTTTTTGGGTACGGACAGTGCACCACATGCAAGAGCAGCAAAAGAATCAGCCTGTGGTTGCGCCGGGATTTATTCTGCACATAATGCCATTGAACTTTATGTAGAAGTCTTCGAAGAGAAAGATTGTCTGGACAAACTTGAAGGTTTTGCCAGCCGCTATGGAGCAAAATTTTATGGTTTGCCAGGAAACGAAGGCAGTATTACCCTGGAAAAAAATCAATGGCAGATACCTGATTCCCTGCCTTTCGGTGAATCAGAAATTATTCCATTTCGTGCAGGAGAGACTTGTCAGTGGAAGATGAGATAATAATCAGTCCGGAGCAAGTTAACTCGATGGACGTTAATGAAATACAAAAAGAAATCGCCTCTGGCCGGTTTCGGGGTTATTACCCGGTCGCTGTCGATGTAGAGACTGGTGGATTCAATTCAGTAACCGATGCCCTGCTTGAAGTTGCAGCGACGACATTCTCAATTGATGAAGATGGCATCTGGACAATGGATGAATGTTTATCAAGACATGTTGAACCCTTTGAGGGGGCAAATATGGATCCAGCGGCACTGGAATTCACCGGCATCAATCCTGACCATCCTTTTCGAAAACAGATTGCTGTGCCTGAGAAGGAAGCGTTGCAGGATATATTTAAAATGGTGCGTAAAAGGATGAAGGCCTATGGTTGTAAACGAGCCATACTTGTAGGTCATAATCCTTCTTTCGATCTCGGCTTTATTAATGCGGCTGTCGAAAGATCCGCTATAAAAAGAATTCCTTTTCATCCGTTTAGCACTTTTGATACAGCAACCCTGGGCGGGCTGGCCTATGGTCAAACCGTGTTGTCTCGGGCCGTCATGGCTGCAGGTATATCCTGGGATCACGAACAGGCACATTCGGCGCGTTACGACACCGAAAAAACGGCTGAATTATTCTGTAATATTGTCAATCAATGGAAAATTCCGAATGGGTAAGGGCTGTGGAATCTGATAGAATAACCGCGCTGATACTCAATAAGATATATAAATAGAGTAATTAATTAGAGTAATTTAATTATGTCAGAAGATGAAAGCACTATTGATTCTCAAAACCTGTTCGAACTGGGTCTGCTTCAGGGTATTGATAAATCTGTAGCCAAAGAATATCTGTCTCACTCAGAGCGTCATCTCCTGCCAAAAGGTGCGATATTACTCTCACCACGTTCCAGTAATAATAATCTGTACATTGTCCTGAGTGGTTTATTGTCCGTGCATCTGGATTCACCGGATTCTGATTTGATTGCAACAATCAATGTTGGTGAATGTGCAGGAGAGATGTCACTGTTTGATGAAGGTGTTCCCTCTGCCTATGTGGTTGCTGCCGATGATTCCAGAATTTTGCAAATGACTGAACAAATTGTCTGGGATATGATTGACAATTGCGAAGGTTTTGCCAGGAATTTTCTTTATTTAACAGCAAGTCGCATGCGTACCAGCAATCGCACCATGTCAAACAGTCGCAGTATTCAGCAACACAATGAAAGCAGGGAAAATACCAATCTATCTGATGATGATTGATATTGATTATTTCAAAAAATACAATGATGATCTTTTCAAGTCAGCTGATACAGCACTTTATAAGGCCAAAGAGAGTGGTAGAAATTGTATTTGTTTTGAGAATTAGGATTCTCAACGGGTAGTAAAGTGGTATTTACCGGGTTTTATTCACAACGTTTTTTTCTTTAATCTGAAATGAGAACAATCTACTTTGGTGACTTTCGGATTTATGTTCTCGAGCATATTAAAGCCCTTGAGGCACAAAATCCCGAGCATCAATCTACAGAGTGGTTTCTTTTAAGGTATCTTGGAAAGATAGCAAAAAATTCAAACCCACCAACAACTCCCGGCAGGGTAGAAGGGAGCATGGGGGGATTGATTCGGTTTTATGTTGATACGATTGATGAAAATTCGGAGTTGGGTGACAGATGTATAAAAATTTATGCAGAATACAGAAAGACCTTGCGGTTTAACCAGGAAAGTTAACCAGGAGGATTAGTCTTTGCTTTTTTCTCCAGATTTATAATTGTAGCGCGTGCCATCCCAAGCATTATTTTTTTGATTTGATACGGGCCTATCACAGGAGGAACAAAAAAATCTGGCACCATCTCGATATCCAGTATTATTCTTGTGACTGGATGAATCTTGTATGAATCCATTTCCTTAATCTCCCAACGCATCCACCCAGCTTGAAAATCACTCTTTCCAGGAATGATTCGGGAAAATAAAATACCATTTTCCATAGTATGGAAAATCTGGATATGCCTGATGTTGTAGCACAGATATAATACGCATATTTCGGTAAGCATATTTACGGTGCTTCGTTCATCTTCCGGATTATCCAGCAACTTGCTTTCTTTCAGGTAAGGATTGATTAAAGGAAGGTTTTCGTAGTCTGTAATAATTCTTATAACGTTGTCCAGGTCTGCATCCACAGTCGCATTAATATGTATGTGGTAGAGATTCTTTTCTTTTTGGATTTCAATAGTCTTTACATCTGCAGACAAGGAGATGCCTGGCAACAGGACCAGAATTATTGAAATTATTTTTGAAAATAACTTATTCAAAGAACCCTTCATTCATGGAGATCTAATGATTTCAGGAGGGGAATTAATCGTTGGTATTTTTAGTGGCAATTTTTTCTTGCCACTCTCGTGATTTGTTCAGCACACTTTTTTCTTCAATGCTTGTCAATTCTCGATTTTTCATAAGTTGTTTGCCTGCAACCCAGACGTCACTTACCTGATGGCGATTGGCGGCATAGACGATATGCGAGATTGGATCATAAAGCGGCTGTGTTTCAATAGTATCAAGATCAATTGCGATAACATCGGCGGCCTTGCCTTTTGTTAACGAACCGGTGATGTGATCAATGCCCAGTGCCTTTGCCCCGTTAATGGTCGCCATCTCCAGTACCTGATGGGCGGGTAAGACACTACTATTGCCAGAAGTGCCCTTGGCCAACAATGCCGCTGTGCGCATTTCCCCGAGCATATCCAGATCATTATTACTGGCGGCACCATCGGTACCCAGTGCGACGTTGATGTCCGCTTGTAACAAATCATTGACAGGACAAAAACCACTGGCCAGTTTTAAATTTGATTCCGGACAGTGGACAACATGTACACCTTGAGCACTCAGTAGTGCGATTTCATCTTGCGTAAGTTGTGTCATATGTACGGCAAGTAAACGCGGGCTGAGTAATCCAAGTTCATGTAGTCGCTGGATGGAACGCTTCCCATGTTGTTCTTCACTTTGACTGACTTCATCTGCCGTTTCATGAATATGCATATGTACGGGAATATCAAGTTCTTCAGCCAGTATGTTGATACGTTGCAGTGGTTCATCTGAAACGGTATAGGGGGCATGAGGTGCAAATGCGGTATGGATATGAGAGTTATGTCGATATTTATCGTGTACCTGTTCACCCTTGAGCAGATATTCATCGGCATCTTTTGCCCATGCCGTGGGGAAATCGATGAGGATTAAACCAATGACGGCACGGATGCCAGTTTCAACTGCAACTTCCGCAGCCTGATCCGGGAAGAAATACATATCATTGAAGCAGGTGGTGCCACCGCGAATCATTTCCGCAATGGCATGTCTCGTGCCGTCATTAACAAACTCAGGACCGATCCATTTTTGCTCTGCCGGCCAGATGTGTTGATTAAGCCATTCCATCAACGGTAAATCATCAGCCAGACCACGAAAAAGGGTCATTGCTGCATGGGTATGGCAATTAATCAGCCCTGGCATTACAGCATGGTTTTCAAGCTGATGTTCTTTAGCCGCCGTAAATTTATTCTTTGCCTTGTCGCTTGGCATGATGGCAATTATCTTGCCATCATTGATGGCAAGCGAGTGATGTTCCAGTATGTTGTTTTCCGTATGGGTGTTCGTTGCGTCTACCGGAATAACCCAACGTGCATTGATCAGCGTATCGATATTCATCCTGTTACCATAGTCTATGATCCAGGTTGTGAATTGTACGAAAAAAAACCTAACAAAAGAACTTGGTAATTAAACTTAACGGGGAGACTTCAAATTGTCGTCGAAAGAAGTAGCAGAATATATCGCAGCAGGAAAACGTGAGATGTTATGTCCCGTTGAATGGGTATCTGCAGGTGTAGATCTTCCAGAAGGGGTCGATCTGATTGATCAGCGCATTTTGCCACACGAATTTAAGGTCAATCATTATGCTGACGTTGGTGAATTGTCAGAGGCGATTACCGATATGGTTGTTCGAGGGGCCCCGGCGATCGGCATTACAGCGGCATATGGTGTCGTGCTCGCAGCCAGACAGGCCTATGCTCAATCTGCAGATAAATGGCGAGAAACTATTGAAGAAGATCTGGCTTTACTGATGGCGAGTAGACCAACGGCGGTTAATCTACAATGGGCAATTGACAGGATGAGGGGTTTATTTGCTTCGATTCAGGGCGATCCGGAACCTGTTCTATTGGCCGAAGCGATGTCTATTCACGATGAGGATATCGCGGCCAATATTCATATGGGTGAGTTGGGGGCAGGCTTGATTGAAGATGAATGTCAGGTACTGACGCATTGCAACGCAGGTGCATTGGCGACCGGTGGTTACGGAACAGCCCTGGGCGTGATCAGAACCGCGTATAAACAGGGCAAGATAGCCTCGGTTTATGCCTGCGAAACACGGCCCTGGCTACAGGGTGCCAGATTAACTGCATGGGAACTGCAGCAAGATAATATTCCAACCACACTTTTGACGGACAGTGCTGCCTGTCATCTGTACAGCCAGGGGAATATAAAGTGGGTGATTGTCGGCGCCGACAGGATCGCAGCAAATGGCGATGTTTGTAATAAAATTGGTACCTACGCGCATGCTGTTACAGCAAGACATCACGATGTTCGAGTGATGGTGGTCGCGCCCACTTCAACATTCGATCTTAATGCCAGAAGTGGACAGGAGATTCCTATTGAACAGAGGGCAGAAGAAGAAATTTTAAATTATTCAGGCGTAAAGATCGCACCAGAGAATGTTCCGGCATGGAATCCTGCCTTTGATGTGACACCTGCCGATCTGATTGATTATATCGTTACTGAAAAGGGCATTATTGAAGCCCCAAATTCCGGTAATGTAGAGTCGTTATTTGATTGAAAATAATCTGTTTTTATAGCACTTTTTTCTACAGAGAATTGGCCTGATGTGGTAAAATTTCGACCTTTGTGAATGAGGGAAACAGAGGGTCGATTATTTCTTAATCATGCCCCGAATTTGTATGAATGAAAGTGAAATAGTGGGTTCTATAACCCCCGTCAATATTGAAGACGAAATGAAGCAATCCTACATGGATTACGCCATGAGCGTGATTGTAGGAAGGGCCTTACCAGATGTCCGTGATGGCCTGAAACCTGTACATCGTCGTGTCCTGTACGCCATGAATGTGATGGGCAATGACTGGAATAAAGCCTACAAAAAATCAGCCCGTATCGTCGGTGATGTGATCGGTAAATACCACCCTCATGGCGACACTGCGGTGTATGACACCATGGTGCGAATGGCACAGCCATTTTCACTACGTTATGTGTTGGTCGATGGGCAGGGAAACTTTGGCTCAGTCGATGGCGATTCCCCCGCTGCCATGCGTTACACAGAAGTGCGTATGACACGTATTGCCCATGAATTACTGGAAGATCTGGATAAGGAAACAGTTGATTTTGTCCCGAATTATGATGGTTCTGAGCATGAGCCTACAGTGCTTCCTGCGCGTATTCCCAATTTACTCGTCAATGGTTCCAGTGGTATTGCGGTCGGTATGGCAACCAATATTCCGCCACACAATTTGACGGAAGTGATTGGTGCCACGATTGCACTGATGGGCAATGATGAAATGACCACTGCAGAACTTATGCAGTTTATTCCCGGCCCCGACTTTCCAACGGCCGGGTTTATTAATGGATCCAAAGGCATTCGTGAAGCTTATGAAACTGGTCGTGGCAAAATTTACATGCGCGCACGAACTCATATTGAGTCTGACGATGAAAAGGGCAGAGACAGTATCATCGTCACGGAATTACCTTACCAGGTAAATAAGGCACGTTTGATGGAAAAGATTGCTGAACTGGTGAAGGATAAAAAAATCAGTGCCATAAAGGAATTACGTGATGAATCCGATAAGGATGGCATGCGCATGGTCATCGATCTGCGCAAAGGCGAAGTGCCCGAAGTATTGATAAACAATCTTTATCAACAAACACAAATGCAAAACGTGTTTGGTATCAATATTGTTGCACTGAAGGATGGGCAACCAAGGTTGTTGAATCTAAAGCAGTTATTAGAAGCATTTATTCGCCATCGTCGCGAAATTGTCACTCGTCGCACACGTTATGATCTGCGTAAATCCAGAGCACGCGCACATATCCTGGAAGGTCTGGCTGTTTCACTGGCGAACATTGATCCTATTATTGCCTTGATTAAAGCCTCAGCTACACCCGCTGAGGCCAAGCAAGCCCTATTAGGACCTGTATGGGAATCAGGGACTGTGGTGAAAATGCTGGAACGGGCGGATGCAAATGCCTCTCGTCCAGAAGATCTCGCTGATGGCTTTGGTCTGATCGAAGGGGGTTACCGTTTATCTGAAATTCAGGCGCAGGCGATTCTGGATCTGAAATTACAAAGACTGACTGGACTGGAACAGGAAAAAATTGTTAAGGAATATGGTGAAATCCTGGAGGCCATTGTCGATTTACTGGACATCCTGTCACGACCAGAAAGATTAATGCAGGTTATCAGGGAAGAACTTGAAGATATTCGAGATCGTTATGGGGATGAACGACGCACCGAAATACTTGAAGATCAACTTGATCTGAGTATGGAGGATCTGATTACCGAAGAAGATGTCGTGGTGACACTTTCTCATGCGGGTTATGCGAAATCCCAGGCCATCGACACCTATCGTTCGCAACGCCGTGGTGGCAGGGGCAAATCTGCAACCAATATGAAGGATGAAGATTTCATAGACAAGTTATTTATTGCCAGTACCCATGATACCTTGCTGTGTTTTTCCAGTAAGGGGAAACTGTATTGGCTGAAGGTCTATCAATTACCCCAGGCCAGTCGTGCCGCACGCGGCCAACCAATAGTCAATCTATTGCAACTGGAAGATGGTGAACGAATCAATGCCGTATTACCCATACGTGACTTTGTTGAGGATAAATTTATCTTTATGGCAACAGCCGATGGCACAGTTAAAAAATGTAAGCTAACAGATTTCGCACGACCAAGGCCCAGTGGTTTAAGGGCGATTGAACTGGTTGATGGTAATCAGTTGATCGGTGTTGAAGTCACCGATGGTGATCATGACATCATGTTGTTCAGTAATGCAGGCAAGGCGGTACGTTTTAAAGAGACCGCAGTGAGGGCCATGGGCAGAACTGCCCGGGGCGTTCGTGGTATTCGATTGGCTGAGGGGCAGAATGTGAATTCACTGATCATTGTTGAGTCAGATGAAAGCTCGGTATTGACGGTGACGGAAAATGGTTTTGGCAAGCGAACCGCGATCACAGATTATGCAGTCAAAGGACGAGGTGGTCTGGGTGTCATCTCGATTCAAACTACTGACCGCAACGGTAATGTCATCGGCGCTGTTGCTGTTGATGAGGATGACGAGATCATGTTGATTAGTGATCAAGGGACCTTGATTCGCACCCCGGTTAATGACGTTTCTGTACTGGGCAGAAATACACAGGGCGTGACCCTGGTCAAACTGGGTGAGGAAGAACATCTGGTCAGCCTGGAACGCATTATTGAGTACAAAGATCCGGAAGGTGCTCCGATTGAAGAAGTAGGCGATGAAGAAATAACCAAGGAAGAGTTAACCGGTGAAGAAATAACAGGACAAGGCACAATAGAAGAATAAAAAAGAAGAATAAAAAAATGAAACAGAAAGTTAACACATTGAAAGCTGTAGACTGTAAAGAGAGTCATTCGGGACTGGTTTATAATTTTGGTGCAGGTCCCGCGATGTTGCCAAGGGAAGTCATGCAACATGCCAGAATGGAATTTCTCGATTGGCATGGTGCTGGAATG
>Ga0164315_10000329_pt1 | contig 31753 bp, 27 predicted proteins | sample GuaBasSedimGuay6_FD_113737 | JGI IMG/M metagenome (GOLD analysis project Ga0164315, IMG submission 113737) | Subseafloor sediment microbial communities from Guaymas Basin, Gulf of California, Mexico - Guay6, Core 4569-2, 0-3 cm | ecosystem: Environmental > Aquatic > Marine > Hydrothermal vents... | reverse complement strand
CTCTACACCTCTCAGTGTGAGTCGGCCGATTGGCAATTGCTGCTGGCTCGAACCGATCCAGAAAAGGGCAAGCACGAAGGTATCACCATGTTTTTGGTGGAGAAACCCGCCTCGAATCCAGCCGTTTCCATCTCTCGTATTGAAACCATGGGTTTGGGTATAGTCCCCACCTTTTCAGTCACTTACGATAATCTGCATCTGCCCGCCAGCGCCATCATCGGCAAACGTTGCGAGGGCTGGAAAGCGGTGCTGCACAGTCTGGATATGGAGCGGCTCTATCACGGTGCGATCGGTACCGGCTCGTCTCAAGCGATCATCGATAAGGTGGTGGATTATCTCGGTCAACGGGTTCAGTTTGGCAAGCCCCTCACCAAGCAGCAGGTGATTCGGCACAAGCTGGTGGATATGCAGCTGCACACTGATCAGGCTCGGTTGATGGTCTACAGTGGTGCCTGTACCTTGACTGAGCAGGGTAGCTGTCACAAAGAGGCTTCAATGGCCAAGCTGGCGGGAGCAGAAAACTACATGCGTTGTGCCAATACCGGCACCCAGTTGATGGGCGGTTTTGGATACTGCATCGAGTCGGGCATGCCACAGCATTTCACTGATGCCAAGCTGTTTGAAATCGGTGGCGGTGCAATGGAGGTACAGCGCAACATTATCGCCAAGGAAATGGGTTTGTGAATACCGATAGCAGCCGCAGTAAACAGATAACGCTGGCTGAAGCCGTTGCTCGAATAACGGCCACCAGCTGCGTTGCCATGGGTGGTTGGTCGTTTAGCCGCCGCCCACTGGGCGTGGTGCGGGAGATTGTGCGTCAGAAGATTCATTTTGAGGAATTGGTGGTGGTGACCGGCGGGCTGGAGACAGATTTGCTGGTGGCTACTGAATCCGTTGAGCGCATTCGCTCCTTCTATTTTGGCATGGAAATTCTTGGCATGGGCGCTGGTTTAAAAGGCCCGTGTCAGGTGGTTGAAGAGTCGGAAGGAAGTCTGATACATGGCCTGCGTGCGGCGATTAATCATCAGTCATTTGTGCCGTTGCCCATGAGCCAGTCGGAAGCGCTGCAACAAGTGCGTCCAGAGCTGGTCACACAAACCTGTCCGTACACCGGCAAGCAACACCTGCTGGTGCCAGCCATTCGGCCTGACATCTGTTTTCTTCATGTGGCTAAAGCCGATCTTCGAGGTAATGCGGTACTCACTGGTCAGCAAGGGGCCGATTCACTGCTGGCACAAGCATCGCGACAGACCATCATCACCTGCGATGAGCTGGTTGATAGCCTGGCGGGTCAAGTGGATCAGGTGAATCTCAACGAGTTGCAAGTGGATGCAGTGGTGCACCTGCCCAAAGGTGCTTGGCCTACTAGCTGTCAGCCGCTCTATCAGGCGGACTGGAATCAGCTGATCGACTACGTTGGATTAAAGCGAGAGCAAGTAGCCCAGTGGCTGGAGGCAACACAATGAACGCATCTCAAACCGCTGATCAGGTGGCCGTGACCATGGCGCGCCAACTGGGTCAGTTTGATATTTTACAACTGGGTTTGGCTTCTGCATTGGGGCAAGTGGCTGCCTGTCTGGCCAAACGCCTATGCCCGCACCTGCTGCTGGAAGATCCGGCAGCGCTGACCATCAACCCAACCGCTCGCAAAGCCAACCTGACCCAGTCCGAAGCCGTAGCGCTTGAAGGTGCTACGCAACAGCTGGATGCCAGTCACTGGATTGGTGAAATCATGCCAACGCTGGCCGGTAAAGCCGGGCAATTTATGCGGCCGCTGGAGATAGACGTTAGCGGCAAAATCAACACACTGAAGGTGCAAAAGCCGTCCGGTGACTGGATGCGAATTGCAGGTTTGGCGGGTTTGGCTGAATTAGCAGAATTGGCTTCTCCTTACCTGGTTTACCTACCATCGCTGGATAAACGTTCGTTTGTGGAAGAAGTACAGTTCGTCGTGAGCGATCCACTGCGCCACAGCCACGCCGGTGATCAAGCAAAGGTGCTGATCGTATCAAACCTGGCCGTCATCGAAATCGACCGTCAAGGCGCACGAGTGGCATCAATCCATCCCGGCGTTAGCGTGGATGAGCTGAAACAAGTACTGCCAGCCAGCGTGTTATATCAACCCGACAAGGTTACCGAACCACCCAGCGACGAAGAGCTGGCATTGCTCAACGAGGTGGACCCGGCGAAAATCCGCGAGCTGGAGTTTTTGGGTGGTAAAGCGCGGCTTGATCGGCTGCGGGAGCTGGCAGTGGTTGAGGCGGCGGGGTGATATTTTGGGCAAGTTGACGAGTAGGGCGTTGGTTTGCTTTAAGTTGGAGAAATGCCAGGGGGACAGGGATGGGTCTTTGGATTTATGATTGAGTGGTCGAAGAATTAGCTTAGGTGTCAGGCCTATCTGGCCGATGAAGTCTTTCCCAACGTGCCACTGCGCCAGTGGGTGACCAACATTACCGATGGCACCAATAAAATTTTGCACCGCACAATGGTACAGCGTATGCTCAAAGGTGATCCGGACCTGTAACTTACCGTATGAAGGATACCGGTATCGTGTTCATTTCACCTATACTTGGTAACCAACATATTCTGACCTGAACCAGCCTTTAGCCATGGTGCAGGACACTGATAACGATAGTGGGGGAAAATATGAATTTTCAATTGACCGATGAGCAACTTCAAATACAGGATGCAGCCCGACGATTCGCCCAACAGGAGATGCCTCCGGTAGCCAAGGTTATCGAAGAGACCGACAACCCGCTGCCCGATGAATGGCGGCGCAAGTATGGCGAGCTCGGTTATCTCGGCATGAATATTCCCGAAAAGTATGGCGGTGTCGGTGCTGGAAAGCTGGATGCCCTGTTGGTACTGGAAGAGTTCGCCAAGATATCTGCCGCCACTGCCTTTCCTATATTTGAAGCTGCCGGTGGTCCGGCCCAGACGATTCTTCATCACGGTCCTGAATGGTTAAAGGAACAGGTGCTGCCTAAAGTCGCCTCGGGTGAGATGTTGGTTGCGGTCTCCATGACTGAGCCTTCAGCCGGAACTGCTATGACTGATCTCACTACTCGAGCAGAAATCAAAGGCAATAAGATCATCATCAATGGTGTGAAGCGTTGGTGCAGTGGGGCAGGCCATTCCCAGGGCTATGTACTCTATTGCCGGCTGGAAGATAAGCCCGGTGCAGCGGGCATCGGGGCGGTCTACTTTGAAAAAGACTACCCGGGAGTCTCATTCGGCAAACCGGAAGAATTCATGGGAGTGCGAGGGTTCCACAATGCTGAAATCTATCTGGATAATGTGGAAGTGCCGATCGATAACATCGTGGTGCCGACCGGGAAATTTCCCCAGCTGATGAAATCTTTCAATATGGAACGGCTGGGTAATTCCACTTGCTGTGTTGGTTTGGCATCTTCAGCTCTGGACTATGTAACCGGCTATGTTCAGGAGCGTAAACAATTTGGCAAAGAGCTCTGTGAATTTCAGGCAGTACAGATGCGTCTTGCAGAAATGGTCACCGATGTGGATATCGCAAGGTTATTGGTACACAGGGCAGCGGTAGCGGCCGGTGATGGATTGCCACCCATTAAAGAGACAAGTGTTGCCAAGTACTTCTGCAACGAGGCGGTGCGTCGAGTTACCACTAATGCCATGCAGTTGATGGGTGCCTATGGTTACTCCAGGGCCTATCCGATTGAACAAAAAGTCCGGGACTGCTGGGTATGGGGAATTGGCGGTGGCGGCATAGATTTGCAGAAGATCAATATCGCCTCAGACTTGATTGGCCGGCGTTTTTCCCAGCGTGCCCAATAAAGCGCGGCAGGGCCGCTGCCGGGGCCACTCCTGGAGTGAGAATGAAAAATTTGCTTGGTTATGGTTAAATCATGAAGTTTGACAGGCAGCGCCATTTCCGTGATGCTCGAGTGACCGCTATCACTGCAGAGACTTTCGGGCGACCACACAGAAGGAAGAACAATGGATTTTGAATTGACCAGTGAGCAGGAACAACTGCGTGATGCAGCCAGAAAATTGGCTCAGGAGAAGTTCAAGGATAAAGCCCGTTATTGGGACGAAAATGAAGAGTTCCCTGAAGAGAACAAAAAACTGTTGATAGAACTGGGTTATGGCGGCCTCAGTATGGATAAGGCGTATGGTGGTACCGGACTGGGGCTGGTTGACACCTACCTGGTAGTGGAGGAGATCGCTAAAGTAGACTTGGCCACGGCCCTGATCGTCCACGATCAAAACGTATCCCCCCGTATTATTGCCAATTATGCCAGCGAAGACTTGAAAAGCCGGTTGCTTCCCAAGTTTATCAGTGGTGAAATTGAATGCAGCATTGCCTGGACCGAGCCGCAAGCAGGTTCCGATGCAGCGGCCATTACCACCAGCGCCGTACGCGATGGTGATGATTACATCATCAATGGTCAGAAGGTTTTCACAACCTTTGGAGACCGGGCAGATATGCACCTGGTGTATGTCCGCTTTGGCGCCTCCAAGGGCGCCAGGGGTATCGGCACCATCCTCGTTGAGAGAGACCGGCCGGGTGTCACTGTACACAAGATCGAGCATAAGATGGGTGTGCGCGCAGCTAACGAGAATGAGCTCTTTTTTGATGATGTCCGGGTGCCTGCATCGAACGTAGTGACCCAGGGGGACCCGGCCAATTCCCGGGGCTTCGTTCAGCCACTGATGATATACAACGCAACACGCGTGGGCATGGGCGTGATGGCACTGGGCGTGGCAGAAGGAGCTTTTGACCTGGCGCGGGACTATATGCAGGTGCGCGAGCAATTCGGCCAGAAGCTCTCCGATATGCAGGGGTTGCGCTGGATGATGGCCGATATGCTGATTCAGATTGAGGCTGCCCGTAGCCTGTGCTACCGGGCGTTATCGCTGGTAGATGCGAACAAACCTGACCCCTGCATCTCCTCTGTAGCCAAGGTATATGCCACCGAAATGGCGCAAAAAGTCACACATGATTGTCAACAGATGTTTGGCGGTTACGGCTATTTTGGCTCACTACCGCTGGAACGGATGGTGCGTGACGTGCGGATGTTGACTATTACAGGCGGCACCACCCAAGCCCAGAAGAATGTAATTGCAAATCATATTTTTTCCAACAAGTGAGAAAGCGCTATGACCGTACGGCTAGAAAGAGAGGGGGCTATTGCCAGGATAGTAATGGATCGGCCGGAGCGTTATAACGCCCTGACCGATAAGATGAAAAAAGAACTTCTCGAGTGCTTACAGACGATACGTTATGATCATAGCGTGCGCGCGGTGCTGCTTACCGGAGAGGGCAAAGCATTTTGTTCCGGCTCAGATGTAGGCACTATGGGCGAGTTCGACCCCATGGCCGGCAGGGATCGTATTCAGCACGCCCATGACTTTATTCTTGCATTGGCCAACCTGGAAAAACCGGTCATTGCTGCGGTAAGAGGCCATGCGGTCGGTGTAGGCTGGAGCCTGGCCATGGCTTGCGATATCATCCTGGCCTCTGACACCGCCAAGTTCGCACAGGTGTTCAAAAAGATTGGTTTGGCACCGGATGGTGGTGCAATTTTCTTTCTCGCTCGCTACGTGGGCATATTGCGCGCCAAAGAGTTGGTGATGTCGGCACGCACAATCGATGCGGATGAGGCGCTTCACCTTGGGTTGGTAACAGAGGTCGTGCCAGATGATCAGCTGAATACGCGGGCTATGGCTTTTGCCAATGAATTGGCCGAGTCGGCGACCTTCGCTCTGGCCATGGGCAAGCGAATGTTTCATGGCGTCACCCAGCCCAGCCTGGAATCTTTTCTTGAATTGGAGTCCCACGTCCAGAATCTGGTGTTGCAAAGCCCGGATCGCGACGAAGGAATAGCTGCCTTCATGGAAAAACGTCCACCTAAATTTATCGGCCGTTGAGCTAAGGGCGGTGTTACTTGCCGGTAACGAGTGGGACGTCCTGGCCCATAGACCACTATCCGATTGAGATAAAAAGCTGACTCGAAGCTGGTCGAAACCCGGTTGGCAGAATAGGGTCCCCTGCGGATATTTCCGGGGCCATTATATTTCTTGCCTCCTCTTTAGGTGATTTTGTAACCGGTTCGGCGAACTGGCTCGCAAATCCCACCGGTATCCGGTTGGGGCAAGCTGCCGGAGCAGGTTGTACAATCACCCTTTGAGCATAGCCGTAGCTGCGGTGCAACGGAAATTGCGCAATATGCGCAGCCAGCATGTTCAAAAAACGGATAGGACCGGGTGTATCAGTAGCATCGCCCGACCACTTGTAAATGGCTACTGAAAAACCAAGAGAAAGTCGAGTGGGAATTCATGATGTCAAAACCTGTACTGCACAATGAATTTTGCGATCTACTAGGGATTGAATACCCAATATTACTGGCAGGCATGGGGGTCGGCGGACGTGCAACACCGCCCAAGCTTGTTGCAGCCGTTTCAGAAGCGGGAGGCGCTGGCATTATGGGCTGTTCCGGACTTAGTCCGGAAGAAACACGTCGACGCATACACGAAGTTCGATCTCTGACAGATAAGCCCTTCGGTATTGACCTCCTCTTGCCCGCAAAAATTTCGGCATCTGCTCCCACTCGGCAAGGTGTACGCGAGCAACTTGAAAAGGATTACCCGGAACACGTCGCTTTTGTTCAAGGGCTAATCAAGCAATTCAATTTGCCAACCGCTTACCCCGATGATGACATTGTCGTTGATAACGAGTACGCCAGGACCGTTATCGATGTCATTCTCGATGAAAAAGTACCCATTTTCGCAGCAGGCCTGGGTGATCCCAGCGTCGTGGTTGGACCCGGGCATGAGCAAGGCATGAAAATCCTGGGGTTATCCGGGTCAGTTCGAAATGCACTCCGGCAAAAAATATCTGGTGTTGACGCTGTCATTGCACAAGGCAGCGAAGCGGGTGGCCACACAGGTCGGGTTTCAAGCTTCCCACTAATCCCCCAGGTAGTAGATGAAGTTAGTCCGGTTCCTGTTGTCGCAGCAGGTGGTATTGCCGATGGCCGAGGGGTTGCCGCGAGTCTTGCCCTCGGTGCTCAGGCTGCCTGGATTGGTACTGCATTTTTGGTTGCTGATGAGTGCCAGATCTATGATGACAATAAAGATCAGATTTTATCCGGTAGCTCACAGGATTTTGAAGTCAACCGTATCTGGACGGGGAAAACGGTTCGGGTTTATGATAATGAGGTTTCCAGGGCCTGGCGTGAGTCTGATCTCGACCCGCTGCCCACACCTTATCAGCGCATTTTGATGGAGGATTTTACCGCATCAGCGCAAAGAGCCGGTCGGCACGACCTCATCCTGAATCCTGCCGGACAAATATCAGGCATGTTGAAAGAGAGAAAACCAGCTGCTCAAATCATGGAGGAGCTGGTCGAAGAGACTATCGAACAACTCAACCGACTTAAGAATAATATTACTTATTATTGAGTCGGCTACACCGATCAAGGCAGTTTTAATAGATTATGCGGCACGCCATGAGCCACATGTATTCCTGGAGTTGGCGTTTTAACATAAATAATGGGCCCTGTTTAGTGTACCTCGTCACTCATAATGTAACATTCAGAGTGACGAGGTACACTAACACTGCGATTACGGAGGAAAAATGGCAAAAAAGGCAATCATTAGCGGGATTTACAATACCCGCGTAGGTGTTCTGGAAGGCAGCACCTGTATGTCAATTCATACTGAGTCCGGGATTGGGGCCGTTACAGATGCGGGTCTGAGCCTTGGTGACATTGATGGAGTCCTGACGGCTTATGCAACCACCCTGCCTCACATTATGCTTGGTTCTGTTTTTTGCGAAGACATTGGCATCCGGCCGAAGCACCTGTCTTCTATTTCGATGGGCGGAGCGACTGGCACCATGCTGATTCAGGAAGCAGCTGCGCTGGTTGAAGCAGGCTATTGCAATCATGTACTTTGTGTCGCCGGCGATAACCGTATCACCGGGCACGGTGCCGATGCTGTTTCTGTTATCTCCAGCATGGTCGGGCACCCGGAGTTTGAAAATCCGCACGGCATCACCGTACCAGCCAGTTATGCACTGGTCGCACAACGCTATATGCATGAATATGGCTTAACCAATGAGCATTTTGCAGCGGCGGCGGTTACTTGTCGAAAACATGCATTGCTGCACCCTGATGCCCACATGAAAAAGCCGATCACTATTGAAGCCGTACTCAACTCCAAAATGATCGCCGAGCCACTCCACATACTGGATTGTTGTCTGATTTCGGATGGTGGCGGCGCTGTTATCGTCAGTGCTGCGGAAACGGCCGACGACCTGCGCAAAAAACCAGTGACAATTCTGGGTTCAGGTCAGGGGCACACCCACGAACATATCATGATGGCTCCCAAATCTCTGGATAATTTTGGCTGTAAGTTTTCAGCTGAGGCCGCATTCCAAAAAGCAGGCGTAACGCCATCGGATATCGACGTTGCTGAAATCTATGATTGTTTTACAAGTACTTTACTAATCCAGTTAGAATCGATGGGGTTCTTTGAACGAGGTGAATCAGGCGTTGCTGCCCTCAACGGTGACCTGGAAATTGGCGGCTCACTGCCAACGAACACCCACGGCGGCTTACTGTCATTCGGTTCATCCGGCGCAGCCGGGGGAATGTGGCATGCAATTGAAGCCGTCAGACAATTACGTGGTGAAGCACAGTATCGGCAAGTTAAGGACGTTGAATTGGCATTTGCCCACAATCAGGGCGGAATTTTTTCTGCCCACTGCTCACTCGTTCTGGGGAAGGGATAATCATGACCAACACCATACAAAAGCCTCACAAACCAGCTATTCATCCCAAGCCACATACGCAAGCCTATTGGGATGCGGCGAATGAGGAGAGGCTACTCTATCAATTTTGTGAACACTGCCAATTGCCTCAGTTTGTACCCGGCACGGTATGCCGCAGCTGTTATAAAGATAACATTGGCTGGCGCGAATCAACGGGCAAAGGCGAGGTATTTACCTTCAGCATTATCCACCGCGGACCCAATGCGTCATTCAAGGATGACACACCCTACACGCTTGCGCTGATTGATCTCGAAGAGGATTTTCGCATCACCGCCAACATCTTCAATTGCCTGCCGGAATCCATTTATATCGGCATGCCGGTAAAGGTGATTTTTGAAGATCGGGAAGGGAGTGATTATAAAATCCCGCAAGTTGAACCAGCATAATCCGGGGGATACAACATGAGTGAAGAGGCAGTATTTACTTACGACCACTATGAGCCCGGCAAACTTTATGGGTCTTCTGAATTTACCGTCGATGAAAAAACAGTTGCCAAGTGGCGGTCCGTTTATCCTGCTGATAATGACCCTGGCCTAATGCCTGCGGGGATGACCGCGATGATTTCTGTCGATGCAATTTTGACTCACCAGTCCCCTCGCCCATCTGGAGGCGTACATGGCGGACAGTCGTTCGATATGCACCGAATGCCGAGAATTGGTGAAACCCTGATTACTGAAGTGCGCTGCATTAACAAAGAAATCCGTAAAGGCCGCAAATGGGCCTACTCACAGACTCGTACCACGAGTAAAGACACCGGAGAGCTATTGTTTACGGGCATCATGACCTCACTGGTCGCAGAATAAGGAGGCATGAACATGCAGAAAAGATTAAACCCTGCCACCAACCATGTCGACTTTGACGCCATCCTTAACTACGCCGATGTTACCCAGGATTACAATCCGATTCATGTCGATAAGGAATTTGCAGCCAGGAGCCCGATGGGGGGCATTATCGCCCACGGCACCATGTCTCTGGCGCTGATCTGGCAGGCACTGAAAAACACTCACGGTGCGGATATCCTTGACCGTGTAAATCTCGACATTCGTTTTGTCTCACCGGTGCGGATTGATGACACCGTAACTGGTGGCGGTGAACTACAGCTCGATTCAGATAGTGTTTATGATGTGTGGGTAAAAAACCAGAACGATCAAACGGTTATAAAAGGCACAGCCACAATTAAAGCGGCTAATGGCTGATTTTAGAGAATAGGATCCCCTGCGGATCTTAAGGAAAAACAGGGGCGTTAATCGTAGAAGGGGGCGTTTTAGGCAGGTGTCGCCCCTCTATACTAATGCTCTGGCTCATCAAACAGTATGCCTTGCTCTTTCAGTGATTTAATCTCGCGATTTGATAGACCAATTTCAGTCAGAATTTCATTGTTGTGTTCACCATATTGGCAGGGCTTCCGGTTGAGCTGAGTTGGTGTTCGGCTGAGCTTTACCGGGTTGTTGATGGCTTTGAAATTATCCCTTTCAAGGGTCACTTTTCGAGCTGTTGCGTGAGGATGGCTTAGTGCTTCTTCAACAGTTAACACCGGGCCTGCGGCAACGCCAGCTTCCAGACAGGCAACGGAAAACGTGAGCTTCTCCTGGCTCTGTAGCAGTTCTGTGAGTATCCCGGATAACGCATCGATATTCTTGACGCGGTTGGCATTGTCAATAAAACGTGGATCATCGAAGAGTGTGGGACAATCGAGCAGGTTGCATAGCCGCGAAAACTGCACATTGTTGACGACGCAGAGAAGAATATGCCCATCAGCAACAGGATAAACATCATAGGGTGCTGCAGCAGGGTGCCGGCTACCCATGCGCTCCGGGTTGATTTTTGAGTTTATCCAGGTGCTTGCAAATGGATGCATTAATGTGAATGCGGTGTCGTAGAGTGACAAGTCAAGCATTTGGCCTTTATTCGATTGCTGGCGTTCAAGCAGTGCCATTCCGATCGCGCCGTGTGCATACAGGCCTGTTGCTGTATCTACGATATTGAGGCATACCCTTTGAGGGTCTCCGCCTGATTCGCCGCTAAAGCTCATAATGCCGGAGAAAGCTTGCGCTACTGCATCATAACCGGGCAGTCCGCCCAGCGGGCCGTCTGCTCCAAAGCCGCTTATTGTGCAATAGATCAGTCTCGGAAACCGTTCACGTAGTAGTTGTTCATAGCCGATACCCCATTTTTCAAGCGTTCCGGGTTTATAGTTTTCGAGAAAAACATCGGCTTCTTCGAGTAGTTGAAGTAACACTTCACGACCTTTCTCTTTATTCAGGTCGAGCCCAATTGAGCGTTTGTTTCGATTGAGCCCAATGAAATGGGTCGAAAGGCCATCTTCATTTGTTGTGCATATCCTGCGACCTTCATCACCCGCCGGAGATTCAACTTTGATGACGTTGGCGCCATAGTCACCCAGTAGCTGTGAGCAAGTGGGGGCTGCGACTACGGTTGAGCAGTCAATGACTTTGATACCATTTAGAGGGCCAGGAGCAGCATTTTCTTTCACTTTAATTTCCCTCGATAATGATGAAGAATCATAGACACATTTGAATGGTTTATTGCTATCAGGAGAGTATACAACTTTCTTAACTTAATTTATGTCATCAGCAACAGGGATTTTTATTGTGCAGGCAAGAATCGCACCTAACAAAAGCATCGCTGATAGCAGGTAGAAAACTTCCTGGTATCCGCCTTGTATGTCAGCACTATAGCCGGCTAATACTGCTCCAATGGCGCCGAAAACAGTACTTAACAGAATTCGATAGGAGAGCAAAATCGCCGTATTTGACGAGCCATAGAAATTGGCCAGCATTGTTGTTGATGCGACCAGGCCCAGGCCAAATCCAAGTCCGAACATAATGACCGCAAGGTACAGCATAAACGGATTTGTTGCGAAATTTAGCAGGAATGTCCCAATACATTCACTAGCCAGACCCGTAGCAAAGAGATTTCTTGGTTCAATTTTGAAGTCGCCTAAAAGGCCAGAGATAAAACGGCCACTGGTGGTAAAAATACCTTGAACGCCGAGGGCAGCCGAGGCGAGCACCGCTGACATGCCCATATCCTTGACATGCAGAACCAGTTGGCTGTTTATGACCATATAGCCGGTAACAGCTATGCCGCCTCCAGCCAAAATGACCCAGTAGACATAGTCATTGCATGCTTCTTTGATGGTCCAGTTTTTTGTTGTTTTATACACCGGTGATTCTTTGGCTTTGGTTTGTCCCGACGCGTTATTTTGAGCAGCTTGAATGCCATCCAGAGGTTGGCCGACATCTGCAGGATGGTTGCGAACAAGCAAAATACTGAGTGCAGATGCAAGCAGGCAAATAAGTCCACTGATGAGCCAGACGGGCCGCCAGTCACCAAAGTGGCCAATGAGAAGTGTGAATGCGGGCGCGGCAACAACACCACCTAAGCCACCAGCGGCCATAAAAAGGCCGAAGGCAAGAGAACGCCTCAGTTGAAACCACTGGGTAACAAGTTGGGTACCTGGTAGTACGCATTGCATTGTCATTCCAATGCCAAGAAGAACCGTCACAAAATAGTAAGCGGACAGCGAATGGTAGTTGTAGATAATGATCGAACCAAGCGCAGTTACAAAACCACCGAAAAAGATAGTGAGTCGTGGGCCTATCTTTTTCATCATCACCGTTACCAACGGCCCTGCAAAGCCAATGACTAATGATAAAATGGCGAAGCCGGTTGTTGCCTCGGCCCGGGTCCAACCCAAATCCTCGATCATTGCCGGCATCATGACACTCAGGCCATAAAACACGGCGCCAGTCGTGGCCATATAGATGGTGCCGATCGAGGCAAGTAGTATCCAACCGTAGTACATTCAGGCCATCAAGAGAGTCAAAAAAGCGGGCGCAATAAGGGAAAACAGTTTGTTTACCGCTGTGAAATCAAAGCTCAGGGTAGTTAAAATACAGAAGGTAACCGACAGAACGTTGATGTTTTCAGTATATATGATTGAACCATAAAACTCTATAACAACACCTGCGTTCAGCATAGAGTTCCCTGATTCTTCATCTCAACACAAGCACATCAACTCAAAATCAGGCTTACACTAATCCTGTAGAGAAACAAACCCCTGTTGTGTAATTCTCGCGATGGCAGGAAGCTCAGCGGCCGCCGTTCGATCAATTCAAGTACAGGAGTAAATTTCCAGGAGGAATTTTTCCCTATTCCCCGGTTATTTATCTATACTTCAAACAGTTGGTGCTCTATAGAGGGTGCCCGAAAGCGCGCCTGACGGTATCATCTTAAAAATCCGGGTGATAGTACTTTTCTATTCTCAACAAGAGTAGCACGTGACGCAACTTCTCATGATACAGTAACTTGTAAAATACGCGTTACTCGTTTTTTGAAACCGAATTTGATAATTGGAGAAACAGACAGTGGATTTTAATTTACCCGAAGAAGTCAGGATGGTGGCTGAGTCCGTGCGCCGTTTTTCTACTGAGAAGTTATTGCCAAAATATCAATACTGGGATAAAACGGGCCAGTTTCCCCGGGAGTTGTGGCGAGAAATGGGAGAACTGGGATTCTATGGCAGCTTATGCTCAGCCGAATACGGGGGTAGTGAATTGGGCGCATTAGCCCACGGTGTCATCACCTGCGAAGTCGCTCATGGTGATTTTAATTCCGCGTATCCAGTACTGTTAAACGGCGGCATGTCCTTGATATTGGAAAAACTGGCCAACAATAATATTAAAAATGAATGGTTGCCCAAGGTGCTGGGAGGAGAAAAATTTATCGCTTTTTGTCTTACTGAGCCTGGTTCCGGCACCGATGCTGCCGCATTGATTACCAAAGCTGAGGAGGATGGTGATGAGTGGGTTATTACTGGTGAAAAAGCCTCAGTTAGTCTAGTCATGGAGGCAGATGCGTTACTGGTGTTCGCAAAAACCAAACAGGAAGATGGCTCAACCGGGGTCTCACTATTCTTTGTTCCCGCCAGTTCACCCGGTTTTGACCGGGCACCCTATGATGACATGGGGCATAAAGCAGTTAAGAGAGGGTCTGCATCTTTTCAAGGTGTTCGTATACCAAAAGAGAATTTGATGGGTACTCAAGGCCGAGGATTTCCGGAAGCAATGAAGCTGTTTGATATTGTGCGGGTTTTGTTGACGTTGATGTGTGTGGGGGCAGCGGAACAATCCATTGACGAAACCGGTGAATACATTAAGGAAAGAGAGGCATTTGGGCAGCCGATTGGAAAGTTTCAGGGGGTTCAATTTCCGCTGGTAGAAGCGCATTCCCACGTTGAACTCATTAAGCTATATTGCTACCGTACACTCTGGTTACGAGACCAGGGTTTACCACATACCAAAGAAGCAGCAATATGTAAGTCTATGGGACAGCGTTTTTGTATTGATGCTATTTACACCTGCATGCAATTACATGGTCACTATGGTTATACGACTGACCTGCCATTCCAGCAAAGATTGCGCGATACCATCGGTATAGAGTTTGCGGATGGCACTTCTCAGGTACAGAAAATGATTATTGCTCGTGAACAGTTTGGCAGAGAAATATTATCCTATGGCTGACATTACAGTGCGGTGACCAGGGTAGTTTTCATATCGATTAACATTCTTTTAACCACCAGGACCTGAACATGGATTTTAATTTTACAGAAGAGCAGCTTTCCATACAGCGAGAGGTGAGCAAAATCTGTGAGGGCTTTGATGCAGATTACTGGTTTGATCACGACCATACCGGTGAATTTCCCTTTGAATTCACGCGAGCCATGGCTGCAGGTGGTTGGTTAGGTATAGCAATGCCTGAGGAATATGGTGGCTCTGGTTTAGGGATAACCGAGGCGGCCATCCTGATGCAGTCAATAGCCGAGTCCGGCGCTGCCTTTAGCGGCGCTTCTTCAATACACCTGAATATTTTCGGGCTTACACCTGTTATCAAGCATGGTACTGCGGCCCAGAAAGAAAGAATGTTGCCACCTTTGATCAAGGGCGACGATATTGCCTGTTTTGGTGTCACTGAGCCTAATGCGGGTTTGAACACCGCGGCGATTACCACGCGTGCTGAACTGGACGGCGATCGCTACATCGTAAATGGCGGTAAGGTGTGGACTTCCACCGCACAGGTAGCCAATAAAATACTTCTGATCGCCAGGACCACTCCCGCGGAGAAATGTAAGAAAGCCATAGATGGTTTATCTCTATTTTTTACAGATTTGGATCGCAAATATGTGGAAATAAGAGAAATCGAAAAAATGGGTCGTAAATGCATCGACTCGAATCAGGTGTTTTTCGATAATATGCCCATTCCCGTTGAAGACCGTATCGGTGAAGAAGGCAAGGGGTTTCGCTATCTGTTGGATGGATTGAATCCAGAGCGTGTACTGGTCGCTGCTGAATCCATTGGCGTGGGTCGTGCAGCGCTGCGAATTGCATCCGAATACGCGAAAGAAAGAGTCGTGTTTGACCGCCCTATCGGTCAAAACCAGGGAATACAGCACCCCCTGGCGGAAAGCTGGTGTGAACTGGAGGCTGCTAATTTAATGGCATTCAAGGCGGCCACTGTGTACGACAGTGGTGAGAATAGTGGGCCTTTTGCCAATGGGGCGAAATATCTCAGTGCCGAAGCAGCCTTTAAAGCCTGCACCAGGTCGATGAATACCCTGGGTGGTTATGGTTATGCAAAGGAATACCATGTTGAGCGTTATATGCGGGAAATAATGATTCCAAAAATTGCGCCTATATCCCCTCAATTGGTACTGAGCTTTATTGCAGAGCGTGTCTTAGGGTTACCAAAATCTTATTAGTGAAAGGATACAGAAATAACCTTGGGTGGAAGTAGGCGAAGTACATGGTAAGCCCTCAGGGAAGCTCTTCCCTTACCGGAATTAGTGAGGATATTTACTCGCAACAGACCGTTTATATCTTCTATACTTCAAACAGGGCATTATTAAGGTTTTCAACAATTACTATCTTGAGGTAAAAAAATGAAGTCAGTTATCTGTGACATGCTAGGTATTGAATTTCCACTGGTTGCTTTCACCCATTGCCGTGATGTGGTTGTTGAAGTAAGCAAAGCTGGTGGTTTCGGTGTACTGGGCGCGGTGGATCATACACCCGAATCTCTAGAAATTGAATTAGATTGGATCGATGAACATATCGACGGCAAACCTTACGGTGTCGATCTTATCGTGCCCACCAGCATGAGCGATAAAGGCGGTTCAATGACCGCAGAGGACCTGCGGGCACGGATACCTGAAGGGCACAAGCGGCATGTCGAAGAACTCCTGGCCAGTAATGGCATCGATACCAAGGGACTATGGGATTCACGTATCGGTGATGACTTTACTGAAAATATTAGAGAAAGTGGTGCGGCACTGATCATGGACGTTGCCTTTAAGCACCCAATCAAAATGATCGTTAATGCTCTTGGCGTCCCCCCCCGGTCCATGCTTGACAGAGCCAAGGAAAACGGTGTACTTACCGGCGCGCTCACCGGCGCCCGTGAACACGCAATAAAACATGCTGACGCCGGGGTTGATATTTTGGTTGTCGCCGGAACTGAAGCAGGCGGGCACTGTGGAGAGGTGTCAACCCTGGTACTGGTACCAGAGGTCATTGAATCTCTGAAAGAACATGGAGCCGATCTCCCCGTATTGGCCGCCGGCGGTATCGTTACCGGCCGGCAAATGGCCGCCTGTATGGCCATGGGCGCCGCCGGGGCGTGGACAGGGTCTGTCTGGTTAACGACATCGGAAGCTGAAACTGACCCTGTTATCAAAGAAAAATACCTCGCTGCCAGTTCACGTCAAACAGTGAGGTCCCGTGGACGCACAGGTAAATATACTCGCCAGCTTCGATCACCCTGGACCGATGCCTGGATGAATCCGGATTCACCCGACCCTTTGCCCATGCCATTACAAATGCTGCTGAGCGGCCCTGCTCTTGACCGGGTTGACAAGCTTGCTGCAATTGGTGATCCAGGCGCCAGACAACTCGCAACCTATTTTGTTGGCCAGGGTGTTGGCCTTATGAACGCGACCGTCAGTGCTCGCACTGTCGTCTATGATTTCATGAAAGATTTCGCTGAAGCGTCGGAGCACCTCGGCAGTATTCTCGACGACTAATGGTCTGACAACTTACAAATGGTGGGTCACCTGTTTCAATAACACGGTCACTAACTTTTTGTCACCGGGGACAGGCGCTGTTTGCCCGAAGTGGGTTTCATTTTGGTTGATGGCGTTCTCCGTGCCAATTCAGACAGGATACAAGAAATGCCTGAAAACCTCTCAAAAGAACTCGTAGCAATCAGGAATGATGCGCAGCAATTTATAGAACAAGAGCTGAATCCCCTGGAGAAGGAAATTAGCGACCTGGCTACAGTACCGACTCAAATCCAGGAAGCTGTTCGCCATGCCTCACAGAAATTCGGGTTCTTTTACAAAACACAGCCTACAGAATATGGGGGCAATCCTGCGGGTTCACTCGAACTGACAATGCTGAGGGAAATATGGTCCGCCAGTAACTCCAGGCTTACGCCTTATATTTTTGGTCCTGGCCCGGGAATACTGCATTCAGCAACCGGTCCGTTGAAGGCAGATTATCTTGATGCGGTAATGCGCGGAGAGAAGAAAGGCGCTTTCGGTTTTACTGAACCGGATACGGCAACAAGACCGACATGGGGGAGAATTGACGGAAAAACAATTATCATAAACGGGCAAAAATCCTATGTCACCGGTGGTGCCACCGCAGACTTCGTGTCAGTCCTTGTCAATGTTGAACATCAGGACGGCAATAAGGCAGGTACCGCAATGATCGTTGTCGACAGGACTGCAGAAGGTGTGACAATCGAGCGAGAATTTTCCTCGATGGAAGGGGGTGGTCATATTTCCATATTGTTCGAAAATGTCAGTGTGCCGATGGCCAACACAATTGGAAAACTGGGCGAAGGGATGCCGCGAGCACTTGGAACCATCGGCAATGTCAGGATGATGGTTTCCGCCCAGGCGACTGGTATGTGCGTGTGGGCCATTGATTTTGTGGAACAACATCTTCTGGCCCCACACCGATCGGGCTCACCGCTAGGGGAGCGCGAAGGTGTAAGAATGCGCTATGCGGATATGAGAATTGACACCTATGTTGCACGCAGTGCGCTGTATCGAACGGCTCGATTGATTGAAGCCGGGGAAAATAGCGTTAATGAAACAATTGCGACTAAAGTATTCTGTACCGAAACAGCGGGGCGCGTTATTGATATGGCAGTCCAGCTTGTGGGCGGACAGGCGCTGGTCGTCGGGCATCCACTGGAGCACTTATACAGGCAGGCCAGGTCTCTGCGATTGGTGGAAGGCGCCAGCGACCTGCTCAGGATTAATCTTGTGAAAAGAAACCTGGAGTTGAAAAAAGGTAGAGTCTAACCTTCGGTAACTGGTGGCCTATTCTGGCAAGTTCTTCCTCTACTTCCGCTGCGGTGACAACATAGCCGTCTGGCTTATTGCGAAAATTCGATTATTGTCATTCCCACGGAGGCAGGAGCGACAAATAATGAATTAATCCGGTGTTCCCTGGGTATTTATGAGGAATATGGTTTGAAGAAGTTTTTGATCGGCCCGGTGGCGGTCCTGGTGTCGATCGCCAGCATACCGCTTTTTCTACTGGCCACCGGCACCATAGACAGCTCCAGTTTACGCATGGTAATGAACGTGATGACCGGTATAGGCGGCCCCGCTGCCAGAACGACCAGCATCAAGCAACGCTATCGGGTACCAGACGGGTTCAACCTGCAGCTCTACGCCAGTGATTTACCGAAAGCGCGTTTCCTGCGTTTCACTCCCGGGGGTGACCTGCTGGTCAGTCGCCCCCACTTGGGTGACATTATGCTATTGCACCGCGACGCAGACAGAGATGGTCACCCCGACGCCGTGGAAACCCTGATTGAAGGCTTGCGTCGCCCCCTGGGTATGGATTTCGCCGGAGACTGGCTTTACATTGCCGAATCGAACCGGATTGGTCGGGTGCCCTTTGACAGCGTCAGCGGCACCCTGAACGGGGATTACCAGCCACTGATCGAAGGTTTGACCGACAACGGTAACCACTGGAGTAAGACCATTCGTATCGGCCGGGACGACCTGCTGTATCTTGCCCAGGGTTCGACCTGCAATATCTGCACGGAAGAGGATAACCGGCGGGCCACCATGATGCGTTTCCAGTTGGACGGCAGCGGGCCCGAAACCATCGCCACTGGCCTACGTAACAGCGTCGGTTTTGACTGGGCCCCCTGGAGCGGCGAGTTGTACGCCACGGACAACGGACGCGACCTGCTCGGTGACGACTTTCCGCCCTGCGAGCTGAACAGCATCGAGCAGAACCACTTCTATGGCTGGCCCTATTTCAATGGTGATAATTTACCCGACCCGGATATGGGGGCCGACCCGCTCGCTGCCCAGCGCCAACCCACAGCGCCCGCCCACGGTTTTAGAGCCCACAACGCCCCCCTGGGGATTACCTTCCTTGCGCCAGAAGGCCTGCCGGCGCAATACCAGCGCAGTGCATTGGTAGCATTACACGGCTCCTGGAATCGCAGTAAACCGGACGGTTACAAAGTGGTTTCCCTGCACTGGCGTGACAACGACATAGAGGAACGCGACTTTCTCACCGGGTTCAACCGGGACGGGGATATCAGCGGCCGACCGGTGGATGTGGCACAGGGGCCCGATGGCGCGATTTATATTTCTGATGACTATGCCGGTGCCATCTACCGGGTCAGCTACGGCCACGGCAATGAATCGAGTTCACCCGCACTGGTGAGCTACCCATGATCATGATTCACGGTGGTAGAGACCACTGTCGTAACTGGGAATACCTCAATGCGCCTATGCCTGAAAAAATACACGTCTGGATGGATGAGCTACGCAACTTACCAGGTCGTCAGGTTTGGTTCTCTTGTGCTCAATAATCTACCAAACTGCATTGTCCGAGCTTTTATCGGGTCAATTTATTTTTACTCTATCAACATTTACTGGTAGTGTTTCATGCCAACATACTGAATGATCGTTATTCCGCTTCCAGAAAAACATCAAACCATAAAAAAGACAGGTAACTTCACAATGATTATCGACCCTATCATCCCCGAGATCCGGGTAAGATCAGCCGTAGAACAAGGTTTCTGGCGTAATAAAACTGTCATTGAATATTTCGATGAAGCGGTCAGTGCAAACCCCGATAAAACTGCAATCGTCGAATATCGAAGCGAATCCGGAACTCGTAATAGTTTATCCTACAGCCAGCTGAAACAAACTGTTGATCGCATGGCGCTGGGCCTGATAAACCTTGGGGTCGACAAAGGTGATGTCGTCTCTTTCCAGCTACCAAACTGGTGGCAGTTTATCGCTATTCACCTGGCGTGTTTACGCATTGGCGCGGTCAGCAATCCATTGATGCCGATCTTCCGTCACAGAGAGCTCTCCTTCATGTTGGGCTACGCAGAGAGCAAACTGATAATTATTCCAAATGAGTTCCGCAAATTTAACTATTTCGAAATGCTCGAAGAGCTCAGTGGTGATCTGCCAAAGCTTGAACATGTACTGGTTATTGGCGGCGAAGGGGATAACAGTTTTGAAAAAGCTCTAACCGATACCCCATGGGAAGAGCAGATGGATGGTGTGGCGCTTTTTGCAGAACGACAGCTGGATCCCAACGATGTTATACAGCTGATGTATACCTCGGGCACAACAGGCGTACCCAAGGGAGTGATGCACACCTCCAACACTCATATTTGTATGGATATCGCATTTAATGAGCGAACTCAGTTAACAACAGACAGCGTGATTTTTATGGGCTCACCGATGGCCCACCAAACCGGTTTTATGTTCGGAATGATTTCGCCCATATTACTTAACACAAGAACTGTACTGCTTGATGGCTGGTCAGCCGATGCCGCATGGAAAATAATTCGTGATGAAAAAGTGACTTTCACGATGGGGGCTACCCCATTTCTGGCAGACCTGGTCGAATCACCGCTCGCCAAAGAGTGTACCACCTTTGAGTTTGAAACCTTCATTTGCGGGGGAGCCCCCGTACCACGTGCACTCGTTGAAAAAAGTATTGAACTGCTCAAGATCAATATCCTCTCAGCCTGGGGTATGACCGAAAATGGCGTCGTCACAACAACCCATATCGGTGATAGAGATGAGAAGATATTCAGTACAGATGGCCTCCCAATAGCCAGCATGGAAGTAAGAGTTGTCGACAGCAAAGACCAGGAACTTCCCAGAGGGGAAGAGGGGCGGCTGCAATCACGTGGTCCCTTCACATTCGTCGGTTACCTAAAGCGCCCGGAAGCTTACGATGTAGATGAGGATGGTTGGTTTGACACCGGCGACCTCGCCAGGATGGACAAGGATGGCTATATTCGTATTAGCGGGCGATCAAAAGACATTATTATTCGTGGAGGGGAAAACATCCCCATAGTGGAGGTTGAGAACGCCCTATACAAACATCCTGCGATCCATGATGTCGCCATTGTTGCGATGCCCGATGCCCGCATGGGCGAACTGGCCTGCTGTTTTATCACTCTGGAACCGGGCAGGTCACTAACTTTTAAGGAGATGCAGGATTTTCTGCACAATGACGGTTTTGCCAAGCAGTACTGGCCCGAGCAACTGGAGTGTCTGGCTGAAATGCCGCGCACTGCCAGTGGAAAAATTCAAAAATTCAATCTGCGTGAAATACTGGACCTTTGACAATGTGCCCGCGCAATTTCCGACTCACTTGCGGTTCATCGCGCGCAGATTCGGCATATCGTAGCGCTCCACCTCGTACTCGGCCATATCGGGGCAAAGCCACTTGAACTCGTCCCCACGGTCAAGTACTCGTAGAGAAAGCCGTAGGCTTCAGGTGCCCTGGATCAGGTGTTATTAGAAATGGCGACCAAAGAAACAGAAATTGACGGAAGTGAAACACCATATCGGGAAACATCTTACTATATCTCGGTTGATAACATGAGTTGCGCCTCCTGCGTCGCCAATGTGGAGAAAGCCATCCGGTCGGTTGCCGGTGTTACTGAGGCTTCTGTCAATCTGATTGAAAAAAAGGCGGTCGTAGCAGGGGGTGATCCCGATTCGGTTGTCAATGCCGTTATCAATCAGGGCTATGATGCCAGCCTGATCGAAGCGGCTCCGGTTGAAGATAGTTTAAACCTCATATTTGAGGGGCAATGCAGTAACGAACTTGGAAGCCTGTTAGATGAACTGAGCTCTGAGATTCAACTTGATTGGCCTGCAGCAATATTAAAAACAGGGCTGCACCCCGGGGAATTATTATTGAAGCTTAAAGATGCCGGTTTTAATGCATCGATTGATGAACAGTTTGAAGACCCGCATTTACAGCAGGCAGAAAAGGCGCGAGAAGAAATTCACCTGTCCTGGAAGCGTGCAATCATAGCCGGCGGTATCGGTATCCTGCTGATGGGAGGCGATATGGCGGGGCTGTTTCCCAAATTAACCACAGGCTCGGAAGGTTCCAGTAATACTGGCCAGGCCTTTTGGGTAATGATGGCGATACTATGTCTGTTCACCATGTGGTACAGCGGTAAAAATTATTATAAATCCGCCATTAAGCAGGCGAAACATCTGTCATCAAATATGGATACGCTAGTGGCACTGGGCACCTCGGCCGCCTGGTTTTCATCCATTATTGTTATTATTGAACCTGCTTTTGTTCCCGGTGAGGGCCGTCACCTCTATCTGGATGCTTCGGTGCTGATACTGGCATTTCTCCAACTGGGTCATGCACTGGAGACCCGCGCCAAACGGATTACCAGTGAAGCTATTGGCGCGCTGGTGCAACTGGCGCCCAAATCAGCGGCAGTCGTTATAAATGACAGTGAGGTCATTATCCCTGTTTCCCTATTACGCCGTGGTGACCATATACGGGTCAAACCCGGAGAGACAGTACCGATCGATGGCGAAGTGCTCAGTGGTGCATCCAGTATTGATGAATCCATGTTAACCGGTGAACCACTCGCTGTTGCAAAACGAGTGGGTGATGAAGTTATCGGTGGCACCGGCAATCGAAGCGGCAGTCTGATTATAAATGTTACCCGCCTGGGTGAAGATACCACGTTGTCTAATATTATCGGTATGGTGCAACAGGCGCAGTTAAGTAAACCGCCTATTGCCAACCTCGTTGATAAAGTTTCATCAATCTTTGTGCCGATCGTTATTCTCATCGCTATTTTTACTTTTATCGGCTGGTGGATACTTGGACCTGTGCCGCAGATGGCTTTTGCCTTCACTGCGGGTATCGCTGTACTGGTTATCGCCTGTCCCTGTGCTCTCGGGCTGGCGACGCCTATCGCCATCATGGTCGGTACCGGTCGCGCGGCACAACTTGGCATATTGATAAGAAATAGCGACGCGTTACAGAGTGCCTCTCATCTTAGTCATCTTGTTGTCGACAAAACCGGCACCCTAACCGAAGGTCAGCCAACCGTTACTGACATATACAGTACCACTTCGTTAGCGGAAGATGAGCTGTTGCGACTAGCGCTGAGCCTGGAAACAGGATCGGAGCACCCTTTGGCTGAGGCTGTACTGCGAAGTGCCGGGAAAAGACAGATCAGTGCAATTGGCTGTGATAATTTTCAATCTATAGCCGGCCGTGGTGTTTCCGGTGAAATTGAGAACCAGCAATATTATATGGGCAATGAAAAGCTCATGTCAGCGCAATCCATACAACTTGAAAAGAAATGGAACCAGTTGGCTACAAACCATGCGGCGCAAGGCGGTACGCCTGTGTGGCTGGCAAATTCAAAAGAACTATTAGGCCTGCTTATTCTCAAGGATAAGATTCGTGATGATACCGCTGGTGCTATCGAAGACCTGCATAAGCTGGGTATTAAAATAGTGATGTGTACCGGTGACCATCGTGATACAGCCGCTGCCGTCGGGCAAATACTGGGCATCGATACCGTGCACAGTGAACTATTGCCAGAGCAGAAGCTGCAAGTTATCAGTGCGTTGCAGTTGCAGGGTTTTAAAGTAGGCATGGTGGGCGATGGCGTGAACGATGCACCGGCACTGGCCAAGGCTGATACCGGTTTTGCTATTGGCAGCGGCACTGATGTCGCAATCGAAAATTCTGATATAACACTGGTCGGAAACTCGCTGATAAACGTTAGCACAGCGATTGCTATTTCCACTGCCACCCTGCGCAATATTAAACAGAATCTGTTCGGTGCATTTATTTATAATGTCATTGGCATCCCATTGGCGGCAGGCTTGTTCTATCCTTTAACCGGCTGGCTGTTAAATCCGATGTTTGCCAGCTTTGCCATGGCTATGTCGTCGGTTACGGTAGTGTCCAATGCTAATCGATTACGTTTTTTTAAACCGAAACAAAATATGGGAGGCAAAAGTGTCTGATACGACGAACTTGAAAATAACAGGTCTGTCCTGTAATCACTGTGTTAATAATGCAACGAAGGCACTCGAAGCAGTTGCCTGGCATGTACCATATGTGGTACATTTAGCCAAATGATAGCGCCAAGAGAAAAATGGCTAAAAGAAACCCTCGAGCAGGTTCAAGTTTTGACGACTTTCTAAAGGCAGATGGTATCTATGAAGATGTTCAAAATGCCGCGATCAAAAAAGTGCTGTCAGCAAAACTTGAAGCTGCCATGCTTGACCAAAATATTTCAAAAACCGATATGGCTAAACGCTTGAAAACCAGCCGTTCACAGCTTGATAGATTGCTTGATCCAGACAATGAAACCATAACACTTCAAACTGCCAGTAGGGCAGCGGCAGTGCTTGGGATGACGTTAGAAATAAACCTTAGCCCGATTTAAAGGCCTGGCCAAGATTCGGCCAAAAGCAAGCCCCATCAAGCGTCTCAGAAAAAGGTGGTGAGAAATCACCGTAAAAATAACGATTTAAGTGAGATGAACGCAAGATCTCGTCCCCTTATGCCCGCAGACCCGGCATAAGGGTAAAACTTGAAGTCAAAGCATAGCCTGTCCTAATCCAACAACGCCCTGATATGTGCCGCGACACTGCGTCCCAGTGCTGGTAGGGCATAACCCCCTTCCAATACGGAAACGATGCGGCCATTGGCATGTGCATCTGCAAGCATTTTGATCCTTTCCGTGACCCAGGCGTAATCCTGTTCCATCAGATAAAAATCTGCCATATCATCATCTTTGTGGGCGTCGAATCCGGCCGAAATCAGTATCAATTGCGGTTCAAAATCCACTAACGGTTGCAGCCAATGGCTTTGCACAGCGCTGCGAAACTCATCACCCGTGGTACCGGCTGGCATGGCAACATTTATGATTTGATCATTACTGTCACCCGCACAGCTGTACGGGTAGAAAGGATGCTGAAAGGTGGAGCACAACAAAACGCGGGGCTCATCCCTAAAAATATCCTCGCTACCATTGCCGTGATGGACATCGAAATCTACGATTGCCACTCGCTCTAATCCCCAGACTTCAAGAGCATGGGCGGCACCGACGGCCGCGTTGTTGAAAAAACAAAATCCCATGGCCCGATCATGTTCAGCGTGGTGACCCGGAGGCCGTACACTGCAAAATGCGCTGGAAACTGCACCATCCATTACCAGATCAACCGCATAAACCGCCGCTCCGGCGGCATACAGGGCGGCTTTCAGGGTGTGCGAATTCATGGCGGTATCGGAGTCAATCCATACCAACTCGTCGTCTTTGGGGGCAAGCTGAAATATTTGTGCAACGTATTCTTCGTCGTGGACCCGGCAGAGCTGAGTGCGGCTGGCGGGCGGAGCCTGGTAATGGTGCAACAGAGTATCAAGCCTGCTGGAGATCAGCTGGTTCGAAATTGCCGATAAGCGCTCTGGACATTCGGGGTGACCTGCACCCATTTTATGGCGAGCGCAATCGGGATGGGATATGAAAGCTGTACCCATGTGAGTTCCATGTTTAGGGGCGTAATCTGCCCAACATCATTTGCTTCTGGCGGTGAGCCATAGCAGTAGAACTATACAAGACCAATTGATTTCTTGCCCTGTAGTTTATCAAGCCACCGCAACGCAGTTTGGCCACGGCCCCAAGTCTCAAGGGTTACCGTTCCGTCGGGTCGAACAGTTATATCTGTTTTGACAGAACGCCCATGTACATAGTCAGCTCTCAGGTGGAGCCCATCTTGACGATAGGTCAAGCATTCGAAAAAGTCGTTGACTGTAAATTCGTCAGTTGGCATAAAATCCGCTTCCGAATAGCCTTATCCATCTCTCGGCGGTTTGTCCGCTCACTCATTGTTTAGGTTTTTTAGGGTAAGTGGGATCGCTGCTCAAAATCAAACGTAGGGCTTTATCTTCAAGTAACGGCACATAACGAGCCTATTTTCCAGTTAGAGTGGCGTTCAATTTCATGATAGAGGCCCTATGCAAATTTCAGTGCCTGGTATTCGTTGAGGTCAACGACCTTTTTCGCCTGCCACAGGTCGTAATTGTCTTGCATTAGCAACCAGCTCTCAGCGGAACGCCCCAACACCTTTGAGAGCTTGAGTGCCATTTCTGAAGAAACTCCGGTTTTCTCGTTGATCAGACGGCTCACCAGGCCAGCACTGACCTTCAATTGTCGGGCTAACTCATTAGATCCAATATCATGGGGCTCCAGGTACACCCGCTTGATAAACGCTCCCGGGTGCATCGGGTTATTCTGTTCAATATTCATCAGTGATAATCCTCGTAATTCACCACATAAGCGTGGCCACCCTCAAACTCGAATACAATCCGCCAGTTGCCGCTGACATTGATCGCCCACTGGCCACCTCGGTCACCCTTGAGTGCGTGTAAACGCCATCCGGGGATATTCATATCTTCGACACTGAAAGCTGTGTGCAAGGCCTGCAGTCGTTCTTCCAAGCGAGCCTTGTGGTCGTTCTGTATCCCGGCTGTACTACCCTTTGTAAAGAATCTCTCCAGTCCTTTGTGCTTGAAGCTTCTGATCATAATAACCCGCTGTTTACCATTGCGCAACAGTCAATTTTACCGATCACCCTTCCTGGCTTTCAGCCACAAGCTGGCGTTTTTCTTCGCCAACGACTTGTCAATAAATCTGCCTGACTTACTGAATTCATTCAAATACCTTCACCGGTTTCGCGACAGAACCTGAAAAATTAATTTCAGCGGTGAAAGAGGTGGGTTATGAGGCGGAACTCGCCTGAAATACCCCATCGCCACCACCGCGGCAGCCGTATAGTATACGCTGTGTGAGATAACGAGAGGCTCCCCCGATGGATATACGGCTTACCGACACACCGCAGGGCCCACTCAAGGGTATTCGCGTTATCGACATCACCAGCATATTCACCGGTCCCCTGTGCTGCCAGCAACTGGGCGACCTGGGTGCCGATGTAACCAAGGTCGAGCCGACCAACGGCGAGTTGACGCGCTGGATAGCACCACCCCAGCAAGCGGGCCTCACCGGCATGTATGCCCAGATGAACCGCAACAAGCGCAGCCTGGCGCTGGATTTGAAGAACCCGGAGGGCATAGCCATCATCAGGAAATTGGTGAAGGACGCGGACATCCTGGTGGAAAATTTTCGCAGCGGCGTTGCCGACCGGCTCGGGATCGGCTACGAGGCCCTGCGCACGCTCAACGAGCGGATCATCTATGTATCGATCAATGGCTTCGGCCCCACCGGACCCTATTCCGACCAGCGCGCCTATGATCCGCTTGCCCAGGGGCTGGTGGGCATGATGCACATCCAGGGCAAGGCTTTCGGTGGCAAACCGCAACTGATCCAATCGGCCATCGTCGACAAGACCACGGCGGGCACCGCCGCCAGTGCCGCATTGGCCGCCCTGTACGCCAGGGATCGCCCCGGCGGTACGGGCAAGGGGCAGCGGGTCGACATACCGATGATGGACGCCTGGGCGGCGGCTGCCCTACCGGACGTACTCAACGTGGACAGTTTCATACCCAGCGAGTTGCCGGAACCGCAGCCCCTGGCCGTATTGCGAACCTTCGAGACCGCCGACGGCTACGTGGTGGGTATGGCCTTGCAGGACAACCACTTCCAGGGTCTGTGCAAGGCACTGGACTGCGAGGAATTGCTGCAGCGGCCAGGCTGTCGCGATATGAGCGAACGAGTAAACGACTACGAACCCTGGCTGGATGCCATAGCTGAAGTCATGAAGAACTTTTCCACACAAGACCTGCTGGCAAGGCTCAACGCCAACGGTGTACCGTTTGGCCCGGTCAAAACCATACGCGAATTCGTCGAGGACCCCCAAGCCAGGCATAATCGCACGATCTTCGACGTTGAACACCCCGAGGCCGGCACCATGCGCTACGTCCGCTACCCGGCGCACCTGTCAGAAACACCCGCCTGCCTGCACCGCCATCCGCCCCGACTGGGCGAGCACAGCCACGAGATCCTCCTGGAGGCGGGTTACAGCGAGAAGGAGATCGAACGACTGGCGGCCGACAGTGTGGTCGGCATCGCCTGACACTGAGCCCGCCGCACACCAATAAAATCAAGGCTTGCCCCGTAACCATTTTCAAGATAACAATACTGTTGTCCAGAACTGGGATATAAGCTAGTGTACTGCGGCGTATAAAGTACATAATAATGAGGAGCTTCCATGCGACTATCAGAACCAAGAATAACACCGCTGCCAGAATCAGAGTGGTCAGACGATCAGCGAGCCCTCGTGACGCCGCTCAATGAACAGTACGGGTTTGTATTTAATGTCATGTCCACATTAATGCGCAATATGCCACTGCTCACAAATTGGAATGGTCTGGCCATGCATCTGGTGACGACCTCAACCCTGGATGCCAAATTACGAGAAATGGTTATTATGCGTGTGGGCTTTTTAACCGACTGTGAATATGAATGGGGCCAGCATGTATTAATGAGTGAAAGTGCCGGTTTGACGCCAGATGACCACAGTCGGATCAAACTCGGCGCAACAGCCCCGGGCTGGACTGAAGTTGAGAGTGCTGTATTGCTGGTAACCGATGAATTGATCAAGGAGACGATGATCTCAGACAAAACCTGGGACCTTGCGAGCGCGCAGCTGGATACCGAGCAGTTGACCGACCTCATTTTCACCATCGGGCAGTACAACATGCTGGCCATGGCGCTAAACAGCCTCGGTGTCCAGCGGGAACCCGGCGTACCGGGTTTTGATGGGTAAAAGCGGGTGCCGGGCTTACAACACCTGCGCGACAATCATCCCCATACCTATCAGGCCGCCCACATAGGCCAGGCTTCGAAAAAATGTTACACCGGCCACATATAAAATGGCGTAAGCTAACCGGCTAACCAGGAATATCTGCGCGCCCAAAGCACTTAACTCCCCTGCCCGGCCCGAGCCATAGGCTACCAGGACCAGGCAGGCAAACGGCAGCAGGTTTTCAGCCATATTGTCTTGCGCACGCCTTGCCCGGCCGCCCCACCCCGGCAAGGCCGGTATATCATCACGGTTACTAAGACCCCAGGCCATGCCATTTTGTATATCAGCGGCCGCGGAAGCCAGCACAACTTGTGCGACATACAATACTGACGCCCACATCAACATCGTCAGTTCCATCGGCAAATCAGTCAAGTATCAACCCTCCATTCGCTCAGTCGGGTTGATATTATCACATATTAAAAGCGCTGCACTGTTTTACGCATGACACGATCACGCAGGGTCCTGTACAGGTTATCGGGGTTGGCCACCACGATAAACACGCGCCGCAGACGATCCTGGGGGCAATTTATCTCGCGCACCGCGTGCCAGGAATGACGAGTACGTTTAAAAATCAGGCTGTGGTTGCCCAGGGAACAAGCGGCAATCTCGCCGCTGAAATCCTCGAGTGCGGGGGCGCTGGAAAATTCAAGCTGCCCGCCATCATCCAGCACCAGTGTGTCACCACCCCAGGCCGGCTCCCATTCCCCCTCCCTGTTGAAGTAAAACAGCTGTGAGCCGTGTTCGCGTATTGAGTCGGTATGGGGGGATACAGCGCAGCCGTTTGGCGTGTAGTGCCAGTGAAAACGCAAATTGATTTTGTGCGCGCCATACAATCGTGACAGTGTATGCCGGTAGTCGTCACTGCACAGTTCCCCGATAAACTCCTGCCAGGGCTGCGGTACCGGTGCTCCCGAAGTGTATTCCAGTGAGTAGCGGTCGTGTGGTTTCTGACCGGCGATACGCCCGTAGCCGAACTTTTTCTCGAACAGGGAAATGTCAGGCATGTTCTCCAGCAGACACTGGTAGCCTTCGTCCGTCAGCAGGCCCTGGGGATTGATCCAGGGATAGGGCTGCGTGGCAGCAAATTTATCAGGGTCGATCGCTTTGAATTTGTCAAAATCAAGATATTGCATGCGCGTCACTCCACCAGCAGTGCGCCCAGTCACTGGCCTGCATATAGACTTCCAATTTCATTGGCTTGCACCTCCTCGTTACCAGATACGATGCTAGACAATCGTACGCCGGATGATATTGATTTGCATCAAGTTTAAGGCACGGTAATGAAAAAAGCTTTCAGGCGTGCACCCAAAGATTCGCCGCTTCAGGTACGGACCTGTTACTGAAACATGACTATAATGGCCCGAATAGTGAGGGAGCCCGAAATAATGATGGACTTTAGCATCATCCAGTTACTACAGGGCAACGATGTATTGTTGCTGTTCACGGTTTTGGGCTTCGGCCTGCTGTTGGGGCGAATTACCCTGGGTAGCTTCGAGGTAGGCACCACCACCGGTGTACTGCTGGTGGCCCTGTTGTTCGGCAACTGGGGGCTGGATTTTTCCGCACAGACTGAGAGCCTGGGCTTCATGCTCTTTATCTTCTGCATCGGAATCGAGGCGGGGCCGAATTTTTTCAGCACCTTCGCCCAGGACGGTGTGCGGTACATCGTTATAGCGTTGGTAGTGGCGGCAACGGGTGTACTGATTGCGGTTGGCATTGCGCAAGCGCTGGACCTGGATTCCGGCCTGGCGGCGGGCATGCTGGCCGGGGCGCTCACCTCCACCCCCACACTGGTGGGCGCCCAGGATGCCGCCACGCAACAAGCGGCCCTACTCAGTGCGTCCGAGCGGGTCTCCCTGGTCGGACAGATCAGCGTGGGTTACGCCATGACCTATGTGGTCGGCATGGTCGGCCTGTTACTGGCCCTGCGTTACTTACCCCCCCTGCTCAACATCAACTTACAGGAGGAGGCCCGGCAGATCGCTGCCGCCCGAGGGCTGGGCAGCGACCGGCGGCGGACTATTCGCACGCCGATTTTGCGGGCCTACCTGGTGACCACGACGGGGCAGATTGCCGGTCGCAGCTTGCGTGAACTGGCGCTGTATGAGCGGTTCGGTTTACTGGTCGAGCGCCTAAAACGCGATGGAAAAATTATCGAACCCAATTCCGAAACTGTTATCGAGTTGGGTGATCGGGTGGCGCTGGTCGGCTTCCCCAATAGCCATGCCCACTCAGAATTGAGAGTAGTCGAGCAGGTGTACGATCCGGATCTGCTTGAATTCCAGATGGGTTCCGAGGATGTAGTCGTCAGCAAGCCCACCGCGGTGGGCATGACAATCAGGGAGCTGAGGTTGGAGGAGTACGGTTGCTTCGCCGATGGGGTGAGTCGCGCCCAGGTGGAATTACCACTGGACAAGGATTTGACGCTTAACCGCGGTGATGTCCTGACCGTGAGCGGAGAACGCCAGCGATTGCAGGATTTCGCTGAAAAAATCGGCTTTATCAACCAGAAAAGTGATGTCTCCGACTTGATATCCTTCTCCTTTTTCTTTGTCCTGGGTCTGGTAATTGCTCAGTTTTCCCTGGTCATCGCCGACATGCGCATTACTTTGGGTAGTGCCGGCGGCCTTCTGGCTTCGGGTATTTTGATGGGCTATTTCAGGGCCAGAAACCCCACCTTCGGCCATGTACCCCAGGGCGCCATCAACATACTCAAGGATCTCGGGCTCAATCTGTTCATG
>Ga0164315_10000328_pt1 | contig 31757 bp, 29 predicted proteins | sample GuaBasSedimGuay6_FD_113737 | JGI IMG/M metagenome (GOLD analysis project Ga0164315, IMG submission 113737) | Subseafloor sediment microbial communities from Guaymas Basin, Gulf of California, Mexico - Guay6, Core 4569-2, 0-3 cm | ecosystem: Environmental > Aquatic > Marine > Hydrothermal vents... | reverse complement strand
GTAAAAATGTTGAAAACGAAGTTGCTCCTGAAACCACTGAGGAGAAAGTAGCAGCTGAAAATCAATCAACTGAACCCACCAAAGAGGTAACACCTGAAAAGGAGCCTGAAGCTGAGGAGCCTGAAGCTGAGGAGCCTGTAGTTGAGGAATCTGTAGCTGAGGAGCCTGTAGCTGAGGAGCCTGTAGTTGAGGAATCTGTAGCTGAGGAGCCTGTAGCTGAAGAAAAATCAGCCAAAGCAGATCCAAACACTGGAGTAGCAGATTTTAACTGGGAAGAGTTTGCAGCGGATGATCTGGAATCAAATGTTGATCAAACAGAATTTGAAAAAATGTATTCGGAAACACTTTCAACCATTGCCGAGAATGAGGTGATAGATGGTTTAGTGATTTCCATGAATAAGCGTGAGGTTGTAATCAACATTGGATATAAATCTGAAGGTGTGATTTCACTGAGCGAATTCCGTTATGATCCTGATCTGAAGGCAGGAGACAAAGTGGAAGTGTTTGTGGAGAGCCAGGAAGACAAAAAAGGTCAGCTGGTACTATCCCACAAGAAAGCAAGAGCTGTACGCTCCTGGGATCGTGTGAACCAGGCACTTGACCAGGACGAAGTAATTCAGGGCTACATTAAATGCCGTACCAAAGGGGGTATGATCGTAGACGTGTTTGGAATTGAGGCATTCCTGCCCGGTTCACAAATTGATGTAAAACCCATCCGGGATTATGATGCTTATGTAGGCAAGAGCATGGAATTCAAGGTGGTTAAAATCAACCACGAATTTAAAAACGTAGTTGTTTCGCACAAAGCACTGATCGAAGAGGAGCTGGAGCAGCAGAAGAAAGAGATCATTGCTAAACTGGAAAAAGGACAGGTACTGGAAGGTACTGTTAAGAATATTACTTCATATGGTGTATTTATCGACCTTGGTGGAGTAGACGGACTTATCCACATTACCGACCTTTCATGGGGCCGTGTCAATCATCCTGAAGAGATTGTTGAACTGGATCAGAAGCTAAATGTGGTTATTCTTGATTTTGATGATGATAAGAAACGAATCGCTCTTGGTCTGAAGCAGCTGACTCCTCATCCATGGGATTCTCTGGATGAAGCCATGAAGGTGGGAGACCAGCTCAAAGGTCGCGTTGTTGTGATGGCTGACTATGGCGCATTTGTTGAGATTGCCTCCGGTGTGGAGGGTTTAATTCACGTTTCAGAAATGTCCTGGTCACAGCACCTTAGGAGTGCACAGGAATTTATGAAAGTGGGTGACGAAGTGGATGCCGTAATTCTTACGCTGGACCGAGAGGAGAGGAAAATGTCACTTGGGATCAAGCAGCTGAAGACTGATCCATGGGAGAAGATCGATGATGTCTATACTGTAGGAAGCAAGCATATTGCAAAAGTCAGAAACTTCACCAACTTCGGTGTCTTTGTAGAGATTGAAGAGGGAGTGGATGGACTCATCCACATTTCCGATCTGTCCTGGACCAAAAAAATCAAGCATCCGGCTGAATTTACATCCATTGCTGCCGATATCGAAGTTGTTGTACTTGAAATTGATAAAGAGAATCGTCGCCTGAGTCTTGGGCATAAGCAGCTTGAGGAGAATCCATGGGATGTCTTCGAAAGTGTATTTGGAGTCGATTCCATTCATGAAGGCACCATTATCGAATTGATGGACAAAGGTGCGGTTGTTGCTCTTCCCTATGGAGTTGAAGGTTTTGTCACTCCTAAACACCTTGTAAAGGAGAGTGGTAGCCCTGTAAAAGTAGATGAGAAATTAGATTTTAAGGTCATAGAGTTTAATAAGTCGGCAAAAAAGATTATCTTGTCTCATAGTCGGATCCATGAGGATAAGCGGAAATCTTCTGATCGTACAACCAGGAAGAGCGAAGGGGATGAGGTTAGAAAAGCTACCAGAAAACTGAAAACCAACCTAGAGAAGACAACTCTTGGTGATATTTCTGAACTGGCTGCATTGAAAACTGAGATGGAAAAGAATCAGAAGAGTGCTGAAAAGAAGAAGAAAGACGCTGGAACCGATAAAGAAGATTAAAGTAAACCCTTTAACAATTAATTCAGCTATGGAATTCAAGATTGACAAATTTGAAAACCACACTTTGATTAAAGTTCTGGAGGAAAAACTGGACACACATATAGCGCCGACCTTAAAGTCAGAACTGGTTCTTGTATCCGGGAATGGTGAGAAAAACATCATCCTTGATCTTGGTAATTGCAGGTACTGTGATTCTTCCGGATTGAGCGCTATTCTTGTGGCTAATCGCCTTTGTAAGAATGCAAGCGGGACATTTGTATTAACAGGCTTAAATGATGCAGTTGAAAGGTTAATCACTATTTCACAACTTGATACTGTATTGAATATCTCTAATACCCTGGAAGAAGCAGCATCCCTGATCAAAGAGGCTGGATAATTTTGTCTTGGTGTCATTTGAATTAATTATACTTGGTAGCAGTTCTACGCTGCCTACTTCGAAACGTTTTCCAACCGCTCATTTACTTAAGGTAGATGAGCGGTTTTTTTTAATCGATTGTGGAGAAGGGGTTCAGATGCAGTTGCGCAAATTCGGATTTAATCCAGGGAGGATACACCACATATTTGTATCCCACCTGCATGGCGACCATGTTTATGGGTTATTCGGTCTTCTTTCCACCATGGGAATGATGGGAAGAAAAGTCCCTCTTAATCTCTATGGCCCATCTCGGTTAAAAGAGATGATGGCACAACATTTTTCTTTTTTTGGTTCATTGCCGTTCCCCTTGGATTTCCATTCTCCCTCCTCCGATACTTCGATCCCTATCTATGAGGATGAGAAGGTAACAGTTACACCCATACCATTGAAACACAGGATTCTCACCTATGGATATCTGTTCCGGGAGAAGAAGAAGGAGCTGAATGTCAGGAAAGATCTGGTGGAGAATTACGGAATAGGAATTGCTGATGTGGTCCGGATCAAGCAAGGGGAAGACTTCATAACCTCCAATGGATCCTTAATCCCAAATAGAAGACTAACTCTTCCGCCTTATCATCAGCGATCGTATGCATATATTTCAGATACGGTATTTGATCCGGATCTGGCCGGAGTTTTAAAAAATGTGGACCTGTTATTTCACGAGGCCACATTTTCGAATAACGATAAGAAACTGGCAGCCGAAACCATGCATTCCACATCCGGGCAGGCCGCCACCCTTGCAAAAATGGCAGGTATTAAAAAGTTGCTTATCGGGCATTTTTCCAGCAGGTATAAGGATCATGGAGTGCTTGAAGAGGAGGCCAGAGAGGTATTCCCTTATACAGATGGTGTTAATGATGGTGAAATCTATTCCGTTCCCCTTGAGAGGGTATCCACAGAATAAATACTATTTTTGCATCAATTAGATCCTAAAACAGACTTACAGGTGAAAGAGAAGATTTTAATTCTTGATTTTGGCTCTCAGTATACCCAGTTAATTGCCAGGAAAGTAAGGGAACACAATGTTTATTGCGAAATATATCCCTACAGTAAGTTTCCTGATCCGGACCATACTGTAAAGGGGGTAATCCTTTCAGGCAGTCCATTCTCAGTCAGAGATGAGTATGCTCCCATTCCAAATCTAGATAAGATTAAAGGAGCATTTCCGCTGCTGGGAATTTGCTACGGAGCTCAATTTCTGGCACACCACTATGGAGGAGAAGTAAAACAATCTGATTTAAGGGAATACGGCAGAGCCAGGTTAAATTATATGGACACCGGGAATCCGTTGCTCAGAAATCTGAAGAGCAATTCCCAGGTTTGGATGTCTCACGGAGATACCATTAATACCCTTCCCACTGGCTGTAGAGTGATAGCCAGTACAGGCGATGTGGAAGTTGGAGCCTATGCATCTGACAATGAAACTACCTGGGGATTACAATTTCACCCTGAGGTTTATCACACCACAGAGGGAAAAACCATACTCTATAACTTTTTGAGCGAAATATGCGGTTGTCAAATGGACTGGACCCCGGAGGCGTTTGTGGAAAGCACCGTAGCTGATTTAAAGAGCAAACTGGGTGACGATAAGGTGGTTTTGGGTCTTAGCGGGGGAGTGGATTCAACCGTGGCTTCTATTCTGTTACACAGGGCCATTGGCTCCAACCTTACCTGTATTTTTGTGGATAACGGACTGCTTCGGAAAAATGAGTTTGAGACGGTTCTTGAATCATACAAGGTACTGGGTTTATATGTGATAGGAGTTGATGCAGGGGATAAATTTATCGATGATCTGGAGGGGGTAACCGATCCGGAGGACAAACGGAAAAGTATTGGCAAGAATTTCATTGAAATTTTTGATCAGGAGGCTAAAAAGCTTAAGAATGTGTCGTGGCTGGGGCAGGGAACCATCTATCCAGATGTGATTGAATCGGTATCAGTCAATGGTCCCTCGGCGACCATCAAATCGCACCATAATGTTGGCGGACTTCCTGATAAGATGAACCTCAAGGTGGTGGAGCCACTGAGGCTGCTCTTTAAGGATGAAGTAAGAAGAGTGGGGAAGGCATTGAAAATTCCTTCTTCTTTCCTGAAGCGGCATCCCTTCCCGGGTCCCGGACTGGGCATACGCATTCTGGGTGAAATCAGCAGGGAGAAGATCAGGCTTGTTCAGGAGGCGGATGATATATACATTAAGGCATTGCATCGATATGGGTTGTATGACCGAATATGGCAAGCCGGAGCCATTCTGCTTCCAGTTCAGTCAGTTGGAGTAATGGGGGATGAACGTACTTACGAGTATGTTGTAGCCTTAAGGGCCGTTACATCCACAGATGGAATGACTGCAGATTGGGGACATCTGCCCCATGAAGTTCTCAGTCAGATTTCAAATGATATCATTAATAAGGTAAGGGGGATAAACCGGGTAGTTTATGACATCAGCTCGAAACCCCCCGCCACCATCGAATGGGAGTAGGAAGGTTTATTTAATATACTGTCTCAACTTTTTCCATCGAAAGTCGTTATAATAATATGTATTACAACAGAATAATCATGGATAGAATAAAACAATATATGGTGTTGTTACTGATTGCAGTTACAACTGTCACATTGCAGGCACAATGGAATCCGGAGGCCCTTAAGCTTGCACAGGTGATGGATAAGGTGAGCCGGTTTTATGTGGATTCCATAGATGACAGTGATGTGGTGGAACGTACCATTGTAACTATGCTTCACGAACTTGATCCTCACTCCTCTTATCTGAGTAAAGAGGAGCTGGAGGGATTGAGTGAGCAATTGGAGGGAGAGTTTGAGGGAATAGGAGTAAGTTTTAATGTCCTGGAGGATACCATCTATATTATACGGGCCATTTCAGGCGGACCTTCCGAAAGGGTTGGAATCATGGCTGGAGACCGGATTATAAAGGTTGAAGGAGAGACTGTGGCCGGTATTGGAATTACCTCAAGGGATGTACAAAAACATTTAAAGGGTCCCAAGGGAACACGGGTCGATGTTTCGGTGAAACGAAGGAACGAGGCCGAATTACTGGATTTCAACATTACCCGGGATAAGATACCGGTTTACAGCCTGGATGCTTCTTATATGGTTAACGACCGGATAGGGTATGTAAAACTGGCCAGGTTCTCTCACAGTAGTATTGAAGAGTTTGAAAAGGCATTGAAATCTTTGAAGCGGGAAGGCATGGAAGACTTGATCCTTGACCTTTCAGGGAATGGGGGAGGATGGCTTCCGGTGGCTGTAGAACTGGCTGACCATTTTTTGTCGGGGAGCAAAGAAATTGTGCGCACTGAGGGAACCAAGGTGCCCGACAGGAAATACACAGCACGGAAACCAGGCCTGTTTGAAGACGGAAACCTGGTGGTAATGATTGATGGCAGTTCAGCATCAGCCAGCGAAATTGTGAGCGGAGCTATTCAGGACTGGGACCGGGGGGTGATTGTGGGAAGACGCTCTTTTGGTAAAGGATTGGTTCAACAACCCTTTCAATTGAGTGATGGTTCATTGATCAGATTAACGGTAGCCAGGTATTATACACCCACTGGTAGATTAATTCAAAAATCTTATGAGGATGGCTATGAGGAGTATACCCTGGACCTTATTAACAGGTATAACTCCGGTGAGCTTTCCAGTGCAGATAGCATTAAATTCCCTGAAGCACAACATTACAGGACTCTATCCCTAAACAGAACAGTCTACGGGGGAGGTGGTATTATGCCTGACTATTTTGTTCCGGTGGATACCTCAGCCTATTCCACTTACTATGGACGTATGATCAACAGGGGAATATTCAATCGGTATGTGCTTCAGTATGTGGATATTCACAGAGACCAGCTACTATCCAGTTATTCAAATTTCGACTCCTTTAATGAAGGATTCAGCGCATCGGTGGAGCAGATGGATGGTCTTATTGCATTTGCAACCGAGGAGGAATTGGAGTTTAATGAGGAGGATTGGGAAATTTCGAAAATGCAGGTAGCCCTGTTATTTAAAAGCTATCTGGCGAGGGACCTCTGGGGAATGGGCCACTTTTTTGAGGTATTCAATCCCTCAAGTGAGGTGTTTAATAAGGCTGTTGAAATTCTGGAGAACCCAGCCATGCACCAGGCAAAACTTGCCAAAGTAGAGCTTTAATGGGAAACTGGTTTCAGGCACACTACGTCGAAATACTGGGCGTGGTTTTCAGTGTGATATACCTTTTATTCAGCATTCGTCAGAACATTCTGCTCTGGCCCACCGGGATGATTAGTGCAGTCCTTTATATGGTGGTTTTCTTCCAGACCAAGTTTTATGCCGATATGGGACTGAATGCTTACTATTTCTTTATCAGTATTTATGGCTGGATCGTATGGCAAAAAGGGAAGGGGAACAACGGTGGGCAAAGAACCATTAGCCGCATTCGATGGAAACCAGGTCTGATTTTAGCGGGCTTGACTCTCCTGGGATTTTTTGGGATTGGTTTAGTACTTGAAAGATATACCGATTCACCAATTCCATACTGGGATGCGCTCACCACATCATTGAGTTTTACTGCTACCTGGATGCTGGCCAGAAAGATACTTGAACACTGGATTCTATGGATCATAGTTGATGCAATCTCAATGGGTTTGTATCTTTACCGTGGTTTATATCCCACCATGATTCTATTTGCAATTTATACCACCATGGCAGTGATAGGGTATTTGGAGTGGAAAAAGTCACAATCGTTGAACAGCCTATGAAAAGAGTCCTAATCACCGGACCGGAATCTACCGGTAAATCGGAACTGGCCCTTCAGCTGGCCAGACACTATGGGGGGCTGGTTGTTCCGGAGTACTCACGGGAATTTATTCAGGGGCTGGGCAGACCCTACCTGTTCAAAGATGTGGAGCATATTGCCATAAGACAGGTGGAGGAGTATAATACATCCAGCCATCCCGAGTGGGTTTTTTTTGATACCTGGCTGATCATCAGCAAGGTGTGGTTCAGCGTTGTATACAACCGGGTACCCTCATGGCTGGATGAAAAGATCAGCGTTGCTTCTTTTGACCTGGTTTTGCTCTGTGATACGGATATACCCTGGATCGCTGATCCAGTAAGAGAAAATGGGGGCACCATGCGTGAAGAACTATTGCATTCATATAAAAATGAACTCAATTATTATGGCCTGGATTGGGAACTGGTTACCGGATTGGGTGAGGAGCGGTTCCTCTATGCCAGGCAGTTGATTGATAATAAAATAGCATATGGTACAACTTGAAAAATTTCACGCAAAAACACTGAAGGGATTTGAACCCATTTTGGCTGAGGAACTTAGTTCATTGGGAGCCAGCCGGACTGAGGTTGTTAACAGGGGTGTCAATTTTTATGGAGGACGTGCCCTTCTCTATAAGGTTAACCTGGCTTCAAGATTATCGCTCAGGGTGTTACTTCCTCTGTTGCGTTTTGAGGCATCCGATACCGATTCGGTATACAGGAGGGTGAAGCGTTATGACTGGTCATTACATCTGGATAACAAGACCACCTTTGCTATCGATGCAGTGGTGCATTCACCCCTGTTCAGGCACAGCCAGTATGTATTGCAAATTGTAAAAGATGCCATCGTTGATCGCTTCAGGGAAAAGACGAACCTGAGGCCCTCTATTAACAGGGAAAATCCTGATATTCTGATAAATGTTCATATATCAGGTAAATGGGTCACCCTATCACTTGACAGTTCCGGAGGCTCCCTGCACAAAAGGGGATACCGAACAGGTCATTTTGAAGCACCCCTGAATGAAGTTCTTGCAGCGGGAATGGTTATGCTGGCAGGCTGGAATGGTGAAACCCCTTTTCTGGATCCCATGTGCGGATCAGGTACCCTGGCCATTGAAGCTGCCCTTATTGCGGCTTCAATTCCTCCGGGCATCTTCAGAAAACAGTATGGATTTGAGAATTGGAAGGATTTTGACCGTGAGTTACTGGAACATGTTGTCAATGGCCTCCGTACAGAGAAGGAGGTTAAAGTACCTATCGTAGCAAGTGATGTGGATCCGGCAGCGGTAGCGCTTACAAAACAACATGTTAAACAGATGGATCTGGAGCATATTATCACGGTGGAAGAGAGAGACTTTATTACTGCAACAGGAAACAGGGAGGGAACCACCCTTATCATGAACCCACCCTATGGTGAACGAATCAAACCTGATAACATTGAGGCACTGTACAGCTCCATTGGTACCACCTTAAAACATAATTTCCCGGGCTCAGATGCATGGATCCTCTCTTCCAGCAAAAAGGCACTGGGTTGTGTTGGGCTGAAACCTTCGGGAAAGCGTGTGTTGTTCAATGGTTCTCTGGAGTGTACCTACGTAAATTATAAAACCTTTGTAGGGAACTGGAAGGATCATAAATCCGGGATTAACAAGGGTTGATTCATCCGTTAGACTATTTTCGCATTTTGTTGAAAAAAATTCAGGTTTTGAGCGATTTTGTTACGAGACGCAGTAATTTTTATCTATATTAGTTACTCAAACATTTTTTTTATATTTGTTGATCTAATCAGCATTTGCTAGTCAATAAAATGAAGCCTAAATGAGCTTTGATGTCAATGAGTATTACTCCAACCTGAATGGCGGAGAGGTTGTAATGGCCTTTAAGGGAGATATTTCGAGTGAACTCATCAGCAACGTGTTAGAGGTTGTTGAAGCCAGGATGGATGAGTACAGCGAAAGCTCTAAAATCCGTAAAAAAGTATATAACGTACTGGTGGAAAGCCTGCAGAATCTCTATCATCATATCGAGGAATTGCCTGAAGGCATGCATGAAGAGTATGGTTTGAAGTTTGGAATTTTGCTTGTGAGCAGGATAGACAACCGATATAAGATATCCACAGGAAACTTTATCAACCACGGAAAGATTGATGTGCTCAGGAATAAGATTGATAAAATCAATTCCATGAGCAGGGATGAGTTAAAGGATATGTACAAGTTTATACTGAATCATCAGAGGCTTTCCGATAAGGGCGGTGGCGGATTGGGGCTGGTTGATATTGCCCGGAAGACCGGGAATAATATGGAGTACACATTTGAGAAATATGATGATACATACTACTTTTTCAATTTGGATGTATATATCGATTTCATTAAATGAACTTAACAGATAAATAATAAAATATGGAAGCACTTTCATTTGAAGGAACTGCAAAAACACCCAGTGTCAAGTTTAACGGACAGGAAGGTATCATTGAAATAAAAGGAAGATCTATTCCTGAGAACTCCATTGAGTTTTACAAACCTCTGGTAGAATGGCTTGAGGAGTATAGCAGCACACCCATGGACCTGACCCAGGTAAATGTACAGCTGGAATACTTTAACACCAGCTCTTCCAAGTGTATCCTCGATGTCTTTAAGAAGCTTGAAGCCATACATAAAGGTAAGAGCGAGGTAATAATAAACTGGTACTACGAGGAGGATGATGAAGATATGCTAGAGGCAGGTGAAGATTATGAATCCATTATCAGGGTTCCCTTTAAAATGATTGAAATTGTAGAATAACAGCAGGGCCTCGTCAAGAATTAAAATAGGGTTAATCTCCGGTAGGAGTTAATCCTATTTTAATTAGTATAAAGTGGAAAGTGGAAAGTATAAAGTGGAAAGTATAAAGTGGAAAGTGGAAAGTATAAAGTGTAAAGTAAAAAGTGGATGGTGGCTGCTAATATGATTTCTTTTTGGGGGTGGTTCGTTCCAGGATATCCAGAAGCCCTTTCAGAACCCTGAAATAGAGTAGGATATAGAGACATAAAGTCATCACCCATATGACCATGATATTGACCCATATGGTTGGTATAAAAACTCCTGCAATCATCTTACGGGGAGCATAAAAATGGGCTTTTACAAACCTGTGGGTGGGATCAAGGTAGATGGGATCCCTTTTCTGTATCATGTCCCCTTTTATCTCTGTAAAGTAATCAAAAGATTTGTTGTTGGTGACGAACTCTTCCAGGCTTTTGTTGGAGTGATTTCGCTCCAGTTCACTCAGCTCTGCAAGGTCAAAGGACCCAATGATCTTATTGATTTCGGTGACAGCGCCCTTAAATGTCTTTGAATAGAAATTCTTCAGAGTTTGCAGATACTCCCGGGTATAGTCCAGGATCTCTCTGTTAATAGCTTCAGGAGTGAGTTGATCTAAATACTTCATCGAATAGGTGGGCGTTGCATCGTAGTAGCCATGCATGATTATTCTTTCATCGTATTCATCTCTGATCTCGATCTGAAGTGTACCCAGGTTGTATTCTATCATCTGGGCCTCTTCTTTATTATCCAGGTTCCGCTCTATGAAAGTCAGTTTGTTCAGCAGCTCTGTCAGATGAAGGTTGGCTTTCATGTTGGCATTGCTTTTTAGCTTATCCCAGTCATAAAATATTTTCTGGTAGTCGTTTTCCATAAACTGATAAGTAGCCAACGCTTCATAGGCCCATTTCGTAGTAATAATCTCACCGTAAAATGGGATGCGCTTGGGAGAGGATACCTGAGGATTCAGATTCTCATACTTTACAATGATACCGCTCAGAATAATCTGGGGAATGATCAGGAATGGAATCAGGATATAGATGGTTACCACGGTTTTGAAACTGTCAGAGATAAGCAGGCCCATTACATTAGCCATGGCCCACGCCGAGAAGAGTACCAGCCAGTATTCAAAATACATTCCCCGGATTTCCATAATGGTGTTGCCTATAGCCACAAATGTGAGCGCCTGTATGGCTGATAACATAAACTGAACAGCCACTTTTGAAAGCAGATAGCTGGACCAGCTAAGGTTCAGGAATGCTTCCCGTTTCAATATCTTGCGGTCCTTGATAATCTCTTCTGCACTTACGGTAAGGCCCATAAAGACAGCTACAATGACCGACATGAAAATATAAACAGGAAGGTTGCTGTTCTCTGACAATGTATAACTGAATTCATTGGAGACATCCGGATCGAAATACCGAACAATGAAAGCAAGCAGGAAGGCAAGGAAAGGGGCTTCCATAAAATTGATAACCAGGTACTGAGTATCGCTCAGTTTCTTAAGGATATCCCGCTTGATAAAAACACCAAACTGCTTTAGCTTTCCGGGGATCTTAAATGAGATCTCTGGAAGCTCTTTTTTATTTGCTTTCTCCCTCCGAGCCTCTTTGTAATACTTTCGAAAGTGCTTACTCCACTCTTTTGGTGATACTTTTCGGGTGTGAGTGAGCTTGCCGTACTCATCCAATACGCTGGTTTCCACTATATTGAACACCTGTTCCGGATTCACATTCCCGCAGGTGGCACACTCACTCTCATTCCAGTCGGCTGCCTGTACCCTCGACTTAAAATACATGATGGAATCGATTGGATTTCCATTGTAAATAAGGTATCCCCCTGTATCCAGGATGAGCAGTCTGTCAAACATCTTAAAAATGTCTGAGGAGGGTTGGTGGATCACAACAAATACCAGTTTCCCTCTGAAGGTAAGATCTTTGAGTAGGTCAAGAATATTTTCACTATCCCGGCTGGAAAGACCAGATGTGGGTTCATCAAGGAAGAGGACGGCAGGTTCGCGTATGAGCTCCAGGGCGATATTGAGCCTTTTTCGCTGGCCTCCACTAATCTTCTTATTCAGCGGAGAACCGACCTGGATATCGCGGATCTCAAAGAGGCCAAGGTTTCTCAGGACCCTGTGGACAGTCTCTACCAGCTGTTTTTCTGTGTAGTTATCAAAACAGAGCTTGGCATTGTAATAGAGGTTCTGGTAAACAGAGAGTTCCTCGATTAAAAGGTCGTCTTGAGAAACAAAACCAACCATCCCCTCAATGATAGGATCTCCGCTGTGTATATCAACTCCGTTAATCAGGACCTTGCCTTCGGAGGGTGGATTCGCTCCGTTAAGAACATTGAGCAGAGTCGATTTTCCTGCACCGCTTGAACCCATAATTCCCACCATTCTGCCCGATTGTTCTGTGAAGCTCACATCATGCAGCCCTACATCTCCACTCTTAAATCTGTATTTGAGGTGAATGGCTTCGAAAACAATCCTCGATTTCACAGAATCACCCACAAAGAGGGAGCCGATATCACTGTAGTAAACGGGTGCAATCTGTTGATTCCTAAGGGATGAGCCCGTATCAAATGGGTAAGCTTTCAGAGGTTCCAACAGTTGCCCATTCATATAGAGTTCGGCCTGTCCCACATACTTGACAAAGTAGAGGTTGGTGGAGTAAACATGAATAAAACGGATCTGTCCAATGAGGTTTTCTCTGTATATGTGTTTGATCTCCTTTCCGGGTGACCTTTCCTTCACATGGTCTACCACCAGGTATTCTGCATGGTCCTTCAGTTGTCCATCGGTTAGTACGAAAACTCTGATCGCTTCAAAGTCATCTTCAGGAATATTAAAGGTGTCGGCCACTGTGGTAATGAACTCGATTTCCTGCCCGGTGGCCTGCTGAGTCTCTGATTTAATAAATTCAACCAGCAGGAAAATCACAATGATCTTCTGGGGTTGTGCCAGCTCTTCATTAATGGCGGTACAAATTTTAAGCACTCTGACGCTGCGTTTGGCAAGAAGCCTCTCCTTTTTGATCACCTGTGCGTCCTCTTCCATTACCTGTCTGAAGTAAATATCAAATACTTCCAGGTAGGTATCAACCAGCTCTTGGTTCAACTGTCTGTTAAGGAAAGATTCCACTATTAATCGCCGCTCCGAAGCATCACTCCCGGGGCGCGAAATTATAGCAAATAGTTGCATTAACGCTTTCAGAATCTCATCACTCATTTGAGGGTTGAATTAATCAACAGAAACCATGGTAAGCATTATATACGTATTTAATCTGAATAGGTTTTAAATACCGAAAGGCTTAAAACCAGAGGTAGATAGCAAGGAAAATCAGGGGGATAAAAATTCCAATAAGTGTGGTTAATCCACCCCGGCCGGTAATCCCTTTTTTACCTTTAACCAGGAACAATCCGGAAATGGCCATAAGCACCAGTCCGAGCGCAAAAAGATCGGAAAACCAGGTCCAGAGTTTCTTTGGTTTGTTGTAATGCAGGTAATTTACTTCATTAAAAACCGGTCGGTTTCTTACCCTGGTCACTGAGATTGTTCCCGAAGGCATATGCACATTAATATGTCCGCCTTTCAGGTATATCATCAGATCGTCGGAAGTTGGAAAGTAGTACTGTTTAAAACTATTCTTCTCCCCTGTAATTTCCAGGATCTCTTCAATAACTTCGCGGGTTACATCGGTCTTTGTAATAGATCGATTATAATCATATGATACTGAGCGTGTTATAATGCCAGGATTCCAGTGTCTTGCCACTCCATGATTCAGTGCAATTCCGGAAATGCCATAGATAATACTCATCCCAAAAAACAGGTATCCCAGTTCCCGGTGAATCCACCGGTTCCATTTACGCCATTTCATAAGGCCTACTGGGTAAGCTCTTTGAAATCTACAGCCTCAATAAAGTAATCAGCTTTTTCGGCTTGTGAGTGAGACATCTCTGTTTCGTGGTGCTCCTTGGAATCGTGGTCAGCTTCAAGCGCCTCGGCCTGAACGGGATTCAATACCTTAAAGGTACCTTTAAATGCAACCGTGGATCCTTCAAGGTCGATCTTGAATTCATCGATGTCACCAGCCGGTACAATCCGGATCTGGGTTTCCCCATCGTCAGCCAGTACAAAACACTTCTGGCCACCATGCTTACACACATGAGTAACCATGCCTGAAATTGCAACCTCTTTGCCATTATAATCTGCTGGCTGAGCCAGTAACTCCTGAATGGTTGCTTTTACAATCTGTTCTGTTTGAGATTCCTCAGCGGTTGTCTCTTCTTGTTTACCTGACTGGCTACAGGATCCAAACAGCATTGCAAACAGTACCCATACGATCAAACGTTGCATATCTATAGTCTTAAAATTTGGCTCAAAAATAGAAAAAATTATCCATTGAAACTTGCAATACAAGCATCAAGTTTGTCATAAATCTCGAAAACATGATGAAGTTGCAGTAATTTGAAGAGTTCCATTACTTCATTGGTCACATTACATATTTTGAACTGCCCTACATTGTTATTGGCAGCTTTCATGGCAGAAAGAAAAATGCCGAAACCCGAACTATCAATAAATTTAATTCCCCGAAGGTCGAATATGACCCGGTTGCCTGGTTTGTTGAATAATTCCAGCAGACCTTCTTTCACAGGCTCCGAAATGGGGGCATTCAAACGATCGGTTTCCTTTAACCATACTACAATAAGGTCATCAATAAATTCAGTTTCGAGCATAATTGTTGTTCTTTAGGAATATGATTTTTCAAGTTCCAGTAGTGCAAGTTCACTCTGTTGAAGAAATTCATCAACGAGAGTTTCGTATCGATCCACCTCTTCTCCCTTATGTGCCAGTATCTCAAGGTCTTTGAGCTGGTTTGATACATGTTTCATTCCCATAACTGCAACCGACGATTTCGCTTTATGGGCCATCTTCGAAAGACTGTCGTAGTCTTTTTTGCGCAGCAATTCAGGCATAAGTTCTTTGTATTCATTGACTTGTTCGCGAAACAGGTCAATCATTTCGCGGATAAATTTTGCATCCCCGCCCGACATTGTCTTTAAATAATCCAGGTCTGTAATCATGCTGATGCTATGCTAGGTTGAAAACTTCATTAAGTCACTAAAATTATTTATTTTATTTTTAGAAATAAAACAGTTTACTATTTTTTTATCCCCAGTCGGAAGAAATGAGAAAAATACTATTATTCATTGCTATTGGATCTGTTTCGTTACAGGTTGTATTGGGACAACTGGCTTTTAGTGAAAAAAGGCAGCGCGACAGAGCACTGAATGAGGCGATCACCTTCATTATGCAGGAGCAATATGAGCTGGCGGCTTCAAAACTTACACAGTGTCTTGCCCTGGATAGCGCATTTTCCCAAGCTTATCTGCAAAGGGGAAGGATATTTATTGAGTGGGGATTGGAAGAGGATGCCATGGCCGATTTGAATCAGGCCATTGAATATGATCCAACCCTGGGGGAGGCTTACTTTTATAAGGGGTATATCTTATTCGAAAGCGATACCATCGGGACCGATACAGTTCAATTCAATGCAGCTATTTCCAATGGTTTTCATAGTCCATGGGCCTATTACTTCAGAGGGCTTACCAGGTTAAGAGAGGAGCAGGATCAACTGGCCCTGGATGACTTTAGTGCGGCCATTGATCTGAAGGAAGACTTTGCTCAGGCATATCATGAACGTGCCGGGATTAAGAAAAGAAGCGGAGATTTGCAGGAGGCACACTTTGATTACCAAACAGCCATTACTAATCAACCCGTATTTCCCCTGGCCTATAATAACAGGGGTTCGGTGAAGATTCTTCTGGGTGATTATGAAGGAGCCATCGCTGATTTTAACAAGGCTCTGGAACAGGACCCCGATCTTGCTATTTCTTTAAGTAACAGGGGATATGCAAGGTATTATCTGGGAGAGTTGGAAGGCGCCATGTTGGATTTCAATGCAGCCCTTGCCCTGGATGCAGAACTTACAGATGCATTGCTAAATAAGGCATCTCTTCTTGCCAGGCAGGACCAGGTATTACCGGCTCTTGAATTGCTGGATGGAATCCTCGAGGATAGCCCCGAAGATGCCATGCTCTACCTGAACAGGGGATTAATTCGAGAACTGTCAGGAGACATAAATGGAGCCTGCAATGATTGGAACAGGGCAAAGGAACTTGGTGCAGAGCAAGCTGAAGCCTATTTAAATGAGTGTAAAAATCTTTGATACCTATGGCATCCAGATGGTTTAATAGTTGTCTGTTTTTACTTTTTCTGAGTTCCAATCTATGGTCTCAGGAGAATGTGAAAATTGCCAGAGGGGATTTTAAGACCGGGATCGATATCGGATTTAAGGAGGCCTGGAGCAGCATCAAAGAAGGAGATAAGAACTATAAAGCAGGAAAAGGCACCTATGACATAGCCAGAGATCACTATCTTTTCGCGAATCAGTATAATCCGGAAAATCCCCAGTTAAACTATAAGCTGGGGGTCTGCTACCTCTTTACCGATGATAAGTACAGGGCAATTGATTACTTCTTGAAAGCATACACCCTGGATCATGAGGTGAGTAAGGACATCAACCTTTTGCTGGGTGAATCCTACCAGCTGGTACTTGAATTCGATAAAGCCGTCAAGCATTATAAATTGCATATGGAAGTTCTTGGTTCTGAAGATCAGGAAGTTTATCAGGCAGTACTAAACAAGCGCATTGTAGAATGCGAAAATGGAAGAAAGATGGAGCTGAATCCGGTACGGGTTATACTTAAAAACCTGGGCGAATCCATAAACTCCAAATATGATGATTACAACCCAGTATTTGCCAATGGGGATACGGCCCTCTATTTTACCTCAAGACGTCCCTTTGAGAAATCAAAGCGAAACGAAATCGATAATAAATACAATGAGGATATCTACAGCTCCTCCTTTTCAAAGGGGACTTTCAGCCAGGCCATCAGGTTAGGAAAACCGTTTAATTCACCCAATAACGATGCACTGGTGACCATCGCACCTGATGGAAACAGGGCGGTCATTTACAAAGGACATATTGGTGGTGGGCATATACAGATAGCTGAATATGACCAGGAAAAAATGAGGTGGTCAAAACCAAAAGGTTTTAAAGGGAAACTTGCCAGTAAGCAGGGAGAGACCTCTGCATCGCTCTCCTCTGATATGACCGAACTCTACTTTGTTTCCATGAACAAGGAATTAACCCTTGGGGGGAAAGATATCCTGGTTTCAAAGCTCAACAGCAAAGGCAAGTGGAGCGATCCTGTGAACGCCGGCAATGCCATCAACACCCCTTACGATGAGGAGGGAGTGTTTATAACCCCCGACGGTATGAACCTCTACTTCGCATCCAAAGGTCATAACACCATGGGAGGATTTGATATTTTCCGTTCCGAGAGAAAGGATGATGGTTCCTGGTCAGCCCCGGTTAACCTTGGTTATCCCGTTAACACGCCAGATGATGAAGTATTTTTCATCACCGATCAGAGCGGATCCCAGGGCTATTACTCCACCATCCGAGAGGGTGGATTGGGATCCAAGGATATTTATAAGGTGATCTATCTGGGCGCGGAAAAGGAGCTGGTATTCAAAACCATGGAGCAGCTTGTTGCTGGCCCCGGGCCGACGAAAACCGGATTTTTGACCCTGCCGATGGTTAGGACCCTTGATAGCACATTTGTATTAAAAGGTGTGGTGATGGACACCATAGGTGAGCATATACCCATTGGATCCAGAATTGTCTTTACTGATCCATTAAACGGAAGAGTGGATGCGTCAGTTGCTTCCGATTCAATAACCGGAGAATATACGGCCAAATTACCGGGAGCAAAGGTGTATGGAGTGGAAATTATAGCACCGGGGTATCTCTATTTCCTCGATATTCTGGATCTGAGTTTGGAAAATAGTGATCAAATACTGGAGCGGGACTTTTACCTGCAGGAAGTTGAAGTGGGCACCAAGGTGGTACTCGATAACATCTTTTTTCAAACGGGTAAGGCTGTGCTAATGGCTGAATCTAATGATGAGCTGGATCAGGTATTTCGATTCCTCGAAAACAATCCAGGTATGAAACTGGAAATATCCGGACACACCGACAATACCGGGTCCCTTCGAATCAATCAAAGGTTATCCAGAGACCGGGCCAAAGCGGTGGTGGATTACCTGGTGGGACGAGGGATCTCCCCGGATATGCTAGTATCCCAGGGATATGCTGATAGTCAGCCTGTTGAATCTAATGATACTACAGAAGGACGAAGTCAGAATCGGCGGGTTGAGTTCAAGGTAATATCCAAATAGTTACCTGTTATTTAACAATTTCTATCCTGCCGGAAAGTATTACTTTTGTCGGTATGAACAGAACGGTATTTTACGATCATCATGTGGCACTGGGAGCCAGGATGGTCCCTTTTGCAGGTTTTGAGATGCCAGTTGAATACAGCGGTGTTCGGCAGGAACATATCAACGTTAGAAAGAATGCAGGCGTCTTTGATGTTTCACATATGGGTGAAATCTGGATCAAGGGGCCAAAAGCATTTGAACTGGTACAACGGCTTACTTCCAATGATGTGTCCAAACTGGATCCGGGAAAAATTCAATATACCTGTTTCCCCAATGAAGAAGGCGGCATTATTGATGATCTGCTGATCTACCGCTATGAGGATGAGAGGTACCTGCTGGTAGTCAACGCTTCTAATATTGAGAAGGATTACAACTGGATTACAAAACAGAACATAAATGGCGCTTCAATAGATAATGCGTCAGACCGGATCTCTCAGCTGGCAGTGCAGGGCCCAAAAGCAGTAGCACTTCTTCAGACACTTACCCCCATAGACCTATCATCCATTTCCTATTACAATTTTGTTACCGCGGAGTTTGCAGGTGCAGAAGAAGCAATTATAAGCAACTCGGGTTATACAGGTGCCGGGGGATTTGAACTCTATCTCCATAATGAGGATGGGGCCCGGGTCTGGGAACAACTTCTGAAGGCTGGAAAAGAGTTTGGATTGGAACCAGCCGGACTGGCAGCCCGGGATACACTCAGGCTGGAAATGGGATACTGTCTCTACGGAAATGACATCACTGATACCACTTCACCACTGGAAGCCGGCCTGGGCTGGATCACGAAATTTGTGGAAGGTAACGACTTTATCAACCGGTCTTATATGGAGCGACAGAAGGCAGAGGGAGTCAAAAAGCGACTTGTGGGATTTGAATTACTGGAAAGGGGGATCCCCCGCCAGAACTATCCCATCCTGAATGGTGACGGTGAAACCGTTGGCGAAGTAACATCGGGCACGCTCTCTCCCATGTTAAATAAAGGCATTGGAATGGGAATGGTTGAGCTTCCATTTGCTTCAAATGGAAACGAGATCCTGATTGGGATTAGAAACAAGCAAATTCCTGCCCGGATAGTCAGACCCCCATTTTATAAGAATCAAGTATAAGCATAGGACAATGGCAAAGCAAAAGATAGAGGTATGTTATTCTCCTGCCCTATTTCCCTATTATGAAAACCCCAACGCGGTAGTTGTAGTTACAGATGTACTAAGAGCAAGTTCTGCAATTGTCTCCGCATTCATGAATGGGGTGGAACGGATCATACCAGTGGGAACCCTGGAAGAGGCCAGGGATTATAAGAACAGGGGGTACATGGTAGCCGCTGAAAGAGATGGCATTGTAAGAGATTTTGCCGACTTTGGAAATTCTCCCTATAACTTTACACCCGAAAGGGTAGGTGGGAAGCAGATCGTTTACAGTACAACAAACGGAACCAATGCCATCCAACTGGCATCCAGCGGCAGCCAGGTACTCATAGGGGCTTATCTGAACATCAATGCCCTGGCAGAATATATCAAGGGATCAGGGAAGGATTTGCTGGTTCTGTGTGCAGGATGGAAGAATAAGTTTAACCTGGAAGATACACTGTTTGCCGGGGCATTATCAGAACTGGTTCTTAAGGACCATGATTACGGCACCATTTGTGATGCCACCCTTGGTGCCATGGACCTCTATGACGCGGCTAAAGGGGATATGATGGGATACATTAAAAAAGTGGCACAGAGACACAGGCTAAAAGCCAATAACCTGGACGATGTGATTGCATACTGTCATGAATTTGACACGACTGACCTGATTCCGGTACTGGAAGAAAATTACCTTGTACCGCTTAGAGATATTAAGTAAAAGTGAGAAAATAACTATTATCTATAAGTTATTCACAATACTTGGTTGGCAATTCTATTAAATGTAATTTTATTTGTTATTGAAATAACAACACCTGATTTTATACACTAAAAACTTCATCGAATGAAAAAACATAATTTTTCTGCAGGCCCCTCCATTCTTTCCCCATACACCATTAAGAACACTGCCGATGGCATTATGGATTTGAATAACTCGGGACTTTCGGTCATGGAGATCTCGCACCGAAGCAAGGACTTTATGGCCATCATGGACGAAACTCAGCAGCTTTTTGTTGAGTTGCTCGATATACCTACCGGTTACAGTGTTTTGTTGTTACAGGGGGGAGCCAGCATGCAGTTTTGTATGATACCTTACAATCTTCTGAAAACAAAAGCAGCCTACCTGGATACAGGTGCATGGGCCAATAAAGCGGTGAAAGAGGCAAAGCTATTTGGTGATGTAGATGTGGTAGCCTCCTCAAAAGATACCACTTATTCATATATTCCCAAGGGTTATGCAATACCTTCAGATGTAGATTATTTCCATATTACCACCAACAATACCATTTATGGTACCGAAATCAAGGAAGATATGGATAGTCCTGTAAATCTGGTGGCCGATATGTCATCGGATATTTTCAGTCGGCCTGTGGATGTTTCCAAGTATGCTCTTATCTATGGAGGTGCACAAAAGAATCTTGCTCCAGCAGGGGTTACGTTTGTGATCGTTAAGGATGATATACTGGGAAATATGGACCGAGCCATTCCAACCATGCTCGATTATCGCACACACATTGATAAGGGGTCCATGTTCAATACCCCTCCTTGCGTATCCATCTATGCAGCCATGCACACCCTTCGCTGGTATAAGGAGCAGGGCGGAGTAGCTGCCATGTATAAGCTTAATATGGAGAAGGCAGGAATGCTCTATGATGAGATTGAACGGAACTCCGTCTTTACTTCGGGCATCGGGGATGAGGCTGACCGCTCCATTATGAATGTCACCTTCGTAATGAAAGATGAATATAAGGAGAAAGAGGCCGACTTCCTTGCTTTTGCTATCGGTCGCGGCATGTCCGGGATTAAAGGACACCGGTCGGTAGGTGGCTTCAGGGCTTCCATATACAATGCCATGCCCAAGTCTTCTGTTGAAGCACTGATCGATACCATGAAAGATTTTGAAAAGAGTTTGTAATCCATAAACAACCACAAAAAAATGGCTAAAGTTCTAATAGCAACAGTAAAACCCTTCTCTGCTGAAGCGGTGGAAGCGGTGAAAAGTATATTTCAGGAAGCAGGTTATAAAGTTGAAGTATTGTCAAAGTATCCCGAACAGTCGGACCTGGTGGCTGCCGTAGCAGATGCAGATGCAATGATTATCAGGAGTGATAAGGTTGACAGAGAGGTTCTGGAAGCGGCTGATAACCTGAAAATAGTAGTCAGGGCCGGGGCCGGATATGACAACGTGGACCTGGATGCAGCTACAGAGAAAGGTGTGGTTGTGATGAATACACCCGGACAGAACTCCAATGCGGTTGCCGAGCTTGCCCTGGGAATGATGGTCTATATGAACCGCAGCCGCTTTACACCTTCCGCAGGAACAGAATTACGTGGTAAGACGCTTGGTATTCACGCTTACGGATATGTGGGCAGGATTGTGGGTATGATTGCAAAAGGATTTGGGATGAAGGTGTATGCTTTTGATCCGTTTGTTGATCCGGTGATCATTAAGAACGACGGGGTAATCGTTGAGAAGAGTGCTGAAAGTCTCTATAGCAAGTGTGAGTATATTTCACTTCATATTCCTGCCAATGCTGAAACCCGCGGATCGGTTAATTTCGAGCTGATGAATTCCATGCCTGCCGGTGCCACGCTGGTCAATACGGCCCGTAAAGAGGTTATTGACGAGGAGGAATTGAAAAAGATCTTCCAGGAACGGGACGATTTCAGGTATCTTTCTGATATCGCACCCGATTGTAAAGAGGAGTTGGTGGAGAAGTATAGTGACCGGGTCTTCTTTTCGCCAAAGAAGATGGGGGCCCAGACAGCCGAAGCCAACCTGAATGCAGGGGTGGCGGCTGCACGTCAGATTATTAACTTCATCGACAATGGGGATACAACCTTTAAAGTCAACTAGTTTATGGCAAAGTTACATGCGTTCAGGGGATTCAGGCCTGGAAAAGAGAATGTGAACCAGGTGGCTTCCCGGCCCTATGATGTATTGAATTCAAGTGAAGCCCGGGAGGAAGTTAAGGAAAATCCATGGTCGTTTCTACATGTGGTTAAGCCAGAGGTGGATCTGCCCGAAGAGACAAGCCTCTATTCGGAGGTGGTCTATAATACAGGAAAAGAGAACCTTGAGAAGCTAATCTCCGAAGGCTATTTTTTACAGGATTCCACCAAGATGCTCTACGTGTATGGTCAGACCATGTTTGGTAAGACACAATATGGGATCGTCGGTTGCGCAGCTGTAACAGATTACCTGGAAGATGTAATTAAAAAGCATGAACTGACCAGGCCCGATAAGGAGCAGGACCGGATGAAACATATTCGGGTGACCAACTTCAATGCAGAACCGGTCTTTTTTGCCTTTCCGGATCATACAGAACTGGATGGCATTGTAGAAAAGGTTGTTTCCGGAAAAGCAGAATATGACTTTACTTCCGATGACGGTGTAGGACACCATTTCTGGCTGGTAAATGACTCCACCCTTGTGAACCGGATCATTGAGATATTTGAGAATGATATTGAGGCCACCTATGTGGCAGACGGGCATCACCGGACAGCGGCAGCAGCACTGGTGGGACAGGAGCGAAAAGAACTAAACCCCGACCATAAGGGAGATGAAGAGTATAACTTTTTTCTTGCAGTTCATTTTCCCGCATCTCAGCTTACCATCATTGACTACAACAGGGTGGTGAAGGATCTGAATGGCCATACAAGCGAAGAATTCCTTAAGGAGTTAGAGGAAGGGTTTGTTGTGAAGGAGACGGGTACAGATCCCTTCAGACCCGATCAGCTCCATACGTTCGGCATGTACCTGGAGGGCAAATGGTACTCCCTGGATGCCAAACCCGGAACCTACAATGACGATGATCCCATCGGCTGTCTGGATGTCACGGTCCTATCGGAACAGGTGTTGGGACCCCTGCTGAATATAACCGACCTGAGGAAATCAAAACGGATCGATTTTGTGGGAGGAATCCGTGGATTGGAGGAGCTTAGCAGACGGGTGGACAGCGGTGAAATGGCTGTGGCTTTTGCCCTCTATCCCGTAACCATGAAACAATTGATGGATATAGCAGACAACGGGATGATCATGCCTCCAAAAACCACCTGGTTTGAACCCAAATTGCGTAGTGGCCTGGTGATACATTCCCTGGAATAAATCGTATCTTCGGGTATGGGAATTGTTGAGAACCTTCAGAAAATACAGAATCAGATACCCCCCCATGTAACCCTGGTGGCAGTTTCAAAGACCAAGCCGGATGAGTTGATTATGGAGGCCTATAGTTCTGGTCATAGGGACTTTGGTGAAAATAAGGTTCAGGACCTGGCCAGAAAAGCTGAACGTTTGCCTGGGGATATCCGTTGGCATATGATTGGCCATTTACAATCAAACAAGGTGAAATACATGGCCTCTTTTGTGCACCTGGTCCATGGGGTGGACAGCTTCAAACTTCTGAATGTTATCAATAAGGAGGCAGCTAAACACAATCGGGTCATTGATTGCCTGATGCAGGTTCGTATAGCCCGGGAACAGACCAAGTTCGGATTTTCCAGGGATGAACTGTTGGAGGTTGTCCAATCGGATTCCTTTGGTGAATTGGAGAATGTCAGAATCAGGGGAGTGATGGGTATGGCCACCTATAATGAAAATTCAGGTCAGATCAGGGAGGAGTTTCGCCATCTAAAACGTATATTTGATGAGCTAAGAACTGGTGTGTTCTCCAAAAACAAATCATTCGACCAGCTCTCCTTTGGAATGTCGGCGGATTACCAGTTGGCCGTTGATGAAGGAAGCACCATGGTGCGCATTGGAAGCCTGATTTTTGGAGCCAGAAACTATTGAAAAACCAAATATGATTGATCTATCCACCAAGTTTGCCGGACTCACTTTAAAAAGCCCGGTGATTGTAAGCAGCAGCGGCCTCACCAGCTCCATTGAACGACTCAAGAAAATTTCTGCAGCAGGGGCAGGTGCAGTGGTCATGAAATCCCTCTTCGAAGAACAGATAAACTACGAAGTAGGAAATCTTTCGGCTGAAAGCGACTACCCGGAAGCCCAGGACTATGTGAGAACCTATGCACGGGAGAACTCGTTGGACAACTACCTTTCTCTGATTACTGAGGCCAAAGGGATTGTGGATATCCCGGTAATTGCCAGCATCAACTGCGTAAGTGCCAATGAGTGGATCGATTTTGCAAAAAGGATAGAAGATTCGGGTGCTGATGCACTTGAGCTTAACATCTATTTCCTTCCCATTGATAAGGATAAAGATCCCAGGGAGTATGAGAAGGTGTACCTGAACCTGGTGGCGGAAGTGAAGTCAAAAACTACCTTGCCTGTGATCGTAAAGCTGGGTCCCGGCTTCTCCAACATCACATGGATAGTAAATCAACTCTATATGCGGGGTGCTGCGGCAGTTGTCCTTTTTAACCGTTTCTATGCACCCGATATCGATACCGATGATCTCACATTTGGATCGGCTGAAGTGCTGAGCTCACCTGCCGACTTAAGAAACTCTCTTCGTTGGATCGGGATTGTCTCATCGCAGGTGGACCAGATAGACCTGGCAGCTTCCACAGGAGTACACTCAGGAATGGCCGTGGTAAAGCAAATTCTGGCAGGTGCCGATGCAGTTCAGATCTGTTCTGTGCTTTATCGCAATGGCATAGATTACATTCGTGATATGCTCACAGAGATGAAAAAATGGATGGAGAAAAAGGGCTATGAGAATCCGGGCCAGTTCCGGGGCAAGATGAACTACAGCAGCCTGGATGATCCTTCAGTTTACGAACGAGCGCAGTTTATCAAGTATTTTTCAAAAATGCATTAACGGGGATTAGTATCTTTCGATGACTTTGACCAGTTCGCTTATTAATGGTTTTTTCTGATCATCCACCTCGTTTAACCTGGCTTTAAGCTTTTTTACCAAACGCTCCCTCCGATTGGGTTCCAGATCTCCAACGGCTTCTTCAATTACGGTAAATGCCTCAATGGCTGCCGAATACTCTCCGGTAATTATTACATTCACAAAGGTGTCTATGTATTTCCCATATGCAAGCCCGTTTTGCCAACAGGCTGCTACCAGATGAGTCTGTACCTCAAGGTAGTCGGGATTGGCAATGGCCTTTGAGATGAGTTCTGCACTTTCCTGATCCTTCAGGTCATTCAACAGTGAGGTAATTTCGGATACGATCTCCTCGTTCTCTTGCTCCACCAGAAGATCTAAGAGGTAGGGCAGGATCGAAATGTGGCCATGCACTCTAAACTCTTTAAGCGTGGAGAGAATGGCTGACCGGTTGCCCGATCGTAAGGATTGAATCTGGGACCTTAATTTGTCATTACTTTTCTCTTCCATCTTTACTTGTCTATTTACAGTATGTATCCAGAAGATCCCTCGCCTTGAAGATTCCGTATTGGTAAGCTTTGTCGAAGCAGTGGCATGCTGCCGTCACATCTCCCAGTTTTTCTGAGACCAGCCCCTTCTCATACCAGATCTCCCCGTTAAAAGGGTCCAGATCAAGTGCCATGGACATGTCTTTATCGGCATATCTGGTGGTCCCTGTGGAGGCATAGGTCTTACCTCTGGCGAAGTAATACTCTGCTTTACCCTGTTCCAGTTCAAGGGCTGCATTAAATGATTGAATGGCATCCAGGTACCTGTCATTTGAATATTGTATCATTCCTTTCCTATAGATGGCTTCGTCATTGGAGGGGAAGTATTTCAGATAGAGGTTCATATCCTCCATGGCTCCAGCCAGGTCGCCTGCCATACTCAGGGCTTCGGCCCGTTGAAGATAGGCGTCGAAGCGGGCTGGATCTTGTCGAATCACTCTGTTCAATGAGGTAACTGCTTCATCTGCATCTCCATCATCTATCTGAAATTGTGCTAGTTGCTGGGTGGCATCCAGGTTTCTAACATCACTTTTTACAGCCGATTTCAATGCTGAGAAAGCTGCCTTTTCGTTGCCAAGCTCATCATAAATGGCGGCCTTTTCGGTCAGGACAATCGTACGTTTGTATCCCTGTTTTTCAAGCTTGTTAAGCATATTGATGGCTTCAAGATAATCGCCCTTGTCTTTTAGGAACATGGCCTCCTGAAACTCTTTATCCCCACTGCTGTACCATCTCTTTTCTTCCCACAGTTGTTTCCAGCCAGGCATACTCTCCAGTGTGGAAAGATCCTCATCAAGCAGGATCTCTGACTCGGGTTTCTTATACCTTGAAGAGAGGTGTGTTTTTAGATAGTTCAGAGCCAGTTCGGGGTGTGTAAGCTTAACTTCACATTTTGCCAGGTAAAAGCTGCCCATTGCCTTTCTGCGTTTCTCGACTTCATAAAATGATTCCTTGGCTGCCGGATAATTTTTTAGAGCGAACTGGCATAGCCCAAGCTGGTAAAAAATCTCAGTCTCCCCGGGATTTTGCCTGAGGGCCTCATTTAAATAAGATAGAGCAAGATCGTAACGCTCCTCACTCATACACGCGCGACCCTCCAGGTAAGGATCTTCCTGACTGTAGATCATTACAGAAAGAAACAGAAACAATGCCGACAATCCCTGTTTTCGCATAAAACTGTTATTTGGTTTCAATAAATACTTCATTATCGTCACCCGAATAGACATAGATAAATCCTGTAAGGGCATACGCCTCAATACCAGATAGCCGGTATTCATATACGTCGCAGATGTAATAATATACACCAGATACCACCAGCTGGTCTGTGTCTGTGATTTTACCATCCCAATTAATATCGGGATCTTCTGTACGGAATACTTCAAGACCCCACCGGTTAAATATGGTCATCTCCACCCGTTCCACATAGGCGGTCCTGAATGGCCTGTAAATGTCATTCACTCCATCCCCGTTTGGGGAGAATACATTTGGCAGCAAATAGTTGGAGCACTCGTCCAGGCAGAGCCTTACAGAGGGCTTGGATTCATTCTGGAATGAATCCACGGCGGTAATATAGTAGCAACCGGTGAGTGAGTTCTCCGGAAAATGGTTGTAGACGGTATCGTCCCTGCTATAGAACTCCTCAATTTGTACAGGTGACTGTTCGGTGGTTGGACTGAAATAGAGTTTGTAACCCACCACATCGTAGGAGCAGATTGTGTCTGAGTAACTCCAGGAAAGGTGGTTGTAACCGCTGTCGCACAGTGAAAACCCTGATAAGTCGGGTGGACAGGGGGGTATGGAGTCGACGGGGGTGGTGCAGCTGGTATGGCTATGGTTTACATTTTCATAGAGTTGCCCATCCAGGAGCCTCCAGCCGGTAGAGGTGACCCTGTAACAATACTCCACTCCATTGGCAAGTCCCCTGTCACTGTATTGATCTTCTGTGGTAAATGCAATGGAATCGTAGTCGCCTGTAGCGGAGTTAAGGCGATAAATGGAGTAATCGTAGTTAATCCAGGGCACATTTTTTTTCATTTTGATGACTATACTGTTATCTATTCCTGTCAAGTCGGGATAGAGGGATGAAGCGGCTTCCGGTATTCCAATCAGAAATCTGTTTCCCGGCGCATCGTTGTATAGTTCCACCTGGTAGGACCATGGGAATTCCAGGGTGTTAACAGATTCATCCAGCCATACGGTATCGTTCAGGTCGTCGGTTTTAAGTGAACCTACCTGTGTCATCGACTCTCCAAGAAGATCCTTCGACCTGTATATGATATACTCGTAAGGTCCTGTGGCAGGGATTGTGTCCAGGTCGCTGGGTTTTATCCAGGTCAGCTTGATGGTCCCGCTGGAGGAGTGCTCCGTGACACTCACTTCCAGGATGGATGGGGATCCCTCCACCAGTGGAGTGCAATTTTCTGGTGAGGGAAAGCTCAGGGCGCCATCGGGATAGACCGATACAATGGTATAACAGTACTCGTTGCCCTGCTTCAGTCCACTGCCATTGTTATCGTCAACAAATATGGTCTCAAGTCTGCTTTTGGTTTGTCCGATCAGTTCATATCCAGTTTCGGCGGGAACTCCCGTGATACAGGAATCGGGCACATAACCCGCCGGTCCGATCTTTCTGTAAATATTGTATCCTGTCACAGGCAAACAGGTATCGGCCGGCCAGGTGACAGTTACTGCATTGCTTCCGGGAATGAGATCAGGCATATCAGGAGACGGACCAAGTACCCTGATATTCATATTGCGGAGATCCACCAGCGGAGTCTCAAAATGGTTGTCTTCAGCCTTAAAGACGACCGTGTAGTACTGCTCTCTCACATGCGAACAGGAGGTCTTCCATTCAAAGTGAGCCTTGCTATAACCCTGCTTAAGGGAGTTCCTGTCCACCACATAGGTGGCCGGATTTTCCTCTACCACAAAAGGGCCTCCGGTGGCCCACTGTTTGATGGAATCTCCATCCTCATCAGTGGCAATGATATCCACCGAAAGGATATTTCCTGCTTCAATACAGTAGTTGCCAGGTTCAGTCTGAACCGGGGGGTGGTTATCGGTATTAAATACATCGATCTGCATATCCCTCACAATGTTCCCGATCTTTACCCCGCTTCGCCACTCCTCCACATCAATTGCAATGTTAAAGATCCCGGTATCTGAAGGGGTGATCCATGTCAGATCGCCCGTATATGGATTAATATAGAGTGTATCACTGGCCGGAGGAAGTACATATCCGGTGATGGGTTTTCCATCTTTTTCGGTGCAGATTGTAAGCTTGTAAGAGATGCTGTCGCCATCCGGATCATAGGCAGCGGGATTATGGATAAAGATTTGTCCATATGCAGCTCGGTCTATGGGAGGGTTGAGCAAAACAGGGGTTGAGTTACCCCCAATCTTTGGATTTATAAAAATGGTGGTCTTTATGGAGAAGATCACATTCACCGAATTGGGGATGTTTTTGACCCCTTCGTTCCGGTTGGGATCCTGAACCACAATTTCATAGATGCCTGGTCCCGGAAAGGTATGCTGGGTGATGTATACGTTCTTCTGATAGAAGTGAGGCAGCTTGTAGATCTCCATCCGGGTTGCATAGGAGAAGGTGTTGTCGCCCCACTGAACCTCCAACTTGGGCCTGTCGGCCATGCTAAGGGTATAGGTAAAGGTGGTGATGGTGATCTCGTAGGTAAGATCATCAAGTTGTTTCAATGTGATTTCACCCGCCCTGTTATGGGTGGCCTGAAGGGGTGAAAACATGAACACCAGCAATAGTATGGGAAAAAAAAGTCGCTTCATCCAATCACTTCAACACAACTTCTGCACTGTGCTTCTTTACATCAAATTTCATACCAGTTTCTTTCTCATCGAACCCAAAAATTACAAGATTTGTTTGATCGGGATAAATATCAGTGAGTAAAGCGTTGTAAATGTACAAAGAATTTGGCTTTGAGGGTAGGTCAGAATGCATCTCTATGAACATGACATCGTCTTCAATCTGTATGGTGTCGATCTCTATTTTTAAGCCAGCTTCCTCTTCTCCTGTAGTAATTTTAAAACGCCTGTTCAGATAATCGGTAAACCAGGGGAGTTCCCTCATGGCTGGATCGTCAAAATCAATGGGTTTGCTGTGGTAATGAAAATAGCCAACCTCCCAATCGTCCCGGAATGTTTTCATGGTAATTATCAGCTTTCCGTTTTCATATGTTATATTCGTGATAGAAAGATGAAGCGGATGGGCCGACGTCCATGCTGGAATAAATAAAAAAAGGATAAGCACACTGATCATTCGCATGGGATAAAATTAATCAAACTTCTAATTTATTAGCACCCAATGTCTCTATTTGAGCTCTATTTCAAGCTGGGATTACAACATATTACCGATCTAAAAGGATATGATCACATCCTTTTTATACTGATTCTCTGTGCGGTCTATAGTTTTAAGGAGTGGAGACGGGTGCTCATCCTGGTCACTGCTTTTACCATTGGTCATTCGCTGACCCTGGCCCTGGCAACGTTGGACATGATCCGGGTGGACGGGGATGTGATTGAATTTCTGATACCCCTTACCATTTTTATTACTGCCCTGGCCAACGTGCTCTCAAAGAAGCAAATAGTATCCACCTTTCACCACTACCTGAAGTACTCAGCTGCCCTTTTCTTTGGATTGATCCATGGCCTTGGGTTCTCAAATTACCTCAGAAGTCTGCTGGGTTCGGAAAAAGGATTGTTACTGCCTCTATTCTCTTTCAATATAGGTATTGAAGTGGGACAGGTCCTGATCGTCTCCATCATTATGATGCTGACTGTTCTGGTGGTTGATCTGTTAAAGTTTCCCCGGCGCGAATGGCACATTTTACTTTCGGGTGCCGGACTGGGAATCTCACTGGTACTCATGTTTGAACGATTCCCTTTCTGATGGACTGGAAAACCACCTTAAGGGATTATGAAGGATTCCTGAAGCTGGAAAAGGGTTTGTCTCCCAACTCCATTGAGGCCTATCTCAGAGATATTGGTAAGCTTGTGCAATATCTTGAAATACAGCAAATTACAACCGATCCAAAGGCGCTAAGTTACAATGAACTTCGCAGTTTTATGATGTGGATTGGTGAGTTGGGACTCTTAGCCAAAAGTCAGGCCCGGATCCTTTCAGGTCTCAAAGCATTTTACCGTTACCTGTTGCTGGAGGATCTGGTCCAAAAGGACCCCACCGCACTTCTGGAAGGACCAAAGCTTGGCCGGACACTTCCGGAGGTTCTGTCGGTGGACGAAATCGATCTGTTACTTTCAAAAATTGATCTGAGTAAACCAGAGGGGCAGAGGAATAAAGCCATGCTGGAAACCCTCTACAGTTGTGGCCTACGGGTCAGTGAGCTGGTGGGACTCCAGATCTCTAACATATACAGGGCTGAAGGATTTATCAGAGTCATTGGAAAGGGGGATAAGGAGAGGCTGGTTCCGGTGAGCGGACGTGCCCTTAAGGAGATTGATCTCTATCTTCCTGACCGCAACGCTATGGCCATAGATCCCGGACAGGAGGATATCCTTTTTCTGAATCGAAGGGGACGGATGCTTACCCGGGTGATGCTATTTACCATCATCAAAGAGCTGGCCAAGGCTGCTGGAATTCATAAAACAGTGAGTCCCCATACCTTCCGGCACTCATTTGCCACCCACCTGGTGGAGGGGGGAGCCGATCTTCGTGCCGTCCAGGAGATGCTGGGCCACGAATCAATTACCACTACCGAAATCTACACACATCTCGACAGGGAGTACCTGAGGGAGGCGATCATTAGTCACCATCCCAGGTCGGGGAAAGTGTAAAGTATGCAAGTGTAAAGTATGCAAGTGTAAAGTATGCAAGTGTAAAGTATGCAAGTGTAAAGTATGCAAGTGTAAAGTATGCAAGTGTAAAGTAT
>Ga0164315_10000326_pt1 | contig 31764 bp, 28 predicted proteins | sample GuaBasSedimGuay6_FD_113737 | JGI IMG/M metagenome (GOLD analysis project Ga0164315, IMG submission 113737) | Subseafloor sediment microbial communities from Guaymas Basin, Gulf of California, Mexico - Guay6, Core 4569-2, 0-3 cm | ecosystem: Environmental > Aquatic > Marine > Hydrothermal vents... | reverse complement strand
CGAAGAATAAAGCCCGCCAGCGAGACCCGGAAATGCATCAGACCAAGAAGGGTAATAGCTGGCATTTTGGTATGAAAATACATATCGGTGTTGACGATACACTGGGATTGATTCACAGCATGGCGACGACTTCAGCCAATGTCCACGATATAACCCAAGCGGATAAACTGGTGCATGGGGAGGAAGAATGCGTCTGGGGCGATGCGGGCTATCGAGGTATTGAAAAGCGTGAAGAACACGAGCATCGTCAGGTCGATTGGTTTATTGCGCTGCGTCCCGGGACCCGCCGATTGCTGGCGAAGAATAGCGACGCTGCAAAAGCCGAGTTTAAGAAGGCTCAAATACGCGCCAAGGTTGAACACCCTTTTCGTTATATTAAAAGAGTATTCGGTTACGACAAAGTCCGTTATCGAGGACTCTCGAAAAACACGAATCGATTGCACTTATTGGCAGGGTTTACGAACCTTATGGCGGCTAAGAAATATTTGCTGACATAGGGAAGGTACGTCTGTTATCCGCAAAAAGACGGATAACAGATATAAAACGGGCAAAGAATTAGCTATTTAATGGCACAAACGTGGGATTACTTTGTGAATCCATAAATAGACTGGTTGATCAGAGGTTCCCTAAGTTTAATCGACGTGCCACAAAATTTGTTGGCGATAGAGCAGGTGAGGTTTGGCTCATTGAGTATTCCGGGTTGGGCCGTCCAACCAGTCTGGGATTTTTCACAACAGTATCTTAGTCAATTTGAAGAATACCAACAGTTAATAAACGCTGTGCAAAATATTCAAATCACGCCTGAACAATTAGTTCTCACCTACACGGCCGATTGGGAAGCTATTGAGCAGCTTAAAGATCGCGGGCTGACGTTGTTGGTAAGTGACGCCGAAAGAAGCAGAATTCAACTCTACCGGCGTCATCTAGTGGAAAGTATAAATGACTTGAGTAAGCAAAACGGCACGAATGACCAACATGGAAGACAGGCTAGTCTTTCCAGGTTACTGCAGGAAATGTTTCAGTTTGCCCTAAAACGCTCCTCTCTATCTGATCAGGCCAGTGCTATCGATGAAAACAAGGCGCTGTTGTTTGTGCTGGCAATGCATCTTGGTGGAAGGAATATCGACGGTATTCTCGGAAAACCGGCAGTAGAACAAGCTGTTTTATTAAAAAATGGACCAAAATTCACTTTGCGTAAGCGAGTGGATTTGGCGCAGCATTTTAGTATCTCCGCTTTCATCGCTGCAGCAGCAGGTGATGGCCTGGCCCAGGCCACTGGTTTGTTTAAAGAAGTGTCGGATTCAAAAGGTGGCAGTGGCTTTAGCTTTGCTGATCTGGCCGCTGACCAGGCAGGGGTTGAATTTGGCACCATGGCGGTTGCTTCGGAAACATCTGCCCATTCACTACAGGTACATATGGCACGGATCACTAATGAAGACGATTACATGCCAAAACTAAGCAGCTTGCCTGAAGGTTTGCAAGAAGCCACATTCAAACGTCAATACGGTACGACTGAAGATGCAAGGTATACAAGAATGCAGAATGAGCTGGACAGACGCATCGATAATTGTCGTTTATATAGGGACAAAGGTTAATTATCAAAGACCACTAAATTTTGAGATGTTTATCAAGTGAACTTGACAGTTAGTCAGTAGGTTAGTCTTGCGCCCTTATTCTTGTGAACCTGTTTTCCCAACCCTCATTTATCAGACAGCTTTACAGGTCTGGTTGAGCATAGTAAGACAGGCATAATTATTCCGCCAAAGTTTTATTCCCTGGCTTTGTTGTTAATCAAGTAGCCGCGTGCGATGCTTTTCCATTATAGATTCGAACAGCAGGCTGTTTACCCAATTATCCAGCCATATCTGCAAAGGCTGTAGAGAAGAATTCCTTTGAAACCAGTCTAAATCTGTATTGGCAAATTGGCGGATAAAAGGGAAAGTCGCAATATCGGCATAGGTGATGGTTTTGCCGAGTAAATAAGGCTGTTTAGTAAGTAGCGTGTTGAGCTTACTTAAAAATTCGATGCCATCATCTCTTGCGTTCGAGCAGTCTTCTTCAGGATAGCGCTGGGGGTACTTGTAGCGATCCAGAGCATTCTTAAAAGTGCTGTCGTTTTCGGCAATCAGATCATTGCAGAGTTTTTGTGCACCGTTTGAGGTGGCATCTGGTAGCCAGTTATCCGGGTCATTTTGACCCAGCGCCCAGTCCATAATCGCCAGGCTTTCATCAATTACCTGACCTTCTTCAAGCTGTAGTACTGGTACCGTGCCTTTGGGCGAAAGGGCCAGCATATCAGCAGGCTTTTCTTTTAAAGCGACCTCGATAAGCTCAACCTGTACCTTGGCAACGTACAGCGCCATTCTGGCGCGCATAGCGTAGGGACAGCGGCGGAAGCTGTATAGGAGTGGGAGTTTGTTTAGCATTTATATCTAAGCCTGTACCCTGTCGAGGCGGACAGGGTACAGGCTCTGCTTGCTGGTAATGACTTTACAGGTCATAAAAACCTTTGCCTTCTTTAACCAGCTTCTCCAGTAATGGCGCGGGCTGCCAGTAATGCTCGCCAAACTGTTGAGCATATTTCTTATAGGCGTCATAAATATTTTTCAAACCGATTTGGTCTGCCCAGAACATAGGACCGCCTTTGTAGGCGGGGAAGCCATAACCGTTAATCCAGATAATATCGATATCCAGCGGACGGGCGGCGATGCCTTCTTCTAGAATCAGCGCGCCTTCGTTAATCATAGGGTACAGGCAGCGTTCAAGGATTTCCCGATCGCTGATTTGACGTTGCTCGATACCCGCATCTTTAGCGCACTGAGCGATCAGCTCCTTAACCACTGGATCGGGAATAGGCGTGCGGCCATCTTCGTACTTATATATGCCAGCATTAGTTTTTTGTCCATGACGACCCAGTTCAACGATTTTGTCTATCCACACGGTGTCGCGTTTTTCGGTTTTACCGGCCTTGCGTCGTTCTTCCCGGACTTTATAGCCCACGTCCAGCCCGGCCATATCCGCCATGGTAAAAGGCCCCATGGGGAAACCGTAATCGAACAGCACTTTGTCGATTTGTTCGGGGCTGGCACCTTCTTCCACCAGGAAGGCGGATTCGCGGGTGCGGGCATGGAGCATGCGGTTGCCGACAAAGCCATCGCAGACGCCCACTAAAGCACCAATTTTTCCGATACGTTTTGATAGAGTCATCACCGTGGCAATAACATCATCGGCGGTCTTTTCGCCACGCACGTTTTCCAGCAGGCGCATGACGTTAGCTGGGCTGAAGAAGTGCATGCCGATAACATCCTGAGGCCGCTCGGTAACACTGGCTATTTCATCGACATTGAGTGTCGAAGTGTTGGTAGCCAGAATGGCACCCTGTTTACAGGTGGCATCAAGGGTTTTAAATACTTCTTTTTTCACATCCATGTTTTCAAAGACAGCCTCAATAACAATATCGACATCTTTGATGTCGTCATAGGAGGTGGTGGGATCGATTAGCGCCATGCGGGTTTCGACATCATCCTGCGTGATACGGCCCTTTTTAGCGGTGTTTTCATAATTGCCACGAATAGTGGCGAGACCTTTATCGAGAAATTCCTGCTTGAGTTCCAGTAGTTTCACGGGAATACCCGCATTGGCAAAGTTCATGGCGATACCGCCACCCATGGTGCCTGCGCCAATGATGGCGGCTGTTTTAATATCGCGTTTTACGGTGTCTTTGGGCAGGCCAGGGACTTTGGCCACCTCCCGCTCGGCGAAAAAGATATGTTGCTGGGATTTTGATTCGGACGAGGCCATCAACTCATTGAACAGCTCCTGCTCTCGGGCCATGCCTTCATCGAATGGCAATTCAAAGGCGGCGCGAAGGCATTTGATGATATGGAAGGGCGCTAAAAAGCCTCGCTGCTTGCGGGCGATGCTCTGTTCGTATTTATCAAATATTGCTGGGTCGACGCTTTCTGGCGTGATGTCTCGAATGGCGCGCGGACCTTTGCCATCGGCGATCAGTTTTTTAGCATAGGCGATGCCAGCTTCTAATAGATCACCTTCAACTATGTCATCAATGATGCCCAGTGCTTTAGCTCGTGCTGCAGGGACATGACCGCCGCCGACAACCAGCTCTAATGCCGCTTCGGCGCCGACCAGGCGAGGCAAACGCTGTGTGCCCCCCGCACCGGGTAGCAGACCCAGGTTTACCTCGGGCAGCCCGACCAGGGCTGTGGGCAGTGCAATGCGATAATGACAGCCGAGGGCAACTTCAAGCCCGCCACCCAAGGCGGTGCCGTGAATCGCTGCGACAATGGGTTTGGCCGCCGTTTCCATGGTGTCGATAACCGGCACCAACCCCGGTTCGCCCATGCCTTTGGCGAATTCGGTGATATCTGCCCCGGCGATAAAGGTACGGCCTTCGCAAATCAGTACGATGGCCTCAACGCTATCATCCCCCAGTAAGCTTTCTACCGACTCTTTTAGTCCGGCGCGCACGGATTGGCACAGGGCGTTGACTGGTGGATTGTTGACTTTAATCAGGCCAATGTTGCCTTGTGTGGAGTAGCTGACAGTGTCGGACATGTTGGTTCCTCGTCAAATTTTATGGGAAAAATCGGGACAGTTCATTACCTGGTCACTTAGGCCGCCGCGCTGGTAGCGCATTGGGTGTAGGTTATTTTTTGGTCGATTAGTTTACTAGCTGGACCAGTTTAGCAGTAGGTTTTTTCTTCTGGCAGGCTAAGACCGATATTGAGATCAGTCTGTTGGTTGCTGTAATGGCACTCAGGTAATTTGTTGTTCGGGTTCAAGCACCCAGCAACGATTGTTTTGAGTAAAACCGATATGCTCATAGTAGGCATGGGCGGCGGGCGCGGCGATCAGTATTAGTTTGCATTTCGGGCCGAGGGCCTGTTGGGTTCGGATCTGCAATTGCTTGCCAATGCCGCAACGCTGATAGTGGGTGTCAACGGCCAGGTCAGATAGATAACAGGCGTAATGGAAGTCCGTCACGGAGCGGGCAATGCCGACTAGCTGGGCATCGTGCCAGGCGGCGATGACAAGGTTGCTGTTGTTAATCATGCCAGTAATACATTGCGGGTCTTCTATGGGTCTGCGTTCGGCCAAAGTGGACTGATGCAACAAAGCCATAAATTGCGATGGGCTTACCGGTTCATTGATGGTGTATTGAATATTCATGCTGGTTTATGGTTTGCGGGTGTAGTGATGGATGTTACGTCGCCAGCTGTTTTTCCAGAACCTCTATGTAATCTTGTGCACGCTCATGGCCTGAGATGATATCCAGAAGGGTTTGCTCGTGAGGATTACGGGCGTTGAGATCGCGGCCAGCAGCACTAAAAAAATCCAGGAAAGTCGCGAAGTTTTCGGCCCGCATGCCCCGATAGGCTTTTTCTAGCACATGGAAGTCTGCATCGACCCCTTCCGGCGGTTCGAAATTTAGAAAAGTACGGATTCGGTCATCATCAAATACTTCGCCGAGGACTTTTTGTTTGTCTTTGCGTAAGGCCATTTATCTCACTCCAGTGATCTTTGTCGTAGTTGCTCCGGGCGGCACTACAATAATGCATTAAGCTTGTTGAGTAGAATCTCATTGACCTGCTGAGGATTGGCCTGACCTTTCGAAGCTTTCATGATCTGCCCGACAAAGTAGCCAAGCATTTTCGGTCGTTTGGCTTCATCGGCATTGAGATAATTATCGATTTGTTTGGAGCTATTTTCGATCACTTCATCGACCATCGCTTCGATAGCGCCGCTGTCTGATACTTGTTTGAGGCCGCGCGCTTCAATAATGCTGTCTGGATCACCCTCGCCCTGCCACATGACCTCAAAGACCTCCCGGGCCATTTTGTTCGACACGGTTTTGTCACTAATGCGTTTGATCAGGGCGGCGAGCTGTTCGGCACTGACCGGACTTTGTTGAATGGCCATATCTTCGCTATTAAGTTTGGCGGCCAGTTCCCCGCTCACCCAGTTGGCGGCCAGTTTTGCATCGCCGCACTGCTCCGTTGTGGTTTCAAAATAATGCGCGGTAGCAGCATCATCACCAAGCACGCCGGCATCGTAGCTGGATAACTGGTATTGCTCCATAAAGCGCTGGTGACGGGCATCGGGTAATTCTGGCAAGGATGCTTTTACCGCATCGATATAGGCCTGGTCTATTTCAATAGGTAGTAGATCAGGGCAGGGGAAATAGCGGTAATCATTGGCTTCTTCCTTGCTGCGCATGGAACGGGCTGTATCGGTATCGCCGTCGTACAGCCGGGTTTCCTGAAGTACTGTGCCGCCGTCCTCGATCAGGTCGATTTGGCGCTCGACTTCCTTTTTAATGGCTTTTTCCATAAACCTGAATGAATTGAGGTTTTTGGTTTCGGTGCGGATACCCAGCTCATCGCCTTTGTGGCGTACCGATACATTGACATCAAAGCGCATGGAGCCATGGGCCATAATGCCGTCGCAGATCTCCAGCGAGGTGACGATGGCATGGAGCTTTTTGGCAAAGGCCACGGCCTCATCCGAATTGCTCATATCTGGTTCTGAGACAATCTCGATCAGCGGTGTTCCAGCGCGATTGAGATCGATGCCCGACATGCCATGGAAATCTTCATGGAGGGATTTGCCGGCGTCTTCTTCGAGATGGGCGTGGTGAATGCGAATGGTTTTGGTGGTGCCATCGGCCAGTTCGATATCGAGGTGGCCGCCCAGAACAATGGGTTTCTCCAGCTGAGTGGTCTGGTAACCCTTGGGCAAGTCTGGATAAAAATAGTTTTTCCGCTCAAAAGCAGAAATTTTGCCGATATCCGCATCAACGGCCAGCCCAAACATCACCGCCATGCGTAGGGCTTCTTCATTGAGCACCGGTAAGGTGCCGGGCATGGCCAGGTCGATGGCGCAGGCCTGAGTGTTCGGCTCGGCACCGAATTCGGTGCTGGCACCGGAGAATATTTTGGTGTGGGTGGCCAGCTGAGTGTGAACTTCGAGGCCGATAACGGTTTCCCAGGTCATAGTCGACTCCCCTTGTCCTTGTCCTGATGGCTTATGGCGCTTTTTACCTGGCTCATAGCTGGATACCCGCGGGACTCTGCTGATGCCAGTCTGTGGCGAGCTGATAGCGATGGGCGATATTAAGCATACGCGCCTCTTCAAAATACTGGCCAATCAGTTGCAGGCCGACAGGTTTTTCATCGACAAACCCACAGGGCAGGGACATCGCCGGTAGGCCTGCCAGGTTGGCGGCGATGGTATAAATATCTTCCAGATACATGGCTACGGGGTTATCACCCTTGGCGCCAAATTCAAAAGCTGGGTTGGGGCAGGTAGGGCCGGCAATGATATCGACTTCGTTAAAAGCGCTTTCGAAATCATTTTTGATCAAGCGTCGCACTTGCATAGCCTTATTATAATAGGCGTCGTAGTAGCCGGCAGATAGGCAGTAAGCACCGACCAAAATGCGGCGTTTGACCTCATCACCAAAGCCCTCAGCGCGACTGCGCATATACATATCGTGTAGATCTACCGGATCTTTACAGCGGTAGCCATAGCGAGCGCCGTCGAAGCGGGACAGATTAGCGGAAGCCTCGGCGGGGGCGATCACATAGTAAGCCGGTACCGATAGATGGGAGTGAGGCAGGCTGATGTCCTTGAGTGTCGCCCCTTGCTTTTCCAGTTCTGCCAGGGCTTCCCGGACTGCCTGCTCGGTGGCTGGATTCAGGCCCTCGTCGAAATATTCGCTGGGAATGCCAACGGTCAGCCCGGCAATATCCTGATTCAGTGTCGCTGTGTAGTCGGGTACTTTCCGTTCAGCCGAAGTGGAATCGCGCGCGTCAAAGCCGGCCATAATATTGAGCAGCATGGCCGCATCTTCGGCGCTGTGGGCCATGGGACCACCCTGGTCCAGACTGGAGGCAAAGGCGATCATGCCCCAGCGGGAGACACGTCCGTAAGTGGGCTTCAGGCCGGTAATGCCACACAATGCTGCGGGCTGTCGAATCGATCCGCCGGTGTCGGTGGCGGTGGCCGCTGGAGCAAGGCGCGCAGCAATGACTGCCGCAGAACCACCGGAAGAACCACCGGGTACGCAGTCGGTATGCCAGGGGTTTTTTACCGGGCCGTAGTAACTGGTCTCGTTGGAAGAGCCCATGGCGAACTCGTCCATATTGGTTTTACCCAGCACCACTGCGCCCGCTGCGGCAAAATTGTCTACGATCCTGGCATTGTAAGGCGGTACAAAATTATCCAGCATTCGTGATCCGCAACTGGTACGAACGCCATTGGTGCAAAAGATATCTTTGTGGGCGATGGGCAGGCCGCAGAGCGCCGAGGCTTCACCCGTGCTCAGGTTGGTATCGGCTTGCCGGGCGCTTGCCAGGGCGGAATCTTCAGTGACACTGATAAAACTGTTGTAGTTTTCATCGAGTGATTTGATGCGATCCAGAAAGTGTCGAGTTAACTCGACACTGGAAAATTCGCGCTTAGCCAGGCCGATTTTTAATTCGGCGAGGGTTTTATTGTGCATGGTATATCCCGGGTAGTACTGGACGATTAAGGTCGTCAATCATTGTGTGTTCAGGCCCTGACTCAATAGCTGAATCAACAATCATTCAATAACTTTAGGGACCAGGTAAAGGCCATTTTCCGTGGCCGGAGCGAGGGGCTGGAAATCTTCACGGTGGTTGCTTTCGGAGATTCGATCGTGGCGCAACCGCTGTGTGGCATCAAGCGGGTTTGCCAGAGGGCTGACCTGATCCGTGTTTGCTGACTGTAGTTGATCGACCAGTGCCAGTACCTCATTGATGCTACGCGTGGTCGCTTCGATATTTGCTTCGGTGATGGCAATTCGTGCTAATTCGCCCAGTTTTTCAATATCAGCTCGGTCTATGGTCATGGTATAGTGGGCTCTATTTCAAAGTCTGTGAAGGCGGCGTAAGGTATCATATTTGAACCTTGCCCTAAACACCTGCCGTTGCTAGAGTCCGAGCTCAAAAATAACAGGTGGGGGCTCCGGGTCGGGGCATCTATAAAGGAAAAGTTAAGTAAGTATGTTGAAGCGCCTACGTGGGATGTTCTCTAATGACCTGTCCATCGACCTGGGGACGGCGAATACTCTTATTTATGTACACGACAAAGGCATTGTACTCAATGAGCCTTCGGTCGTGGCTATACGTCATCATCACGGCCAGAAAACCGTGGTGGCTGTCGGTGCCGAAGCGAAGCGCATGTTGGGGCGAACGCCTGGCAATATTAGTGCGATTCGGCCGCTGAAAGATGGTGTGATTGCGGATTTTCAGGTCACTGAAAAAATGTTGCAGCATTTTATTCAGAAAGTGCACTCTCATAGTCTTATTCCCCCGAGCCCAAGAGTGCTGGTCTGTGTGCCTTGCCTGGCTACGGAAGTGGAAAAGCGTGCCATTCGCGAGTCCACTGAAGGTGCTGGTGCACGCGTTGTTTATTTGATTGAAGAACCCATGGCTGCGGCGATCGGTGCGGGTTTGCCAGTGGAAGAAGCCTGCGGATCAATGGTGGTAGATATCGGTGGCGGAACCACTGAGATTGCTATTTTGTCCCTCAATGGTGTGGTGTTTTCCGATTCGATCAGAATGGGTGGCGACCGTTTTGATGAGGCGATCACCAACTATGTCCGTCGTCGCTATGGTTCGGTGATTGGCGAATCTACTGCAGAGCGTATAAAAATGGAGATAGGCAGTGCTTATCCAGGTAAAGAGGTCATGGAGATCGACGTGCGAGGTCGCAATCTTGCCGAAGGTGTACCTAAGAGCTTTACTTTAAACAGCGATGAAATTCTGGAATCCATACAGGAGCCCCTGGCGGCTATTGTGCAGGCGGTTAAAAGGGTGCTTGAGCAGTCGCCACCAGAACTGGCATCGGATATTGCCGAAACTGGTATTGTGATTACTGGTGGTGGTGCACTGCTCAGGGATCTTGATTTGCTGCTCACCCATGAGACCGGTTTGCCGGTTATTGTGGCGGAAGATGCGTTGACCTGTGTTGCAAGAGGTGGTGGTAAGGCATTACAAATGATGGATAAAAAGGATCTCGATATCCTCGCATCCTGATCATTCGCCTGAATCTTGATCATTGGGTAAAACAAAAGGGGTTTGGCGATCAAGAAGCTTTTTTCGCAAAGCTCATCTCCGAGGCGAATGCTGGTACTGGCAATTTTCGCCCTGTTGTTAATCATCCTCGATTCGTTTACTTCGTGGCTTAAACCGGCGCATAACTGGCTGGAAAATGCTAGCTGGCCTTTTTACTGGGTCACTGATATTCCGGTCAGGTTCAAGGAATGGAGCGATGATTCCCTGACCGGCCGCAGTGAACTGGCGGCTGAAAAAGAAAGGTTAGCCACGGAAGTATTGGTCTACCAGGGGCAATTACAGCGGATGGCCGAACTGACGGCGGAAAACCTGCGCTTGCGCAATCTGCTCAACGCCACCGAGTTGCTGTCGGATAACGTGCTGGTTACCCAGTTAATCGGCGTATCACCAGACCCTTTGAGCCATCTAATTTCCATTAATCGCGGGGTTGATGATCAGGTCTTCATCGGGCAGCCTGTCATTGACAGTTATGGCTTGATGGGACAGGTCATTGAGGTATTTGATAGTCATAGCAGAGTCCTGCTTATTACCGATAGTCGCCATGCCCTGCCGGTAAAAGTGGCCAGAAACGGATTGCGTGCGATAGCCGAGGGAATAGGTAATTATCATCAGATCACACTGCGCCATATCTCGCCAACTCAGGATATAGTCGTCGGTGACAACCTGGTCAGTTCTGGACTCGGTGGTCGTTTCCCGGAAGGTTATCCTGTGGGTACGGTCACCGAGTTAAAGCAAGATGCGGGCAAGAATTTTGTTGAAGTTATTATAGAGCCGGCGGCAAAAGTTGATCGAAGCCGCCATTTATTACTGGTGTTTTCCGGCGTAATTGAGCTGGATCCCGGAGAGGCTTTGAGTGGACACTAATCACCTGCCATGGCCTGGTTTGTTGATTGGCCTGTGTTTGGCGATACTGATGTGGATTATTCCTGTGCGTAGCGAGCTGGCATTTTGGCGCCCGCCTTTTGTATTGCTACTGGTGATTTATTGGTTGCTTCGCGAGCCGCAGCGGCTGGGGATAATATTTGCGTGGTTAGCAGGGCTGATGATCGATTTTCTTTTCGGTGAGATACTGGGCCAGCACGCCCTGGCGATGTCAGTAGCCGCCTATCTGGTGATCACTCAGCAGCACCGCGTGCGCCATTTTAAAATACTTCACCAATGTTTAATTGTCGCGGTGGTAGTGCTGGCTTACAACGTGGTGTTGCTGAGTGTGAAATTGTTGGTAGAGGATATCGATATAGTCCTGCCGCTGTTTTATTCTGTGCTGAGCAGTGCTCTGCTTTGGCCAATATTGTTTGCTACTTTACAAAAAATACATGGTGAGCAGTGGTGAGCAGGTCGCATGTTTGTGATGCTCAATAAAGTTGAGTAGTAGTTGGTGAGCGATTTTATACTGGCTTCGGCATCGCCCCGCAGGGTAGATCTGCTAAAACAAATTGGCATGTGTTTTATCCAGCTCCCGGCAGCCATCGACGAGTCACGCCACCCGCAGGAGCACCCGCAAGACTATGTACTTAGAATGGCCGGTAACAAGGCGCGCCACGTGTGGAATCTATTACAATCACAGGTGCGCGACCGGGATGCGGTATTGCTGCCGGTACTCGGTGCTGATACGACGGTGGTATTGTCCGAACGTATTTTCACCAAACCCCGCAATAAGGCGGATGCTGTTGACACCTTGTTAGCGCTATCAGGACGTCGCCACCAGGTATTATCAGCGGTGGCTGTGTGTGGCAGTGAAGGCCTGCAGTCGTTACTGAGTGAAACATGGGTGAGTTTTAAGGAGCTCAGCCCGGTACAGTGTGAACGTTATTGGGAAAGTGGCGAGCCCCATGACAAAGCGGGCGCTTACGCTATCCAGGGACTTGGAGCAGTTTTTGTCAAATCGATACAGGGTAGTTATTCTGGCGTGGTTGGCTTGCCTCTTGTCGAAACGGTGGAGTTATTATCGAGATATGACATTACTTACTGGAATAAACCTTGAGTCCAACCTGGATTAACGAATGAAGGCAGAACTACTGATTAATGTTGCCCCGACAGAGACCCGCGTTGCTCGCATAGAGAACGGAGTGCTCCTGGAGGTGGCCATAGAGAGAGCTAACAAACGCAGTCTGGTTGGCAATATCTATCAGGGTAAGGTGGTACGGGTGATGCCAGGTCTGCAGGCGGCTTTTGTCGATATTGGCCTGGAGAAGGCAGGCTTTATGCATGTCAATGATGTGGTGGGCCGCCAGCCAAACAGCAATAGTTCTGGTAATGGTAATGGTAATGGTAATGGTAATGGTAATGGGACCAAACCTGATATCCGCCAATTGCTGCGAGACGGCCAACAGGTCATTGTGCAGGTGCTTAAGGAGCCGATCGGCACTAAGGGTGCACGGCTTACTGCTCAGTTGTCGGTGTCGTCCAGGTATTTGGTTTATATGCCAGCTGTGGATCATATAGGGATCTCGCAGCGGATTGAAGATGAAGAGGAACGGGAGCGCCTGCGTGAGCAATTAGAGTTGGCAATTGCATCTGGCGGTATGAGTGAGGAGGGTGGTGGTTATATCATCCGTACTGTCGCCGAAGGCGCCAGCGAGGAAGAGTTGCGTATTGATGTAGAGTATCTGCATCGTTTGTGGGGTCTGGTTAAGGAGCAAATGCAAAACACTTTACCTCCCACCATGATTTATCAGGATCTGCCTCTGTCATTACGAACAGTACGTGATGTAGCAATGGAAGAGGTGGAGAAACTGCAGATTGATTCGCGCAACGTATTCAGGCAAATGTGTGAATTTGCTGAAAAGTTTTGCCCGGATTTACTTCAGAATATTGAATATTATGAGGGGCCGAGACCACTTTTTTATCTCTACGGCATTGAAGATGAAATTAACAAGGCGATGGAACGCAAAGTGTATCTAAAATCTGGTGGCTACCTGATATTTGACCAGACTGAGGCGATGAACACCATCGATGTAAATACCGGTGGTTTTGTCGGCCGCCACAATCTGGAAGAAACGATATTCAAAACCAATCTGGAAGCAGCCGGTAGCATTGCCAGGCAACTGCGCCTGCGCAATCTCGGTGGCATCATTATCCTGGACTTTATCGATATGCAGGATCCGGAGCATCAGCGCCAGGTATTGCGGCGTCTGGAGAAATCGCTGGAGCAGGACCGGGTGAAAATGAATATTTCTGGCGTCTCTGAACTTGGTCTGGTTGAAATGACCCGCAAACGAACCAGTGAAAACCTTCAGCAAGTATTATGTGAGCCCTGTGAGTCATGTGATGGTCGAGGTTATTTGAAGTCAGCTGAAACAATTTCCTACGATATCATGCGCGAGATTTTAGGCATGGCCAAGTCTTTTGAGAGTAATAAAGTACTGGTTATTGCCTCACCGTTGGTCGTTGACCGATTGCTGGATGACGATGCACAACATGTGCAGTCCCTTGAAAATCATATTGAGCGGCTCATTGAGTTTCGGGTTGAATCAACGTACCCACCGGAACAGTATGACATTATCCCGGTATAGATCCCTATAGGAGTCGGCAGTATTGGATATCCGTAAAGGGGTGAACTCTATTACCCGTTACGTAGCGGGTGCGTTGGTCTTTGTTCTGGTTTGCTATGCCATCATTGTTGTTATTGGCAGACAGGCCCTGCCTTATCTGGATCGGTATCAGCCCGAAATAAACCGATTTTTCTCGCAGCAGCTCGACCTTGAACTTAGTACGCAACATATCAGAGGTACGTGGACACGCCTGGCGCCTCGCCTGGTTGTAGAGGGTTTGTGTGTCGGTAAAAAAGCGGGCGATGCTGCTAGCAAAGACGCTGCTGGGGCTGTTTGTATCGAGCAGATCAACGCTCAACTTGATCTGCCCCGTAGTATCGTTGCTGGAGACTTGATCTGGCGTAGTTTCACTGTGGATGAAAGCCAGCTAACACTCATAGAGGATGCGGATGGTCACTGGGTGGTAGAAGGATTGCCACTGCTCAGAGCGGCTGGTGATGATAAATATCTCGGTCAATTGCTGGATCATTTGCTGTTAAGCAAGCATATCGGTGTTGATAAGTTAGCGGTCGGGCTACATTTTTATTCGGGGGCCCAGGCTGTAGTTAATCTTGACCACATTAAACTTGAAAGCGATGGCGACTTTCATCGCCTGACAGCGAATCTTGCGGCCAGTGAGCATTCGTTGTCCGCGCAACTGGTAATCGAGGGTAGAGGCGGTGTCGGAAATTTCAGGGACTTTGCTGGCAAAGGTTACCTGCAAATAGACCATATTAATTTTAATGGCCCTTTTAGCGCCATTGTCGCCCAATGGTTTCCCAGGCTGGTCGAGCGTAGTGGCGATGTTGAGTTGGAACTGGCTGCCGAAATTTGGTTTACCATTAAAGACGGTGGTCATTTAGAGCTGGTGGGCCAGTTGCGGGGGGACCAGATACCGCTTGACCGGTTCACGGATTTGCCGCCGTTAAGCAATCTGAGAGCGCAACTGACGGGCTGGGTGAGCCCGGGAGAAAGCCGGGGTTTGCGTGTGCAGAACCTGGATTTTGACTGGGGCGACGTCGATATAAAGCCACTTAATATATCCTTCCATCAGGGGGCGGGCGTCAACTGGAATGAGTTTTCGCTGGCTGTGAATCATTTGAACCTCGCTACCCTGGAAAAATTCATGTCGGAAGCGGGTCTGGCAACCGGCACCACCAGGCAGGTGTTGGCAGCCCTTGATCCCAGGGGTAATCTGCACAACTTGCACATGATGCTTGATTTGGCTGAGCCTTTTCCGTTGCTAAGCTTGCGTACCTATGTAGATCACCTCGAAGTTGATTCCTGGCACCGAGCACCGGCTGCACGGGGCTTGAATGGTTATTTCGAATGGCAGGGTTCAACAGGTTTTTTTGATCTGGATAGTCCCGATGGCTTTGCCATGCACTACCCTGGCGTCTATGAGAACTTTATGGAACACAGTAGCGGTCGGGGCCGGATAAATATCCACTGGCAACGGGAGAAAGCGGCCCTCAGTATAGCTGGCGGTCCTATTCGTATAGATGGTGAGGAAGGACAATTTGGTGTCTATCTGTCACTGGATTTACCCCTTGATAACAGCCGCCTACCAGAGATGTACTTACTGGTGGGGCTGCGCAATAGCCACTCTCGCTACAGCACACAATATATACCAACAATTCTATCTGCCCCTTTACTTGACTGGTTAGACAGGGCCATTGGCGATATGGATATAGTTGAAGGAGGCTTTATCTGGCGGGGGCCGCTTACGGGTAAGGATTTCACGCAGCGAAGTATTCAGTTGTATTTGCGGGCAGAGCATGGAAGTCTTGATTACGATCCTGGTTGGCCAGAGCTGACCGATCTGTCCGGTTATATTACGGTGAATGATAAGGCGTTAAATGGTGTTTTTGGCCCTGCAAAAATGGGCAGGACGCATCTTGAAAAGGTCGTAGTGAAAACTAAACCTGCTGAGTCGGGGCAGCTACTTTCAGTAATAGGTGATGTCACCACGTCGCTCAGCGAAGGCGCTGCCACTTTACTTGCTTCACCACTGAAAGAGCGTGTTGCAATGTTGCATGACTGGCAATTACAGGGAGAGGCAGAGGTGAAACTTGATCTTGCCATTCCCCTGGGCGGAGAGGCTGCAAGGGCGCATTATCATGTCGACGTCAACACCAAAAATGGTCAAATGAAGCACCGCACTACTGATCTGGAGTTTTATCAATTACAGGGCCTGGTAGCCTATAGAGACGAGAAAGGGCTTTATTCACCAGGGATGCAAGGCCGTTTTTTGGGGCAGGAAATGAGCGCGACTATGGCCACAAATCGCGGGGAAACCCGTATAGAGGCTGAAGGGTCTATCAATATGGAATCCCTTCCCCAGGGGATCCCTCTTCTCGGGCAGCGCGTCACCGGCAACAGTGATTTTCAGGCGGAATTCAGCATCCCGGCTGAAGGTGGCAATCCGCATCTGTTATTCACCTCCACTTTAAAGGGCATCAACGTGGAGCTTCCACAGCCTTTAGATAAGGCGAGAGAACAGATACTGCCTCTAGAAACACGAATTAACTTCGCTGATAAGCTATTTGTGGAGGTGCAGCTTGGCGAACGTGTGGCCGCTGAGTTTGAGCTGGAAAATAGTCAACTTACCCGCGGGCAAATCACACTGGGGGGTAACTTGCCCGGCCCGCCAGGGGCAGCGGGGCTGACTATTGTTGGCAGAACGCCGGCCATCGCTTTAGATGAATGGCTTGCGGTTTACCAGTCTTCCCTGTCATCTAACGAGTTGGTGATGGCAAAACTGGAACTCCAGTTCGCAGTAAATATAGGTGAGCTTAGCTATCACGGTTTTACTGTGGATGATGCGCACGTTACGGGTCGTTACGATGACGAAGGCATGGATGTTTCTGTAGATAGCGAATCACTGTCAGGAAAAATAAATATGCCAGTCGATGAAGACGATCCTATAAAGGTGCGTCTGAATTATGTTGTCCTGCCACAACCGGATTTCAGTAACGACGAAAGTTTTGTTGATCAACTGGATCTGACTGCGTTTCCCCACGTTGATTTTTCAACGGAGGGCCTGCGTATTGGAGATAAACAGCTCGGCAGCGTTGGTTTTCTGATGCAGCCTTTAGTGGATGGTGTGGAGTTAACTAATCTTCATGGTGAAATTACTGGTATGGAAATCAAGGGCCTGCCTGATGGAGGGCCAGCGACACTTACCTGGCGTAATATAAATGGGCAGCACAGCAGCAGTTTTGTGGGCGCATTAGAAACCTACGATCTTGGTGCAGTGCTTAAAGCCTGGCAAATGCCAATGTTGTTAAACAGTAAAAAAGCAGTGTCCATGGTGGAGTTCTCCTGGCAGGATAAACCGTGGGATCTGTCAATAAACACTTTGTCGGGACAGGCGATACTAAATTTTAAGGATGGCAGTTTTTTCCAGGCGCCGGGTGCGACGACTAATGCCTTTATAAAGGTGATTAGCCTGATTAATTTTGATACCTGGTTGCGTCGATTGCGCCTGGATTTTTCCGATCTTTTTTCCGCGGATATCCGTTACGATAGTCTTACCGGTGGTCTGAAATTTAAACAGGGCATCATGGCTTTTGACGCGCCGATTGAAGTGGATTTATCTGCTGGTAAATTGCGGCTGAAGGGGCAGGCCGATATGCTTAATGAAACCATCGATGCGCATTTGGTAGCGACTTTACCGGTGGCGACTAACTTACCCTGGATAGTTGCTCTGGTGGGTGGTTTGCCGGCCGCCGCTGGTGTTTACCTTACCAGCAAAGTATTTGAAAAAACTGTAGACAATGTATCAAGCCTCAGTTACATCGTACGTGGTCCCTGGAGTGATCCAGAAGTGAAAGTGGATCGAATTTTCAGTGATAAAACGGAAGACTAAAACGACCAGGCAAAAAGAAACCAGGGCCGCTGTCGTACAACTGAAAGCCACTGGCTCGGCCCTGAAAAACCTGGCTGCAGCAGAACGCCAAATCGATTTAGCTGCTGCTGAGGGCGCTAAACTCATCGTACTTCCAGAAAATTTTGTGTATTACAACGAAAAGGACTTGTTGGCGGTAGCCAGTCAGGAGCGTAAGCAGACGGGTCTGGCCAGATCATTTTTTGCCGCGCAGGCAAAAAAATATGGGATATGGCTGGTGGCCGGTACATTGCCCTTGTTTAAAAACGGTGACGACAGCAAACCCTATGCAACGTCCCTGCTCTATGATCCCCGAGGACAGGAGTCCGCCCGCTACGAAAAGGTTCATTTATTTGATGTGCGAGTGCAGTCGACGGGGAAAAGCTATTGTGAGTCCGATAGCTATCAGCCTGGCGATCGGGCAATAACGGCATTGACCAGCGCGGGTATGCTCGGCCTGAGCGTATGCTACGATCTGCGTTTTCCAGAATTCTATCGTCTGCTCGTTGCGCAGGGAGCAGAAATTCTGGTGGTTCCCTCTGCCTTCACGGCTGCCACCGGTGAGGCCCACTGGCGTTTGTTACTACAGGCTCGAGCAGTAGAAAACCTTTGTTACGTGATGGGTGCCAATCTCTGCAATCGGGATCATCCCAGCAAGCCCACCTGGGGAGGCTCTGCGATTATCGATCCGTGGGGAGAGGTACTTGCAGAAATGAATGATGAGGAAGGTTATGTGATTGCTGCAATTGATCGTCAGCGCATTAGCACTTTACGTGAGGCTATGCCGGCACTGGATCATCGCCGATTTTAGTCAGGTTATTTGTTGTGCCATTTTGTTGAGCCATTTGTAGAGGCATTGATGGATGACCAGCAAGTTGCACACTAAAAAATTTGCTATATGTGCTATAAAGGCGGGCATTGAGTCTGGCTGTTTGAAAGAACGGTTCAGGTTACCGCTGTGGTCGCGTAAATACGTATTTACTGAAAGGAGATTTCCCCTATGAATACACCTACTAATCCTGCTGGGATTACCAGGCAGACTTCGTTATTTGCCAGCAACAAACTGATACGCAATACCTATATATTATTGTCGCTGACGTTGGCCTTTAGCGCCCTCGCCGCTGGGGCTTCGATGATGTTTGATCTGCCCCACCCCGGGTTTTTGATCACCATGGTTGGTTACTTTGGCCTACTGTTTTTAACCACTAAATTCCGCAATAGCGGTCTGGGTCTGGTCTTTGTATTTGCGCTCACGGGTTTTATGGGCTTTACCCTTGGACCCATTATTAGTATGTATCTAAAGATGCCCAATGGTGCGGAGCTGGTTATGAACGCCATGGGGGCGACAGCGATCACTTTTGTCGGGCTGTCAGCTTACGCTTTGACGTCTCGGAAAGACTTTAGCTTCATGGGTGGTTTTTTGATGGCGGGCATCATTGTCGCCTTTCTCGCCGGTATCGGTGCTTACTTCTTTGAAATGCAGGGGCTGTCGCTGGTTGTGTCCGCCATGTTTGTGGTCTTGATGGCCGGGCTGATCCTGTATCAAACCAGTGCCCTGGTAAATGGTGGCGAGACCAACTACATCATGGCGACGATCACTCTCTACGTGTCCATATACAATCTGTTCACCAGTTTATTGCATTTAATGGGTGTGTTTAGCGACGACTGATTTCGGGCAGATTAGCCGCCCCTGCTGCGTCTGTTTTACTACTTACTAGCTTGGTTGGACAGAGCCTCTAAATAAGGCTCTGTCTAACGTCAGCGGCGGTAGCCGGCTCCCCACCGGCATCACGAATCGCTTTGGCCGCTTCTTCCACCCATTGCACATTGGTTTTCGGGCTTTGAAATGGCGCGTCTTCCAGACCTACTCGCACATGACCACCTAACTCAACAATTTTTGGAATCAGCGGAATAGTGTTGATGTCCAGACCCGCGACCATCCAGGGCGCGCCGGGGGCTTCTTCTTCCATCAATTTAGCCAGCGCTTCAATGGCCCAGTCTCTGGGTGGAAAACAAAAGGTAAAGCCGTCCGATAACATAAAGCGGTAAACCGGCATTTTCATATTGGCAGTGGTTCGATGAAGCAGCGCACCTTCGCGAATGAATCCTGGCTCGTAACAGGCATAGGCAGGCCGCCAGCCATGTTTGGCAGCGAGTTTTGCGCTGGCTTTTAAGATGCCTGGACTGTTGGCATAGATATCCCCTTCATCGCCAAATATATTGGCTGCGCTTTCTCTGGTGGAGAAGTTACAGGAGCCGGGGTCGAGAATGCCCCATTCCAGCGCGTCTCGTCGGCACAATTCGTTGGAGGTGGCATTGCGGACTTCCGGGTCGTCAGACATTGGTATGTCGAGAGAGGACGGGTAAACAATCGCATCGACTTTGCTTTTGATACCATTGATAAAGGCATGGCAAATGTCCGCATCACCATTTTGCTTGCCGGTATCGGGATCAAGACTATGGGCATGAATAATCGCCGCCCCTGCATTGACACAATCGATGCCCTCCTGGCTTATCTCCTCGGCGGTGACTGGCATATTGGGTTGCAGTGCGCGGGTCCACGCGCCGTTCATTGCAACTTCGATCCAGACTTTATTAGACATGATGTGTCTCCGGTTTAATTAAAATTATGGTATTTAATATAACGGCAAAATCTATTCAAGTCCCGTCTGAATCCTGTTTTCTTATGAGGCGAGAAAGATCCAGGCGCCATTGAACTTATTGTTGCCGACTTAACTCTTACAATTATCGGTTTGAAATGCTTAGATACCACTATGGAAAAAACATCACAATGCGTGCGTTCTCTTTTTCCTGTTATGGTTGCTGGTCTGCTTATTGGCCTGGCGATGACAGTGACTATACCTGCCTCAGCGGAAGACAGGCTAACTGTGCCAGAGGCGCAGGCGAGGATACAGCGGGGTGAGCAGCTCAACACTATTCCTAAAGCCACGTGGAAACAATTGCTCACGCCGCAACAGTATGATGTCTTATGGCGACAGGGGACAGAGCGTCCCTTTACAGGAGAGCTGCTGAATAATAAACAAAAGGGCGTATATGTCACCGCAGGCTGTCGGTTGCCGGTATTTCATTCCTCCCAGAAGTACAAGTCCGGTACGGGCTGGCCAAGTTTCTGGGAGATGTTTAACAAAGATAATATTGTCCTGAAAAAAGAATGGGCCTGGGGCATGAATCGTACCGAGGTGTTGTCAAAGTGCGGCGAACATTTAGGCCACGTATTTGACGACGGCCCTGCACCCACCGGATTGCGATACTGCATTAACTCCGCTGCATTAGCGTTTGTACCGGATTCAGCTAGTCCGGTAGAGTCTATACATAAGTAAATCACTGCCTCACATAAGTAAACCACTGCCTCGCTCCAGTTGTGGTGCTGTGTTATAGGTTTTCTGGATCGAAATAGCAGTTTTAATTCCGATTTCTGTCTCTGCTGCAAAAAGAATTTATATGGGCACAATAGCCATTGTTATCGGTGCGACCGGCCTGGTTGGAGGTCCCTTAACAGAGCAACTAGTAGCTACTGACAATATCAGTAAAGTCATTGCAATTACTCGTCGTCCGATCGAGCACCCCAGCACAAAAATCGACAATAACGTTGTAAATTTCGATCAGCTGGAGGAATGCGCTACATTGTTCCGGGCTGATTTTTTGTTTTCCTGCTTAGGCACTACCCGCAAACAGGCTGGGTCTCATGCGGCTCAGCGTAGGGTCGATCTTGACTACCAGTATAAAGCTGCACAATTGGCCGCCGACATGGGAGTGAATCATTACCTGTTGGTGTCATCCAGTGGTGCCGATGTTAATAGCAGGAATCCGTATTTGAAAATGAAGGGCGAACTGGAACAAAAAATTAAGACCTTGCCCTTTAAACGGATTAGCATCTTTCAACCCTCACTATTGCTTGGTTCGCGAAAGGATTTTCGTATTGGCGAAAAGCTGGGCAGTTGGGTGTTGCCCTCGCTCTGTAGTTTGCCTGGTCTGCGCCGCTTTCGTCCTGTCACCGGCCAACAGGTAGCCGCCAAAATGGTCCAGGTGAGTCAACAACCGGGACAAACGCGAGAGTGGTTTCAACTTGATGAGATATTTATAAAACGTTAAATAAGGCGGCAGATTGGGTGCCATCGCTACGGCTGTTATAGCTCAGTTTGATGAGTGATTAGCGGGTTGATGACAGCTTTTTTCTCCATCTTGCCGATAAAATAAATAAGATAATACCAGAGAGTACGGTGATCACACCAAGCAGGGCGAAAGCTCTCAGTAGCCAGGAATTAAAATTATCTCTGTCGAGATAATCCATGATGTGAAGGCTCCAGAGAAAATCGTAAATTCGCCACTTCGTTGTACGTATTGCTGTTAACTGGCCGGTGTTAGCGCCGATCCACAGACTAGCGTGATCGGAGCCTTCTAGTTCGATTTTCCATGCGGGTAATTCGCCTTTGCGGTATTCGCTACCGCGCGCAACTGTTGCTACCAAAGCTGCAGATCGAATCGGCAAGCTGGTGTTGTTAGACGCAATTGCTTTTGCTTCTGTCTCTGTCAGTGGTGCCAGTTGCTCTGCTGTTTCGGCATTAAAGACCAACCAGGCATCTTCGATCTGAGTGATATATACGGGCGTATTCAAGCGTTGCCTGATCTGAATCTGATCCACACGCACCGTCGAGAGTTCTTTGTATTGTCCTACCAGAGAACTGGGTGAAACCAACTTCACATGGCCCAGTCGATAAGTGGCGGGTTGTTCAACCAGAGGAGAGCCGCGGATATCATCAATGGGTATCAGGGCAAAAAATAAGCCGGAGCAGGTCCAGATAAACAACTGGATTGTAGCGACAAGACCAAGCCAACGATGATATTTTCTGATTAATAATTGGTTCAAAAAGCTTTGCCTTGATGCTAGTTGTGAGCTTTTTCTGCCCGTTGTTAATGGCAGCATAGCGTATTAGAAATGTCGATAGAAAGTACCCGAAAGAAAAAAAGGAGATCGTGCTACAGGTTTTCAATAAAGTCATAACCAGCGATGAGGGTAGTTTAAGCGTACCCACAAATATTTACTTGCCGGCTTTATTTGGAATTCTACAAACAGACCAATAGATACCCACGACTCACCTCCAGGATGCTTTCTGTCGATATATCCAGGTCACTTAGTGTTGCTTTGGTCAACTGTTGATGAACTACATTAATAGCTGCCCCCTGTTACTGGGGTCGTGTGGGTGGTATTTTGACCCATACTAGGCGGCTGCGTGAATAACTATAGACCTCGCAAGGACACTATGTTTGGGCGACGTGAGAGCAGAAATTGACACTAAATTGTATTATGATGTGCGACCTTATTGTTCAGCCTGAACGGGTGATGATTGGCCGAAATAAATACTCCCCCAGCATCCAGATATTCATTATCTGCCATATATTTACATGGGTTGTCACCGACTTTGTTGTTTAAGGTGAACCAATGAACACAAGCGTTCACGAAACTGCCGTTCACGAAATTGTTGCGGCAAAGAAGGATATGCCTGGCGCATTGTTGCCCATTCTTCACGAAATTCAGCATACCATCGGTTATATCCCGGCTGATTGTGTTCCGGTCATTGCTGTGGGTCTGAATCTTTCTCGTGCTGAAGTGCATGGTGTGATCAGTTTTTATCCTCATTTCTATAGCAAGCCGATGGGTAAACATGTTGTGCAGATTTGCCGAGCGGAAGCTTGTCAGGCGGTAGGAGCGAGGGCGCTTGAGGCCCATGTGCAGCTTAGTCTCGATGTTCAGACAGGGGAATCTACGGCCGATGGTAACGTCACCGTTGAACCGGTCTATTGTCTGGGTAATTGCGCCTGTGGGCCTTCAGTGCGGGTGGGTGATGACGTTTATGCCCGCGTCACGCCAGAGCGCTTTGATGAACTGCTGGCAGAATTGGGGGGCAGTTGATGATTACTATTTATGTGCCTCGCGATACTACGGCCTGTGCACTGGGCGCAGATGCGGTCGCTGAAGTCATTAGCGCTGAAGCGGCGCAGCGTGATATCGGTATACAGGTGGTGCGCAATGGCTCCCGGGGCCTGTTTTGGCTGGAACCGCTAGTCGAAGTGGAGACCGAAGCGGGGCGAATGGCTTACGGCCCAGTCAACGTCGGTGATGTCCCCGGTTTATTCGATGCAGGCTTTTACAAGGGTAATGAAGCTGAATTGGCATTAGGGTTAACGGAAGAAATCGCCTATTTAAAAAACCAGCAACGAGTGAACTTTGCTCGCGCTGGCATTACCGATCCGCTCTCGATTGACCATTACACAGCTAACGGTGGCTATGCTGGCCTGACTCGCGCGCTGGCTATGGAGCCTCAGGCCATAGTCGATGAAGTCAAGGCATCCGGTTTGCGCGGACGCGGCGGTGCGGCTTTTCCTGCCGGCATCAAGTGGCAGACTGTCCTTGATACACCCAATGAACAAAAATATATTGTCTGTAATGCTGACGAAGGCGATTCCGGCACCTTTGCTGACCGACTATTAATGGAAGCCGACCCCTTCCAGTTAATAGAGGGTATGACTATTGCTGGGCTAGGCGTGGAAGCCACTCAGGGTTATATCTATTTGCGCTCAGAATATCCGCAGGCCCACGAAGTACTAAACGCAGCGCTGGCCAGGGCCTACGATGCGGATTATCTCGGCAGTAATATTATGGGTAGCGGTAAGCACTTTGATCTGGAGGTGCGTCTTGGCGCAGGTGCCTATATCTGCGGGGAGGAAACCTCTCTGCTGGACAGTCTTGAAGGCAAGCGAGGGCTGGTGAGAGTTAAGCCGCCACTGCCCGCGATCGTCGGATTATTTGGCAGGCCGACGGTGATCAATAATGTGCTCACGCTGGCGACCGTCTCGGCAATATTTGAAAAAGGTGCCGATTTTTATAAAGAGTTAGGTACAGGCCGTTCCCTGGGCACTTTACCCATGCAACTGGCGGGCAATATTAAATACGGGGGTATTGTTGAGCTGGCATTTGGTACGACCTTGCGTACGCTGCTGGAAGACTTTGGTGGCGGTACCGCCAGTGGGCGAGCCATGAAGGCAGTGCAGGTGGGCGGCCCTCTGGGTGCTTACCTGCCAGCATCTCAGTGGGACATTCCCCTCGACTACGAAGCGTTTGCGGCGGCCAGAGCCATGCTCGGTCATGGCGGTGTAGTCGTGTTTGATGACAGCGTCGATATGCTCGAGCAGGCTCGCTTTGCGATGGAGTTCTGTGTGGTGGAGTCCTGTGGCAAGTGCACGCCCTGCCGAGTTGGCTCGACCCGAGGTGTTGAAGTCATTGACAAGATTCGTGCCGGCGAACATCGCGATGACAATCTAATCTTGCTGGAAGACCTGTGTGCAACGATGGAGTACGGCTCATTGTGCGCAATGGGTGGCTTGACGCCTTTTCCAGTGCGCAGTGCTGTACAGCACTTTCCTGAAGATTTTGGTGGCTAAATACAGCGACGACTGGAATTACTGAAGCAATAGTCGCTGAATAAAAGTCGAGAGAGGAAGCAGATATGCTCGAATTTTACGAACCTGAAAAAGACTACGGGACTCCACCGAGCCTTGCGACTGAAACCGTCACACTGAATATCGATGGTGTTGCGGTGTCCGTACCTGAGGGCACCTCGGTGATGCGCGCAGCTGCCGAAGTTGGCATTCAGGTGCCCAGACTTTGTGCTACTGATAGCCTCGAAGTATTCGGCTCTTGCCGAATGTGTATGGTTGAGATTGAGGGCCGCAAAGGCTACCCCGCCTCCTGCACCACGCCAGCCGAAAACGGTATGGTGGTGAATACGCAAACCGACACGGTCGCCGTACTGCGGCGCAATGTGATGGAGTTGTACATCTCTGATCACCCGCTGGATTGCCTGATCTGTCCCACTAACGGCAACTGTGAATTGCAGGATACCGCCGGAGAGGTGGGCTTACGTGAAGTGCGTTATGGCTACGAAGGTAACAACCACCTGGATGCTGAGCAAGATCAGTCCAATCCTTATTTTACTTTTGATCCATCCAAATGCATTGTTTGTTCGCGCTGTGTGCGTGCTTGCGAAGAAACCCAGGGTACATTTGCTCTGACTATTGACGGCCGTGGCTTTGCATCGAAGGTTAGCCCTGGCCAGAACGAAGATTTTATGGCGTCAGAATGCGTTTCATGTGGCGCTTGCGTGGCAGCCTGTCCGACCGCGACATTAACTGAAAACACCATCATCAAGCTCGGCCAGCCCGAACATAGTGTGATTACCACCTGTGCCTATTGCGGTGTTGGCTGTGCCTTCAAAGCCGAAATGCGCGGCAATACCGTGGTCAATATGACGCCCTGGAAAGATGGCAAGGCTAACGAAGGCCACGCCTGTGTGAAAGGTCGCTTTGCCTTTGGTTACGCTACCCATGAGGATCGCATTACCTCGCCGATGATTCGCGATAACATCGAAGATCCGTGGCAGGAAGTGAGTTGGGATGAGGCCTTTGCTTTTGCTGCGCAGCGACTGCGCAATATCCAGAAGGAACACGGCAGCAATAGTATCGGCGCGATCAGTTCTTCGCGGTGCACTAACGAAGAAGTGTGGCTGGTTCAAAAGCTGGTGCGTGCGGGCTTCGGCAATAATAACATCGATACCTGTGCGCGAGTCTGTCATTCGCCGACCGGCTATGGGTTGAAAACCACGTTGGGTGAATCTGCCGGTACGCAGTCCTTTGCATCTGTAGCGCAATCAGACGTAATAATGGTTATGGGCTCCAATCCCACTGATGCCCATCCGGTTTTCGCCTCGCGTCTAAAAAAACGTTTGCGTGAAGGCGCCAGGTTAATCGTGGTCGATCCGCGTGAGATTGAGCTGGTGAATTCCCCTCATATTAAAGCCGACTATCATCTCCCGGTGCGACCGGGCACTAATGTTGCCATGATCAATGCTCTGGCCCATGTGATTGTCAGCGAAGGTCTGGAAGACAAGGCGTTTATCGAGCAGCGTTGTGAAGGATCGGCTTACCAGCAGTGGCGTGCATTTATTGCCGAGGACAAAAACGCACCGGAAGCCATGGAGAGTATTACTGGTGTTGCTGCCGCCGATGTGCGGGCGGCGGCACGATTGTTTGCTACTGGCGGCAATGGCGCGATTTATTACGGTCTGGGCGTCACCGAACACAGCCAGGGCTCGACTGCTGTTATGGGTATTGCCAACCTGGCCATGCTCACCGGTAATCTCGGTCGTGAAGGAGTGGGCGTAAACCCGATGCGTGGGCAGAATAACGTACAGGGCTCCTGTGATATGGGTTCTTTCCCCCATGAGTTGCCCGGTTACCGACATATTTCTGACGGTGAAACTCGCGCGCTGTTTGAGCAGGACTGGAAGGTCACCCTCGACAGTGAACCGGGGTTGCGTATTCCAAATATGTTCGATGCAGCCATTGATGGCGATTTTAAGGGCCTGTATTGTCAGGGTGAGGATATTGCCCAATCTGACCCGAATACTCATCATGTTGAAGCTGCGCTCACGTCGCTGGAATGTTTGGTGGTGCAAGATATTTTTCTCAACGAAACAGCGAAGTATGCTCACGTTTTCCTGCCTGGCTCATCTTTCCTGGAGAAAGACGGCACCTTTATCAATGCCGAGCGGCGTATTTCACCGGTGCGTCAGGCTATGCCGCCGCAAGCGGGCCTGGCCGACTGGGAAGTGACTCAAGGTCTGGCGCAGGCCCTGGGTGTCGATATTGACTATCAACACCCCCGCGAAATAATGGCCGAAATAGCCCGCCTGACACCCACTTTTCACGGTGTTACCTATGACAAGCTTGATGCGCTGGGCAGCATCCAATGGCCCTGCAACGAGGCTGCGCCGGAAGGTACGCCTACGATGCATGTCGAAGAATTTGTGCGCGGTAAAGGTTTTTTTGCAGTCACCGAATTTGTGCCGACGGATGAACGCGCCAACCGCAAATTCCCATTGTTGCTGACCACCGGGCGAATTCTCAGTCAGTACAATGTCGGCGCGCAAACCCGCCGCACAGCCAACAACAGCTGGCACAGCGAGGACATCCTGGAAATTCATCCCCATGATGCTGAAGAACGAGGCGTTAAAGATGGCGACTGGGCTGGGATTCAAAGTCGGGTTGGCGATACAGTGTTGCGGGTCAAGGTCAGTGACAAGGTACAACCTGGCGTCGTCTATACTACTTTTCATTTCCCGTATTCGGGCGCCAATGTTATCACTACGGATAATTCTGACTGGGCCACTAATTGCCCTGAATACAAAGTTACCGCAGTGCAGGTCAGCAAGGTGACTGCGCCGTCAGAATGGCAAAACCGGCAACAGAAGTTCAATGAGCAGCAAATCGGTCTGCTGAACAAAGCGCGGCACCGGGATGAAGAAACCAGTCACGCCGGCTGAATTGGGGGGCGAAGAACAGCGTCCTGATGTCAGTCGTGCGCTTTCAGTTAGTGACTGGCGTGCTGGGCAATCGACACAGGTTACCGACAATATTATTTGCGAAACCGCCGTGGCTCTCGTTTATAACGGAATTTCCCATGTCGTGATGATGGCGACGCCCGATCATGTGGAGGATTTTGCCCTTGGCTTTAGCCTTACCGAAGGTATCCTTGAAAACCCCAGCCAACTGTACGATGTGTCGGTTACCTCACGCGGAGGTGATCCGGTAGTAGGAAGCAAGGATATTGGGAGCACGGAGGTCAAGGGCATCGAAGTGGCTATGGAAATCAGCAGCGAACGTTTTGCTATGCTGAAAGAAGCCCGCCGCAATCTTACCGGGCGCACTGGCTGCGGCCTTTGTGGTGCTGAATCTCTGGAGCAGGCGATACGCCAACCAAAGCCGGTGACCGGGAATCATCAGTTCCAGCACTATGCGATTGAGCGCGCCGTGGCTCAGCTCGAAGCGCATCAACCCCTGCAATCGTTAACCGGTGCTGTACATGGCGCAGCACTATGTGATCGCGCAGGTAATATAAAACTAGTGCGCGAAGATGTGGGCCGGCACAATGCGCTGGATAAATTGTTTGGTGCTCTGTGCAGACAACAAAATCAGCTGTTGAATACTGGTTTATTGAGTGACCACTTTATATTGATTTCTAGCCGTGCCAGTTACGAAATGGTTGTAAAAGCCGCGGTCATGGGCGTTGAAATGCTGGTTGCGGTATCCGCAGCGACACAGCTTGCTGTTGATCTTGCCGTGCAGGTCAATCTCACCCTGGTGGGTTTTGCTCGCCCTGGTCGGCACATGGTGTATTCGCATGCGCAACGTATTGTTAATTAGCCGTATTATTAATTAATAGCATAAAAGGAGCTGGACAACCCGTGTCAGAAAATAGCGTTGAACATCTGGTAAAAATGGCCAATCAAATTGTCGTCAATATACCTGCGGCGACTCCCCAGGCCAAAGTTGCAAGTGCAACGGCACATATGGATAAATTCTGGTCGCCCCTGATGAAAAAAAAGATCGGTGAATTTATTGCCGGCGGCGGCGAGGGCTTAACACCTGAAGCTGCGGAGGCTGTGGAAAAGATAGCAAAATAAAACAGGTCTTTTATTATCGACCATATGAAAGTTATATAAGGTGCCTAAAATGCGATATGGAGAGGCCACGTTTTTTGGCAGAGCGTACGAGATTTAGCAGCGATGTGAGAACTGCCTTCAGCTACTGGCAGCTTAGCTGTGGGTCCTGTGACTTCATCCTTCCGTATTATTCCGTCCGTTCTTTTATCTTGACCGACGCATAATGTACGACGGCGAAAAACTAAACAGTATTACCCATCTGGTTGGCGCCATTCTGGCTCTGGTCGGCTTTGGTGCACTATTAACGATCAGCATCCAGGAGCGGAATCCGCTGCTCATCGTTAGTTTTACTGTTTTCGGCCTGACATTAATACTGCTGTACACCATGTCTACCCTGTACCACAGTTTTCACCCGCCCAGACTTAAAAAACTATTTCAGAAACTCGATCATGTTTCTATCTATCTGTTAATTGCAGGAACTTACACGCCTTACATGCTGGTTTCGCTACGTGAGGATAGTGGCCTGATCATGCTCATGGCGGTATGGATACTGGCCGTTGTTGGTTTATTACTTGATATATTTATTTCTAAGCGTGTTGAATGGTTACAGTTGGTGATTTATCTGGTTATGGGCTGGATTTGCACGCTGAATTATTCTGGGCTGCAGGCAGCCGTCCCTGCGGCTGCTGTGGTTTGGTTGACGATGGGTGGAATTACCTACACTGTTGGCATTGTGTTTTATGTACTAGATGGCCGGGGTAAACTTCGCCACGCTCACGGTGTTTGGCACTTGTTTGTCCTATCCGGCTCCATCTGCCATTTTATTTCTATTGTTGGATACGTGAGATAATCGTACCGTGAGCGAAACACCGACCCAGATTAGATCTAATAGTTTTTCACAGGTTGTTGCAGGAAAGTTAACTCAATTCCTACGCTATTTTGCCCATGGCTGATAAATATATGGTTGTCCTGTATGGTAAATTCTAACTGCATGTTTTTTTGAGCGAAGTTTGCCAGCTGATCTGTTGCTTCTGCGGACAGGTCGATCACGCTCAGATTTTTAAATCGTTTTAGTTTGGCTTCATTTTGCTGCCACCATAGCGGCACGCTGCGCCCACCATAACAGTACAAAAATACCTGGTTTGCTCTATTACAGGCTTTGCGGAGTCGTTTTTCATCGGGTTGGCCTACGTCGATCCAGAGTTCAATTTCATCGCTGTAGCTAAGCTGCCAAAGCTCAGGCTCATCATCGGTGCTTAGGCCTTTGGTGAATTGCAAAGTGTCACTGGCATGCAGGGCGAAGGCCAGCAGACGAATCATCATTCGCTCGTCGGTTTCAGAGGGGTGCCTGGCGAGGGTGAGTGTATGTTCATGATAGTAGCTGCGATCTATATCGGCGATCTGGATAACGGCTCTAAAAATAGTGGCTTTGAGTGCCATAAAAAGCTTCTTGTTGTTGGTTTAGGTAAGTATGTGTCGGTATTTTTTGTTGGCCGAAGGCAAGATGAATTAACCTTTTGGGTTGCTAATTTGGTTCATTGGCTTCACGAAGGCGTTCCAGACGACTTTCCTCTTCGGCCATTACCGCTTTGATTTCAGTTAGAATGGCGTCGACGTCGGCGCTATGGGTGTTTTCTTCAGAATTACCGCTGAGCTGGATGTCAGGGTGCAATTCGCCACTCTCATATAGTGCCCAGATTTCCTCAGCGTACCGACTACCTAGTAGCTCGGGTGCATACTGGGCGTAGTAGGTCGTTATATTATGAACGTCGCGCTCCAACATTGACCGGGCGTTGTTATTTGCTGCCGCATCCACGGCCTGGGGTAGATCGATAATCACCGGGCCGTATTCATCGACGAGAATATTAAATTCCGACAGATCGCCATGAACCAAACCGGTACAGAGCATGAGCATCACGTAGTGCATGACTACCGCGTGGTCTTCCAGGGCTTGCTCGGCGGACATGGCAACATCGCTCAGGCGCGGCGCTACCAGACCTTCCTCATCAGTGATCAATTCCATCAGTAAAACGCCGTCAAGGCAGCCGTAGGTTGCGGGAACTCGCACTCCCGCACTGGCAAGCCGGGTGAGCGCATTCACCTCGGCGTTATGCCAAACTTCTTCCTGTTGTTTGCGCCCAAATCTGGAGTTTTTTTCCATGGCGCGGGCTCGACGACTATTGCGGACTTTGCGGCCTTCCCGATATTTTGCTGCCTGTTTGAAGCTGCGTTTGGCTGCTTCTTTATAGACTTTGGCGCAGCGAATTTCAGTGCCACAGCGCACGATGTAAACATCGGCCTCTTTGCCGCTCATCAACCGGCTGATGACTTCATCGATCAGGCAGTCATCAATCAGTGGTTGCAGGCGTTTGGGTGCTTTCATGTTGAAAACTTCATAGATACGATATCAGGACGGACTTTGGTTTCAGTATTTACCTCAACCAACTCAAAGCAGTCTTGCTACGCAGCTTCCTTATTTGGGCGGGAGGTGGGTCAGGGTAAATGTCTGGACAGCATATGACTTCGTCCTTGGCAAGGATTATGCCTGCCATAGGACTATTTGCAATTAAAAGTATGTAATTGTTAGTAACACATAAACTGTCCGGTCTTGTAGCACATGACCTGTCCGGTTCTCATAGTACCCCGAGGAGGGGCGCTTATGAGACGGACAGAGTGGCTACAGGAGACTCGACTAATGAGAT
>Ga0164315_10000325_pt1 | contig 31839 bp, 43 predicted proteins | sample GuaBasSedimGuay6_FD_113737 | JGI IMG/M metagenome (GOLD analysis project Ga0164315, IMG submission 113737) | Subseafloor sediment microbial communities from Guaymas Basin, Gulf of California, Mexico - Guay6, Core 4569-2, 0-3 cm | ecosystem: Environmental > Aquatic > Marine > Hydrothermal vents... | reverse complement strand
TATATTGTTCCTGTGCTTGGCTTGCTTTCATTATGTCTATGAACTCTTATCTTTTTCCCTCAAATGGGGCTGCAAAAGTAATACTCTTTTTTTATTCGACAAAACATTTTTATAAAATAATTTAAAATATTTTTTTACCCGGAGATGTCCTCTCTGTATATCAATATTTTAAATAAAAAATACTTCCGTTTTACTTGCTAAATTATGTAGCAGAGTTTCTCCATTTCGCTCACGCGAATCAAGATTTTATTAAAAATCTGAGCGTCTCTGTCTTTACTTTACGTATTTGAAATCTTTTCCGGGGTAATAAGCCGATGTGCCAAGAATTTCTTCAATTCTAAGCAATTGATTGTATTTTGCAATTCTGTCAGACCTGCTGGCAGAACCGGTTTTAATAAGGCCGGTATTTAAAGCTACAGCCAGATCAGCTATCGTTACATCTTCCGTTTCACCCGATCGGTGACTGATAACCGAAGTATATGCATTGCGCGTGGCCATACCCACAGCATCAATGGTTTCAGTTAATGTGCCAATTTGATTTACCTTAATAAGTATCGAATTGGCTACGCCCATATCAATTCCTTTTTTCAGCCTTTCCGTATTGGTTACAAAATTATCATCCCCAACAAGCTGAATATCTTCGCCCATTTTTTCCGTCATTAATTTCCATCCGTCCCAGTCATCTTCGGCCATTCCGTCTTCAATAGAAATAATCGGGTATTTTTTTCTCCATTTATCCCAATAATCAACCATTTCTGCCGGGGTCAGTTTATCACCTGTTGACCATTTCAAATGATACACGTTTTCCTTAGGAAGGTAATATTCTGAAGACGCAGGATCAAGAGCCAAATAAATATCTTTGCCGGGCTTATATCCGGCTTTTTCAATTGCCTGGAGAATTACTTTAATAGCTTCCTCATTTGATTTCAGGTTAGGTGCAAACCCTCCTTCATCGCCAACGTTTGTTGAATAACCTGCTTTTTTCAGTACAGCTTTCAGATTGTGGAACACTTCCGATCCCATTCTGATAGCTTGCGAAAAATTTTCGGCTCCAACAGGCATGATCATGAATTCCTGAAAGTCAATACTGTTATCGGCATGTGAACCTCCGTTTAGAATATTCATCATCGGGATAGGAAGAGTTTTGGCATTCACACCGCCTATGTATCTGAACAGATATTGATTTGTTTCCTGGGCTCCTGCATGCGCAACAGCTAAAGAAACTCCGAGAATAGCATTCGCTCCCAGATTAGCTTTATTGGGACTTCCGTCCAACTCGATCATTCGCATATCAATATCCACCTGATCGGTTACATAATATCCTCTTAACTCATCCGCTAAGACATTATTTACATTCTGAACAGCATTGAGTACTCCTTTGCCCATATAAGCGCTTTTATCTCCATCTCTCAATTCCACTGCTTCGTGCACTCCGGTCGAAGCTCCTGACGGAACAGCAGCACGACCAACAATCCCGGTATCTGTATAGACGTCTACTTCAATCGTAGGATTACCTCTTGAATCAAGTATTTGTCTTGCATAAATATTTGCTATCTGGCTCATAATAAACTATTTTTAAATTATTTAAAGTGGTGGCGAAAGTATCAATTTTATTCATTAAAACCAAAAAAGGACGAAGCTGCTGCCCGTCCTTTTAACATTTATTAAACAGTAAAAGATTATTTGTCTTTTACTTCGTCTTTTTTATCGTCGTTTTTTTTCTCTGCCTTAGGTTCTTTCTCAACTTCCTTCTTTACAACTTCCTCCTTCTCCTCTTTCTTCTCACCTTTCGGCTTTTCAACTTTCTCTTTTACTTTGGCTTCTTTTTTCTCTTCAGCTTTCTCTTCAACTTTTTTATCCTCAGTTTTCACTTCAGGCTCTTTCTCTTCTTTCTTATCTTCCACGACCTCCTCTTTGACTTCCTCAACGGGTTTTTCTTCAGCAACATCTTCCTGTGCTTCTTTCACCTGATCGGTGGCAGGAGTGGTTGCCTCATCCGTAGTTTTTTTCTTTGAACCGCGACGGCGCCTTGTTGATTTTGCTTTTTTAGATGCTTTTTCTTCTAACATCAATTCATTAAAGTCAACCAATTCGATCATGGCCATTTCGGCATTATCGCCAGAACGCGCACCCAATTTAATAATACGGGTATAGCCCCCGGGTCTGTCAGCCACTTTCGAAGAAATTTCACGAAACAGTTCGGTTACAGCAAATTTATCCTGAAGGTAGCTGAACACTACCCTGCGTGAATGTGTTGTGTCTTCTTTCGATTTTGTAATTATCGGCTCAACATATTTTTTAAGTGCTTTAGCCTTAGCCACAGTTGTGGTAATGCGTTTATGCAAAATCAGGGAAGTTGCCATATTCGACAGCATGGCTTTTCGGTGCGTATTAGTCCTTCCCAGATGATTAAAGCTTTTTCTGTGTCTCATCTCTCTTAATCCTTATCTAATTTATATTTAGCTGTATTCATGCCGAATTCCAGACCTTTTGTATCGACTAACTGATCCAGTTCGGCTAACGACTTTTTACCAAAGTTTCTGAATTTCAACAAATCATTTCTATTGTAGGCAACTAATTCACCTAATGTTTCTACATCAGCAGCTTTTAAACAATTCAATGCCCTTACCGACAGATCGAGATCAATCAATTTGGTTTTCAGAAGCTGACGTACGTGTAAGGTATTTTCATCGAACTCTTCGGTTACTGATCTTTCCTCTGTTTCAAGGGTAATCTTCTCATCCGAGAAAAGCATGAAATGATGGATCAGTATTTTAGCTGCTTCCTGCAGTGCATCTTTTGGATGAATGGAACCATCTGTAATAAGATCAATAATCAGTTTTTCGTAGTCGGTTTTTTGTTCTACCCTATAATTCTCAATGAAATATTTTACATTCTTGATAGGTGTATGGATCGAATCAATTGCAACGGTTCCTACCAATGCATTCGGATCTTTATTTTCTTCAGCAGAAACATATCCTCTTCCTTTATTGATCGTCAGTTCCATACTTAATTTTACGGAAGGATCCAGATTACAGATCACTTCTTCCGGGTTGAGCACCTGGAAAACGGACAGGAATTTATTGATATCGCCGGCTTTAAACACATCCTGATCGCCAATAACGATGTTCACTTTTTCGCTGTCTTCGTTCTGGATTTGTTGTTTAAATCTGATCTTTTTAAGATTTAAAACGATTTCCGTAACATCTTCAACAACGCCTTCGATGGTTGAGAATTCATGAACTACGCCATCAATTCGCACATTGGTAATAGCAAAACCTTCGAGTGAAGAAAGAAGTATTCTCCGCAGGGCATTGCCAATGGTCATCCCAAAACCAGGCTCCAGAGGTCGAAATTCGAAGATACCGTGAAAATCACTGGCTTCATTCATTATAACCTTATCGGGCTTTTGAAATGCTAATATTGCCATAATATATTTTTACTTAGTGTATAATTCTAATTACTCTTACTTCGAATACAACTCAACAATAAGTTGTTCGTTAATATTTTCAGGAATTTCTTCCCGTGGCGGATAGTTTAAGAATTTTCCCAGCATTTTCTCTTCGTCCCACTCCAGCCAGGAATAGGTTTTTCTGTTTGAACTCAAAGAGTCATTGATTGCTAGCAGACTTTTTGATCTTTCGCGAACACCTACGATGTCACCTTCTTTTAAAGTATATGACGGAATGTTGACGATGCTGCCATTAACCGTAATATGACGGTGCGACACCAACTGCCGTGCTCCCGATCTTGTTGGAGAAATTCCCAGGCGATACACTACATTGTCGAGACGTGCTTCAATCAGCTTCAACAGGTTTTCTCCGGTAATACCTTTTTTCCGGGAAGCTTTTTTAAATACATTACGGAATTGTCTTTCCAGCATTCCATAGGTGTATTTTGCTTTTTGTTTTTCCTGCAACTGAATTCCGTATTCCGACTGCTTTCTCCTTCTTTTATTCGTTCCGTGTTGTCCGGGTGGATAATTCTTTTTTTCGAAATATTTATCAGGTCCGAAGATCGGATCATTAAATTTCCTTGCTATTTTCGATTTTGGGCCAATATATCTTGCCATAGTTTTTAATATTTCCTGTTAACTAATCAGTTCTTAATTAGACTCTTCTTCTTTTTGGAGGACGACATCCATTGTGTGGCAACGGTGTTACATCTACAATCTCCAGAACTTCGATTCCGGAAGAATGAATGGTTCTGATAGCCGATTCTCTTCCGGACCCAGGACCTTTAACATACACCTTGACTTTGCGTAATCCGAGATCGTAAGCAACTTTAGCACAATCTTCGGCAGCCATCTGGGCTGCGTAAGGTGTATTCTTCTTCGAACCTCTGAATCCCATCTTTCCTGATGAAGACCACGAGATAACCTCTCCTGCATCATTGGTCAGGGAGATAATAATATTGTTGAAAGAGGCTTTAATATATGCTCTTCCGATCGGGTCGATTTTAACGACTCTCTTCTTTGTACTTCTTGTTCTTTTTGCCATAGTTTAAATCTGTTTCTTAACTATCAGAATCTATCTATTTAGTAGCTTTCTTTTTATTTGCAACGGTTTTCTTACGTCCCTTACGCGTACGGGCATTATTTTTCGTTTGCTGACCCCTAACAGGTAAGCCAATACGGTGCCTGATGCCTCTGTACGTACCAATGTCCATCAACCGTTTGATGTTCATTTGAGTTTCTGAACGCAGTTCTCCTTCCACTTTGTAATTGTCTCCAATCACTGTACGGATCCGATTTTGCTCATCGTCTGTCCAGTCCTCAACTTTCTTATTCCAGTCAATTTCTGCTTCAGTTAGAATTTTTTGCGCATTGCTTCTACCGATACCATAGATGTAGGTTAAAGCAATCTCGCCTCTTTTATTATTAGGAATATCTACTCCAGCAATTCTAGCCATAATTACTCTGTTTTTTTATTTTTTCCAATTAAGAATTATCCCTGACGTTGTTTGAACTTAGGGTTCTTCTTATTAATAATATACAATCTTCCTTTCCGACGTACCAATTTGTCTTCGGGACTTCTTTTTTTTATTGCTGCTCTAATTTTCATTTCTTCAAATTATTTATATCTGAATGTAATTCTTCCTTTTGTCAGATCATAAGGAGACATTTCAAGCTTCACACGGTCGCCAGGTAAAATCTTAATGTAATGCATTCTCATTTTACCAGAGATATGTGCAGTTATAACGTGTCCGTTCTCAAGTTCAACACGAAACATGGCGTTACCCAATGATTCTATAACTGTACCGTCTTGTTCTATTGACTGTTGTTTTGCCATATCAGTCTACTTATTATTTAATACTTGTTCAATATATTCAAATGTTGATAATATATCCGCTTTTCCGTTTCTCACCGCTACATCATGCTCAAAATGTGCTGAAGGTTTGCCGTCTGTCGTTCTGATGGTCCAGCCATCTTTATCCTGTACTACTTCCTTCTTCCCCAGATTCACCATTGGTTCGATGGCGAGGCACATACCTTCCTTTAATTTGATCCCCGATCCTCTTCTTCCATAGTTAGGCACTTCCGGGCTTTCGTGTAAATTTCTTCCCACTCCGTGTCCTACCAGTTCTCTCACTACCGAGTAGCCAAAGTTTTCCACATATTTCTGAACGGCATGCCCAATATCACCTACTCTCTTCCCCGCAATTGCCTGTTCGATGGCCAGGTACAACGACTCTTTTGTCCTTTGTAACAGCTCCAGAACTTCTGGTTGTACATCGCCAACGGCAAATGTGTAAGCCGAATCGCCATAAAAGCCATTCATAATAGTGCCACAATCAACCGAAACGATATCTCCGTCTTTTAATTCGCGGTCGCCAGGTATGCCGTGCACTACCTCATCATTAACCGAAATGCATAAGGTGGCAGGAAATCCGCCGTAACCTTTAAACCCCGGAACGGCTCCATGGTCGCGAATAAAATCCTCGGCCACTTTGTCCAGATCCTTAGTTTTAACACCTGGTTTAATCAGCCTGGCAACTTCGGCTAATGTTTTTCCAACAAGTAAAGAACTCTGTCTTTGAATTTCTATTTCTTCGTCTGTTTTTAAATAGATCATCCGAATGAATAGAAATTTACATACCGAAAGAAGACCTTCCTTTGATACGACCGGATTTTGTCAATCCATCGTAATGTCTCATCAGCAGGTAACTTTCAATTTGTTGTAATGTATCAAGAACCACACCTACCAAAATCAATAGTGATGTTCCTCCATAGAATCCGGCAAATCCGCTGTTTACGCCTGCAATCATTGCAAATGCCGGCATAATAGCAACAATACCCAAAAATATGGAACCCGGAAGAGTAATCCTTGAAAGTATATTATCTAAATATTCAGCAGTTTTCTTACCTGGTTTTACACCGGGAATAAATCCGCCGTTTTTCTTTAAATCGTCAGCCATCTGATTTGGATTAATCGTGATAGCCGTATAAAAATAAGTAAACAGGATGATCATGATAAAAAAGGTAAAGTTGTACCAGAATCCTGTATAATCAGCAAATGCAGCAGCGAACCCGGAAAGGCTCTCAGAATTTGCGAAACCAACCAAAGTTATAGGCAGAAACATGATCGCCTGGGCAAAGATGATCGGCATTACACCAGCTGAATTTACTTTAAGCGGCAGATATTGACGCACTCCACCGTACTGTTTGTTTCCAACAATTCTTTTCGCATATTGCACAGGCACCCTTCGCACTCCCTGTACCAGTAAAATAGTAAACAAGACCACCAATACCAGTATGACAATTTCTATGAGGAAATATACCAAACCACCGCCGGTAGCTTCCATTTTAGAGGCAAACTCTTGTACAAGCGACATCGGAAGTCGTGCAATAATACCAATCATAATGATGAGCGAGATACCGTTGCCAATTCCTTTATCGGTTATCTTTTCTCCCAACCACATGATAAATAGTGTTCCGGATATCAGAATGATTGTTGACGAAAACCAAAAGTAGACAGGTGGCGATGTAACCGCAGCGCTAAACGGGGTGATCGCCTGTGAAGGCAATTGAGAAACCACATTTGCCAGATAAGCCGGTGACTGAAGGGCAACGATGATAACCGTTAAATAACGGGTGATCTGGTTTATTTTTCTACGTCCGCTTTCCGCTTCACGCTGTAATCTTTGAAAATACGGGAGTGTCATGACCAGCAATTGTATTACAATAGATGCCGAAATATAAGGCATGATCCCCAATGCAAAGATTGATGCGTTGGAGAACGCTCCTCCTGAAAACATATTGAGCAAACCCATTAAACCGGAGCTACCTTGTTGCTTTAAATTGGCTAGCATGCTCGGGTCAACTCCTGGCAAGACCACATAGGACCCTAAGCGGTAGATCAAAATAATACCCAGTGTATAAAGGATCCGGTTTCTGAGCTCCTCTATCTTATATATATTCCTTATGGTTTCGATCAACTTTTTCATTCAATCTAAATTTTTATGGCTTTGCCGCCTTGTGCTTCAATTGCTTCCTGTGCTGATTTTGTAAATGCATGTGCTGTAACTTCGAGTTTTGCTTTCAACTCACCATGACCTAAAATTTTAATCAGGTCTTTCTTTTTAGCCAGTCCGTTTTCAACCAACACTTCAACGTTGACAGCTTTCAGCTTTTTATCGTCGACCAGTTTCTGGAGCGAGCTGATATTTACGCCTTTATACTCAACGCGGTTAATATTTTTGAAACCAAACTTCGGCACACGACGATACAACGGCATCTGGCCTCCTTCGAAACCGATTTTACGTTTATAACCGGACCTTGACTGAGCCCCTTTATGTCCTTTTGTGGATGTACCACCCCGTCCGGAGCCTTCACCGCGACCGATTCTCTTTTTATTCTTTACCGAACCTTCAGCTGGTTTTAGATTGCTTAAATCCATTTTCTTCAATTATTTAATTTCTTCAACCTTCAATAAATGCTTTACTTTTTCAATCATACCCAGAATCTGAGGAGTTGCCTCATGTTCTTTAGGCTGATGAAGTTTCTTCAGACCAAGTGCCACTAGCGTTCGCTTTTGACGTTTCGGCCGGTTAATTTCGCTTTTTATCTGCGTTATTCTTACTTTCTTCATGTTCCAACTCTATTATCCGTTAAATACAGTGTCTAAGTCAACGCCGCGCACTTGTGCCACCGTATACGGGTCGCGCATAAGCGACAGTGCATTGATAGTAGCTTTCACAACAGAGTGCGGGTTTGATGATCCCTTGGACTTCGCAAGCACATTCTTAACTCCAACGCTTTCCAATACAGCGCGCATAGCACCACCGGCAATTACACCTGTACCCGGAGCTGCTGGCTGAATATATACCTGGGCGCCACTATATTTTCCCGTTTGTTCGTGTGGCAAAGTTCCTTTGAGTACGGGCACTTTAATTAAATGCTTCTTAGCGTCGTCAATTCCTTTGGCAATAGCGGCTGTAACCTCTTTTGCTTTTCCAAGGCCGTATCCTACAACACCGTTCTCATTACCCACAACCACAATGGCTGAAAAGCTAAAAGTACGCCCACCTTTGGTAACTTTTGTCACTCTTTGTATGCTTACCAGTCGGTCTTTAAATTCGATCTCACTGGATTTTACACGTTTTACGTTTGCGTCTGACATATCAATTAAAATTTAAGTCCACCTTCTCTGGCAGCTTCAGCTAGTGACTTTATCCTGCCATGATATAAATAACCATTTCTATCGAAAACAACTTCAGTAACACCTGCTGCTTTTGCTTTTTCAGCAATGAGGTTACCTACTTTTTTTGCCTGTTCGGTTTTATTCACTTTGCTATCATCCATAGCTTTGTCGCGTGAAGATGCCGATGCAATTGTTTTTCCACTTAAGTCGTCAACCAACTGAACATAAATCTGTTTATTACTTCTAAAAACAGTCATTCTTGGTCTTTCAGGGGTGCCGGATATAGTTTTTCTGATCCGTTGTTTGATCCTGATGCGACTATATGCTTTTTTATTCTTTATTCCCATTTTTCCGGGTTTTACTATTATCTTTTAAAATTAGCTGTAACGTATTACTTTTCTATCGCAGATTTACCGGCTTTCTTCCTCAGTTCTTCTCCCTGGTATTTAACACCTTTTCCTTTGTAAGGTTCAGGCGGACGCTGGGACCGTATTTTTGCGGCTACCTGCCCGATCAGTTGTTTATCAAAGGACTTCAGTTTAATAATCGGATTTTTACCTCTTTCCGATACAGTTTCAACACTGACCTCCGGGGGTAATTCCATAAAAATATGGTGCGAATGGCCCAAAGCCAAATCGAGAAGCTGTCCTTTAGCTTCGGCCCTGTAACCTACACCTACAAGTTCAAGTACGATCTCAATACCTTCAGAAACTCCATGAACCATATTGTTTATTAATGATCTGTACAAACCATGTTTCGATTTATGATCTTTACTTTCGGTAGCCCTCTTCAGGGTTATTGTGCCGTCTTCAACTTTTACTTCAATTCCCGGATCAACTAATTGTTCCAGTTCTCCAAGTTTACCTTTTACCTTTACCAGGTTGGTATCAGAAACGCTGATCTCCACTCCGTCAGGTAATGTTATTGGTAATTTTCCTATTCGTGACATTTGTTTATCTCCTCTTTAACTTACATAACAAATTACTTCGCCGCCAACGTTCATCTTTCTGGCTTCTTTATCGGTGATCACACCGTGTGAAGTAGAAAGTACGGCTATTCCCAGGCCATTCATTACACGTGGTAATTCATCGGCGCCTACATATTTACGAAGACCCGGTGTTGATACCCTTTGTAGCTTATTGATAGCCGGCATTTTTGTTACCGGATGGTATTTCAAAGCAATCTTTATAGTACCCTGAACATCGCTGTCCTCGAATTTATAATTCAAAATATATCCCTTTTCAAAAAGGATTTTTGTAATATTCTTTTTCAAATTTGAAGCAGGAATTTCCACCATCCGGTGTTTTGCTGCTACAGCATTCCTGATTCTGGTCAAATAGTCTGCAATTGGATCCGTATTCATCTGATTAATCTTTTTTTATTATCAATTACCAACTGGCTTTTTTAATTCCGGGTATTAACCCTTTCAATGCCATTTCACGGAAATTAATACGTGAAATACCGAATTGTCTCATATAACCTTTAGGCCTTCCTGAAAGTTGGCAACGGTTATGTAAACGAACCGGCGAGGCATTACGGGGCAGCTTTTGCAAACCTTCGTAGTCACCTGCAGCTTTTAATTCAGCACGCTTTGCCGCATATTTTTCAACCATTTTTTGTCTTTTACGCTCACGCGCTTTCATTGACTCTTTTGCCATGAGTTATTATTTTTTCTGATTTTTAAATGGTAATCCGAATTCTTTTAATAAAGCAAATGCTTCCTGATCGGTTTTGGCAGAGGTAACAATAGTGATGTCCATACCGTTGATCATAGTTACTTTATCAATATCAATTTCGGGGTAAATCAACTGTTCGGTAACACCGAATGTATAATTTCCACGTCCGTCAAACCCTTTATCATTGATTCCTCTAAAGTCGCGCACACGTGGTAATGAAATCGACACCATCCGATCGAGGAATTCGTACATTTTCTCTCCGCGCAGCGTTACCCGAACTCCAATGGGGTTTCCTTTTCTTAACTTAAAGTTAGAAACGTCACGTTTCGAGATTGTAGGAACTGCTTTTTGTCCGGTAACAGCCGTCATCTCGGCTATACCAATATCAATAAGTTTTTTATCGGTTAGCGCAGCACCAATTCCTTGGTTCAGTGCAATTTTAACCAATTTCGGAACCTGCATGACAGTTTTATAATTAAACTCTTTCATCAAAGCAGGCACGATCTCTTCGTAGTATTTTGTTCTTAATCTAGGCTGCATCTTTTCCATTACTTAATTACCTCCCCTGATTTATTAGAAATACGAACTGATTTTCCTGTTTTCTCATCCTTTTTTCTGCCAATCCTTGTCGGTTTACCTGACTTATCCATAACCATCAGGTTAGAGATATGCACAGATGCTTCCTGCTTTACAATACCGCCTTTAGGATTATCGGCATTTGGCCTGGTATGTTTTGAGATCATGTTCACACCCTCGACAATAGCTCTCTGCTTTTCTTTGTCAACATTGAGTACACGACCTGACTGCCCTTTGTTATTACCGGCAATCACCATAACATTATCACCTTTTTTTACATGTAACTTAGCCATAACTAACTACTTTCTATATTAAAGCACCTCCGGTGCCAGTGATACAATTTTCATATACTGTTTTTCACGAAGTTCTCTGGCAACAGGTCCGAAAATACGGGTTCCCACCATTTCGCCTGCGGTATTCAGTAAAACAACCGCATTATCATCGAAACGGATATAGGATCCATCCTGTCTGCGCACTTCTTTTCTCGTTCTTACTACAACTGCTTTTGTAACCGAACCTTTTTTGATATTACCGGAAGGCAAGGCGCTTTTAATGGTAACCACTATCTGGTCGCCCAAGCTGGCATAACGTCTTCCGGTTCCGCCAAGCACTCTGATACAGAGCACCTCTTTGGCTCCGCTGTTATCAGCAACTGCAAGTCTTGATTCTTGTTGTATCATGATTATTTAGCTCTTTCAATTATTTCAACTAACCTCCAATTTTTATTCTTGCTCAACGGTCTTGTTTCCATAATGCGCACCGTATCGCCGATGTTACATTCATTATTTTCATCGTGAGCAATGAATTTTCTGGACTTTTTAACGTACTTCCCGTAAATAGGATGTTTAAACTGACGTTCAATCTGAACAACAATTGATTTGTCCATTTTATTACTTACAACCAAACCGGTTCTTTCTTTTCTAAGGTTTCTCTTTTCCATTACTATGATTCCTTATTATTGCTTTCCTCAATTTCTCTTCTGCGCAGCTCCGTATTTAAACGAGCTATTGTTTTTTTATTCTCAGTTATCTGATGAGGGTTTTCCAGTGGTGAAACAGCATGATTGATCCTGAGCCTGGTCAGATGTTTTTTTTCTTCATCAAGCCTGTCGATAAGATCAGCTGTACTTAATTCTCTAATTACTTCCTGTTTCATCTTTTATTATTTATCTTCAGTGTAATCTCTTCTGACAACAAACCTTGTGGTTACGGGCAATTTCTGAGCAGCCAGCCTCAACGCTTCTTTGGCAACATCCAAAGGAACACCTTCAGCTTCGAACATGATTCTGCCCGGAGTAACACGTGCTACATAATATTCGGGAGCACCTTTACCTTTACCCATACGTACCTCTGCAGGTTTTTTTGTAACCGGTTTGTCGGGAAAAATACGGATCCAGATTTGTCCTTCACGTTTCATATAACGTGTCACGGCCTGACGTGCAGCTTCAATCTGACGACCTGTAATCCATCCTTCCTGCAATGTTTTAATTCCGAACGATCCAAAGGCTAACTGATGACCACGTTGTGCGTTGCCTTTCATCCGGCCTTTTTGCTGCTTTCTATATTTCTGTTTTTTCGGTTGTAACATGCTACATTCAAGTTAAAAATTTACACTCATTAATTTTTTATCCTCTTCTTCTTTGTCTTCCTTTTGGAGCAGCAGGCCTTTGTTGTTTTCCACCACCGATGGTTGTAGAAACAATTTCCGGTTTTCCGTAAACTTCTCCTTTAAAAATCCATACTTTGATACCAATACGTCCGTACGTAGTATGCGCTTCTACGAGCGCATAATCGATATCGGCACGCAGGGTATGCAATGGGATACGACCTTCTTTATACTGTTCGGTACGCGCCATTTCGGCACCGCCAAGTCTTCCGGATATCAGCACTTTAATACCTTCAGCTCCCAACCGCATACTTGATGCAATGGATGTTTTGATCGCACGGCGGAACGACACACGTCCTTCAATTTGCCTGGCAATATTAATTGCTACAATATGCGCATCCAGTTCGGGTCTTCTTATTTCCGAAATATTGATTTGAACTTCTTTACCGGTCAGTTTCTTTAATTCCTCTTTCAGTTTGTCTACTTCCTGGCCACCTTTACCAATGATAATTCCGGGCCGTGCAGTATTGATAGTAACTGTTACCAGTTTTAACGTGCGCTCAATGCTGATGCGGGAAACACCGGCTTTGGCAAGACGAGCATTCAGGTATTTCCTGATCTTGTCATCTTCAACAAGTTTTTTGGAAAAATCTTTTCCGCCATACCAGTATGAATCCCAGCCCTTGATAATTCCTAATCTAAGCCCTATTGGATTTGTTTTTTGTCCCATTATACTAGATCTATCTTTAAAATTATTTGCTTTCTGTGGTTTCTGTTTCCACCTTATTTTCAGCTGCCTGGTTATCAAGTCTGTTTCCAAGAATCAATGTTACATGATTTGATCTTTTCCTGATCCTGTGTGCTCTTCCCTGCGGTGCAGGCTGAATTCTTTTCAGCATTCTACCCGAATCAACCTTAATTTCTTTAATATAAAGCTGATTGTCTTCAATACGCGCACCTTCGTTTTTCACTTCCCAGTTAGCGATGGCTGACCGTAATAATTTATATAATTTCTTTGCTGCTTCTTTTGGTGTAAATTGTAAAACGCCTAAGGCCTGTTCTACATCCATTCCGCGAACCAAATCAGCAACCAGCCTCATTTTACGAGGTGACGTAGGCACATTGCGCAGACGAGCGATGTATAATGTTTTCCGCTCTTCTTTTCTCTGCTCGGCACGTATATGTTTTCTTGATCCCATTGTTACAGTGCTTTTTAAATTCCTTTATTCTTTTTTCCACCATGCCCTCTGAACAAACGTGTTGGGGCAAATTCTCCGAGTTTATGTCCAACCATATTTTCAGTAATATATACCGGAATAAATTTATTTCCGTTATGAACTGCAATGGTTTGACCGACAAAGTCAGGAGAGATCATAGATGCTCTCGACCATGTTTTTATTACTGATTTCTTGCCAGACTCAACATTAGTCAACACCTTTTTTTCTAATTTGATGTCAATGTATGGTCCTTTTTTTAACGAACGGCTCATATTAATTCTCTATTTACGTTCTATAATTATTTCTTTCTTCTTTCGATGATGTACTTGCTCGAAGCTTTTTTCTTGGAACGGGTTCTGTAACCTTTTGCAGGTAACCCTTTCCTTGAACGCGGATGTCCGCCAGAGGCTCTACCTTCGCCACCACCCATTGGGTGATCTACCGGGTTCATAGCAACGCCACGAACTCGCGGACGACGTCCTAACCAACGGCTTCTACCGGCTTTACCCGATTTTTCCAAACCATGGTCAACGTTCGATACCATACCAATGGTAGCTTTACAAGTTTGCAGTATCATGCGTGTTTCACCTGAAGGAAGCTTAATGATGGCAAACTTACCATCGCGTGTCATCAGCTGAGCATACGAGCCGGCACTTCTTGCCATTTTAGCTCCCTGACCCGGACGCAACTCAATGTTATGAATGATGGTACCAAAAGGTATCTCACTCAAATACATTGCATTTCCCAGCTCCGGAGCTACTCCTTTTCCGGCATTGATCTCCTGGCCAACTTTCAGGCCATGAGGTGCCACGATGTACCTCTTTTCGCCATCAACGTAATTAACCAATGCAATACGTGCTGTACGGTTTGGATCATACTCGATCGTTTTAACGATACCGGGAACTCCTTCCTTGTCGCGTTTAAAATCGATCAGACGATACTTTTTCTTATGCCCGCCGCCAATGTTGCGCACGGTCATTCTTCCTTCGTTGTTTCTTCCACCAGAACTTTTCTTACCTACTACCAAACTCTTTTCAGGTTTTGCAGCTGTTATATCATCAAACGCGCTAATTAGCTTAAAGCGTTGACCTGGTGTTGTCGGTTTATATTTTTTCAGAGCCATTTCTTCTAAATGTTGCTAAAAAAATCAATTGTTTCTCCTTCGGCCAATGTAACAATGGCTTTTTTGAAGGCTTTTGTTTTACCGGCAATCACGCCTGATTTTGTGAAACGTGATCTCCTTTTCCCTGAATAATTCATAGTGTTTACAGAAAGCACCTGCACATCGTAAAGTTCTTCAACTTCGTCTTTGATTTGCAGTTTATTGGCTAATTTATCAACGATAAATCCATACTGATTCAGCTTTTCACCTTTATCAGTCATTTTTTCCGTAATCACCGGTTTTAATATTACACCCATCTTCTTCCGTTTTATTTGTTAGAAAACATGGATTCTACTGTCTTCAATGAGCTTTCAACAAACACAAGTTTATTTGCGTTTAAGATCTCATAAGTATTCAACGACTCGGGCCGTACAACTTTAGCTCTGGGAACATTACGTGCCGAGAGTAATATATTGTTGTCAGACTCGTTGATTACCAACAATGTTTTCTTGTCTTTTATATTTAAATTTTCAAGAATCTCAAGATATTTCTTTGTTTTCGGAGCTTCCATTGTGAAATCTTCGATAACAATAATACCTTTATCTTTTGCTTTATAAGTAAGTGCTGAAATTCGGGCAAGACGTTTTACTTTCTTGTTCAGTTTAAACCTATAGTCGCGCGGATGCGGGCCAAAAGCACGGCCACCACCACGAAAGAGAGGATTTTTAATGCTTCCGGCACGTGCTGTACCAGTTCCTTTCTGACGTTTAATTTTACGCGTACTACCCATAACATCACTTCTCTCCTTGGAATCGTGTGTTCCCTGACGAGTATTTGCCAGATACTGTTTTGCATCCAGATAAATAGCGTGGTCGTTGGGCTCAACTCCAAAGATGGATTTATCCAGCTTTACCTTTTTACCGGTAGCTTCTCCACTGATCTTATGAACTACTAACTCCATCTTTCAATTATTACAAGTGAATTATTTGGACCGGGTACCGATCCTTTTACAACAATCAAATTCTTTTCAGGAATGATTTTCATTACCTGCAGGTTGATCATTTTCACACGATCGCCACCCATTCTTCCTGCCATACGCATCCCTTTGAATACTCTTGAAGGATATGACGAAGCACCAATCGAACCAGGAGCTCTCATTCTGTTATGCTGTCCGTGCGTAGCATCATTAACACCACGGAAACCGTGACGTTTTACGACACCCTGGAATCCTTTTCCCTTTGAAGTACCAACTACATCAATGTATTCGCCTTCGACAAATACATCTACTGTAAGCACATCGCCATATTCTTTTTTCTCTTCGAATCTGGTAAACTCCGCAACAAATTTTTTCGGGGTCGTTTTTGCCTTGGCAAAGTGACCTTTCAAAGCTTTTGTTGTGTGCTTTTCTTTCTTGTCTTCAAAAGCAAGCTGAATAGCTTCGTAACCATCATTTTCCTTTGTACGGATCTGGGTTACCACGCATGGCCCAGCTTCAATTACAGTACACGGAATGTTTTTACCATTCGCATCGTAAATGCTGGTCATACCTATTTTCTTACCTAATAATCCTGACATCTCTTTATCTTTTATCCGTTCTGAATTGTTAAACTTTTATCTCAACTTCAACGCCACTGGGTAACTCCAGTTTCATTAAAGAATCAATAGTTTTAGAGGATGAATTATACACATCCATCAATCTCTTAAATGTGTTCAGTTCAAACTGCTCCCTTGACTTTTTGTTAACAAAAGTTGAACGGTTAACAGTGAATACCTTTTTATGAGTTGGTAAAGGGATAGGTCCGCTTACAACAGCGCCTGTTTGCTTTACCGCTTTTACAATCTTCTCGGCTGATTTATCAACCAAATTGTGATCGTAAGATTTAAGCTTAATTCTAATTCTTTGGCTCACTTTTATAACGTTTTTTAACTAATTATTCCTTTAACTTTATTAATGATCTCTTCGGTAACAGATTTTGGAACAGGCTCGTATTGGTAAAATTCCAATGTTGAGTTTGCTCTTCCTGAAGTTAATGACCTCAGCGTGGTAACATAGCCGAACATTTCCGATAACGGAACCTTTGCCTGAACAACCTGGGCACCAACTTTTGCCATCACATTCTCCACAATAGCCCTCCTTTTATTCAGATCGCCCGTAACATCGCCAACATATTCATCAGGAGTGACTATCTCCAGTTTCATAACCGGTTCCAGCAGAACTGATTTCACTTTTCGGGCCGCATTCTTAAACCCGACTTTTGCCGCCAGTTCAAACGATAACTGATCGGAATCCACCGGGTGGAATGATCCGTCGAACAGTCTGATTTTCATACTGTCAACAGGATATCCTGCAAGTATGCCATTTTGCATGGCTGCTTTAAATCCTTTTTTCACCGATGGGATAAATTCTTTCGGAATATTTCCGCCCCTGACCTGGTCAATAAACTGTAATCCTTCTTCACCTTTGTCAACAGGTCCGATCTCAAACTGGATGTCGGCAAATTTACCCCTGCCACCGGTTTGTTTCTTATATACTTCCCTGTGTTCGCCCGAACCTACAATACGTTCTTTATAAGAAACCTGAGGCTGGCCGACATTGCATCCAACATTAAATTCGCGTTTCATCCTGTCGATAAGAATATCGAGATGTAACTCACCCATACCGGAAATAATTGTCTGACCTGAGTCTTCATCACTCCTTACTTTGAACGTAGGATCTTCCTCCGACAATTTTGCCAGTGCAGATGACATTTTATCCATGTCTTTCTGCGTCTTCGGCTCTATCGCAATACTGATCACCGGATCAGGGAACGTCATGGACTCAAGTATAATCTGATGTTTCTCATCACATAGAGTGTCGCCTGTACGGATGGTTTTAAAACCAACAGCAGCACCAATATCACCCGCTTCTATTTTCTCCATCGGCTCCTGCTTGTTAGCATGCATCTGCATGATGCGGCTAATTCTTTCTTTCTTTCCGGTAGATACATTGTAAACATACGAACCGGCTTTCAGCGTACCTGAATAGACTCTGAAGAATACCAGGCGTCCGATAAATGGATCGGTAGCAATTTTAAATGCCAGAGCGCTGAAATGATCATCAGGGTCTGCATGACGAACGACATCCTGTCCCGATTTCGGATTAACACCGGTTACCGGTGGAACATCCAGCGGGCTTGGAAGAAATTCGATAATGGCATTCAGCAGCATCTGAACTCCTTTGTTCTTGAAAGCAGAACCACACATAACAGGTGTTATTTCCATTGCCAGTGTAGCTTTTCTGATCGCCTCGATCATTTCTACTTCCGTGATGGAGTGCGGGTCGTCCATAAATTTCTCCAGCAGTTCATCACTTTCTTCAGCCACTCCTTCAATCAATTTCATCCGGTAGGTATATACCAGTTCTTCCAGATCTTCAGGTATAGGTATCTCTGTAATGGTCAATCCTTTGTCCGTATCATCCCAAACAAAAGCTTTGTCTTTAACCAGATCAACAACTCCGAGAAAATCTTCTTCGGCTCCTATGGGAATTTGAATAGGCACCGGATTAGCACCTAATCTTTCTTTTATCTGATCGATCACTCCAAAAAAGTCGGCACCAGCCCTGTCCATCTTATTGACAAAGCTTATGCGCGGTACGTTATATTTATCGGCTTGTCTCCAAACGGTTTCCGACTGAGGCTCCACACCGCCGACAGCGCAGAATAATGCGACAGCTCCATCGAGTATACGTAATGAACGTTCCACTTCGACAGTAAAGTCAACGTGCCCCGGAGTATCGATAATATTTATCTTATGTTTTTTATTGAACAGGTCCCAGTAAACAGTTGTAGCAGCTGAAGTAATGGTAATGCCGCGCTCCTGTTCCTGAACCATCCAGTCCATGGTAGCAGCTCCTTCGTGTACTTCTCCAATTTTATAGTTCTTCCCGGTGTAATACAGGATACGCTCAGTGACGGTGGTTTTACCCGCGTCAATATGAGCCATAATCCCGATGTTACGGGTAAGACCTAACTTATTGGATATATTTAATTGAACTGCCATTTATTTTTTTCAAACTGTTGTATTAAAACCTAAAATGGGAGAATGCCTTGTTCGCTTCTGCCATTCTGTGCGTATCTTCTTTCTTTTTGTAAGCAGCACCTTCGTCTTTATAGGCGGCAAGAATCTCTCCTGCCAGCTTTTGTCCCATTGTCTTTTCATGACGTTTACGGGAGAAGCCGATCAGGTTTTTCATGCCAATAGACTGTTTACGGGTTGCCGGAATTTCAGCAGGAATCTGAAATGTTGCCCCACCTATTCTGCGGCTTCTAACCTCTACAGCCGGTGTAACATTGGCAAGAGCTTTCTTCCACACTTCGATCGGATCTTCACTGGTTTTTGCCGCTACAATTTCCATTGCTTCATAAAAAATTCTGTAAGCAACGCTTTTCTTCCCTTGCAACATAATATTGTTCACAAACTTCGTTACCAAAACATCATTGAATTTTGGATCGGGAAGAATGATTCGTTTTTTCGGTTTTGCTTTTCTCATTATATATAAAGCTTATATTTTTTTAACCAATATTATTTTTTCTTAGGTCTCTTTGTTCCGTATTTCGACCTGCGCTGAGTACGTCCTTCAACACCTGAAGTATCCAAAGCTCCACGGATGATATGGTACCTTACACCCGGTAAATCTTTAACACGTCCACCACGGATCATCACAATGGAGTGTTCCTGCAGGTTGTGTCCTTCACCCGGAATGTAGGCATTCACCTCTTTTCCGTTGGTAAGCCTTACCCTGGCTACCTTACGCATAGCCGAATTAGGTTTTTTAGGCGTGGTTGTATAAACCCTTACACATACACCGCGACGTTGCGGACATGCATCAAGCGCTTTCGACTTGCTTTGATCAACAAGCTTCTTGCGACCTTTTCTTACTAACTGCTGTATAGTTGGCATATTAAATTTATTAAAACTTAATTCCTGTTTTTTTGCTGTAAATTCGGGAAATCTGACAAGGGAAGGATACTTTTTTCAAGCAAACGACGCAACTTTGATTAAAACTTTTCATTTATTGCGTAAGAACCTATAGTGTTTGACCTTGTCAGGTTCCTTTAAATACAACTGTTTCAGAAGGTTTTAACGTTACCCTACCGAAACGGGCTGCAAAGGTAAAAACATTTTTTTGAAAACCAAGCCCGAAAATGAAAAAAATTAACGGAATAGGGCGTTTTTCTGATTTATTAAAAAGAGCTGGATTGGCAAATTCACAGACAAATACACTCTTGCTGTATTTGAAAATGAGAAGAATCGGTTCTGAAACACCCGTAACCTATGTGTGTTTGTATTATTTTTTCGGAATATCCGTAAAAAGTACGTATCGATACGGGTTTCCCGGTCTTATATAAATTTTGATGTTTTTCACCAGGAACCTGCTTTTATTTTTATTCCATAGGAACATCTTGAAGGCGAGGCTGTTATCAAGTTTGTTTTTGTCGTTCATAGCCGTTTGCATGTCCACCGTAAGAAAAACTTTCTGCCATGTTCCGGGTTTCAGGTTAAAATCTTTAAAATTACCCGCCAGCCACCTCACCGTCTCACCCTCCTTTTTTATTTCAGCAACCAGAGCGGCATCAGTCAGGCTGTCAACTATTTTTATTTCAGCTTCAATATCAATAAACACATATATATTATTGATCATTTGATTCAGTGGATTCTTAAATTGCAGGCTGTATTCTTGCTGTGGCGACACCTCATATATATAGGCTTGGGCAGCAGAATCCCACACGAGCTTTTCCCGGTCAAATTTCCAGCCGTTAGCATTGTCATTATTAAAAGGGGTTTCGGAGATCAGGACGCGGTATAGTTCACTATTATCAGGCGGAAGAGTTTTGGCAAAGACATATTCTTCAAACGTAAAGCCTCTGTCGTAACCAGTCCAGTGGGGGAACTGTTCTTTGATTACCTGAAAATAATTACTGCCCAAACCGGAAGTAATCACAATGTTTTCCTGAATCTCTGTCAGTATTTTTTTAAACCGGGCTGTTGATATATCTTTATTTCTCACGGTAAGAAAAGGTAATGTACGGCCGTATTTTCTAAAATAGTACTCCGTATAATAAGGAACATAATTATTGATGATCTGCACATTTTGCGGGTTTTTTCGTTCCAGCGTCAGGGCATCTTTTACCACATGCTCAAACGGTTGTTTATAAAAAACTTTGTAATGCTCCCTTGTGAAAATCAAGGTAAGTGAATTAACAATAAGAATCAGTAAAACGACAGGCACCAGGTATCTTTTCCTGGCATTGCCCACATAAGAGAACAGCAACATGAACAAATAAGGCGTTGAAAATATCAACAGCGAATACTGGATGACCGGCTCGAAAAGAACGGAATACGCATAACCAATGATGACAGGCAGCAAAAACCAACTCAGCATAAAAAGCCGGATTCTCTTTTTTATGATGCCAGCCTCTTTTCGGGAAGTAAAATACAAAAGACTAAAACCACCTGCCAGCACCAGCAGAACCCATACCGAATAATGAAACAGCCATGCGAAAAACTGAAACAGGAACCAGGGAGAAGGTTTTGCCAGCCACCCGCCTATTCCTCCTTTTTGAAGCTGGGCAAAGAAAACCGGCAAATGGGGGATGTATAAAATAAAAATAGCGATACCTGCAAAGACATATGCGCGCCGCTTGTCTTTGCTAACGAACCACAAACCCGAAAACCCAACAATAGCGGCGAAAAGCAAACTGAAATGATGGTTGTAGCTTGATAAGGCTGCAAACAGAATGAATAAAACAAGATCGGTCAGTTTATAGTCTTTTAGAAAATACCGGCTCCAGAAATAAACCATCATCAGCGTAAGAAACAAACCACTGGCATACGGGCGGGCGATTTGGCTGTATAGTACAAACAACTGAAGAGTGGCTATGCAGGCAGCCGTTAATATGGCTGTTGTTGCATTAAACCACAATTTTGCAATGGCATAGGCTGCCCACACCGATGCAAGCCCCATAAGCATAAACGGCAGTTTTACGACCCACTCCGCTTCGCCGAACATACGGATCCAGTAATACATAAATACCTGTACGCCTGCAGGGTGCGTATCTTTTTCGATCACACCGTATTTGATAAGATCGCGGAAATTATCATAAACTGTCCGGCTCATAGCACTCAGCTCATCGAAGGTAAAAGGGATGTCGGTAAAGCGCCAGAACCTGAGCAGAAAAGCCACTATCACTATAAGTAATAACAGCAAATCCCATGATTTATGCACGAAAATACGGTTCATAATTCCTTCAAAAATACGCTAAAAATGATTTGTTGAAAATCCAATGTAAAATGAGCAACCCGGAACAGATAATTAAGGTATTTTTGCGGGCACATTTCAGATCAGATGAGCGACTTTTTAACAAAGCTGAACGAAGAACAACATAAAGCCGTAGTGCACACCAGTGGTCCTATGATGGTTATTGCCGGAGCAGGGTCGGGAAAAACACGCGTGCTGACTTTTAAAGTAGCTTATCTGCTCGATCAGGGGATTGACCCGTTCAATATCCTGGCGTTGACGTTCACCAATAAAGCTGCCCGCGAAATGAAAGACCGTGTGGTTGATCTGGTCGGCAGTACCGATGCACGGAACGTTTGGATGGGTACATTCCATTCCGTATTTGCCAAAATACTCCGGATCGAAGGACACCATCTGGGCTATCCTTCCAATTATTCTATTTATGACTCGGACGACAGTAAGCGGCTCATAAAACAGATTATCAAAGATAAGAATCTTGATCCTAAAACCTATGCTCCGGGCTATGTAGCCCACCGCATTTCGATGGCCAAGTCGAGCCTTATCAATGCACAGGAGTATACCGACAATCCCGAAATCGTATCAGCCGATGCAAGTGCGCGCAAACCCATGATCAAAGATATTTACAAAAGTTATGAAGCCCGGCTGAAAAGAGCCGACGCTATGGATTTTGACGACCTGCTTTTTAATACTTATCTCCTGTTCCGCGACTTTGCCGACGTGCTGTACAAATACCAGTTAAAATTCAAACATATTCTTGTTGATGAGTACCAGGACACCAACCACGCTCAGTACCTGATCATTCAAAAGCTGGCAGCCAACACCGAAAATATTTGTGTTGTAGGCGATGATGCTCAAAGTATCTATGCTTTCCGTGGTGCCAATATTGCCAATATCCTGAATTTTAAAAACGACTATCCGGATTTCCAGCTCTTTAAACTCGAACAAAACTACCGCTCAACAAAAAACATTGTAGAGGCTGCTAACAAGGTGATCACATTCAACAAAGACAGAATTCAAAAAACCGTGTGGACGGAAAATGATTCGGGGCAAAAGATCGGGCTGATTAAAGCAACCAGCGATAATGAAGAAGGACAGCTCGTTGCCAATGCCATTTTCGAGAACAAGATGAATTATCAGCTTCCCAACAGCTCTTTTGCCGTACTTTACCGAACCAACGCCCAGTCACGTTCTATGGAAGAAGCTCTGCGGAAATTAAACATTCCGTACCGCATCTATGGGGGGCTCTCTTTTTACAGCCGCAAAGAAATCAAAGATCTGCTTGCTTACTTCCGACTCACCATCAATCATAATGATGAAGACGCCTTGCAACGCGCTATCAACCAGCCTTCCAGGGGCATTGGGAAAACAAGTATGGAGAAAATGATTGTTGCCGCCGATGAATACAACGTCAATCTGTGGGAAGTGATCAACGATCCCGGGAAATACCATGTTGCGGTAAATTCAGGTATCGTAAAAAAGGTGACCGACTTTGCCACGATGATCAAGAGTTTCAGAGCGGAAATGAAGAAAAAAGAAGCCTTTGAGGTAGCCCGGCATGTTGCGGTATCATCCGGTATTTTAAAACTATATCGCGAAGAAGATACACCGGAAGGAATCAGCAGAGTTGAAAACATCGAAGAATTGCTCAATGCCATCAAAGAGTTTTCGGAAGCCGCTGCCGAACAAAACGAAGGCGATCTTGCAGAACAGGGCACACTGGAAGAATTTATGCAGAATGTAGCATTACTTACCGATGCAGATAAAGATGAGGACAATAACGACAAGGTGTCTCTGATGACTATCCATGCAGCGAAGGGACTTGAGTTTCCCAATGTTTTTATTGTCGGGCTGGAAGAGAACCTTTTTCCGTCGATACATTCGATCAACTCGCGGGCCGATCTGGAAGAAGAAAGACGCCTGTTTTATGTAGCACTCACCAGGGCTATGAACAAAGTAACTCTGTCGTATGCCGAAAGCCGCTACCAGTGGGGGCAATTCACTATATCGGAACCAAGCAGGTTTTTAGAAGAAATAGACGACTCGCTTTTTGAAAAACCTAAAAAAGCCTCGATACAACTCGACGGAAAGAAAAACAAGCCGGAAAAAAAGAGCCTTATTAAACCCGGCATGACCCCACTTGGAAGAAGAACGGACAAGAAAGAAGAAATCGCCTTTGAAGCTTCGGATACTTCGGATTTACAGACCGGAATGCAGGTAGAGCATTCCAGATTCGGACTCGGAAAAGTGATGGTGATTGAAGGCCAGGGACCCAATAAAAAGGCTACAGTTTAGTTTAACGCTGTTGGAAAAAAGAACCTGCTGCTCAGGTTTGCAAGGCTGAAGATCATTACCTAAACAGTAAAAATTAAACACTTACGCATTATCATATAATTATTTAGCTAATTTTGCGCAAAATTAACAGCATATAAAAAAGCTGTTCCAACCTTATCATAAAGTTACATTGCAATATGGAATATAATTCACAACGAGAAAAACTGATCATTCCCGAGTATGGTCGCAACGTTCAGAAAATGGTGGAGTACGCAATCTCTATCGAAGACCGGGAAAAACGCACTAAAGCAGCTAAATACATTGTAAGTGTTATGGCATCAATGAACCCGCAAAACCGCGATTCGAGTGATTATATGCAGACCTTATGGGACCATCTGTATATTATTTCCAACTTCCGCCTTGACGTTGACGGCCCCTATCCAAAACCTGAAAAAGACACACTGGTACGGAAGCCCGATAAGGTATTGTACAGCGATAAAAACATCAAGTTCCGGCATTATGGAAAAAATATTGAAGCCATCATCAAAAAAGCATGTGATTACGAAGACGGCCCTGAAAAAGAAGCTTTGATCCATACTATCGCAAATCATTTAAAGAAATCGTACCTGAACTGGAACCGCGAGTCGGTTGACGATGAGGTTATTGCGCATCATCTGAATGTGCTGTCCGATGGTAAACTCATACTTTCAACCGAACAGAAGCTGACGGCCACTTCCGACATTCTGGCCCGAAACAAAAGCCGGAAAAAGAAATTTATACCCCGTTCAAAAGACAACAACGGAAAACGAAAGAAAAGATCTCAGCAAGGATAATTTTCGAAGCAGAAATTCCGGTTAAAAAATATTTTTCCATACATCAGAATAGTCATCTGTTTTTCGTTATTTTAACGGATCAAATTAATGGTTATGAATTCCTTTAAAATAAATGGCGGCAATAAGCTGTCCGGAGAAATTATTCCTCAGGGTGCCAAAAACGAAGCCCTGCAGGTGATATGTGCTGTTTTGCTTACCGGCGAGGAAGTACACATGAAGAATGTACCGGATATTGTTGATGTAAACCGGCTTATTGACCTGCTCAAAGGCCTTGGCGTAAAGATATCCGTCACAGGCCCTAACGAATACATTTTTCAGGCCGACAATATAAATATCGATTATATCAGGACGAAAGAGTATTACGAAAAAGCAACCAGTATCCGTGGTAGTGTTATGATATTGGGGCCGTTACTTGCTCGTTTTGGAACAGGCTACCTTCCCCAGCCCGGCGGCGACAAGATTGGACGAAGACGTCTTGACACACATTTTATAGGGTTGCAAAAACTGGGAGCTGCGTTCACGTACAACAACGAAGAAAAAAGCTACCACGTAACAGCAAAAAACCTGTCAGGGAATTCAATGCTTCTGGAAGAAGCTTCCGTTACGGGCACAGCCAACATTATTATGACCGCTGTTATGGCTGCAGGAAAAACATCCATCTTCAATGCGGCCTGCGAACCATACATTGTTCAGCTATGTAAAATGCTCAACAGCATGGGAGCAAAAATTGAAGGAATCGGTTCAAACCTGCTCACAATCGAAGGAGTTCACCAATTGAACGGAACCGAACACACTTTGCTGGCCGATATGATCGAAGTGGGTAGTTTCATTGGCCTTGCTGCCATGACACAATCAGAGCTTACTATTAAAAATGTACAGTTACACGATCTGGGGCTTATCCCGGATGTTTTCAGAAAAATTGGCGTTACGGTGGAACAGAAGGGACATGATATTTTAGTGCCTGCCAAAAAAGAATATGAAATAGAAACTTTTATCGATGGTTCCATTATGAACATTGCCGATGCACCCTGGCCCGGTTTCACACCCGACCTGATCAGTATCGTTCTGGTGGTGGCCACACAAGCTAAAGGAAGTGTGCTGATCCATCAGAAGATGTTTGAAAGCAGGCTTTTCTTTGTAGATAAATTAATTGATATGGGCGCCCGGATCATTCTTTGCGACCCGCACAGAGCTACGGTAATTGGCCTCAACCATGAACAGTCGTTGAAAGGAATAAAAATGAGCTCTCCCGATATCAGGGCCGGTGTTGCTTTGCTCATAGCAGCTTTGTCGGCTAAAGGAACCAGCATCATTGAAAATATTAATCAGATCGACAGGGGCTATCAAAATATTGACATACGGCTGAGGCAACTGGGGGCAGATATCGAACGAATTTAACTTCTCTTTGTCAATATAAATATATCATCTGCCAATATGGCCGTTTATTGATATTGGCAAAAAAATTGTATTCCAACAATACCTTATTATTAAAGAAAATTATGACAAAAAATATGGCACATAAAAAAGACGAAAAGAATAAAAAGGAAGAAGCAACAGCCGTCAAACCGGAAAGTAAAGCTGACAAAAGAAAAACAGCAAAGAAGCCGTCAGCAACTAAAAAGCTGAAAGAGGAACTGGAAGAAATACAGGATAAGTATGTAAGGCTGTATTCGGAATTCGACAACTACCGGAAGAGAACAATCAAAGAAAGATTGGAGTTGCAAAAATCAGCAGCTCAGGATTTAATTGTTGACTTGTTACCGGTACTGGACGATTTTGAACGAGCTATGCAGGTATTGAAAGAACATGCATCTGAGAACGATGTGGTTTCGGGTGTGGAACTTATTTACAACAAGTTATTCAGCACACTCAGTCAAAAAGGCCTTGAGCCGATGAACTCGATGGGAACCGATTTCAATACTGATTTTCATGAAGCTATTACAAATATTGATGCCGGAAAGAAAATGAAAGGAAAAGTGGTTGACGTAATTCAAAAAGGATATTTGCTTAATGGTAAAGTCCTTCGGTTTGCAAAAGTTGTGGTTGGTAGTTAATATATAAAATGAACAAATATCATACGGAAACGGATATGGGCAAGAAAGATTACTACGATATTTTAGGCGTTTCAAAAAACGCAACGCCCGAAGAATTGAAAAAAGCATACCGGAAACTGGCATTAAAATACCATCCCGATAAGAATCCTGACAACAAGGAGGCAGAAGAGAAATTCAAAGAAGCTGCCGAGGCTTACGAGGTATTAAGCAACCCGGAGAAACGCAACCGATACGACCAGTTTGGCCATAGTGGACTTAGCGGATCAGGAGGCTTTAGCGGTGCGCAACATATGTCAATGGATGATATATTCAGTCATTTCGGCGATATTTTCGGAGGTGCATTCGGAGGTAGTTTTGGCGGCAGCTTCGGAGGCCAGCGTTCCGGAAGACGCCGGGTCAGAAGAGGATCGAATCTGCGGGTAAAAGTGACGTTGAGCCTGAAAGAAATTGCTCATGGAGCGGAGAAAAAAATAAAGCTTAAGAAATATGTTTCGTGTTCCGCATGTCAGGGAACGGGGGCCGAGCATGGTAGTTCCAAATCAACATGCCCCACATGCGGCGGCGCCGGCCAGGTCACGAAAATAGCCAACACATTTCTGGGACAGATGCAAACTTCGTCCACATGTCCGCAATGCGGAGGTGAGGGAGAAATTATTACCAATAAATGTAAGCAATGCCACGGTAACGGAATTGTGCAGGCAGAAGAGGTGGTGACTTTTAAAGTTCCCCCGGGTGTTGCCGAAGGCATGCAATTGTCGGTAAGTGGTAAAGGAAATGCAGCCCCCAGAGGTGGCGTTCCCGGCGACTTGCTCGTGTTGATCGAAGAGAAAAAGGACAATTCAGGGCTTACCAGAGATGGCAACAACCTGTTGTATGACCTTTTTATCAGTTTTACAGATGCAGCACTGGGCACAACAACCGAGATACCTACTGTTGACGGAAAAGCTAAAATAAAAATACCCGCCGGAACACAGGGTGGTAAAGTATTGCGTTTGAAAGGCAAGGGCCTGCCCGATGTGAACGGTTACGGAAAAGGTGACTTACTTGTAAATGTAAATGTGTGGGTGCCCAAACACCTGAGCAAAGAGGAAAAGGAAATGCTGGAAAAAATGAAAACCTCTGCTAATTTCAAGCCTAACCCCACCTCTCAGGATAAAAGTTACTTCGACAGAATGCGTGAATTCTTTTCACAGTGAAGCCACACAGGCTTTTAATATCTTTGTATTATTGCCTGTACGAATTTTAAGAAGCGTATAAAAAATCACTGATGTCCCTGCTTCAAGCCATAAATGTAACAAAATCTTATGCCGGCCATAAAGCTCTGGCCAACGTTTCCATTGATGTGGACCAGCAAAGCATATTTGGATTACTGGGGCCGAACGGAGCGGGTAAAACAACCCTAATCCGCATCATTAATATGATATTGGCCAAAGACAGCGGGGAAATATTACTGGACGGAAAGAAGATCACAGCTTCCGATACACAGTTTATCGGTTACCTGCCTGAAGAACGGGGATTATACAAAAAAATGAAGGTAGGTGAACAGGCGCTGTACCTGGCACAACTGAAAGGAATGCCCAAACAGGAGGCCTATACGAAACTGAAAGAATGGTTTGACAAATTTGATATAGGCTCGTGGTGGCATAAAAAGGTGGAAGAACTCTCCAAAGGAATGCAGCAAAAAGTGCAATTCATTGTTACAGTCGTGCACCAGCCTAAACTGCTGATCTTTGACGAACCATTCAGCGGTTTCGACCCGATTAATGTGAACCTGCTGAAGGAAGAGATATTAAAACTAAGGGCCGATGGCGCCACCATTATCTTCTCGACACACAACATGGCCTCAGTTGAAGAGCTTTGCGATCATATTGCACTCATTAACAACAGCAAAGTAATCCTTTCGGGAGAAATTAACGAGATCATTAACAGGTTTAAGGCCAATATTTTCGAGGTCACTTATAAATCACCCAAAGAACTTCTGCTGGATGAAGATGGTCTCACTGTTTTATCAACGGAGAAAACCAACGGTACGTTTAACAGCCGCATTAAAATAACAGGAAGCCGATCGCCTAACGAATTGCTACAGGCCATTATGCATCAGGCCGAAATTACTACGTACCAGGAGGTGTTACCTTCCATCAATGATATTTTTATTCAGGAAGTCAACAGAGCAAAACATGAATAAAACACTGCTGATCATAAAACGGGAGTATTTATCGCGGGTGAAGAAAAAGTCTTTCATCATCATGACCATTCTCGGTCCATTGCTTATGGCAGCAACCATTATTCTTCCTGCTTTTCTGGCCGACTGGAGCGAGGCCACAAAAAAAAGGGTAGCCGTACTGGACGAAACCGGATGGTTTCTCGAAAAATTCAAAGACCAGGAAAACATCACCTTCTATTACATTTACGATGACCTGGAAACAGGAAAGGAGAATGCCATACACGAAAAAGGCGATCTGCTGCTGTATATTCCACGCACACAGCTGAATATTCCGGTAAATGCCCAGCTTTACTCAACAGCACAACCAGGGCTGAATGTTACGGCATACATCCGGACAGTGATGAAAAAAGAGATCGAGGACAGGAAGTTGCTGGCTTCAGGCATCGATCCGGAAGTTATCAAATCAGCCAAAGTCAACATTAATTTAACTACCTACCGGATTGATGAAGGCGGTATTGAAAAGAAAAGCAACACCGAAGTGGAAGTAGGCCTGGCCATTTTTGCCGGTATTATGATCTATTTCTTCATTTTTATGTTCGGGGCCCAGGTGTTGAAAGGAGTGATGGAAGAAAAGTCATCCCGCATTGTGGAGGTGATCATCTCATCAGTAAAACCCTTCCAGCTTATGATGGGAAAAATTGTGGGTATCGCCCTGGTGGGCCTGACCCAGTTTTTCCTCTGGATTGTGCTTACAGCCGTGTTCCTCGGAATTTTTCAATCCGGTTTGTTCGGTGGTGGCTTTCCTGAAAACATAATGCAGTGGGACCAGTCAGGTCAGGCTATCGAACAGTCAATCCAGGCAGAAAACATGGGACTCGACAAGCTGGAGCTTGTAAAAGAAATAATTGACGGGATCAATTTCAGGATAATGATCTTCAGCTTCATTTTTTATTTTCTCGGCGGTTTTCTGCTGTATGCTTCACTTTTTGCTGCTATCGGTGGAGCTGTTGACCAGGATGCCGACACCCAGCAGTTTATGCTGCCCGTTTCGATACCTCTTGTATTTTCAGTGATGATGACGGGTGTGATCATCAATCAGCCCGACAGTTCCTTGTCCATGTGGCTTTCTTTTATTCCGTTTACCTCACCGGTTACGATGATGATGCGTATTCCGTTCGGTGTACCGCTGTGGCAGGTCTGGACATCGGCAGTTTTACTTGTCATGGGCTTTATAGTTACCACCTGGCTGGCAGCGAAAATATACCGGACCGGTATTCTGATGTACGGTAAAAAAGTGAGTTATACCGAGATATGGAAGTGGTTAAAAAACAAGTAATGGGTGTCTGCTAAATCTATTTTTAACTAATTTTTTGAATATCAGGCAAAAAGCAAACGAATGATTTCTTCTATTTAAATTGTTAATTCTCAAATAATATTCTATTTTTGCACCCTCAAAAAATTGAAGTAAAATCATAAATTTTATAATCAAATGCAAAACAGAGGAGCTATCAAGTTTTTTGCCATCGCCTTTGCTTTAGTGTGTCTTTATCAGCTTAGTTTTACTTATGTAACCACATCCGTTGAAAAAGACGCTAAAGCGTATGCAGTGAACGAAACTGCACAGAACCTGGCAAAGGAACTTGCAGGGGATAACGAAATTTTAAGGAAATACAACCTTGATTCGATTGCCAAAGCAAGAGAAAACTATTACCTGGACAGTATTTCCAACGAAGTAGTTTACAACATTTTTATTGCTGAATATACTTACAAAGAAGCCAAAGAGAGGGAAATAAACCTCGGCCTCGACCTGAAAGGGGGTATGAACGTTGTACTGGAAGTATCCGTTGGTGATATCATTAAAGCCCTGTCGGGAAACAGCGATGATCCGGTATTTAAAGAAGCCCTGGCTCTGACGTATCAAAAGCAGAAGAACAGTAACAAAGATTTTGTCACTTTGTTCGGAGAAGCATTTCAGGAAGTGGATCCCAATGCACAACTGGCATCTATTTTCTTATTTGAATTCCGCGACAAGGGCATTACCACCAATTCGACCAATGAAGAAGTCATTGCCGTTATCCGTAAGGAAGCTGAAGACGCTATCGACAGGTCGTTCCAGATACTCCGTACACGTATTGACCGTTTCGGTGTAGCTCAGCCCAACATCCAGAAACTGGCAACCACCGGACGCATTTTAATTGAATTACCAGGAATTAAAGACCCTGACCGTGTACGTAAATTACTTCAGGGGACGGCTAAACTTGAATTCTGGGAAACCTACAATTTCGATGAAGTATATCAGTATTTCGATGAAGCCAATGCGCTACTGAGAACTGAAGACATTGACCAGAAAGAAGAGGTTACAGATACAGAAGCTATTGAGACCGAAGCTCAGGATGGTG